>WNGR01001672.1_pt1 | contig 24660 bp, 21 predicted proteins | sample 5407581 | NCBI WGS metagenome assembly WNGR01 (sample SAMN13153383, study PRJNA577476) | soil metagenome | isolation source: 80 cm soil or saprolite under Garry oak tree replicate 2 | place: USA:California | collected 2016-06-15
TGAATGGAAGGAAGACCCACGATCGGGGTCCAAAGGGAAAACATACATCGTAGAAATGCCAGCATCGATGGCGGCAACCAATCTCAGCTCTGCGGCGAATGCAACGTTGTGACAAAACTAGTGCTAACACCAACACATGCTATCCAATTAGGCACAAATGGTAAAAGAAATATCACAACAGGGGCTGGTGTACTATTGACCCGTGATCGTCGTACGGTGGGTGTACGTCTAGCAGGGCATTCATATAAGGACGAATGGCACCAGGTTTGTATGAAAACTCACAGCGCACGTACGAGAACCCGGGCAACGAGCACAACACGCCTACGGCATAGGCACCCCATGTCAAGGCTTCGCGAGCGTCAACCCTGGAGCGGAGAAAGGACAACTGGTTCGACTCATACTGATGAGTGAATCGTACATCGATACCTGCATGCGGGAGATGAATATAGCAATCGGGGCGAACGACAGTCTGCGGGCAAACCTACCCCTGTCTTGAAACAGATTCATTCACAAGGACCTACCTATTTCGTCATACACATATTGGCGACTTTCTCAGTGGACCAACACGCTGCAAATCTTCCGTTGCTCACTCACCTGTTGAAGTATTGCACCACGCCTTCAACACACTCAACAAAACAATCAGCGCAGCAGATGAAACAGGCTTCTATGGCAGCAATCATACTCGACAGTCACTATGCCCTTTTGACTTACGATATCTTGACAGCGTTAAGGAGCCGAATAGTCTCAAGCGAGTTACGAGAAGAGGCCCAAAAGGCATAGATAGATCCGAGTGACGTCGTAGGCCTTCCGTAAACCGATGTGTTTCCCGTCTGAGATCCGATTCAGCTCGAATCGCCGTCCGGAAGCGACAGAACACGCACCTGGGAACAGGCTACTCGCCAATGTGGCGATGGAAACGCCGCAAAATATCATCGATGCCCAAACGTAGGCGAGGGTTTTGGAGAACGCCAAGCCTGCAATTGTACCAGAAGACCACGACGTGCCTCCGATGCCCTCTACGACCGACTTAGTCTACCTGGTGTGCGCTTTGCGTAACCGCACGTTCACTTAACGCCTCATCTTCGACGGCACTACGGGGACGTATGTATCAATATTGGTGAACGCGCGCCACCTAGGGAGGTACCTGAGTGAAACGCATGTTCACAAGGGACGTCTATTCGTGACTCGGACTTGCCCACCCGGACGCGTTAGGTTAACGATGTTGTCTGAGCTACAGTACAAATGGACCTATGATGCCGAGATGAACATGACAGCTTGCAAGAGCGGAGATGGCTCCAGCTGCGGAGGGAGGGAGGGCCAGCATAAGCGAAAGTTAGAGTGATGAGTATCAGCATTCACACCAATACTTCACGATGTAATCCCTCGGCATCTGACGCCATGGACAATGACTTTGCGAAATACACCTAACACTATAGCTCGCCTGCAATGGCGGGCTCCGATATGATCTTCCGACCTATCTTCCCTTGGTAGTTTTGCAACCTACTACTGCCAGGGGGCACCTTAGCGATACGTTCTTTCATAGTGTAGCTTGTTCATGTCGCGACCGGTCTGGTCTACGGCCTATAAGCCGGAATATAAATGGATTCAAAAACAATTAATTTCACGATGTGGTAGTACATGCCTCTTTTGGGTTCATGAGACGCAATGACGAGACAGGTTTGAAAGATGACATGCACACCTTGAGCAAAATAGAAATGATAAGACTTACGTGCGCAATTGACTTCGTCACGGTAGACACCCGAGAAAAGACGAGATATGATGTCGAAAGTAGCAGGCCAGTTGCGACCAAAAAAAACGGAGATATACAGTGTGTTGGGACCTCGCCGGCTTCATCTATATGGCTTAAGAGCTAGAATATTTGGCAAATCTATCTAGCGTGATGGGACGTGCATCAGTAAAATGGAATGTCACTAGGGGGCACTAGCCAAGACTGGCAGCACTCAATTTAGGTTGTGCCCTAGCAACCGCCAGTCAAGTTTATTTTGCTGATGCGTCCCAGTACGGTGACTAGTATCGTCTTTGGTACTATCCCTCAAACCGCCTTGGGATATCCAAGTGGTGAGGACCAGCGCTAGAACAACACAGAATTCTGAAAACCCAACACGGTGAACGCCAGTTGCGAGAAAATTGGTCGTAGACGTGGGTTCTCGAGCGAGATACCAACCAAAGACAATAAGGAAAATAGGGACTTCCATCCTGGTCTTAGGTATCTCCATCATATGGCGGTCTTTGTGCCTGTGTAGCCTCAGTTCGACGACACCAACGGAGAGCGAGTAATGTGTCAGTAACTCGAACTTGAACTTGAAACTGCCAAAAGCGAGCCACGCTAAGATCGCACCGACATCCGCTCCCGTTGAGCGCTGACTGACCAACACAAGTCACATGCACGACACCAGCGACTATTATACAACAACCCCTGAATCGTACAGACAGAACAATTCCTAGTCCAGCACCATATCGAATAGGCAAGAATTCCACAGTACAAGCCGCTACACCGAAAGCTATGTCACATGAATCATGAATCTATCATACTGCCGTGACAGGCTTCAGTTCGGAAGGAACATCCTTTAGTCGTATCACCATGACCGTAATGTTGTCGTTTGTGTATCGGTGCGTGGCTTCTTGGACCAGGGTCGTTGCCGCTTCCTGGGGATCCGAGATAGCCCGTACGAGTTCGCAAGCGGCCTGGTCATCCAAAACGTCCCATATCTGTGCACAAGGGACACGAATAATAATCAGATGCGACAACATTCCTTGAGATTGGTCGTAATTTCTTACCCCATCGCAAGCCAATATTAACATCTCATCATCCTCAGTCAACTCCGTCTCGGTAGTGTACGGTGCACCAACGACAAATTCTTTCATTGAGGAGTCTCCTAAGCTCCGCGTAACGGCCAACACGCCATTGACGCGTCCGCTCATTACGAAGCCCCCGGAATCCATAATCCGCTTGGCCTCTTGCTTGTCCGTGCCTTTGTGATCATAAGTCAGTCTCAAAGCACGTCCATTCCGGCACAAAACACCACGAGCGTCCCCGGCGTTTGCGACATAAAGCACTCGACGTAAGGGAATTCCAGTAGAGGGTTGCTGTGAAGACGTGGAAGCACTACTGGGAGGAACCTTTTCGAGCGAACTGGTACTAGGAGATAATGAGCGTGGTGTGGATGATGGAGACCGACTGGTATGGCTAAACCGCCCAAGAGCTTTCTTTAGTCGGCTTTGCGATGACTTTTTGCTTTGGTCATCGGCACTGTCTCCATTCGCACTTCGCGAGTCATCGGATTCCGCATCATGGACGTCCTTTACAAGAGTGGGGGTTGACAGGGAATCAGGCGGAGTCTTGAGGAAGGATTGGCGCCCGTCAGCATCTTCGATGCGAAGAAAGGCGGTGACAGCAGTGCAACCGGAATGTATCTTGCCCTGAGAGTCCTCGGAAATTTTGGATAGGCTTTTGTCTACTTTGTGGAATGTCTGATTGTATACATCGGGTATGGTAGTTTCAGGATTTGCTTGGAGAGTCAGGAGCAAATACTAGAACAAGACATGACCAATGTAGCAGGGTGCGATAAGTTTGAGACTCACTTCATGAAAGTTTTGGCCGCACCAGTCAGCAGCCTCCCTTCCAGCATGTCCGTCAAAAATGGCGAAGAAACCTTGTCCATGCACCCCAGCATAATCAAACACGTAAGAATGCGCGTCTTCCATTGTCCGCCTGGGACCCTTCTCATCCAACACGCCGAACCGAAAAGTCGGTTGGCTTGATGACCAAAAATTTGGCGTCTCCCTAGCGCGTAAGGCTGCGTAAAGAGAATATAGCTATAGAAAGCTTACAGTAGCGACGTAAGGCAACTTGACACCAACTGAGTCTTCCCCATGGGGAGAAACAGTATTGTCTTCAGTGGGTTTCGAAGACATCGGCTTGGTGCAACTGGACTGTATTACCAACTTGAAGACGAGATTGGTCCTAATTGTACCCACGTTTTGAATTATTGAGAGGCGTGAACAATGATTAGGACGATGGCACGAGCAGAGCGCAAGTCAAGTGAGAAGAAAGCCCTTTGTCGATACTTGCTTGGGCTCGTCTCTCCTCTGCATGATGCCACTTCCACGTGACAGTTCCCAAACACAACTCAGTTCCGTCAGTCCTATGATCGTCGAATCACGACATGTACGACACGACTCCCATCATCTCCGTCTGCCCTTTCCCGCCTCTCCGCCGCTCTGAATGGTCATTTCTTTAGAAAACACAGCCCTATCTTCTTGTTGCTGGATCCATCACGCATGTTGTAGGTGCATGCTTCTTTCAAGTTCACCCACTTCTGAAACTGTACGAACCCGCGGTCCGAGTACCTGAACACCGTCGAGTTCGATTGAGCAATAGCTTCCTTGGCTTGCCAAGCGCCGTGTTCCTGCGCGGTGTAGCCGTGCACTGCAGCCTTGTGAGCCGTTCCACTTCGGTAAACCTAGTTTGATTTCATTGTTCTCATGATGAGTCGACTGCCGCCGGCTTATGGCTTTCGCTTAACGATCTATCTCGGGCCATCCCAGCATGTGTCTCAAGTTCTTCGAGTTCTCCTCTGTGCTGTTACTGTAAAGGGTGAAACTGTGACTGGCGTGGGTGTACACGCTGACAAAAATATTTGGATTGCATCATCCTCCGATTACACCGCCGGAGAAGCGTATGGTTCCTAATATGCAGCCTCACCAAACACTGACGACTCTGCTACGGAAGATCTCAACTGTTCAGATGAAAGGTCCCCGCTTTAGCTCTTTCTGGAAACGAGCGAGACTGGGCGTAACATTTTTTGATCAGGGCTTCTTTGCACCCCAACAAATAATTCGAACCGACCATGGTCTGATCGCGGAACCGACTGTTTGTGATTTGAAAGTGTCTAAACGCTTATTGCCGAGGAAACGGTACCCCTGTCAATGCTCTCCCCTTCCACGTGTCTGCGCCTTTGCTTTTGAGATGACACCAAGGATAGGTTTAGTGTCTTCCGTCCGCGATCCCAAAAGAAAAAGAAAAAGAAAAATTATTCGGAGGCCATGCGTCATCGCGACACGTTGTAAGGAATTGTCCCGCGAGTCTGGGCAGCAACGGCGATATGGCGCAAGGACAGTCTTCAAGCACACGAAGCATTACGTTTTGCAATGCGTCTAGGGTTTGAATAGACGGGTTTGAATGCAATCGGAGGTGGAAATTGCATGGGTTGATGGCGTGAGGTTTCAACATGTGCTTCCATGGCAGGTAAACGACTGGCGTGGAAACTGAATGCCCCCGGATTCCCAATCCACTATTACACTATTGGAGCCCCTCCCCTCCCCCGGCATGCGACAACCATGCTGAAGTCAGAGCGCAATGTCTCCGAGGCACGTGCCGTGATCATCCAGACACATACGCCCTTTTAGATACCCCAACAACTGAGGACACGACGCTATGCCAATCAACGGAACACAAACCAGAGTGGAAGTAAACCTCGGATGCCACGGCTGAGGAACTTTGTATCCTTTCTTGAGAACACGCAGTGCCTTGAGGTTCCATTTCTTAGCCAATCCGCCGATGTAGTCTCCTTAAGAATGACACGGAGGAAGTACACAAGAATGTAAAACCCACGGGACACGGTTTAGTTCCATACTATACCAGGTCACGTACCCGCTCTGGAGCGCTGGCCGGCGCGATCGTACGGCGCGGTCACCCCCTCCTTCCAATCCGATGTACGGCAACCACCCGGAATCAGGTGAGTTTTACCAAGAGCGGCGCGAATAACTGGACTATGATACAATGTGGTAGTCTCATGCTTGTATCGCATGTGTGTCAAGTGACTGTTTCCTGCTTGTCCGCCGATAATCTTACCTTATGCGTATTTTGTGTATGGGCTAGAAGGCGCTCAGTGCTCATATACTGAAACCCTGGAGGTCGTGAACCACGTTGCATCCGTCTGAATGGATACGTATTCTTAGTTGTACAGAGCAGCGTGATCTTCCGAAAACCGTATTTGGCAGCAGAGTCACGTCAGAGATGACCCAAGTTTTCTGATGCGCGCTCACCGGGAATCGACCCGCCTGTCCTTGATTCGACCACCTCGAGGAACACACCTGGTAAGCAACTTAAAATGATAGAATAGTGATGAACGGAAGCCCTATATTTTAAAAATTTTATACAATAGTGATGAAAGTACAAAAAATACGAATGCAATATGGTATGATACTGTTGTAAAAGTCTGATATCACAGCAAAATTATGAGATTAACAGTCAAGATGTGCACAACGACGAAAACACTGATGAATAACTGAAATTAGTGGTATCGATTGGGTTGGGTATCAGAGGATGATGCTCCTGTGGGAAACCTGTCTTGCGTGTGGGAGAACTGAGTGATGGACCGTAAGTTTAGTGGGATGCAGGGTCGCTATGAGAAAAGAGACTTTACGTAGGAGTCCATGGGCTCTAATTGCGACGGGGCTTGAGACATCCAATGAGACACGGGTTGCATATTTTCATAATATCTATAGCCGGAACCCGTCGTTTGAGTGACACGAGGGATTCCAAGAGGCGCAGACGACGGATACTGCTGCGGCGCTGGGGTATATAGCTGGTTCACGGGAGGTAACGTGAGGTACGGGTTGGACAGCTCAGGTATCACGGAGAGCGTTGAAGGATGTGACGAAGGGGCATGGAACTGGGAGCTTGAGGTGACGGGAAGAAGACTGTCCGACGTGGGTAACGTTGTGAGCGAACAAACTACAGGCCACGCACCTGGATCGGTGCCCAGGGTCCATCAAAGAAGTCATCGAATGGGGGTGGTGAGGTTGTCCATGAATGTCACTAGCGTACCGTACGTCAGCCACAAGGCCTACAAGTCGAAACACGGCCTACCTGTGTCTCCGCAACGTCAAAGGAGGCAAATCAAGTTCTGGCAACTCGCGTTTTGGAGGTGTGTGGTTCCTCGTCGGTGGGGTAGAGCCCTCAGAAATGCCAGAAGAACTGGCCGTCGACGGCCGGACGTCGGTAGGGTCCATGTGAATTGTGTCCACTCTTTTTGGGGGAGCCCTCTTTCGTGGCTCGACGCCGACGGGCCAAGTGCACTGTACGATGGGTTCTCTGAGGAAAGTGGGGGCGTCAGGATAATGAAACCTACGTCTCGTTGTCCATGAGCGCAGCGGTGGCACTTGGGTTTATTTTCATCGCACTGAAAAGTGCTTTCAGCACGAACGGCCGACGAAGGAAAGGGAGGCCACCTGGGGACGAACCTTGATTTTCTTTTGGCGGCATGTCATGCAACCTGTCTTGCTGCGAGTGTATTTCGGTCGCCTGCGCTGCGTCGTATCCGCCGCCCTTGAAAGGGGCGCGGCGAGATCAAGAGCATTGGTGGTTGTCGACGGCTGTGAAGACGAGTAGTAGGAGGGAAGATAGTGACCTGAGGAGGAACTGGGGGATGAAAAGTGTCAGCTAGGCTCAACCTTGGAACCGAATGGAGGGACTCGCTAAGATAGGTTGTCGGCCATACTATTTCGGATGGTTCTGGAAGTTGGGATCGACGGGCGAGGGAGACGTGGAAGTTATTCTTTGAGACTTATAAGCCCCAGGGATGGGAGCCCTGTTCGAGCAGTCGAACCAAACGACTGCCGGATCACCGCGTATCGGGAAGGGATCGCCGAGCGTAAGATCTCAGGGTTGTTGCTATTTCGTGAACTTTCTTCCACGGAATCAACTGCGCAAATAAAGGCGTGCGCCTGCCCGCGCTCCCAAACAGTGGCCGTGCCACGCGTGGGCTGTGTGTCTTACAACGTGTAAAAGAAGGTGGGTGAGACGCAACTTGAGGGGAATTTATGTTAGCCTTTCATTTGTTCGTCTAGATGACAACACTGGGCTTATGCCGGCGGGCTTAGGGCCCTTGGGGTCAAGAATGAAAGTCGCGCTGATGTGAAATAGCGCGGCATCTTTTCCCTTGGGCAGCTCCTGCCTTATTCAGTCAAGAGGGAACCCGGGCTTCTCGTTCGAAAGCGGACCAGTGACAAGGTTTACAACCTTTGCTACCCTATGCCTCACTTCTTTGATGGGTTGGAAGCACGCTGTTGAGAATATTTGCAGATTCGAGCTTGGATTCGAGCTACCCTACTTTTCAGCTCTGTTCTACGGGCGCCGCTAGCTCGGGATGTACTGTAACTCCGCCACAGATCACGACACCTGATCGAGGTCTGATCCATTGTCGGGCACTTGTTTTTTTTGTAGGTGCTGCTGTCCTTGTTTCCATCAACGTCTTCGTCCGACCGCGGTATCGACTCTTTAATGAGGACCCATAGCACAAAGGCTAACAATGTTACCTTGCCGACGCCCTTCAGGTCGTGCGTCGAACGCGCGACATTCCCCATACTCCTCGACCTACCTACCAAGTTCAGGGTGTTTCTAAAATAAAATTTCAATGCGTCTCCATCGCAGATGATCCCATGCATCTTCCGCGGATTCATTTTATGGGCCAGTATACAGCATGGTGTCGAGCACCGCCGGGGTCGCGCCCGAGGGAAAGATAGATCAGATGAATTGCGTCCGTGATCGCACGAGAAAAATGCTTTTTTTTTTGTTTGGTTAATCTAGATCGCGTGTTGCATTGTGTAATAGGGTGTACGTTCCCGTCCTTCCTCGTGGCCTGTAGAATTATAGGAATTTGTATCAACTAATGCACTTTTCTTGAAACGCCAGGCTTTCGGCTTCGTAGGGAAGATGAAAGCTTTGCGTTGAAGAATGAATCCCCAGAGAGGTGCTCGCAACTAAAAAGTCAATAAATAAATAAATAAAATCGAATAACCTCAGCTCAACGGTCTCCGAGTTGGTAGCGGGGCTGTAAAGACCAAAAGCCTCCCAATGGGGAATGGAGACATGGCCCTGGACATCAGTGTGAGCCAGGTGGGAAGTGTGAAGATCGAGCGAACTGAGGTGATACTCGTGGCTCAGTTTCGGATTCCGCAAAGGTGGAGGAGACCAGCCTAGCCATGATTCGATAGAGCAGGCACGTAGTGTGTTCTTAGGGTCATTTTTTGGTACTACGGTGCCACCGTCGGCGTTAGACATAGATCCATAAGATCCGGTAGATTCGATGGAACTGGATGAATAATCTCACCAGCTCATCATGTCGGGGAAGAGTCAGGCATGAAGCAACTCGAAACTTTGTTGAAACCAGGATGTAAGGCCGTTACGCAGGTTCAATGGCCCACACTGCTCCAGGACAAAACTCGGACACCGCAAGGGGGAAGTGCCTCTCGGTCGCAACTGAAAAAGTCGAAGACACCGTCGCGAGGGATCACACTAGTGGTGTCGCTCTCCGGGGTTTGACGATCATATCACAGAGTAATACATAATTGAAGTAAGGGACTGGGGTACTGTAGATAGGGTTGTATTGCTTGTAACCGGTCCGCCTGTCGGGGACGTGCTGCCCGAGGTGGTAAGCGGAGGATACTGTTGGGTTCGAAGGACAGAATACTTTTGAGAAAGTAAGACGGCCAATACTGGCACGAGCAAATCGCTGGGACGAACGAGGGGAAGGAAGCGTGCGTGGTCGTGGCTGCGACATGTGAAGACTGTTTCAGTGAAGGAGAGCGTTGCGTAATGGTTGAGTCAAGTTGGTAGGCGTCACTAATGAACAATCAGAAGAGAGATCAATGGGGCGGTCATACACTCTTGGGTCAACTGGGTCGCGGCGTAAGGACGAGTGTTTGACGAGATGGGCGGGAAGGGCGTTTAGGATGCGTTTTAGGACGCGTCTTGATGACCAAAATTCGCACACTCTGGTAGTATGCCAAAATGTCGAGGAGCACAAGCCTGAGACTGTCCATTTTCCCAGCACGGGCCAGCAGCCTCGAGGATGGGCTCAGACGTTGACCCCCACGCTGTAGAGCACTAGTGCCAAATGCTGGCCACATGTTCGTACCTATTGGTCCTCGTTTTCTTGTACATTTTTCAAAAGTTGGCAGTCCGCGTTCCGTGTCTTCCTTCTCATTTGATAGGGAACTTGAGGTGCAGTCAAGGGTGCAGTATTCCAGGTCAGCTTGATGGGATCCTTGCGTCACAATCATCACAGCAACATCAACGAGCGCGGCGGAGACCGAGACCCGAAGACTTGGCCATAAAAGCCGCTGCCGAGGCCATCACTCGCGCTGAACGAACCAGAAACCATTCCATTGTCTTCTTTGTTCCACCGTTGCTCTTCTTGGCTCTCGGGGTTTCAGAATTTAAGAACCGCTCACAGTGACCACTGGCCGCCGTGGAACGTGCGGGTACTGCTTGTACATAAACAGTACATAAGTTCTTTCGTTGTCTTCCTTCAGAAATACGTCAGAGGCACGCCTACTGGCGGTGCTTATCATAATCGACCGAAAAAGGCAAGTGTAGAAGTTCGTAAGGCCGGTCGAGCGCTCAGCGTCAGTGACTCACTCTCACATAAATCGCGCCTGCGAGACCGACGCAGTAGCGCGGCCAGTCGTGGGGGAGTAAATGGGAAAATTATCGTATTCACAAGGCCCTTCCCCCAGTTTAACTGCGTTCAAATTTCCCCATTATCGCGCGGGGGCTCGGCTTTGACATACGTTCCAGACCCTTGGCTTGCTCATTTGACCGACTGTCCAGAAGCCCCTTGAGCGGCCCCCCTCGTACTCCAAAGTTCGAAAATCAAATAGACATATCAAACAACCTCTTTACCAGCTCCAGCGTACCGTATCGAAGCCCACTAACGAGAGTGCTACGAAATGCGATCAACAGTTCTAGAATGGGCAGCGTCGGCAGTACTGGCACAGACCCAGCGGACGTTTTCCCTTTTGGTAGTGGGCTGTGTCCTTTCTTGTAGAAAGTCACGCACAGTGAACACGTTGGCGAACACCTCTCCGGTCCCCGAATATGGTCGTTTTCTTACGTGAATAGCGTGTACATTATACATTTTTTTTACGCCTGTCTGTGTGAAAAAGTGAGCGTATTTCAAATGGGGATTGTTTAACGCTGCTTGGTGGCCTCGTCCCTACCGGACATTGTGAGAACTCGATCGGTTCACAACTCAGCTTCTGGTGTGATCGTGTCCGAACCAACGCCTCAAAGCAGGAGGGCCCTGATTAATTGAGGGAAGGAGGAAATCACGTTCACGCGTGGCGAGAATACAATGCTAACGAGGTTTTGATCTTTCTACATACGCTTGAACAAGGGTTCCTATCAAACAAGATGTAACATTGAAGAGACGTGGTGAGTGCGAGGACAAAAAGTGTCGAGTGCGTTTAAACGGGCTCCGGAAAGCGACGCAAGCGGGAGATAGCAAGGGAGATCATGGATGAAAAACAATGTCCGTGATTGCGCGTGTTCATAAAGATTTGGAGCAATCGAGGCAATTATTGGGCAGCGGTGTAACCGCTTGAACGGCGTTCAGTAGGAGGAACATCGGGTATTACGGCCTCCCTCCGACTCGAACTGGGACGAGAAGACCTGACAGGGAGTAATCGAGGTGTAATCAGCACGCAGGAAAAAGGGTGTAACAAAGTTCGGCCTTACGAATCCTTGGATTTCCGGTTGGGCTTGGGCCAACCCCAGACTTCACGGATCCACCGTTCCATGGGCACCTCCACCTTCATAATTCTAACGATCCATTCGTGGTCCAGCATTTCCTTTGGCGTTGGGCGCAAGGCCGGGTCGACTCGCAAGCTAGAAAGGATGATGTCAGGATGAAGGCATGAGGGAGGGGGCTGGCGAATAGCCGCACGTCTCTTTGATGAAGTCCTTCATGGCATCGCTCCAGCGTACATCTGCTTCGTCTTCTAGCTGCGGCGGCTAGACGTAAAACGGGTAAATCGCAGAGCACGATGTAGAAATGAAACACGCACCTCGCTTTGTGTAATATAGATCATGAGTTCGATGGGAGGCATATCACTCGAGAAGGGAAAATGGTTTTGCACAAGCTCAAGGAGCGACAGGCCTGTCGACCAGACATCCGCGCGGATGGAATATTCGAGACCTGAAAGACGTTCGGGCTGCAAGGCAGGCGCATGTCAGATGCAGATATTACGTGACAAACTGAACAATACATACAGCCATGTAGAGACTGGTGCCAGTGAACGTGCCCGCTACAGACCCGATCAATTCTCCTGAAACGCCGAAGTCGCAAAGTTTGACGACACCCTCTCGGGAAAGAAGTATATTGGATGGTTTGATGTCGCGATGAATGAGCTTTTTCAAATGAAGGTAAGCTAGACCCTGTAATATCTGAAGGAGAAGATGAGGATGGCGGATGTCATTAAAGCAATGACAATACGTACCCCTTCTGCAAGCCTCCCTGCGACCTTCTCACCAACTCTGGCACCACGTTCCTTGATACGCTTGCCTACGGCTTCCAAACTCTTCCCAGGGCATACTTCCATCACCACCTTGACTTCGCTGGATGATGGGGACATGTAGGCGCCATAGAAACGAATGATGTTGGGATGTTTGATTGAGGTGATAATCCCGAGCTCGCGCACCAGCTGCTTCATCGGGGCCTCACGAGTGGTAATCGTCTTGCGCGCCATGAGTTTTCCTGTACGTCTGTCCCTGACCTCGTGGACGGCACCACCGGCCCCTTCTCCGAGCCGGGCAACCTCATCGAAGATATCGTCTGACCATTCGGTTTGTGGCTGATCATCGATTTGCTCCTCTCCGGGGTATGTGGGCGGAGGGGGGGTGGATCGGGTCTGGGCCTCGATATCTGTTATCGTACGACGGACATCCTCCATCGAGAGAGGTCTAGATGTGTTCGTGGAGGGACGGATAGTGGCATCATCGATGCCACTATCGTTGGCTGGAGGCGATACGGAAGGTGTCTGTGGACCTCCATAGTAATCACCGCCAAAGACACCCACGGGTGCTGGTTCGACAGACGGACGGGAACTAGAGGCACCGATGGCGAGCTTGAGACTGGGTTTACCTTTACCTGGGGTAGCGGAGGGGGTTGGTATTTGAAGAGCTAGCTTCGGTGTAGGTGTACGAGATAAGGGAGGACTCGGAGGGGTTAGAAAGGTGGAATTGTCCGGTTTGGACACTTTGCGTATGTTCAGAGGCTGGGTCTGCTGTGCGACTGAATAGGGAGCGGGGGAGGCGGACCTCTGGAAGGTGCGAGGACCGTGAGGGCGAGCCGGAGCAGGATGGTGCGGCTGACCGCCAGAGCCCGTGGAGAGTAACATAGAAGACATTGAGAAAGTGGTATGTGGAGACAAGAGACGAAGACGGCGGGTGGGTAGGGACGAGGGACTGCCGGCGTCCGCGCTCAAGAAACGGGGGGGCGCAACAGATGTGAAGAGTGGCTCTCAGAAGAGACAAGGATTCGTGTTCATACCGCTAAGTGCAACGACCTGCAAAGCTTGACGAGGCCCTTAACAACGGACACTTCCAGATGTCTTGCTATTCTTTTCTTGCAGTCAACTATTAGGGTACTGTGGCCGAGTGGTTATGGCGTCACGTTTAGGTTTCTATATTGAGCCAATCCGTGATGGGAAACCTCGCGAGTTCGAATCTCGTCAGTGCCAATTTTTTTTTGTGGTTTCGTGGACACACCAGTGACACACCCCTCACTGGCAGCCACAAATTCTCCGACCAATGTGCTATAAATATAAATCTGAAATTTCGAGACTACAAGCCCGCAACACATCATGTCATCGGGTTCAAGTTCAAGCAACCATCTCTCTACTCCCCCCGTTACGCCCGAGAAACAGCGGAAGCAACCAGAGTCGCTTCGCCTAGACTCGATCGGTGTCGATCCAGATCAAATCGTTGGCAAAGTCCTTATTCGCATCCGCCGGTCTCCTACACATCCAGCTGTCACTCTCCATTTCGCCGATAATACCATCTATCAAGTCCGCGTTGATGGCTACGATCCCGTCCATCGCGGAATCCCGAAGGAACTTGAGATGAACTCGGTGCTCGTGCCACTCTTCAAGCCCCCAGGCGGTCAGATTAGCGTCCACCTCACTGTCACACATGCGCGCTTGGTCAAGTTGAAGGACACCGCCCATGAATGGTCCGAGACAATAGAGAGTAGATGGAAAGTCGAGCATCTCGCCTTGGCCTTGAAATTTGCGGAGGAACCCGGATGGCACTGTGTATGGGCGACCATGGCGGAATATGATGGCGATTTTGGTCCATGTACATTTCGGAGCTTTGAGGACGTTTACCTCGCGGAACTGCACTCATCACCTCGGATGCGCAAATCTCCGCCTTCAAAGCAAGGTCGAACGCCCCGCGGGAGTGGCCTGAGACGCTGAATTTAGCGGAATGGTGTCCCGCCGACTCGTTCAAGTAAAATTTTCATTTCTCAAAAAAAAGGGTTTCTCCACACACATTGGTCTGCTATATTGCGCTAATTAGTTCACCGTGCCTTTCTTGCTTCTTCATAATGGGTTTCACGGACATCCAGAATTCATCGTGTTGTCTTCAGGTCGCAATATCACTGTATTTGTACTGCTCTTTATTTCTGACTGCACAATCGAGAACGTTTGCCCATTTTGATGCTGGTCCGTGTTCCCCTTTCCAAGTCCATCCGCCCTTGTGGCCAGTATACGATGAGGGGCCGTGAGACTCACGATTGCCACAAAATCATTTCGGTGGACGACCCATAGTGATAACAAGGGGAGAAGGTGGATGTGGGTATCCCTCAAAGTTACCTCCATCCGGATGGCGGGAGGCCCTGGATTGGACCCCTTGACGACAGAATCAGATCAGGACAGAAGTGCACGAGTCTGCGATAGAGCATCTATTCACTTGTCAAGGCGGGAGGCGGCAACAAAAACGCACGGAAGCCTCGAGTACCTGTCAGATAGTATCTCCTGGATAAGTGTTCCATCTTGTCAGTGTAGCACACCTGAAGGTCACCTTCTCGACGGAGCGCGCTGCAGAGGGTAGGCACCGTTCCTAATGAAGGGTCTGAGGGACAAGTAGGGACATTGTGCCGTAATGTATGGGAGATAGCGTCTGCCATGACCTCACATACTGCATCACCTCGATGAGCTCAGCTTCCTCTAACCCGATTCGGTCAGGTCGTAAGAACGATCCCGAAGAAGGCTTTTCTATGCCCAGAGCGCGCCTGCATCTAGCTGTATCGAGGAAGGCATTGAACAAGCCAGGTCCCAGCGAGCAAGATTGTTCCTTGCAGGGCCGAGTTGGACCATCTTGATAACGCAAACCAGCAGGAAAGCGAGGCCCCCGGTCTGATCGCATGGAGAGAGCAATCCCCGTGCTTGACTAGGGTGCTGGGGTGTCGTGTGCAGGCAGGAGTTGGCCAAGGGGCCGCGACCTTGCTCCACGGCCCTCGGTCATCATGGCCTTTTGTCTTTAATGGAGATATTCGAACCAGAAGCGCTGGATAAACATGAGAACGCGCAAACGACAGATCGATCTGTTCTGGCGGCCTGAGGCCACGAACAGAGCTGACGCCCATGAACCTTGTGATGTGGCCTACCAAAATTGGTTGACAAAGAGATCATGAAGTATGAAGGCTAGCTGATGGGCGCAGCGTCACGTTGGCGCGGATATTGAATCTGAGCGGCACCGTGGGTACTGGAAATAAATGTCCATACGGGGTCAAGGCCGGTTCTTCGCGATAATATGATTAGGAACGTCGCTGATGTCTAACACACCTGCTTAACTCGCTCAGGATAATGGGGGGAAGGAAGTAAACAGCCTAGGGTATACAAATTCGACTGCACTCGAACGGCTCAAGCCTCTAATTTGGTTCCGAATGTGCCTTCAAGGGAGCCCCAAGGAATGGGGCTGTGTACGGACATACAGTTCGTGAACGGCTAAATGCTCGGGGCTCACCGGCGCATCAACAACATCTGCGCCAACCGGTTGACAAGATGCAACGAAGAACGAGAAACCCCCGAACTGAGTCCCCGCCTTCACTCCGGCTTGAGAATCAATTTCACGAACCCACCCGAACGACCAAGTGGCGGGTGCCCGGCATTAACTGCGTACTCCCAATAAGGATGCTGAGCTTCGAAGTCGTGGCGCTTCAGCTTATAACCACAATACGTACTTCAATGGGGGGCGCAACGGCAAGGCATCGAGAGTATGTGACTTAGAGCCGTTGGGTCCATGCGGAGCTTCCAGGCCAAGCCGACGGCGCGGAACAGAACAGCACAGCCTACCCAAGTTATTTTCTATGAAAATATTCCAGAAGACCCTATAAAAGCCATCACTGTCACTAGACTGAATGGGGGTTTACCCAAACCTGAGCAAATGATGATCCTACACGCATTGAACTGGATATAGGAACTCTGAAGGGCGAATCAAATTGTCAACATAGGCGCGGAGGGACTGTCTGGGCACGCTTGGAGGGGAATAGTACATACAGTATGCCGCCCGATCTGGTTAGGGGACTCCATGTTCACCCTCTGTATTCTTTCATGACCTGTCCATCAGAACGTGAACCAATGCGGCCCTTAAAAGTTTACTGTACCCATCCGCTTCCCATTCTGTTTAGTGAACGTGCGCGCGTGGGGAGGTCGTCCGGCGCCCGTTCATGACCCAATGTGGCTGGGAGCTGGTGGCGTTGATGGTCAACCCGTTGTGTCACCTCACCGCCATCCCATGACCTCCACGAAAAAGTCATTGTCTTCCAAGGTTACCTTTGCGTCTCTGACTCCAAATAACCTGGGAACCGTCCGAAAGTTGAACTCTGTTCTTTTTCCGATCAAGTATAGTGAGCAGTTCTACAGTGAGATATTATCGCTCGAAGTCGAAGACTTCTGCAAGCTCAGTGCGTCCGCTATCACCTCCTTCGCCCCGTCAGCGTACTAACTACATTCGTAGTCTATTACAATGATATCCCCGTCGGGACAATATGCTGCAGACTCGAACCAAAGGACAGTGCTAACCAACTGTACCTACTGACCATGGGAATTCTCGCCGTGCGTGTGCCTTGATACAACCCTACCCCATAGCTCCAATAATGAAACCTTCACCCGTCTCTCCAGCCCTATCGGTCTCTTGGCATAGGCTCGTATAGCCTGGATGTCATGTTACAAGCGGCTGCCACCCATTCCAAACCCAAAATTGACTGCATATACCTCCACGTTCAAGTGTCAAACGATAGCGCAAAGCAGTTCTACGAGCGGCATGGGTTCAAGGAGAAGGGCATTGAAGAAGCTTATTACAAGAAAATCAAGCCAAGCGGTGCTTGGATATTAGAACGCGAGATCGAGGGATCGAACGATGGATAGGATCATGCGTTAAACACGTTGACAGTCGATAGACAGACGTGTAGTAAGTCACTTATATCTATTACTGTATCTCCCACATCACTAAGCACAGAGCGGCCATTTACAGCTATAGAGCTACAAAATATACACCTGGGAGTTGAATACCCGCGATCGAGGAGCACATTATAATCAAACACCAATACCTATCCCCCTGATACGATAGGATGAGATAGACAGAATAAACCGAATAACGAATCTTTCGCATTCGTGAGTCGAGGTGCGGTGCACATGGACATGGAATTGCTCACACTTATGATAAACGCCGGTGGTGTCGCATCCTCAGGATTGTTCCTCGAAGCCACATCTTTTCACGAGCTGTGAGGGCAGGTGAGTACACCGTGACAGTTAGCATGAGGATGAACAGACCTGGTGTCTCTTCAATGCATCTTTCCTCGTGAAGGTCTTGCCACATCCCCCATTGCACAGGAACGGCTTTTCGCCGGAATGTGTCTCCCGATGCCGTTTGAGGTCATGCTGACGATTGAACGAGAGCGCGCACATATCACAGGCAAATGGGCGCTGGGGAGAAGCCGGGTACTGCATCTGATCGATACCTTGGACCACCAGCTGAGTGTGTGTCGAGTCATGCGCGCCATATGGATTCGACACCGAGGCAGATGTGTAACCTGGTTGCGGAAGAGACAGCGACCGGTTGTGGGTGTATCCTGGTCGCGGATCTGACGATGTCACACCGCTCTGAGATGGGTAGGGCAGAGATGATGGGGATGCGTTGTGAGGGGATTGACCGTTTGCCACTTGGGAATGGTAAGGTGCGTGCCTAGGCGTTGAGTGGTAATTGTGCTGAGAGGTCATCCCAGAGGTTTGGGCACTTGTGGCACTATAAGTATATGAGGCAGGATAGGGTGATGCTGCCATCGTAGGAGACACGGGCGGTGATCCTTGTGTCGTGGCGTAGTAGTTCCCATTGGATGCGGGGTAAGCCATGCGCTGGTTTGACCTACTCCAGTGTGCGAGAGGATAGGTCGTGCTGGGCTGCTCCGTAGCAGTGTGGCGTGCGTTGTTGAGGTTCATGACGCGGGACTTGAATGACAGTGAGGTGAGATGTGCTAAGTTAAGTCCATCGTTTCCACTCCCCTTCATAAGGCTTTCGGCGAGGCGCCAAACAGTCCAGGCACGGTGCCAAACCAGACGGGATGAATCGCCGGGGAGCGGCCTTGTCGAGCTGCGGACTCGCCATATCCCAGTCTGATGTCCAAAAGATGTCACGATGAGCAAGACGAATTGAGTTAGCCCCTGCACGCAGGGACATTTGCCGGTGACACGGCCGACCTTCCGTCCCCGGATTGTTCTGCCAGAGACAGGTGTTCGTGCCGTTGTTGTTGTAATTCGTAATCTCTATCGGTTATGGTGGCGTTTGGTCCCGAGAAGTCGGCTGTTCCTAGGCAGAGAGACCAGACAGATCACTGGTCCTCAATTCCTTGGTCCTTGGTCCTTAAGCCTCGCAAATGGGCACTACTCAGGGGAGCCTGAGAGATTGATTGAATTTGACGCCTATTGAAAAATGGCTGCCTCTGCGAAATGCGTTTAGCTACTTTGGTCACATTCATTATGTGCACTCGGGCTGCGCCGACACCTGCTCATCTCTTGTGATGTCGGCTCTTGGTTTCCCCCCCAGACAAATTAGGGCCCAGGGACATCAGGGACGCGTGGACATCTACGGCCGAATGGGCCCAGCCCTCCGTCACTCATCCTGCAATGGTGACGGCAGTGGGTTGGTATGCACGTTTTTTCACTCTATTCTCTGTTAATTACAGTGCGTGTTTGAGGGGGGAGGAGGCGAGATCCTGGCGAATATCACTCATCAGACCCCCACTACAGGCGACGATGTCGTCAAGATGTATACATGCCCCCCACTGTTGCGTGGCTCAAAGTTTCCTGATAATGACGATTCGCTTGCGCCGTTCCATCTCGGCATGTTCTTTGCACATGGTGCCAAACCATCAGGCCTTAGGTACTGTATATCAGCAGGCGTAAGCACACGGCGCGAGCCGATCCACTGGGACAGAACTTTCGGAAGCATGTTGATCGCATCTGGCTCGCTTTGCAGGGCTTCCGAGCGCCTCGAAGGGAGCTTTTGCTACGGTAAGTCGTCCGCGCCCCGTTTGATCTAAAGCAATCTTCCAGGTGTCATAGTTACAGGGCGCTGAATCTGTGCCCGTCAATGACAGGGCCAATAAACGGGAAAAATAATTCCGGCATCATATAGTAAGTCAAGTCGGCCCAAGGGTTGGCTAGTCACGCGAGGAGAAGCCCCCATATTTGTGTTGGGTTAAAATGGTAGGTTTACTCGCGAACACAGTTCGAGGCAGGTCACGTTGGGTGTCGCATCAAATAAACTGATTTGGCGCCGTTATTGCACCACTAAGCGCGAGGGTTCTAACCGCTCATCACTTCGTAGTTCCAACTTAATTTCCCAGGTGAGAAATGCTTCGAGAGATAAGCAGAATCAGCATCGGAGCATTGTGGCGAAGTCGTGTGTGAAGGAGAATTCCGGCCGCGAGAATTGGTTAATTGCAGCCAGACCGATGAGCGGCCTTTCTTGATTCTATAAGTAGTCACCTCAGGTTGCTGTGACAGATGGTGCTGTCAAACGCGCCAACAAACGGATCCGCTTTTGAAAAAAACGCTGTTGATTAAGGAACAGGCAGGAACTGTTTTCCTTCCTGAAGGAACGGCAAATTTTGAGGGAGGCCTCAAGGCTTTCCGGGGATGGGCGTCTGTGCGCTCCGGAAATGTTCGGAAATGTTGGATCAATAGATCGGTGTGCACGAGTAGAACGAGAGCATAATGGAACTGAGCAACTTCGCAAGAGACAGAAGATCAATCACTCGGCTCAACTCAAGATAGTCTGCTGGCTGAATAACACACTGCGCCGAACTGAATAAGGGAATTGCGCCGCGGAGAACGAAGTGTCGTACTGTAACTGAACGCGGGAAGAGCGGACCCTCCGACGAACACCCAAGACAAGCGAAGCAGGCAACTGCTTCGAATCAACCTACTTAGTGGAGGTCTCCGGGTGACATAACATCATAATTATTATCTCAACCATGTCCAAACGTTTACTACCCCCAACTCGTGATAGCCCGACCAAGAGGGCTCGCTCTCAACCCCGGCGGCGTCGGCCATCCGACCAAACCAGTATCGATTCTTTCTTCAAATCGCCCCGCTCGGTTGTGAATCGAGTATCCGCGGAACCACTTCGTTCTAATTTACCGGCATCCTCCAGTCAGCCCCAACCTACACAAGCGCCGATCTTGGATGGCAAAGCGACGGCTCCAGCGATTATCGATGTCGATCTAAGTTCTGACGAAGAAGATGTCCAGGAGATTCCCGCCGACGCCAAGTGTTCGACCCCAGGTCCAGCCAAACCTGTCGCTGTGGACAACTCGCCTCCTCAGTACCCCACCCTTTCCGTAGACCCTGCTAGTTTCGTCTTTGATACTTGTATTTGGCCGACCACCACTCGAGCCCCGTATTCGTTTTTGGCCCACGCGCTATGCACTTTGTCTGGAACACGCTCGCGAATTATTATCTTGAATACCCTCACCAACGCTCTTCGTTCCATTGCAAGATATGATCCGCCGTCATTGCTACCGTCTCTTTACCTTCTGTCCAATTCTTTTGTTCCGCAATATGTGCAGCTCGAGCTCGGTTTAGGTCCATCTGTCATTTCTAAGGCGATTCAACACGTCTCTGGCATTACCCCCGTGGCCCTGAAGCGGCTCTATAACCAGACCGGTGACCCCGGGGATGTCGCCTTCCTGGCCAAGTGCAGTGTCCGCACATTAGTTCCTCACGCCCCACTCACGATTCAAGGCATTTATGATGCACTCCTCGATATCGCCCACATGAAAGGGAAGGGGGCAGTAAGTCGGAAGCAGGCCATGGTGGAAAAGCTTCTCGTCGCGGCGAAAGGAGAAGAAACTAGGTACCTCGTCCGTACTCTTTCACAGCACATCCGCGTTGGGGCTACGAGGACATCTGTTTTGACCGCTCTCGCCCGCGCCATCGTTTTAACACCGCCAGCAACAGCAGCCAATTCTGAATCGGACTCTTCGTATACTGCTCACACAGAGCTCGTCGCGCAGGTCTGTCGGGAAACCGAGACATCTTCGAAGAAAGGCGAGGATACCTTCAAAGCACACCTGCTGGAAAAGTTTACCGCTGCAGAAGCTTTGTTGAAGAAAGTTTTCGTACAGCATCCTAACTACGACGACATAGTCGCCGCAATTCTCGAAGCGGGTCTTGATGGCCTTGCAGAGAGGGTCCCTCTTACAGTCGGTATGTGCACACCAACTGACACTCGGACAAGGTCCCGTGTGACGGCGATGGTTCCAGGAATCCCCTTGCAGCCCGCTCTGGGGTCCCCTATGCGGTCCTTAGACGATGTATATGAACGTATCGGTGGCCAGTCGTTTACGGCAGAATTCAAATACGATGGTCAGCGGGTCCAATTACATGCCGTGAAGGCAGAGGACGGAAAACTTTCCGTCAACCTGTTTTCCAGGCATTTGGAGGACATGACCGAAAAGGTCGAATATATACCACTAGCTTTCTCGCGCCAGCTGATACATTGTGGCAGTATCCTGATGTGGTTTACTTGGTTCATCATTTCTTCGCCACCTCCCAGGGAATATCTTCATTCATTGTCGATGCCGAAATTGTTGCGGTTGACATGAGCGGCGACGCCCTCAAATCCTTTCAAGAACTCTCTAATAGGCACCGGAAGGACGTAAAGCTCCATGAGATCAAGGTTTCTGTCTGCGTTTACGCCTTTGATTTGATGTATCTAAATGGACAGGTAAGCGCTACACAAGCCATTAGTACGGTATTCACATCAAACACAATTTGGTTATACATGGCAGTCACTTCTCAAAGAGCCCTTTCGTAGCAGGAGAAAGCAACTCCGCACTTATTTTTCGGCCGTACGGCCGGACAAAACCGGCGCTGCCAGATTCGACCATGTGGAAAGTTGCGAGAGTGAGGAAGGAAGGAGAGCAATTGAAGAATTCTGGTCCCGAGCGGTCGACAGTCGCTGTGAAGGTCTGATGATCAAAGTGAGAGAACGCGTTTCAATCCCCTTCTCTCGTCCGACTCGTTAGCAATATTTTAAAGCTTCTAGACCATGGCGAACTTCTGGAAGCCACTAGACCTAAGACGGACACATACCGAAAACAACCATTACCTGCAACATACGAACCGGGTAAGATTCCACCGGTACTTTTCCTGAAACGTCGTGTAATCTTTTTTTTTCACTACCAGACAGGAGGACATCAGCCTGGTTGAAGCTAAAAAAGGACTACGTCGCCGGCCTGGGAGACACCCTTGATGTCGTACCTATTGGGGCCTGGCACGGCAATGGACGAAAGGCGCAGTGGTGGAGCCCTGTCCTCCTCGCTATCCGCGATACTAGCTCGGACAGGCTCGTTGCGATATGTAAATGCATGTCGGGTGAGCCCGCAGCTTCTGGTACCTGAACCAGAAGTTGACGGTAGGGTCAGGCTTCTCAGATAGTTTCTACAGGGTATGGGTGACCTTCTAGTCGCCAACATGGTTCACAAGTGAGCGTGTCTGCGTACCTTGCAGTCGATGAAGGATCGGTACTCCGAAGACTCCGAAAACTGCTCGAAGTTTCCCCTATGGGGAGACGTAGAAGTCGGAGGCACGTTGGGAGGGACTTCTGTCGAGTGGCTCGAGAATAACGCTTGGTTGTTAGGTTACTCTCCTAGCGTTTACTTCCGTCCCCACGAAGTCTGGGAAATACGGGGTGCTGAGTGAGTCACGCGCTGCTTCTCTCTGACTGGATCAGCCTTCTGGACCGTCTCGGACAGTGTTACCCTCAGCCCCGTCTCAGTTGCCGCAAAGGGGGTTGTTTCAGAGAACAGGGGACTCAGTCTCCGATTTCCGCGTTTCGTCAGAATACGTGAAGACAAGTCCGTGGAAGATGCAAGCTCTACGGACTTCTTGGCGGGCATGTATCGGGAGCAGCAGGGAAGGGGCACGGTTCAGGGAAGCACTGACGATGGGCAACTTGTTGATCCAGCGCTCACCGATGCCGAGCTCGACGATGACTGCGAGAATGTTGAGCTCACAGTGCCTGGCCCAGCACCGCACCCATCTTACCGGCTTCCAGAAAGCTCTCCCGTTATCGATCGGATGGTGACTAGCTAGCCATCAAACCTTCTAAATCTGCCAGGGTAGTTCTGAAAGCGTTACCTTACCTGTGTCTCAGACTCTCGGTCGCCAGCAGCGTTATTCTCTCGCTTTAGGTACACCGGTCGCGAATGGGGAATAACGGATTCAATTAATGTAACCTGTCTTTTGAATACGGAATGTCTCTGTGTGGGCGCGCATTGAGGAACAGGTGTTGTATGAATGCATGACATTGGCGTGACATGTTTGTGGGGTACAGATGGCTTGATAACGACGGACTTTCTTTGAGCCCCATCAGCTTGCACCCGATCCCCCTCCCTCTTACTGCACCCCCCGCGGTCCATGGACAGGCAGAGCTGCGAACTTCCTGTAAGGCGCCGGGAAATACTGGGGGCGTTGCGGGATCAGTCGGTCAGAACGAGAACCAGAGTATATTGGGCCAATATTTGAGACCCCAAGTGTGTGCGTGTAATGGAAGATATGAAGGATGCAAGAAAGCAGGGGAAAGAAGTACTAGTAACTGGTGGCACAGACGGTCGTCAGCGAGGTCTCGAGGTTCCAAAATGTATGTGGCCCATCAGTGCCAAGTGTCGGCGTTCCGTCAGTCATGTAACTGCTGCGCCGCAATAAGTCCCGACGAATACGACAGGAGTAGGGGATAAAGGGGCGCACTTCTACATGGACAGTCGGACATCCACGGGTCCTGAGCCCTAATACTCGAGACACGGCGCACGGTATTGGTGCCCGTCATACAAAATTATTGGGCCCAGAGATGCTGCTTGACTGATCTACGATGATGTGTTGGATCATGTCTCAACCGAAGACACCCTAATTTGCGGGGAGGTGCGTCATGAGTGCGTCAGGATTGGACCTCATACCGGTCTTAACAGGCGAACATGTGCGCGTTGTGCATCCCTGCCTTCCCAAACGACCAAGAGCGTATATGTGGTGTAAGACGAGAGCGAAAAAGAAATGCAGAAAGAGAGAAGTGGGGGGCGCCGGGGGGGGGACTCGGAATACTGCAGCCTGAGAGAAACTGCAACAACTGCAACCGTGGCGCCAAGTCTTAGGGTAGTCGTGGACCCGCAGCACTCTGCCTGCCCTTCGGTGCAGAGAGTATATTCCCGCTTGTAGAAACCCCGATGGCACGTTTATGAGACCAGGTCCGTTCGATTTCCAGGTGTTAGCAGGCACGCGCCACACGCAAGC
>WNGR01003818.1_pt1 | contig 24657 bp, 20 predicted proteins | sample 5407581 | NCBI WGS metagenome assembly WNGR01 (sample SAMN13153383, study PRJNA577476) | soil metagenome | isolation source: 80 cm soil or saprolite under Garry oak tree replicate 2 | place: USA:California | collected 2016-06-15
CGAGATCGCCAGCATTACCCCTAACAGTGCCGCGCTGATCATGCGCAGGATGGCAAACGGCAGATCACCGGCGGTGGACGCCAGCAGCAGCAACATGCTCCCCGCCCCGGCCGTAAAACCGGATGCAAGCACGAGCCGGCGCCGCAGACGCCCCGTCTCTCCCGCCTCCAGCAGGCACCAGGAGAGCAGCCCCCAGAGCAGGGCCACGCTGAGAGCAGAGCGCAGCAGCATCATCCCAGCGTCCCGCCGGCCAGTGCGGCAACGGCGGCCTCCGGAACCACGGTAAAGAGCAGCAGCTGGGATGAAGCGGGACGACTAAGGAGCGCTTTTTTTATGTGGGGCAGGAGCATGGATCAACCCGGAGAAGTGTGAGTAGTTTTCGTGGCCATATACGGCGTTTACAGGTGTACTACAGTTTCATAATTTGTTCCAGATCCTTCATCAGAAGAAAAAGGTGGTAGGGATCTGTCGGGCTTGGTTCGAATCCCCACCCCAGATACCAGCAACGGGCGGCATCATCCTTTGCATGAACCAGCACGGCGCGAATACCGGCGATTGAAGCCGCTTGCATGGTCCGCAGCAAAGCATCCTTCAACAGCATTCGGCCAAAACCGACACCCTGGTGATTCCGATCGACCGCAAGACGTGCAAGAATCATCACCGGCACCGGGTGGCGAGCCAATCCCTTGACAACGCGTCCGGATGCTGATGCCGGTTCGACGCTACCCACAGCCAGACTATAAAATCCCGCCACCGCGCCTCCCGTACAGCAGACATAGGTCTGTGAGCTGTTGGCCTTCTGGCTGATCAGGGCAAACCGTTGCAGAAACTGGTTCAGCGCGGGCTGGCCGCAATCAAACGAACTGACATTATCGGTTGCTTTGAGTTTGCGGACGGCTTCATGGCGTGAGGAGCTCACAAGTCACACAGGTTCGGTCAGCAGGCGTTTCAGGCGAGGATGGGGCTGCACCGGGCGGTCGAGGGCCTGTTGGAATGCCTGCCATTGAACATCATCCAGTTCAAAGCGACGGCGGTCGGCCAGAGTCTGGTTGGCGGCGGTTATCCCGGCATCCAGAAGAAATTCGCTGACGCTCTTATGACAGGTTCGCGCGGCCTCCTGCAATAATTGCTTGACGGACAGGTTGGCACGCACGTCAATCCGCTCTGTTTTTGAAATGGTCATCGTAGACATTTGGCACTCCTTCAGGAAAAGATGAATCAATCATACTGTACTGACATTGTCATGACAATATAAAATGTACACCTCGTTCTCTCCCCTCTTTCCGGCTCACTGTTCCTGACAGGCAGTCGCCCTGAGGGCGTCCACCTTGCGCTTCAGCCGTCTCCAGGCGATGATGCCCCAGACCACCAGCACGAATATCAGGAGATGTTTGACCATCAGGGCCGGAATCTGCAGCTTATCGGCAAAATGATTCCACTCGAAGCTGGTGAAGAAAATCGTCCGGGGAATGCCGCCGAGAATGATCCACCAGAGGGCGAACCTGAAAAACTTGACCATCATGTCGTAGGTGGCAATAAAAAACCGCGTCGAAGCCGAGTCATTCCTGACCGCCTGAACGCGGGCTATCGCATGCAGGGTGAAGGCGCTGGCCGCCAGCAGGGCCGTGGCCACATCGTGGAAATAGTTGTTCATCATGATGGCCACACCGAGGCCGGGGGTTATCTGCATCTGTTATCCTCCAGAGTGCTTCAGGCTTAGAAAGTGTTTGAAGTGCACGGCAAGACAGGTCTATCGCGATTCACGTTGTGTCGCTCCCGGGCAAACTGCCTGAAGGCTCTCCCCTGAGGATACTGAATCGCCCATGAGGTAATGTGCGCCATGGGAAATCCCTTACAGGATATCTGGCCTATTCGCTGTAGAATCCGTGGAAGTGTGAACAATTCGGCCCTGAGCCTGATAATGGTCTCTTCCCGAAACTCGACACTCATTTGTGGATTATCATGATTAAACACGGCATGGTTGCCGTCGTACCAATCCCAGTCAAGATTGGGTATCAAATGAGGTTTATACATCTCGTATAGATCAGTGCCGGGAAATGGGGTAGTCATGATCGGATGGGCTGCTACCTTGAGATCGTCACATAACCGCAATACCTTTTCATAATCTTCAGGAGTATCCTGACGCCCACCCAGCATCACGAAAAGCACTACATCAAGTCCATGGTCACGAATACGCTTGATCGCATCAATCCGGTTAGAACACTGCTTAGGATTTGCCCGGTATTCCTTGAGACTTGCCGGGTTGTCCGATTCCCATCCCACCAATACCGTGGTGAGGCCGGCCATGCGTGCATACTTCAAGAGTTCGTCAGATCTTGGGTGGTCTAGCGAGACCAGATCGCCGCAACCAAACCACCACTTGTTATGCACGTTGAGACTCATTTCACGATAGAGTTCAATGGAATGTTCAACATTTATTCCCCAGATATTGTCATCAATACCCCAGAAAAAATGTCTTTTGCTCGCGGCGACCTCTTCAACCACTTCCTTGATTGGGCGGACTCGAACCTTATGGCCAAAAGCCTGATGGACTGAACAGAATGAGCAGTTATAGGGGCAGCCACGGGAGGTTTGGAAATAGCCGTACAGGTAGAAGGTGTTCCAGAGATTCGTCACTGGGCGGGGCAGGCCATCAAGTGTCGGCACGTCACTATGATAAAATGATTTCAAAGCATCACGATCAAAATCATCCAGAACGTCTTTCCAGACATTCTCCGCTTCACCTATGACCACAGCATCAGCATGTAGTATGGCTTCATCGGGTAATGCACTTACATGAATTCCTCCCAGCACAACCTTGATTCCCCGAGCACGCAATATATCCGTCTGACGATATATCCAAGGTGCCTGAGGGGTGAGTACACTGAAGCCAACAATGTCAGCTTCAATATCACTAGCATTGAAGTACTCCTTGTTAGCATCTATTAACTTAACCTCTACATCTGGACGGACCTTCCAAGTCAGTCCAGTCAGGTATTCTAGGACCGGCGCTGAAATAGGCAACCCCTTGGACTTTTGGCCCTTTTCCCCAAATGCAGGTGAAATAAAAATCAGCTTCATAAGTTCCTCGAATAGTCAATATTGGCCCCAATAACCCTATTTGACATTAAATATATGCTGGCTTCCTTCAACAACAAAATTGATTCCGAGCCAAGTGATCAATATCCCAGCAATAGCAAAAACCGTTAAAAATGCCAGTCGAATACCAGACCATTTAAGAGATACCCGCAGATGGATAATAAGCCCATACATCATCCACGAAACAAGTGACCAGGTTTCAACGGGATCCCATGACCAGAAACCGCCCCACAGGTCCTTCGCCCATATCGCACCTGTGGTAATGGACAGAAAATGATTTATAAATCCGAAAACCACATACCTGAACATCGTATCTTCAAGCACAGAACAATCGGGAAGGCGTGTAATAATGCCACCGGCACTGTCTTTTGCATAATATCTGAGCAGGTACAGCAAACCAATGCCACAGGCAACCGCATAGGCGGCGAATCCAAGCCATGAAAAAATGATGTGAACCATAAGCCAGTTCGAGACAAGAGCCACATTCAACGGCCGTAGGGTCGGGTTGCTGCTGTATCCGAGGCCAAGAAACAGAAGTGATCCGGCAATGGTCATCAGTGCCCCGTATTGTAGATTGCGGTGAAAGGACACAGTCCAGATGGTCATAAGAATGATCAGCCAGGTACCCGCAAGGGCATACTCATAGTTTCCGATGGTGGGCACATGCCCGGTTACATACCAACGAATCGCTATGGTCGCGGTTTCAAGAATGAAACCTATCCAGAGACAGGCGTACGCCTTGCCGGAGTGGCGATCCAGCTTCATCACCAAGGTTGTCATGTACAGGGTAAAGCTCAGAATATAGGCAAACAGGCTAGCCCAGAAAAAAATCTTTTCAAGTTCTGTCATGATCTAAACCTCGGGAAAGGATTCAGTTGGCTGCTAGTAGAATTGTCCATTATTGCACAGATAGTGCGTTTGAATCAACTGTTACAATCAACTTAAGGGCCTTCATCCATCCAGCTCAGATATTGCATAAACTTCATCTCGTTATCTGACTGTCCGATATCTGAACTTGACATTTGTAAATGTGAAAAATCAGTCTATACTGAGTCAGTAGCTTATATTTAGCTACCAAGGAGGGTATATGAAAGTTGCTCTTGGAATGGTTTTTTTCGTTTTTGTTGTTCATATTGGCGGAGCATTCAACCTGGCGCTAGCAGCAGAAGAAAACATTGATTTCGGGATAACTGCAACGAAAACAAAGATAAAGGTTGGTGATGGTGGCGAATGGCCTACCTATTCGTCAGGAGACAGACATATCGTTGTAGATCGCAAAACGGTTTATGCCGCTTTTACGAACATAAATTCAGCGGGTGAGACAGAAGTATGCGTTGCAAAGAGCCTTGACGGCGGTATAAAGTGGAAGAGAAGGGTTGTTTCTCATGGGCCGACCATTGATTCTGCTGGCGTTGCAATTGCTGTCGGGCCGAATACTGATGGTACCAAAATCATTCATATTGCCTGGGGGGTAAACGCGAGTATTGAAGGTCCGAAAGGTGGGATATATTATTCCCGAAACGTCCATGTTCCGGGTCGCAATTATGGAGTCTGGAGTGACCCGATAATTGTCAGCAGCCCGACATCCGGGAATTGGCCATCCGGGAGAGCGATTGCCGCTGACGGAAAAGGGGGGGTGCATATTGTCTATTCCGGGACGAACGGAATTTTCTATGCGAAGAGCAGCAGTTATGGGCAAAGATTCGCAAATGAGGAATTAGTCTCCACCGATGACAGTAACGACCACGAGCATAGTATCGCCGTAGACAGTGCGGGAAATGCGTTTGTCGCCTGGACTGTTCGTATTGGACCCAATCCCGGCCTGTTTTTAGCAAGAAAACTTGTAGGTTCATCTGCATGGGGCGAACAGGTCAAAGTCGAGGCAGCCGACACTTTAGAGACCCCGCAATTGGTGGTTCTTGACTCTAGCAGGCTCTATATTGCCTATTCAGGACGGGCGTTGCATGTGGCAATAACAACAACCGGCGGCATGAGCAGCGCAGACTGGCAGAAAATCGCAGTGCCGCCTGCAACCAATATCGGTTCCACCGGATTCGCTGTCAACGCCCACGGTGTCCTGAACATTGCATGGGACTCGCAAGGTATCATTTATTTTGCGAGGAGCAAAGATAGCGGCACACATTGGTCCACCCCGGCAATAATATCAGGCTCACCGACCGCATCTTTATTCTGTTTACTGAGTCAGCACCTTATGGCAAAACCGGCAAAGCTGTGTACTTCACCAAAGAGAGATAACCATGTATTACCAGCTCGGATTGGCCAACTAGCTGCAGTCACGCAGGTTCTTATACTAATTAAACATAGCTATTCACCATCGTAAAGGGGCATGGAATATAATGCCCCTTTCTTTTTTGCAAAAGTTGCTGAATACATTGAACTCCATCTTTAGTAAGTGCCCTGTGTGGTGGCGGGCAAACTGCAACACAATTCTGAAAAAATATGTTATACCATGAAAAATCGCTATACTGAATACTCCACCCTCCCCCGCAACTCATGGCTCAAATGGAATTAGCACAAAAAACTTCCGTAAAGCATTGCATAGCCATCGTGGTACTGGTGGCGGCAACATGCGTCATATTTTCCGACATGCTGCATCATGCCTTCCTCACAAACTGGGATGATGAGCTGTATGTCACCGGCAATGAAGCGGCCCATGGTTTCTCGTGGGAACATATAAAAAGCGCATTCAGAGACTTTTTCGCCGGCAATTATGCCCCGGTGCAGATTCTTTCATACATGCTGGATTATGAGATGTGGGGGAAGTGGGCCGGTGGCTACAAACTGGTGAATCTCCTGTACCACCTGCTGTCCGGAATTTTGTTCTACACCATTCTGGTACGTTTTTTCAAAATATCGGCAGTTGCAGCGTTCTGTGCAGCATTCATTTTCCTCAATCATCCGGTTCAAGTTGAAAGCGTCGCCTGGATATCACAACGCAAGACCGTCTTATCCGGTTTTTTTTTCCTGCTCTCCTTAGGCGCCTATTTTCAGTATACAGAAAACAAAATTGCGAAAGGCAACCTCTGGCTTACCGGGGCAATTGCAACCTACGCAATATCTCTCCTGTCAAAATCAACAACCGTGGTTCTCCTCCCCATACTTCTTTTATATGAATGGCTGTTCACGGGAAAAGTAAAACTTCTCAACAAACTCCCCTTTCTTGTTGCCACAATTATAATGGTTGTTGTTACCATGATCAGTCAATCGCCAGAAAACCACGGCGGCATCGAGAAGTACCACGGCGGATCACCCTACAGCACCTTTCTCACGATGCTAACCGTGTTGCCACGTTACCTGTATCTAGTATTCTGGCCGTTAAAGCTTTCAGCAGCCTATTCCCCAACGATATACACAGGAATCAACCTCATTGTGGCATCTGCAGCATTATTCTGGGTACTTCTCGGTGCATTAGCCCTGTTTCTTGCCAGGACTAGGCCACACATCGCCTTCTGGTACCTGCTCTTTTTTCTGGGACTGCTACCGGTGTCCCAGATAGTCCCTATTGCCACCATCATGAATGACCGCTACCTTTACATTCCTCTTATGGGACTGGCCGGGTGCGCTGCATACCTGGTTCAAAACGTTCTGCAACTGCCAGAAAGATATGCACGAAATACTGCAGCGGTTTTAATACTGACTGTATTGTGCGCCATGGCGCCGATTACGGCAAAGCAGGTCACGGTATGGCGGTCAAGCGTCAATCTCTGGCAGACGGCAGCGGAGAGATATCCCCATTCTCCGGAGGCCTGGACAGGACTGGGGAATGCCTTCCAGAAGGACAATAAAATTGGCGCCGCCCTCTCGGCATATCTCCAATCCATCATATTGAAACCGGATAATGATATCTCCCTGAACAACGCCGCTCTTACCTATCTGACTCTCGGAAAACCATACAAGGCCGAAGAATACGCCCAGCGTTTGCTGAATGTAAACAAAAGTGCCGTCTCCCGCACAACACTGGCGATGATCTATTTCGCACGGGGTGAATTCGACCGTGCGGAACAGCAGGCAAAACTGGCGCTCGCAAAGGATCCGCAACTGGAAACAGCCCTGACCCTTATGGGAAGCATTGCAACGGAGCAGGGAAATTATGCTGAAGCCGAAAAGTACCTTATGCGATCTCTAACTCTGCATGGCTCTATAGCGCCGATTCTTATTGCAATGGCAACCCTTGAGGGGGCCCAGCATAACGACGAAAAAGCCTCAAGGCTACTCATCAGGGCGTTGGAAGCGGGATACAGAGAATACAAACCTTTATTGAACAACAAACACCTGGAACGTGTGCTGAGCAGACCGGAAATACGTACAATCATCAACCATTTCATGCCAGGCACATTCCTGTGAACAGGCAGACAAAAAACATCCTCATGGCTGTCATGCTGGTTTCTGCTGTAGCTCTCCTCTGCTACGGCAGAACTCTTGGTTACGGTTTTTTGCAAACCTGGGATGATGACACATACGTATTTAACAATGCCGCCTCCCACGGCTTTTCCCTGCCTAACCTCACGGCAGCATTCAGCACGTTCTATGTCGGCAACTACGCTCCGCTTCACATAGTCTCCTACATGGTAGATTACACCGTCTGGGGGCTGAACCCAGCCGGCTACCACCTGAGCAACCTGTTTTTGCATGCACTCAACGGCTGTCTGCTGCTGCACATCCTCAACAAGATCTTCATTGACCGGAAAACGGCCCTCTTTGCAACGCTTATATTCATTGTTCACCCGGTACAGGTTGAGTCGGTAGCATGGGTTAGCGAGCGTAAAAATCTCCTTGGCTTCATGTTCATTATGCTGACGCTGTTGTGTCACATCACCTGGCGTAACACTTATAAAAGGAAATTCTACTGGTTTTCGATAGCCATGACCGTTGCAGCCCTTCTGTCAAAGAGCATCGCAGTTATCATACCTATAGTTCTGGCGGGTTGGGATTACTGCAATTACAATAAAGACAAGATGTCTACCTTCCTGCGGAATTCGACCTGCCTGGTCCCGCACCTGCTGTTCTGTGCCGCTGCGGCCCTGATAGCCATGAAAAGTCAGCATCCTGAATATGGCGGCGGCAGAGTCGGCTATATCAATGATTCCGTAACGAGCCATATGCTTACCATGGTCAATGCTGTCGGAAAGTATGCCAAAAACATCTTGTTTCCTACTTCCCTTGCATCATTCTACGATGTCCCCGTCGTAACCGGCATCACCGCAAGCCTGCTGTATGCTATAATTATTCTGGCCGTTATCGTAATTTTAGCCTTCTACCTTAACAAGAGCCATAAACCACTGTTTTTTTGTCTTATCCTGGCAGTTTCAGCCATGCTGCCGGTAAGCAACATTATTCCGCTGAACACTTTCATAAACGATCGCTATCTCTACCTTCCTATGGCCGGAATATCAGCGCTGGCTGCTTCAGCTCTATTCAGACTCGCGGCTCACCGCACGTATTTCCGATATCTTGTCATCGCCGCAGTCTGCCTTCCTCTCGCATTCGTCTCATGGAGACAGTGCGAAGCCTGGAAAAACGACATAAACCTTTGGACAAATGCCGTTCAAAAAAACCCTGCATCTTTTCTCCTCGTTAAAAGCAGCGTCGCCCTGAACGGCCTTGCAGCAGCTTATCTGCAGGAGGGGAGATTCCAGGAAGCGAAGCTTGCAGCACAGCAATCACTGTTGAGAAATCCTGACAATGTAATAGCCTTGAATTTACTGGGAACGGTTTATCTCCAGATGGAACAATTCAAGGCAGCGGATTTTTTCCTTTCCAAAGCAATAGCAAACGAACCGAACTTTGTACCGGCCTATATAAACTTGGCGAAATCATGTATAATAGGCGGAGAGTTAGGTCGGGCGGAACTACTTCTGAAAAAAGCTCTCGAAACTACCAGCAATAACCCGAATATTTACGGTTTGCTGGCAGCACTCCACCTCACCTCCGGGAATTATGCGCTGGCACGGCAACACTATGCGCGGGCGGAACAAATTGGAGGCCGATCAAAAGACATCTCTTTCGGAATGGCCTGTTTAGAAGCCAGGGTGGGAAACAACTTGAAGGCGCTTGAATATCTTGATATGGCTTTCAGGCAGGGATTCAGGGACAGAGCGGCTCTGCTCTCAAGCAGCGGATTTGATACCATTCGTAACCTTCCACAGTACCATTCGTTGTTGACCAAATACGGCATGAATTGAATCGGTGTGAAATCGTGGCGGGAGGATGCGACAGCCCCATCGACCCCTGCCAATAACAGTTCAAAAGGTGAGTTTTATGAGACTATTGATGCAGTTATGGACCAAAACATCTACCAATATGAGATATTGGCTTATTCCCATGTTATTAATACTTATTATCTTTGGTCTACTGATGGTATTTTCAAACGATACGGCTATTCCTACTTTCATCTATACTCGCTTCTAATCAATGTTCGCAGAGGATTTACCACCATCTCCGATTCCACAATACAGCCCCTTATTTTGCGAGAACCTGAAACAGCTGTACCAGGCCTGTCGAAGCCCTGATTCCGGAGAAAATGTGTGTTACGACATACCACGAATCCTCCATACTGTTTGCCCTGAAGAATATCCAGGCAAAGCAGACCAGATTAAAAGTCGCAAACCATTGCCATACCTCCGTTACAAGGGTTTTTTCAATGTGCAGTGCCCGGTATATTATTTTCTGATATGGCTTATAATAAACCGAACTTGCCATATACAGGCCATGTAACCCTCCCCAGACAACATATCCCCAACTTGCACCGTGCCAGGCGCCTGAAACGAGAAATGCCGCAACCAGCGCCATGGCAGTGCCCGCTTTTTCCTGGTTGCGCCATTTCATCTGCAGTGGGTTAAAGATGTAATCGCGTATCCATCGATATAATGTTATGTGCCAGCGACGCCAGAAATCGGCTATGGAGGTGGCAAGGAAGGGACGATTGAAGTTCCGGGTCAGGTTGATGTTGAACAGCCGCGCACTTCCCAGCGCCATGTCGGTATAGCCGGAGAAGTCCATATAGAGCTGAACGGCGTACGCATAGGTGGCCAGAAGCAGCGGCAGGCCGGTAAAGGAGTGGACGTCGTTATATACAGAATCCACGTACGGGCCAAGACGGTCTGCAACCACGACTTTCTTTAAAAGCCCCCAGCAGAACAACTGCATCCCGGAACGCATGTTGTCGTAATTGAACTCATACCTGGCCTTCAGCTGCGGAATCAAATCCCCGGCCCGTTCAATCGGGCCCTGCAGCAGCTTGGGAAAGAATGCCAGATACAGGGCAAAGTAACCAAAATGCCGTTCCGGCTTCTCTATCTCATGATAATAGATGTCGCACAAGTAGGAAACGGCCTGAAAGACATAAAAGGATACCCCGATGGCAATGAATGCTTTGACCGGCTGAATCCGGAAATCAAGAGAAAAGGTGGATGAAAGCGCATTCAGGTTTCCAGAAAGAAACGGCAGATACTTCATAACGATAAGAATCAGCACATTCGCAGCAATACCACCCCACAGCAGAGCACGCCTTCTCTTTCGAGTATTGGCCTGGTCAAGCCATATGCCGAATCCGTAGGTCGTTATTGTCACCAGTGCTAACACTGCCAACAGGTACGGTACCTTCAGGGCGGCATAAAACAGCAGGCTTGCCGCCAGAAGCACACACCAGCGCGCCAGATCTCCGACAAGAAAGAAGAGCAGATATACGGCCAGCAGAAACAGGAAGTATGTTAATGAGTTGAATGCCATTAATTGAGTTTATGTCGGCTAGGTTTCTAACTTCAATTCGAGTTTCAGTTTTATCAAATTCAGAAAATCACCAACGTTTTTAAGAGGCTTAATATCCATTAAATCAAATCTTATTTTGAATTCCTTCTCTATAGCGACAATAATGCTTATATGCGAAAGGGAATCCCACTCTTCGATATCGTCAGCAGTAGTTTCATCGCGAAGCACAATGGATTCGTTATCAAGCACATCTTTAAATATTTCCGTTACTTTATATCTGATTTCTTCAAGGTTCATTTGTTCACCTGTATGCATATATTCTTGTCCGTATAGCCGGCAGAAATGTCCAGACTCCAGACACTTTCGTTATTCTCCTTATGCAGCACATCCTTGAAGCCCATTTCTTTAAACAATCCGCTCACCATGCCGTTCTTTGCAGTCGGGTAATAATAACCCACAATTGTCACAACCCCCCTGGTTCGTGCTTCCGCCACAAATTGATCGAGTATCGCGCGCTCCATCCCGCGCTTCATAACCCGGCAACTCATAAGCCAAAGTTCGATTCGCAATTCAGTATCCTTAATGGTTCCGATCATAACAGACACAAGACCGTTATCGCCAAATTTATCAAGTAAACGTCCGTAGAGCGTGACATAACGTTCATCTCCGGCTATAGACTCCAATTCGGCAAAGGTGTAGCGACGAGTGGTGACGTTGAACTGATTGCTCTTATTGACAAGCTGGGTAATGCGATCAAGATACATCGGTGAGAACGGCTTTATTTCAGCCACCATCTCCAGGGAGTTGAGATAGTCATCATAGCTTTCGAAGCGGCTCTGTATTTCCTGACGGGTAGCGTTATCGGCATAAAATGAACTCCTCTGAAGATCGTCGGAAGAAATCGATACCGTCTCAAAAAATCCGGTTTTATCAAGTATGTTAATATATTTTGCTACATCTGCGCCCAATTCCGGGACTGCGACAAGGGGCTCCTGAGCCCGGACTGCATCTCGCTCAACCGGGTTATCATCAGCAAAAACAAGAGTGTCGATCCCTATGTTGAGAGAACGGGCTATATCGCGGATATTTTCGTGCTTCGGAGCCCAGTTTGCTATAAATAACGAGAAATCGTCAAGCGAGAGGATACTATCGGGGTGGGTAAAACCCTCACGGGCATTGGCTTCATCGTTCTTTGAACAGACGGAAAGGAGGACACCTCGCTCTTTTAGGGTTTTGACATAGTGCTGGAACTCGGTGTACGCCTCCGCCTCGGGGGTTTCTTTACCTATCTGAATACCGCCGACTCCATCATCACCAATAATCCCGCCCCAAAGGGTGTTATCCAGATCAAGCACGAGACACTTTTTTGTCTTCCCGTAAACAGCCTTTATGATCGAAGCGACACTATCTGCCAGGAGAGGGGTGGCTTCGCAACTCATGGCGTACTTGTAGGAATACCAGAAACGTTTGTCATACCACCGTTCCAGACCGAACCAGGCGGAGAGATAGTTTATGTCGTTAATATACAGGTTGCGAAGCTGCCGGGCTTGTGCGCTGAAACGGAGATTAAGCTCGGCGATAAATCGGGATCTGCCATGAATATCATATGAATCGAGGTTTCCCACGCCCCGGTAATGGGGAAGCTCAAAGTTGTTCTGGATCACCGGACAGGAATATTCGCTGAAAATCCGGTCCCAGATCCCTTTAAATCGCTCCGCTTCGTTTGCAAGTAATAGATCGACCTCATCGGCACTCTCATGAATTGAAGGATACCGGGTGATATTGACATTAGTCGTATGAATGAAAATGATATCGGGGGCGAATTCCTTCAGTGCAGCGTTGGTAAACATGGCGTCTTCGTAGTATCTGTTATACTCCGACTCATAAAATACCGGCTTGATGCCGTCATTGAGCAGGAACAATTCCAGCATATCCTTGATTTCCGCCGTAGTGGAACCGCCAAGTATTGCGATGCGCTTCTCCATAAAACCGGTACCGGTCAGTAAGTCGCGGAGAATAGATCTCTTTTTACGCAACAGATAATGGGCATCAAACGGATAGGTAAAAGGATTTTTCATGGAAAGATCATTATTCCGCTATTGGGAAGACGCAAGATAGGGATAAACAACTTCCGCAATGATTCTATGACCATAGGCATTTAAGTGCACAGGATCTTTATCAAAAAAGAGCTCTTGGCCTTCTTTGGCAGATCTCAATAACTGTTCAGCGGGATCAATTACAGTAATTCCATTTCTAAGTAATAATTTTCTAAGTATAGAGAAGTAACCGGGCATTTCTCCGGGCCTGTTTGCAAGGGATTCCAGCCACATTCCATTTGGTATTAATACGACATAAAAACGGAGCTTGTTTTCAACACTTATATCACGCATACCGGTCAAAAGCGCGGTCATGACATTAAGAGCATCACCTTCGCTCATTTCAACTACGCTATTTGAGGTGTATTTGTTTAAAGGAGATATTCTCGCAAGCGCAAAACGATAGAGATGAGAATACTGATATGCCGCTTTCTTCAAGGCTGATGACATTGAATTGCTTGGTATCTGAAAAGATTTTTCCGGAACAGGGGCATTCTGTACCATGAGCCGGTCGCCAAAGAATTTAAAAAAAGGTTTTGAGGACCCGTCGCTAACAGAATTCATAACATCCGAAAGATCGCCAGCGGAAACAGCAACCACAATAGAGTCGGGATGGTATGACATCCCTTTGCTTTCAAGTTGTAGCGCTTGCATATCTGGTGAATAGCCGACAACACCCAGATTGATTTGTTCGATTGAACCTTTTGACTTGGTTACGATTAAGTTTGAATACCTGTCGATCTCATCAACTCCGAGTCCGAAGGTATGAGAACCGCCAAGGAACAGAACCCTTTGGCGCCCAGTTTTTTTCTCCCGAAGAAGTTCTCCACGATATCCTTGTTGGTTGATCTTTACATACGACTTGGGCATGGCTGTATGCGGGTCATAAACCCCCTCTGCCCCCTCAAGATTTGCCCAACCGAGGAGCGGGTCGTGGCGGATGAAGAAAATTCGGGGCGCCTCAGTCACGTAGACAGGTTGAGGTTTAAAAACCATCAACAGCAACTCCGCAATCAGCAATCCACCGATCAGACCACCTATGGCCATCATAAAGTTCAAAAAAATCTTTCTAGTCATTCGGCAACATCCCTTCCGTCAGCTTTAACATTTCTAACACCAATCGAACCCCATAATATCCATCCACGTATATATAAATACATACTAATGAATGTTGACAATAGTTAGATAACCGAGAACCGGGCGGTATAACCATGTCGGCACTTGAATCCCGGCAGCAAGAGGATATAGATAGAGGGAGCAGGATAAAGCCGCAACCATCACCAGATGTTTCCATCGTCCGGCAATCTGTTCTGTTGCAAATCCGACAGCAAGAAACCCAAAGGGAAGGATCGGAATGCTTGAATGCAGCATGATAGGACGATTAACTCCCAAACTGAGTCCATAAATACTTAAGAAAATGGCAGGCACAAGCATCATGGAGAAATTCCGGTTACGGATTGACTTAATACCAAGATAAACTACCGAAGGTGAAATAAGAAGCCAGACCGGCAAGTTGTTCATCAACACTCTCAACTGTAGCGTCTCCTGGGTAACCGAGCCAAAACCCATGGAGATGGGCTTAATAAACCAAAATTGCGGACCACCCGCAACCAATGGGCCGACAGGAGAGATAAAATTTTCAAGTGACAACGCACTGACCTCTCTCAGCATATCACGCTGCATCAAAAGCCATTCAGTAAAAGTATATCCCCTAATAAACCAGGGCGCGTATGACAATATATATATACTGAGGGGAAGAAATGAGAGAGTGCAGGCCAACCTTACAATGTCCGGCCATCTCTTGTCCCTTGCCAACGAAAAGCTGATAACCGCTGTAACTACCAGAATAACAGGCACTGCATACAATTTAGTAGCCACGGCAATGCCAAACAGCAAGCCAGAGACCAGACAGCACCCTGCACAGGAAGTTTCCTTGAACCTTTGCGCGGCAATCGTAGCAAGGGCAATAACAAGCACTATTGGAACTTCTTCGGTTGTTGTTCTTGATGTTGCAATCAGTAACGGGTCTGACAACACCAGAATTGCCGCCATGCCTCCTGTAAAACGGGATTTAAAAAATATTTCCCCCATGTAATATATAACCAGAACCAAGAGCGTCCCGGCCACCACATTCCGGATCCTCCACCCGTAGGGATTGTCGCCAAACATTTTTAACACAGGGTAAAGCATAAAGTTTTTCATGGGCGGATGATACCAGTTATCAGGGCTCTGATCACCACGCTCCACAAAATTGTAGGCCGTAGCAACATTTCCGACTTCATCCCCGGTGAAAAATTTAACCTCAGCAATATCGTTGAAACGCAGGATAAACGCTAAAGCAACCAGCACCCCAACTATAATTATCTCCCGTTTCTCATACTTCATACGTCCAGACCCCTTAATCCTGCAGCAGAACAACATCGCACAACTTGTCATCACTGGTCAGTTGTGTCAACTTTTGACTATACTCGTTGGCAAGCTTCTCATTTACATAGACAATCACCTTTTCTTCCAGACGCGGAAGATCGCCCACTCTGGAGACAATGATTGGGTAACCCTCAATTGTAAACCTGAAAATGCGGCCATCAAACGCAACCCCCGGACGAGTGGAAAGTGCGCTTACTACATCTTTCCAACTTCTTTCTGGTATTACATGGTAGATTTCTCTTATAACGCCTGAATGTAAAAGCGCATATAAAAAGTTATCAGAAGTTATTGGTTCAACATAACCCGGATTGAGAACCACTCGCTTGATAACTTCCGGCAGCATTTCATCGGCACTCAGATGACGGTCAAAATAAAACATAACTCGGCCAAATACTGGCGTTTTTCTTAGTACATTTGTTGTTTCCCTGGGAGAGCGAACCCGCGTAATTACGTGCACCGAAGAAAAAGTACGGGCATTCCGCCCCATAAGGTCAAGCAACAACGGTATAAAAAACAACGGTAAAAGTATGATTAACACATAAAGAATGACGGCACGCCACCTAACCGGTATAATACTATCGAGTGTCATGGAAAACAGTCCCCCCAAAGTATCTGACTGTCTTTTATAATCGTTCCATATTACTTCAAGCTGGCATGAGATGAAGCAACTGCAACCGTAACAAAACTGATGTGGTGATATTCTATTTTTGCCATAATGCGTTTCGATGCTGAATATACTTAACAGGCAACATTTATTCAAATACTATCGCGTAAATAACAACATGCTAACCTATCATCGGTGAGAACTATTTGCCAGACGTTTTAATGAACTAAGCTGATCCAATTAATAAACTGCAGGGGATTAATGCAATATGTCTAACATCCTGGGCATTATCTGCTTTCAAGGCCATTCTTCAGCAGTTGCGTTGATACGGGACGGGCTGGTAACTGACGCAATAGCGGAGGATCGATTTTCTCGCCGCAAACAAGACACAGAATTTCCTTTTTTGGCAGTCGACTACTTACTTGAAAAATACAGATTGGGGATTAAAGATATTGACGAAATTGCTTTCGGTTGGGATCCGCAGTTAAGTCTCATTTTTAATGCAAAATCCCTTTTCAGACTTCCCCCTCCCAGGTTGTCATATTTCTTTCTAAAAAGAGAAGAGCATCACGGTTATTCACGTTTTGACAAATTTCGCGCGATGATATCTCTCGGCTCTGCGCTTCATAGCCGGTATGGTGCGGCTCCAAAGATATCATATATTCCTCATCATCTTGCTCACTCTTTTTCAGCCTGCCTGATGACCCCCCACGATCACATGTTATCGGTAGTTGCGGATGGGACTGCTGAAGAAGCAAGTTTTTCGGTTTATGAAATCGAACAGGGACGGCATCAAAAAATAGCAGAGACAAAATATCCGCATTCCGCTGGGCTGTTCTATTCAACGATCACAGACTACCTGGGTTTTAAACCAGATAGCGATGAATACAAAGTCATGGGACTAAGTTCTTATGGTACCCGGCATACGATAAATGCCTTAAAAAACCTTGGTCACATCAGGAACGGAAAACTGTTCCTTGATTTAAAGTATTTTGATTATCACAGAGGGGGGGGGCGTTTTTTTTCCTCGGAGCTTAAACGATTGCTCGGGCCCGCTGAAACATTTCAGCAAAAAGCCGATATTGCCAAGGCGGCCCAGACCCTTCTGGAAGACTGGATATTGGATCTTATACGCCAAGCTGTCGACAAACTTTCGGGGAAAAAACCGCAAGTATTATGCACCAGCGGAGGAATTTTCCTGAATTGCCTTGTTAACCAACGACTGCGTACTGAGCTTGATTTCAATAAGTTTCATTTTTCTCCAATCGCCGATGATAACGGGACCGCCCTGGGAGCTGCAGCTTCCCTGTTTTTCAAAAAACATGGGAAGCTGCCGGACTATACCGGGCGTTTGGACCTGGGCCCTGAATATACGGATCAACAGATCGAAGACGCATTGAACAAAGTGGGGTCACAGGTCCGCTGGGAAAAGCTAGTAAATCCTTATGAGATGGCTGCACGGGAAATTGCGCAAGGGCGTGTGATCGCTTTCTTCAGCGGACGAACGGAGTTCGGGCCTCGGGCACTCGGGTTTAGGAGCATTCTGGCTGATCCTCGTATTCCGGGCATGAAGGCCATCTTGAATGAAAAGGTGAAACTCCGGGAAACCTTTCGGCCTTTTGCACCGAGTGTTCTTAGGGAAAAAGCGGCGGTTTATTTCGAAGTTTCCAATGAAAGCGACTACCCATACATGATTGAAACCGTCTATGCAAAAAGCGGAAAAAGGTTACAGATTCCCTCCGTGGTCCATGAGGATGGCACATCACGGATACAGACCGTATCCAAGGAGAACCATCCAGCATATTACAGACTCATTGAAGAGTTTGAAAAGATCACCGGGGTGCCGATATTATTGAACACCTCTTTTAATTTAAACCAGCAGCCAATCGTTAATTCCCCTGACGATGCACTGAAATGCTTCCTCGAAAGCGGAATTGATCTGCTGCTGATGGGTCAATATTTGGTGAATAAATGAGCTTGAGGGACAATCCGATAATCATGTTTTTCCCGCGGACGGGTCCGAATTTTCTGGAACCGCCTTTCGGATTGATTGCGTTGGGAACGACTTTAAAGGCAGCCGGATTTGATGTACATGTTATAGATTGCAGAGTCGAAGATTTTAGCAAGAAGACAAAAGAGTTGCTACATGGGCGTATACCTCTCTTTTTCGGCGTTACAAGCATGACAGGTCCTCAGATATTTCATGCTATTAAGATTTCAAAGTGGTTGAAATCCAATTTCAACGCGCCAGTAGTATGGGGTGGATTACATGTGACTCTTTGCGGTGAACAGGCGATTTCGGAAGATTTTATCGACTTCATTCTCAGAGGTTATGCAGATCACTCGATAGTGCAGTTTGCTGAAACGCTAGTAAACGGTGGCCCGCTAAAGGAAATCCCGGGTATCACGCTCAAACCTGAAGGTATGCATGGAGTTTTTTCCCATCCATCCATACCTGTTGTGAACCTGGAAGAATTGCCGATGCCGGATTGGGGACTTGTCGATGTCAACAACTATCTGAATTCAAACTATTTAATGGAGAAAACTGCTTACCTGTTTACATCACGAGGCTGCGTTCACAGTTGCACCTTCTGCTACTCACTTCCTGTCAATAACAAAAAATGGCAGGGAAGAACGGCTAGACAAATAATCGCCGAAATTGAGGATTTACGCGCACGTATAGACTTTGACGTCATATTTTTTCATGATGACAACTTTTCGGTAGATCGTAAGCGGATGAAAGATGTAATCGCCTACCTAAAGAACTCCGGAATACGGTTTGTCTTGAGCGCAAACTGCACAAATATAGATGATTCCTTTGTAGAACTTTTGAGTGGTTCCGGCTGCATGCGACTTGATTTTGCCATCGAGTCAGGCTCGCCGGCAATTTTGAAGAAATATTCCAAAGGATTTACTATTGAAGACGCGTGGATAGCGATAGAAAAAGCCTCGGAGAAAGGCATCCCGGTGAACCTCAGTTTTATTTTTGGACATCCCGACGAAACAAAAGCAGAGATCTATGAGACAATGGAATTCATTGATCGAATTCATGCGCGATGGCCGGCGATCAACATCCTCGATATAAAGATGCTTACTCCGTATCCGGGAACTGCAATTTTCGAGCAATGCTTAAAGAGTGGCCTGAAAGAACCGACATCAATCTCAGAATGGGGGGATTTTTATTGGAATACAAAGAACCTGCAATGGAATAAAGAAGCACTCCTTTGTCAGGACTTAAGTTTTATTTCTCTTTTTGCCTTTAGACATAATCACTTGCGTTCAAAACACCTATTCCTGCAAAAAACCTATAATGTTTTGCATCTTATAGAAAAAATGCGCTGGCATCGACGCTATTTCAAATTCCCGGTTGAATTACGTGCCATGCACTGGACTCTGGTTATGTATAACCGCCTCATGAAAATACTTGAGATGTCATTTCTTTAAACAGCATCAGCACGGAGTCGCCCGTTCATTGCAAAGCAGACAACCCGGCGGCCTTCGCAATAATTTTATCGAGCTCCTGAGCCGTAGAACTTCGGTAATATTCGCTTTTTAATGCAAGCGTAACATACTTAATATCCTCTTTACAGCTCACCATCCCGATAATTTCACGACGTTCAAATAGGAGTTTCGTCACCAACCCCGCCAAAGCAATCACAAATCCAGTTATTAGAACCCATCCTCCAAATTCAGATGTCACATTAAATGCCCCGAAATATTTTATTTCTTTGTATGATAGCCTGTTACCTTCGAACATCAGCGATTCGGATGGTGAATGTAGCTTTCCACTGGCAATCTCCTTGCCATCCCGGAATACGGTGATTTTGAAAAGCGGACGTTTAAGATAATATGTGTAGGTCTTTATATATCCCTCTGGATCAACATAATAATCAGGCCAGAATTGCACCTGAACTTTGTAAGCGGTATCGGGTATGGGGAAACTATCAATTTCTCCCTGTAACACTCTTAACGGAATAAATGCACTAACAAGCTTATTTTCGGACCTATTATAAACCTCAAAGAATGGGGCAACGCCCGCGTCCTTGACAAGCATCGTTACCGAACCGTCAGCATAAGGATAATTGACGTTGAATTCTGTTTTAGCGCCTTTGTCTTTCCCATAGAGCGGTATAATTTCAGTCCGGATTGAGATTGCTTCGTTCTTTTCGAATTCGGGTTTGATGCTTATCAGCCTGAAAGCAATATGTGGAACGGAACTCCTAATGTCGGAAAAACGAACAATACGTGAGTATTCAGCGGCGGTGCCGTAAAATTCCTGACCTTCAGTAACATAGGTAACGCCCGAAAACCTGGAATGAAAAATAAGCATGCCGCCGGCGAGCATGATGATAAAACTTACATGAAAGAGCAGTGAGCCTATGGGAGAAAAACGGTTCTTTATCCCTCTGAAACAGCCATCACCTGGTATCATCTTGTATCCATAACCAGAGAGGATGGCTGTCAATATGCTTAATTCGTTGATGGACGGCAGGAGTAGATCGCAGGAATAGAGCCCGTTAAATGACGTAGCCGATATATTTGCTTTTTCAGGAAGTCGTACAGTTGAGCGTATTGCCGGAATCCGTTGCCAGGTGACAAGAACCAGGTGAAGAAAAAATAACGCCGTGAGCATATAGGTAAAACGGGAGGAAAAAACGTGCATAAAGCCAAGAGACTCGAGTAAAGCAAAGATCTTAGGTCTTGCTGTCTGCCATTTGAGCAGTTCTGCCGATGTCATGATGGAACGTTGCGGAATAACCGCGCCAATAAAATAGCATGACGCCTGTATGAAGATCAGAAGCAGTGTCACCTTGCGTGACAGAAATATCCGGTAAGCTGCTTTCATGCTGCTGTAGATAAGGAGTCTTTCCTTTTGTAATATATCGCCATGATTCCTGATATGGCAAGAAGGACCATGCCCGTCGCGAGAGGATAAATGCCCGCATCGGAAATCATCGTAAATTCGGCCCACATGACCGGATCGTAGAGCTGAAAAACCGAGGAATCAAACTTCAGTTTTTCACCCAGCTTCATGTAATCGTTATATACAATATCTTTGTTCCTGACTATACGCACTTTGAAAACAGGGTTTTTCAATTCAAATGAACGGGTTGTCGGTTTACCGGCAATATTTTGATAATCCGGCCATAAACGTAAAGCGATTGTGTAGCCATAGGTAAACGGAACGAACGAATCTTCCGAACCAGCGGGGAAAAGTTTCAGATACTGGTAATCCGAATCAATCTGCTGACCGCCTAATGTTGACATACTAAACCGGGGAGCATAGCCGAAATCGGTAATCCGAACAATGGTCCCTGCGGTGAAGAGTGGAAACGACGAACTAAATGATAATTCACGGTTGACCGGGGATGAAATTGACGCCAATAGGATATCGGCTCTCACCCTTGCCAGCTTGGCGGGATTATTGCCGGCAACAGGCGTCAACTTGAGAAGACTAAACCCCATGTTTGGAGTTTTAATATTTGTTGAGTATAATGTTGGCCGTAGATAATCTCCGGGCAACCCCCCCATGGACTGACCTTCCAATCGTATACTCTTTCCTTCAAAATGAGTTGCACGACTAAGCCATACAGCCGAACAAATGAGCAGGATGGCAATCTGGAGCAGTAACAACGATATACTCCGGTTTTTGCGCAAAATCATTACAACCCGGAACAGGGTAGTCGCGGCAGCTGTAACAGACAGCCAAAAGAAAATACGGAAAACTGGGGGCGTGGTGCAAAAAGTCCAGCATATTCGGAGGCAGCAACGGTGACCGCTATAATGCCAAGTAGAACTTGAAATATAGCGACCGGATTATAACAGTTATTTATTTTGTCGTCTGATGGCGCAGTATGCATCGTTCAACCTTGGTCATAATATTGATGAGTTGTTCATGGCAGGAATTGTCTCAACATCGGGAAAGACTTCGACTTGAGAGACCAGCCAATTCCCGTCATGACGATACAGAAGATATCGGCATTGTATGACCGATGCCTTGAGATTTGATAGCGGTTTTCTCGTATTAAAATCCTGGATCATAAGCACCCATGTCTCTTTCGAAATAGCCACCGCCCGATCAGGCCCCTCGAATACAACCGATTGGACCTTTTCAACATCCCTGTCGAAAACAATCAGCAGGTTCGAATCTCTGAGCGTTTTTATATCTTTAAAAAGTCTTCTTTTTTCGAGAGGAAAAGCCGGCAGGCTTGCAAACACCTCGGGCGCCGTCCCTCCTGTTGCATACATACCCGCGACGGAAGAATTGTACAAGCGAACAGCATTTTTTATAGCCTGTTCATGAGCGCTCCTGCCGACTCCGGCAACAAATAGAGCCCTCTTCATCCGTCCTCCTGATGGAGCGACAGAAAAGGCAACCGCCAGACCTGTGATGACGGCAACCACGCTGGCATATCGCAACTTACGAGTACTACATAATAAATTCATTGTAATTCAACCTGATTTATCATTGTGAGCTAAAAAAAGGAGGGGGGAAATCCCCCCCTCCTGTATATACCGCAGATATGAATAAAAAATCAATACTTTGTCGGCCTGCCATAAGCCGCTGCAGATCCGGTCTTAGTGCTGCTAGCATGACTGGAGCACGACTGCATGTTCGAACTTGCAGGGAAATAACACGTTCCGGCAACAGTGCTGTTAAAGTCGGCATCAGTACCACTGGTACCGCCAACAGCGTACTGCATCCAGGCGCCCGGCAGGAAACGATAGCGTGTAAGACCGGCACCTGATGGCGGGAATGTTGGGGACGTAGCACTATAAGTACCGGATACCCCGTGAATATTACCGATGCTGTCGCCTGCGTGACACAATAAGCACCCGGTACCAAGAGTTGCATAACCACCTGCAAAAGGTCGGGCTTCGGTACTGTGGACGTAGCGAGACGGCGTGCTGCCGCCGCTTGCATATGTAGTGGAACTATGGCACCTGTAACAGGTTGTAATTGCGGCAGAAGCAGCGCCAGCACTACCCCCCTGACCAGCGGCATCGCTTGTGTAGTCGTTAGCCGTTCCGTTAAGCAGCATGAACCAGGCATTGGATGCGCCGTGGGCATTTGTCTCGTTCAGGTGGCAGTCGGAGCAGTGGAGACGAGCCATTTCGCGAATGGTCTGAACGTTGGTGCCGTTTCTCAATGTATGTGAAGTCCAGGCTGCCGTCGTCCAACTGGTATTATTTGAACCATATCGTCCGCCAAGCACCGCATGCTGAGACGGATTACCGTTGTAACCGGTGCCCGAACCGCCGCTTCCGGCAAAGAACTGGGTCTTGACGTCAAGAACACGGGTCCGCGTCGCCAATCCGTCATAGCCGTTTTTCTTGTTGTCAAGAGTGTTCCAGACCAGAGTGTTTCTGGCGACCGTAGCGCCGGTAGTATCGTAGTTGAGGCCGGAGTTAGTAGCGTTGACGGCAATACCTTTGGCGCCGTCTGCATCGTGACAATTAAGGCAGAAGGTATCAAGATCCGTACGCATGGTTTCATTCATTGCCCTGTTATTGATCGCATAGCCTGTTGCCGGTGAATCAACGTTACGCAGGTTAATTAAGCCGGTTGCGTCAGTTGCACCATGGTGGTTCGTTGTTGTCGAGCCTGTTACCGGATCGCCTTCCATATGGCATACTATGCAGTCCCACTGAGTGACGATCTCGGTATTTGTACCGTTGTTGACATGGCGGGAAAGTCGCACAAAGTCGCCGCCGGTACCGGTTACAACTCGGCGGGTATAGCCGGATATGCCGGCATTTTGTGTACTTGAATGACAACCTGGGCAAGTGAGGGTCGTATCTACAATACCGTTGATGTGCAGCGCCTTGTTGATGATCTTGCCGGTGGCGTCAACCACGGTCCCGTGGCAGCCAGTGCATTGGGTAATAGAGGTTACAGAAGCGGTATGGGAGCTTGTGACCACGTTCGGAGGCGCTCCATGGCAGCGACCGCAGACAAGGTTGGACGGAGTCGAACCGACCATTCCCGAATAGTTCCACATCGGTTTGGTGTATGAGCCGTTGGTAGTCGTGTTTTTGAGACGGCTGCCGTGGCAGTAGACGCTGGAACAGGTGGCTGCCTTGCTGGCGGTGCCGGCGGTGTAGCCGCTGAAGGCGGCCAGGGTCACTGTGTTTTTTGCATCCCACCGGGCCGACGATGCCTGGTCGAATCTGAGCGTCACCGAATTATAGCGCAGTTGATCGAAATGACCGGCATCGAACGGACCGCTTGGCACTTTGTGGCATTCGTTGCACTTGATCTTCCTCATGAAGACGCTGGAAAGGTGCAGGAAGTGGGCGCCGACCCGGCGGTCCTGACGCGAAGTATTACCGTCGGTGCTGATGCCCTGCTTGTTCCACCCCGGGGCGTAGTTGTTGCGGGTCGTGTTGGCCGGAAGGATGCCGGCTACCCCGTGGCAGTGGACACAAGTGTTGTCGGTGTTGATCGTCGTGCTGGACCAGGATCTGCGCGTGGTGCCGCCGTGGCAGGAGACGTTGCTGCACTTCCGCGAAGTGCCTATCGAGCCGGTCTCCGTGCTCTTGTACGAGGTGTATGAGCCGTAGGCAAGGTTGCTGCTGGCGAAGGTGACATCGCGCTTGCCGTTAATGTGACGGGACACACCGGTGTACTGTTTGAGTGAAGTATTGCTGGCCGCTGTCCTAGAGTGACAGATCTGGCAGTTGATGTTGAGGATCGGGTAC
>WNGR01001676.1_pt1 | contig 24644 bp, 35 predicted proteins | sample 5407581 | NCBI WGS metagenome assembly WNGR01 (sample SAMN13153383, study PRJNA577476) | soil metagenome | isolation source: 80 cm soil or saprolite under Garry oak tree replicate 2 | place: USA:California | collected 2016-06-15
GTCATGTTTGGTTGCAGTCAGTGACAGTTGGCAACTTTCAAAACAGTCATGCAACTGGCACAATGCTGCACAGCAGTGTGCTAGAAGTAATGATGGTAAGGAATGTTGTATCCAGGGATGCAAGTACCATACTATGGTGCAGAACATCCAGTCAAATAGATGGAGCACTGTATGGTCTTGGGATGTGATTGTCCCTCTTTTGGGTCAATGGTGTTCAAGGACAAGGGGGGAGTACAGCCACTAATGTGGTGTGCTCCCAGTCCCAGTCCATCCTTGCCCCAGTCTTTGCCATGGGAGAAATATACTATGGTGGTCATAGTGCCCCCAATTCATAGTGCTGCTATTTTTATCCGGATAAAGCGGACCGATTATACCCGACATTCAAGAGTTGGTTGGTCATAAAGTGAAGCAAGTTTGAATCGAGAGAAATCGAATCAATCAAAGCATGTTCCGCGCGTCCCCTTGGATCACTTACGACCCCCCAGCGAGCGACAGTCAAACTCCTTCACAACAGCTGGATAACGATACAGAAATGGATGCTCCCCAAATATCTACTCTCCACGACGACGGCGAGAGCCCACCCTCCAACGCCTCTCCGGCTCGCACAGGCAAGTTCCGTGTCAAGCTCCTCATAAATGAAGCGAGAATGGGTACAAAATTTATCACGTTCAATGGCGAGACAGGGGAGGAGGCAGGTATTGGCGAAGAGGCAGAGGAGGACGAACCCGAGGAGGACGAAGAGGAGGACCAGCTCATCGACGACCAAGACGACACTTCCACCCACGCTGCTTCCACTTCTGGAGCTGTGCCCGCCAAGGCCGGCACAAAGCGTCCACCAGCAAAGACCAAATCCTCACAGGCGAAGCGCAAGGCCCGCCCCAGCGGCGCCCCTAGCGCCCCCACACCAGCATTGCAAGCCACCACTGCACCATCAGAACCCCGAACCAGCCCTCCGAAAGACGTTCAGGATCCACCGACTGTCGACCCATCGCCGTCGGTTCCACAGGCGGCTTCCGCGCCCCTAGCAGGCCCTGCTTCTAAGAAGAAGGCCGTCCCGAAGGGGACCACTGCCGCACAACGTGCACCACGCAAATCGGCCCCAACAAAGTAAGCGGTACTCTCCCATCTCTCAGCGTCACCTACTAAAAGACTTTTCGTCACACTCGGTTTGCAGACCACCAAAGACAGCCGCCGCCGCTGCCGCCATACCGCCACCGAGCGACGCAGCTGCCGATTTCAGCGAAGGTGTGACCAATACAACGTATATTTTCTCTCTCTCCCTCACAAAAAAACGTACCATGACAGGTCACGCTGGCACGGTGCCCTCCTCGCCCGCACATGTCGACGCCCGCACGCCCGAGCCCGAAGCCCCAGCTCCCTCGGACGCCGCGTCCATCTCTGTGGCCCCCGCACCAGAGCAGAGCACCGTAACGCTAGAAGACCTCGACGGCATTCCGCACCCGCGCTACCCGCTCCCGACGAAACCGTTCCAGGTGCAGCCGCCGCCCAAGATCAGCACCGGCTACGCCCCCGTCGTGCCCCTCGACCGCACAAAGACCAAGCCGCGCCACTGGCGGCTCGCGCATCGCGAGGTCCGTGGCATCGCTGGTGGCCGCTGGTTCGCCCGCGCCTGGGTCGGCGAAAAGGACTCAGAGCTCGCCGTCGCCGCCGAGGCGGCGCTTTCCGTCCCCAAGTTGCCCGCCTTGTCCGTCTCAGCGCCTGCGCCAGGTCGCGCTTCGGGGAAGCGTAAACCCAAGGTGGACGCCGTGTCGACGGCGGCTTCTTCACGCTCCGCTTCTGCCGCACCCGAGGCGGCCGCCCCCCCTGCTCCTCCGCAACGTTCCGCAATAAAACGGTCGGGTCTGTCGACGACAGTTGCTACCTCGGAAGCGGACATGGATGTCGATGTATCGTGACTTACGCTACGCTACTACGACTGTCATGCCTGCCGTCATCATCACTCTGTTACATCTTGCCTATACGTCACACCTATCTTAGCAGTTTGAGAGAATGTTTTATTGGATACGACACGCAAGCGACATGAATAATGTACCGTATCTAAACCTTCACAAGAGGCTTGTTGTCTTTTTGCGCTGGTTATGGGGTCGGTCAGGGTAGCATTAACAAGAGGAACATGTTCGCACCAATGGTAATCCTGTCACCGAGCGAGAGCGCTATACCCTGCGTCTTGCTGCGTATGCGCACGTGGCCAGTAATGGTACCAGACTCCAAGCGCTCAATACTGAGGTTGGCGAGGGCGTCCTCACCTTTAAGGAATCATTAGCGCGCGGATCGATCTAAGAGAAGGACAAGACGTACCGAATAGACTCCGAGCGTACAGATTTGCTGACAAGAAATCAGAATCACCGGCCATGGCACCTTCAGGGGTAAGGCAGGACATGTTTGTCGACTTCATGATGTGTTTCAAATATTCACGCGGTTCGCTGGCGAGAAAGGACAAGCTGTCAATGAGTATAAACGGTGAGCAAAATTCTACGCACGACATCGTCGTGGACACATTGACGCGGTTCTCCCATTCGAACTCGGTCCACATGCTACGGAACTAGAGGGGAGTAACACGCGCTGAGCGCCAACGTCGGACGGTGATGAAAACGCCGGGACGTGCCTGTGCTTCTGTACAAAAGGCAGGTTTGATGTAGTCCATTATGTCGACGTGGATATCGCTCAAGATGACAGCCTGCTCAGACAGATCCGGGCCCTCCCAGAGGATGCTACCGAAAATCACCCCCGTTTCTGTCGACGAGACCTTGATGGTAGCTTTGATACTCTGGAACCCGTGCGGCGCAATAGTGTAAACCGTGGGCCGCTCTACAATTTTGAGGTCTCCGAGAGTCGCAAAATCCAAACACAAATTTTGCAGGGTGTTTGAGGTTTGGTTAACCAGGAGGACGTCTGTTACCCACCGTCTGAGTGTGCGCGACGAAGACGCGAGAAGTAGAACAAACCCAGCATGATATCAAATCCGTGGACCTTTACGTGCGCCTCAGCATATATGGGGTCAGAGAAACCTGTCGATGACAGTGAGGAGGGTGATGCAGTGTTTGTTCGGAAACTGATTACCAGTCAGTTGTGAGATCCGACTCAAGTTGGAGACGAAATCTTCGTGCACGTCTCCTGCCCCCGTCGCACGCCCGACGTCTTCGTCATACTGTCAAATCCGGCATGTAAAGGAGGCAGCGCTTGGATCCAGAGCTGGGAGTACGCACATCGATCACATCATCCGCTGCCTTTTTTGTGAACTGCCTGAAAGTGAGCAAGTCGTCAACCCGCACTACATCTTGCTTCGCCGCCTCGAGCTCTCGTTTCTCCGCTGCTTTTTTCTGTGCGAATAGGTGAGTCACCAAGGCAATATCCGCAACTGAGGCATACCTCTTGTGCTGCAACCATCTTTGAATACGCAGCCTTCGTGTCGCTCAAGAAGATATTGTGCACGACAGGCTTCACTTCAAGCTCACTCAGAGTCTGGATGCAGTTAAGTATACGCTCGCTCGAATCCTCGTCAATAGATGCCGTGGTAAATTTCGATTGGCCGACGCGAATTGTGGAGGTCATAACGAGCATCGCTTCCGCACGCAGCGCATTTGCCCGCTTTTTGTCGGGTGAAAGATCCGAAAATCGAAGGACGAGTTTTGTGAGTGCCCCAGCGAGAACGGCACCAGTAAAGAAGTCACCGCCGAGTAGGAGAGCTAAGATATGTCTAAATCAGCTTGAGAGTCGGTGTCCGGAAAGACGGAGAGCATACTCCGCAACGGAGGTTTATTGGCCGCTTTGACTGCCTCTAGCCGTGCGGAAGCAGTGCTTGAATATGCTGTTTCTGTCGCATACGTGCCATCGGCAAGAACCTTCGGCTTGGTAGTGACACTTTCCTTCTTCTCGTCTCCTTCCTTTCTCTCCTCGTCTTCAATGCTGGCCTCGTCAAGTAATCGCTGCTCTGCAGCAAGAATGGGAATCTCTCCGAGAACTTTCCTCACCTCCTGGAAAGTTTCGACGATTTCATCGGCACTCTCAACGTACTCCCCAAGAATCCAGAGGATACCGCGGTAGACCTTTCCTGACTTTATTTCTGGCAGAGTACGAATGAGATGTTCGGTAATTGAGCTTCGCAGTGCTGGGAATTTCTCAACCACCTCGCTAAATTGTGATACCGTCTTTGTTGGAGGGATATACGAGCAGATGAGGGACACTCACCGGACGAAGGCCACCACGTCTAGGGCTGAGGGGTTATTTGAGTCACCAAGGAACTCCATTAGCGCGTGTACCACGCTAGCGGCGACTTCCGAGAACTTCACTGCGCATATGTGGATGGACTGAATCAATAGCTGACGGTACTCTGGGGCCTGCACGAGGTTAAAGCGATACGCGTTAAAGTTCTGGTTGGGTTCTCGATACCTTCTCGTAATCTTGGTCTTGAGTTTTCTGCAGCTGCTTCTTGAGAAACGATACAACATCTTCCACGTTCCGACTTGAAGTCATACTTAGAGCGATGCTAGTGGCCTTCCGACGTACTTCTATGTCGGCGCTGAACAGCGTGAATTTACGATAAGGCGAGCCGATACGTAGAAGTACCTAGAGAGAACCTGAAGCACGTCCATGATGAGGTTGTCGAACACATGACCATGTTTTGAACGCAGCGCGTCAAGCCGATCAAGCACTATGAGTTTCACATTGTTGTCAGACTCTTTCGAGACAAGCTTGATGAAGGTGGTCGCAGCGGCTATCTCACGGCAATTAGAAAAGACAATCGACACCGCCAGAAGATGCAAACCTTTAACTGCGGTTGCATGCTGTGTCAAAGTGGTGAGAGTCGTAGCCGCTTCATACTGTACCGCATGGGAGGACGCATTCAGGAGTTCGAAGATACTTCGAATCCATCTTGGCTGGATGTGGTCATTCCCATCAGATACCCGGTATGAAATTAGATCACCTACCCTATGCGTCGAATCGTTCTTGCAATCCAACCGGATAACATCGATTATGGCCATTTGCAACAACTCGTCGAGACTACCAATCTGATCGTGCACCTGCGCTACGTACTCGACAGCCTTTGGCATAGCGCAGTTTGCGAGAAACACAAACGCATTGCGCTTGCAGGTGGCGTCAGACTCGGCAGCCAGGAACGTTTGTATGAGCTCCGGCGCGTCTGGTATGAGACTTTCGTACTCTCGGTAGATAGCATAGATCGCAAAGACGGCGTTTTTCCGGACGTAGGAGTGCCGATGTTCAAGACATGACCTGCATATAGGGATCAGAGGCTCAAGGAGTTCTTGGTCCTTCGAAATCTTTTGGAGAAAGCGGAGGGTTGCGCCGCGAATGTATTCGTTTGGATGTTGCTAGGGGCGCACGGATCAGGAGAGTTATGAGTGAGGATGGCAGCGGCGTACAAGATCATTCCGAATGGCATTTCTAAAAAAAGTCAACACGCGACTGCTTTAGATGGATTCTAGAATATCCCGAGATGGACTCACACTACGAGAATCATCTCCTGCTTCAGCTTCCCATTCTCATCGTATTTGGGGCAGACTTCCCAGTAGAAATGTAATAGCTTCTTCAGTTGCTTGCTACGTGACGGCATACAATATTGAATTATAGGCATGAGCAACTGGGGCTAACAAAACGTTACGGATCCATCTCAGCAATTTGTATATCAAAATGAAGATTCTCTGGCGTACTTGTGTATTGCCATTGATAGTGAGGACTATGATTTTACGCAGTGTTTCGATTTTGACCTCGTCTGAGCCCTTCTGGAGGGCGTTGCGTAAATCTTGTATGGACTGGGACTCTGAGCTATCTTCGTACACGATGGTATAACATGCCGCCTCTTGAATTGACATAGTTGATAGTCGCGATACAGAGGGCGAAAGAGAGGCAGATGTAGCGGTAGAGAAGACAACTCGGAGGGAGATGAGAAGAAGTAACGTGACACACACGCATACATTCAGCGCAGGTGTAACTTGTGATAACCATGTCATCAACAATTCAACTACCAGAAGACCAGCTCATAGAGCTTCTCTTACAGCTCAGGGTGAGTCTACACCTGGCTCGAGTCGTTATATGAAACCCAGTCTCAATGATCCCAGAAAACGGGCCCGGACCAGGCCAAGGCAATCTTGAACTCACAACCGCAGATCACATATGCTCTCGTTGCCCTCATGGTCAAGATGGGCGTGATCGATATTCCCATATTCCAGGTCTCCTGCATCCTTCTTTACCGTCAACTGGTTTCTGATTCTTCCGGAAGCAAACTTTGGCTACCTTTGCTCCTCAACAAAATGGGACGCAACCACCATTGATACCCGCAATCCCTCCTCACTTACAGCCCCAAAATTCGCGCAACGGGGCACCACAGTTTGCGACGTCCCCACCCGGAGCATATGCCATCACCACACCGCATGCCGGACCTGCTGGGTACCCACAATATACGGCCGGGTCCGAGGGGCATCCGTTACCCGCTGGTCATTACGGTGTGCCTGCACCCCCACAAACCACGGGTCAAAACATGCCTGCGGCGCTTGCTGCTATACCAGAAGGTCAAAGGGTAAGCCGTAATTTCGGCATTATTGAAGGAAGACATCCAACCGCGCGAGCAGGAAGTTGTTCTAAAGCTTGTTAACATGAGCCTCGAGGAGATTGCCACGTTACCCCCGAACGAACGTGCTAGCGTCCTACAACTTGTACGTCTCATCCTGTTATTTGGGAGATAGACTTACCAGGGTGTGACTTCCCAGCGCGCGTCGTTAGGTATCCATTAACAGCCACCCTGTTGTTGGGTTGCACCCTTGTGATAGAGGTCTGGATCCGCATATATTCCAGAGCCGTGTATATGTATCTATGTAACCACCAACTAATCTACGGAGACTCCTTTGAGCCGTAGCTCCGATTTAGCTTGAGATATTTCCTGATGAAATAGTGAAGCGTGTCTTGGTGGACGGATCAGAAGGTTGACACATACACTCAACAACTCTGTATACGCATCCGTGCATTCTCGGAATGTGTAGAGGCCGTGCCCGAGAGACCAGAGCGCATATGAGCCGAATGAAACAAGCAACCACCATGGTAACTGGACGTCATTTGAGTGTCAGGGGCGGCTAGCAGCAGTACGATACAACGGACCACTGGAAGTATTTGCTCGGTATGCTCTTTTGCAATGGATGGAACTGGTATAAATGCAAAGAGGACGAGGAAATATGTGATAGAGAAGATGGCCGATAGTAATGCGAGACGCGTTGCTCGTGTCATTTGTTGGTAATGTGCTTTATTGGTGCTATCGAGCGCGTCAAACGTTGTTGCCAGTGAGCGTAGACGTCAAGGGGCCGTATCGGTACGGTACTGCTAAGCGGTGCACCTCAACTTAAACCGTTCCGCATGCCATCACGCATGCCACCACGGCTCCAAAACCTTTCGACTACGTCGGCACGTGTACCGCCCGGACCACTCACTCCCAGAACACCTCATTCTCGTGCTGGCCGCGCAGAAGAAGCATTTACTGAGCTTGAAATGGATCAATTCGGCGACAGTGACTACCGCGAATATACGCAACAACAAAGCGAGCCTCTCCTTACTTCCTCCGCTAGCGCGAGTTTCCCGCCTTCAGGCTACCGGGCCAGGGGCGATGACGACCGAGATACGGGGACCGAAGGTCGGAGTCGCCGTAACATTTCCCGATGGCTCGTTGCGAATTCGGGTCTGATTCTCGGATCCGGGTTGGCTGTCGTTCTCTTTCTGATGATCATCCTATCTTATAAACGTCCCGATGTTCTCCTCTCAGCCGTTGGCGCGGTCGAGAGTACGGCATCACCTATTGCAACACCCCCAAAACAAGATGACACCCACTCCCCAGACACCGAACATATTATCTCATATGAGAACTACACGCATTTCCCTTTGGACCCCATACAATACAAAGCGGAATGCCACAAACTCATGGGGGAAGTCATTGGTCCGATGAAGTTCTGGTCAGGCCAAGACGATGTTATCCATCATGAAGTCAACCCGGGAAAGTATCCCGTTGCAGAGGGGTTGCCAACTCAAACTTGTAGCAAGACTATCACTTACATGTTAGACGGTCACGTCGGTTTACTGGCGGATCTAGCTCTCATGGCTCAGGCTGCGGCACTTGCACGGGAGGTAATTTGTCCTTGGACCCAGCCTTGTGAGTGATACTGATGCTTGGTCGCCTAGGTCGGTAGAACGTTTTTCGTCGATGATACCTATTGGAACCGGGGAAAGTCGGTAGTCTACTCTATAGAGTAGCAGACACCGGCTGAAATTGATGAAGATGGACAGATCACTTTCAGGATGTTCGCATGCGCCAACCAGGGCCTGAGCCAGAGTGCCGCGCACCCCCTCCTGAGGGTAAATTATGTACAGTAGGCATGAAGCAAGTGCTGACTCTTGAGCTTACATGTTAGAATTGGTCGCATGTCCAAGAAATGCCAGGTGAGAAATAGCTTTACGGTGTTTATGATGTGCTGATATGAGGCAGACATTGGGTATGTATGTTCGTCGGGTGAATGTAAACAGACGGCGTTCATGACATCCTCTGACCAGGTCATTAACTCGCGGACGGCAAAGTATCATTTCGGCTATGCTTTCTCAGATGAATTCGAGGATCCGTAAGGCCACCTGTCTAACATTTGCGTTCCGGACTGATGCTGCTGTGCGTTAGGTATGGTCGCCAGCTGAATCGCCTTCGAGGCATCTTCAATCAAGCACGGGAGTCCTTGACTCAAACAATCCGCCCAAATGCGGCGACAGCATCGCTTATACACTCTGCTAGAACAGAATTGGTGTCCTTCCTTGGTCTCGACTCCAACCATTCTGCGCGGGCGGACCAGTATCAGAGTATCCACGTTCGTCTTGGAGACCGCATGGGTTCATCGTGGAAATATCACGACAAGAATGTTCCGATCGAAGAGTACGCCAGTGCAAGCAATGCCGCGTGGAGTAGACTATTCCGTCCTACAGGAAACTCTGCGCCACAGGCCGTATACTTAGCTTCCGACGACCCCAAAGTGTTTGAGGAGCTTCGATCTCAGCTTGAGCCTGGCTCGAGGATATTTTCTTTGCCAAAAAGCACGAACGCGGACCTTTCAAACATTGCGAGCCCCGCGCCTTACTTCCAGGACGAGTTTTCCACGCTGCCTGAAGCGGACAGAGTGCGACTCACAAAGGGTATGATTGTGGACTTCGCACTGCTTTCGGGTCTGTGGGCTTGGGACAATGACCCAAAACCTGGTGCGGTGATCTGTGGCATTGCGTAAGCCTCCTCTCCCGGGAATCATTCGAGCGTTCATAGTCCGTTTTTCCAGATCGAATGTCTGCAAAATGTCTGCTGTTGCACTAGACTGGGACCGCGCCTTTGGGTATGGGTTTGGGGACGACTCTGCCGGTGATGTGAACCAGGAGCATGCACGATGGATAGAGGTGGATCAAAAGGGAAATGTGTCCCCCCCTTGGATGGCGTTCCAGTTGTTCTAGTACTGGTATGTGACAACAGCGCAAAAGTGCACATGCACCCCGTGTGGATTCCTCCAACTCCAACTTTACTCTGCAAAGACTGTTGCGCAAGCTCGATCTGTCATCACTCGCCAGCCGATCGTGCGCCCGCATTGATCGAGTCCACGCAGTCTTTATAGTTGACCTTCAACTATCAGGTCGTATACCGTCACTCGACCGAAAAAGTCCGAACTCTCTTCAAAAACGAGCTTGATACCCCCCACTGGTTCCATTATTGAAAGATCGAACGTTTGTGCACGATTCACGTCTTCAGGATAGATGTGTGTAAGTTCCTGCCAGCTCGCGGTATCTTGAGATTGGATGGCCACCAGGCACGTAGTGCCGACGAAACCTCCTTGGAAGGTCAGAGACAAACGCTTTGGAATGACTGGGGATGGAAAGGTAAGTTGGATGAATTGTGGTAGACCCTAGATGATCGATAAGAGAGATGTGAAGGGCCAAGGCAAGTGATACGAGCCTGTTGAGACGTCCAGCAGGTCTCTGGACTGCCATCGACGAGGCAGGATTTTCCGAGGGACTTATCCAAGGTAGAACTGACCCTGTATGCGTCAATCAAACAAGTGTGTTTCGGTTTAAATGATTGTTAGCGCGCACTTGATTCGAGTGTCAGAAGTAATGAGACGAGTTAACATTAGAGTCAGTGTCTCATCGATATCTCAGGCTCGACCATCATGTCTCCAGTCCCATCCTGGCTCCAGAAAGCTTACAACCAAGATCATATCATCAACGTCTGGCGAATACTTTCAGATCGCGAGTACTCTCGTATCTGCGCCAGATCGTTGTCACTGGCAGCTTCACGTTGTCATCCGGAGCCAGATCCCTGCCGGTCTCCCACCGCGCCCTTGCCCACACAACCTTCTTCTGGCGCTCATCCTGGCGAGAACCACGCGAACCACTACTCTATCGCCCTCGGTTGCTCCTTGGAGAACCGCTACCGTAATCGATATACCGACATCCAGCCCTATGACCGCACGCGAGTGGCCGTGAGCGACCACTATTTCAATGGAAATTGGGTGCGGGAGCATGCTGGAGGACGTTGGACCATAGCTACCCAGGCACCACTTCCAAGTACCACCTACGAATTCCTCGGCATCATTGCCGGCATCTCCCCCCTCATACCTCCCGGGGAGCTCAGTTCAAAATTCACGCGTGTGCGCACGGTCGTGCAACTGACGCCTTACTTCGAGTCCGGAAGGCAAAAGGCTCACCCTTATTTTCCCTTTGAGCCCGGAGAGTCGAGGGTCATCCACCCCTTCGAGGACTCGAGTGAACTGCCACCTCTCAAGCTTACTCTAGTCAAAGTCGAGATCATAGAGAGCGCGAACTGCGCGGTGTGCACGGTGTGCATTGCTCCAATTTCGGCTGAAGTTCAAGGACCACCAACAAAGCCCGCCGTTGTGTTTCGTCATCTCTTGTACGGCGCGTGGCCAGACCATGGCATACCGGAACCGGAGGATCGAGCGAGTCTCCTGAACTTTATCAGGCTCGTAGACCACACGAACAAGGACTTGAGCGGTTTGGAGGCAACTGCGGATGTTGAGCCACCCATCATGGTTCACTGCTCGGCGGGTGTAGGACGGACGGGGTCATTCATCGCGCTTTGCTCGCTCCTGCGTAGCAACGGCCTCTTATCCAAGCCCAACCCCCACACTGCGGAGCGAGCTGTGGTGCACCCTCCGCTGCCGCAGTCCCCGTTAGGACCGCTTCCCGAATTGATTAGTTGGGACGAAGTTAGCCAGGAGGTTGATTCGCTACGCGAGCAGCGTCCTGGAATGGTGCAGCGGCCGGAACAGGTGCTCCTCATATATGAGACTCTAATTGGGGCTTTCATGATCCATCAAGGACAAAGTCCATCACAGGCGCCACGACATTCCTACGAGTAGTTACCGTAATCGGATTTCTGTACTTAATCTTGACCGTGGGAAAACATTTCAGCTGCTCTAGTAACCGAGCAACGGGGTTCCATTCGGACGAACCATTTCGTGTTCGTGGTCATGAACCTCAAGCCTTTCCCCTTCGCCCTTGTCTTTCTCGTAGCCTCAGTGCTGGCTCACGGGGATCACCCCCAGGGGCACGTCTCCGGCGACGCAGCGGAATATGCTAGGCGACACGTACGTGTGCTTGCTCCAACTCGTGCAGTCTTCGGTTGAAATCTTTATGTCGTTCTACTAGATGGCAACGGAGCATCATATGTACGCAAAGGTATAGGGATGTTTCCGTCTAGACTCTGACCCGCCGCGACAGAGACACATTTGATCTCCCGAGTTTCTTCCAATTGCATGATCTTAATCGGCAAGTTCACAACTACCAGAGATTTCTCTCCATCCGCCCTGACAATTGGTAGTGATGGTGTCTGGGACGCTGAGGAAGTCGAGGCGATATATGGTGTGCACCACGTATACTCGCAAAAAAAATCGAAGGTGACGGTGGCACATGCGTTAGCGTGTCGCGTGCTAACTAATTACTTCGTCATCTATAGGACGACGAGGAGCACCAGCAGAAGGCCGAACTCATCGTTGATACCGTTTTCAAAGCCATCGATAAGGACAAGGACGGTAAAATAACCTTGGCCGAGTTCGAAGCTGCGGGACTTGCTGCCCTGCCTAGCTTTGACAACCTTGGCGCAGAGGGACACCACTACGATGTGGAGAGTGGTGCGTGTCAAGCGCCATTGCTCCCGCACCTATCTGATTCTTTCCATCGACAGAGTTCTTCCTCCACCACGAAGGTGCGTATGGTGTCGCGCAGTTGCAAGTTTTACGCACCTTTTCATGACTCTTACTTAAGAGCAATTCCACAACTCCCCGGAAACGCAGACCGATGAGTCGTACAACCACCCGGAGGATATCGAGCATTTCGCGCAGCATGACGCTATCGAGCGCAAAGAAGCCGAGCGCGAAGCAAAGTTTCAGGGCATCACTGTAGAGGAAGCACTCGCTCAACATGAGGAACCGGTGGTCTCCGAAAAACCTCCAGCTGGGCACCCGACTACTGAGGACCAGGAAATCCCCAAGAAATATGAACGACAAATCCCTTTGGAACAACAAGACCCTGCGGTACGATTCCGCCAAGCAAAGGAAGAGAGCGATGCTCATGGCGAGTGGGGCTCTGGTGAGGGAGGATATAAGCCACCGACGAGTGCTTCAGAGAAGATGCGAAAGAATCTTCCTTATAAGGTAATGTTACTTTGTGTCTTCACCGAACTATTATGGAGGTTGACAGGAACGCATGCAGTACAAGTTCCGTCGGAGCTGGGGTGACTTCTAGTCTACAAGCGGCATATCCTAGCGGCATCTTCAGCCTCAGTTCGTCGTTAATCGTGTCATATTTATCCGATCCATGGCTCTTCGCGATAGCATTGCGTTAGTATTTCTTAAATAAATACTGTTCTCTGGAGGATATGCGACAATGTGATGCTGTATCGGTACTATTCAATTAGAGGGACCGGCGAGTAGGTTAAAGAATCTTGTTAGGATATCTTATTTAGGTGAAGTGTGACGCTGAGTCCCTTAACTCATCGAAGCTCGAACATATCACTCAAGATACCTCGCTCGACCTCATCCCAGTCGATGTTTCCCCCACTCGAATAGACGCTTTCGTAACTTGCAACACTGACGCTTGAGAAAAATGGTATCAAGTCACGAATGGAGTCGATTTGGCGTAAGTGATTGAGCATCGGGCGACGAAGCATCCGAGGGTTCGACGCAGGTGTGAAAAGGAGATCCAAAGCAACAGGTGATGGGTTTTGGACATTCTCCTAGTATAAACTCGAGGTTAATACTGGTGAGGTAACGATGACTACTAACACTAACCTGCGGTGGTGGCAATCCTCCCGCAATCTCTGCTAATTGATCAAGCATTGCTTCCGGAACAATTTCATCGGGGCGATATACGGCGTCAATGGTGTCCGTGACGAAAGCCCATTGATGCCTGACCTTCCGCGCTAAGTCGTGTGTCAAAGGATGAAGTAAAAGACATTACATTTGGAACTCCTCTGTTTGCAGAACGAGGAGAAGGTCGATGAATTTGCATACCGACAGGATCAAAGACAATGCCTCTGACCCGTCCAAGGGGACTTCGATCATGGTTTGCTCAAGGAGCCGGTACTGCCGATGGGTCAGAACAGGACAGGAATTACCAAAACATATACTTACCATTTCTGATAATATCACAGGCCAGAAGCTGTCCAGATTGTGTGGGCTGAGTCGACATAGGAGAACCCGCACACACAGGTAGACTTCCGCTTGAACGGCCGGAGCGGAGGAATTCTTCAATGTATCGACCAACTTCTCCTGGATCGTTGGAAGCGACGTCAAGAACTGATTCTTCTCACCGCAAAGCAGGATATAAGACGCCCTCCGCATGTTCATAGATCGAAGCTGATTCTCCGTTTCGCGGTTGGTAAAAATATTCGTAGAGGGTGCCGAGGTTACTTTACCTATTTGAAGTTTGATAGATGTACTAGACGGCAGAACACAGTACTCACCGAGAAAGTCAGGGAAAACACTCTTGTCTGCGTCGACCCAGGCCTCAATGATGGACCGGAAATCTGTGCCTGCTTCAACCGGGGAGATGAAAAAGCGGGAGTCATTGACAATGTCGGAAATAACTCCTCGCCAGGACTTGAGAGCGATCGAAATCCGAGTCATTTCCCGCAAGATGGCCGAAATTGTTGGATCGAAGTCCAATGGACTAGCACACAGTCAGCTCAACGCGACAGCCGCAGAGACGTAGTTTTCAGGTACCGGCTCTTAGTCTTCAATGCTGGAGACACAATGTAATACAAGATGTTGGTACAAACCGCCAGAACACGGTCGTTGTCCATTAGGAACTTGCGAAGCCGAGGCAGAGCAGTGTCACCGATATATTGAACAATCTGCAGAGTCAGGCAGAGTGAGCATGATGTTGGGGTGTCGGTGATAGTAAGGGGAACATATACCTGGTCGGCTTGGTCGACATTAGGGGGTGGGGACGCGGGTCTTGAAATGGTTTTCTCATCCAATCGAGGGTCGGATGGCACTGCCAGGAATATAAACTATAATTCCCACAAGTGGGTCACGAGACTCACCCCGAGGCATTGGAGAATCTCGACCGTTTGGTGGGACCAAACTGTCTTTGTTGTTTCTCCGGGTCCAATAATTGGTGTCTGTATTCCGACTGACGGATACCACCACAGTATCAAGAAGCTTCCCATACGTATCCTACAAAGAAGATCAGCCGGTCTCCACGAAGAAGGAGGCGGGAAAAACCTGAAGATCTTTTCGAATACGCCTGTCTTCTAAGGCGGTCGTCTGGGTTATCTTGTCCGCTAAGATAGAAACGCATCTAAGAGGCAATTGTAAGACGATGGCAGCGATGGTCGACGTGTTCGAACCTTAAGGCCGAGAAAACCTGTGCTCGAAAATCCTTGATATTGCTTATGATATCCTTTGCTAGCTGTAAGAACCGGTGCCAGACCTGTACGGCAAGCGGCCCTTCAAGTTGATTGAGGTAATGCTCCAGAAAGCGGAATAGTAAGCCATCCGATCTAGTTGTTCATCAATGGGAGGAAACGACCTCTTATACAGAGAGAACCCACAAGTTTGGGTTGATAACTTGTTTACGATTCCTATCGGAAAGCCCACTGACGCGACAAGAGATGCTTTCACATATCATATGTACGACGTTGTGGGCACTGGCTGCGAGCGCATCTACGAGTTCGAATGCCGGGGTGACCGACAACGACGTAGCCTTTGTAATGTGTTAGATTACGTAGTGATCAGTCTGTTTGAACTGACCGATCTCTCTGTGTTCCAGCAGTCAATGATGGACTCAATAACCTCTGCGGGCTGCAAGCGGAAGAGATGTTCGAATACTCTTCGACAACGGGTACGCGTTTTCGTGCAGACGAGAGAAAGCATCTCGTACTTGGGGGTTGATGGGCGCAACTCCGTCTGCGCTGTAGCAGCCCAGACACTGTACAGAACGCGTACGGCCTCGTGCAGTGAACGATACCCTGGTGAGCGAACCTGCGTACGATGATTACCTGACCAGCAGAAGCTCTAGTGACAACCGACCGTTAATTGCTCTTCCAAATTGCTGGGTGCAGACTCTGATGAGAAAACGCTTGTCACGATTCCCAGGATTCCTCCTGATTCTGTTCCTGGAGGCTTCTCTGCTAGGACGTCGTCCTCTTCTGCGTGCCCGGCGTCTGCTGTCGAAAGACTGAGAAGAACCAACCGCTCCAAGGAATTAAGTAACATGATCAATTCGGCATCGGTTGTGTTTGATTTGAAATCATGATGATCGTGACCGTCCCCGAGGGCCCTGCGAATGTCATCCAGGCGAATGAGCAAATTTTTGCAAATACAGTCATTCAGCGGAGACACCAGAGCTTGGAGCATGTGATGAAACTGAGGAACAGCCATGAGAATGAAATCCAGCCAGTGCTGCAATACGGCATTGTTCGAAGGCAGACTGATACCGTCCACCAACGATTGCACAAGAAGCGGATTGAGCGAAGGCATATGGGGGTCTTCCAGCTTGTCATTCTCTGGTAGTTCTGATGATGAGTCGGTGGCACCGTGCTTGAACTGGCGAATGGCGCGCGGATCGTGACTAGCTGTCACGGCAGAGATAACCGAGTGCAGGAGATGAAGAAGCTTGTTTTGGAGCTCCAACCGTTGTGTATGAACAGAAATGTACAATTTTCTAACAACAGCGGTTTGAACATTCTGCAGGGATGGCGGGTCGACCTCGCCGCGCGCCACGATGACTTGCAAGAGGTCGATGGTTGTTGACTGTATGAGGACATTGGTAGGCTCCATAGCCTCGACGCGCTTGAGTTTGCATTCCGATTGCAGGAAACTAGGGAACAGGTACATCAATCCGCAATTTATCCATGTACGTTCAACGCTCACCGGGTCAACAGCTCCAAAAGGACGTCTTGGTAGGTAGCATCGAGCTTGGTCAGGCCAGCTGGAGAGAGACAGTCGTTAGCCTACTGAGTAAGAAAGACACGACAATGCTCACCGGATTGTATTCGTTCAACGAGACCAGAGTGCTGACACCTTCGAACCAAACTCGTGCGTGCGGTCTTTCCAAATCCTTGGCCTCCGAACTTGATGACGGATAGCAAGGTCTCTAGCAGGTGGTTAACATAGGTCTGGTCAAATGGACGCTCATAAGAGTAGCCCTGTAGCTGCTTTCCGTTGACTTTGGTGGTAGAAGGCACCCTTCTGATGGAAGGATCAAAAAGATCATACAGGATGGGATCAAGTACACTGCAGCGATTAGGTGAGCCAGGCGAGGGTGAACGGACAGTAGATATACTTTACCGTAGGTATGATTTGAGGCTACATCTCATCCACGTCTCTCCAATCCGACGGAGGTTGGGATCGTCGTTCTTCAAAGTATCCAGAATAATCATCAAAGGGACTTTCAACGAGAAACCGGGGAGTTTGCTATCTTCTACTGGACGCGTCAAAAGACAGCACCCGAGACAGGAGTGTGGGTTACCTGTCAACCTCCACAGAGCCCCAAATGCGTGGTATGAAGCCTCTTTTTCCGTAGTGTCTCGAGAGGTTAGGGTCTCGGCAATTATCGATTCTACATGTCGATGCGCAGAGGTATTCTCAAGTGTCCATAGAAGACTAGCCGCGCGGGCGTGATACATCGAATAATTCGGGCGCAGATATCTGAACAGCTAGTTGTTAAGCAATCAGTAGTCTGTCGCGCTGAGTGTCCAGAGTCATGTCAGCGTACAGTGCGCAATAACTTGAGTACCACATGTCGTTGGTCGATGGACATAGGTGGTTGCAGCCTAGGGAAGCCCTGTAGTGAGACCAATAAAGTGATTACCTGGTCAACGAGGAGGAACGTCGTATCCTTGGGGACAACATTTAGTACGTGAGGTGTGATTTCCTGTACGACGAAACACTTACTTCCGTCTCCAGGGCCTCGACGAGATAGGACACCCAGTCGGACGGATTCCAATCAATTACTAGACTTTGCTCCTTTTCCGAACCAGCGGCGGTCACCAGTTTGTTCAACAAAGAAAGTGAAACGACCAAGAGATCGCGGAATGTCTTTCTACGATCAGAAGAGGTTGTCGTTGAAGTGGCACAGGTGGCGCTAAAAAATATAATATCTTCGAAAGCCGTCACGAATGGCACCTGAGAAGTTGCCCTGATTTTACTCCTGGGAAATCGGATGTCCAGTCTGTAGAATGCCAACGCGAGCTGCAACGGGCCACCACTCGAAAGCGAGTCATGCCCCTCATCCACGGGGCGTCGAAGCAACGCAGATGGAGGGATCTCATCTCTGAGCGCGTGCAGAAGCTGTACGGTGTCAGACACAATTGGGAGAGAACCTCTTGTCGAACTCTGCGTGATCTGATTCTGAGATGGGCCGTGGTCAGATCTATCTCCGATATGCCGGGAGAGGATTCCAACCTGCAAGGCTTCGCAAAGGGCTGAGAATACAATTGGTAAATGAACGGTCTGGATCTCTTCATCCCGAACATGGATTGTCTTCAGAATGAAGCGAGCCAATCGGACTGCCTGCGTCAACCAAAAGATGAGTATTGAAACTGTTTTGACAAGCGTGATCCGAACCTCATTTTGTTTTCCATCTCCAGTGAGTTCATTCAATATCGCATTTAACAACTGCTTCCACACAATATGTGGCTCCACGGCTTCGTATAGTGTACTCGCGGTCATCACGACCTGCATGATTACCATGACATGGGCAACGAGATTGTAAAAATATAAGATACCTACATCCCCGCCGGATGCTGTGTCCGATTCAATCAAAGCTTTGAGAGCCTTAAAAACGTCCAACACGATTGCTTCCGTTAGAGCCCCGCCTATTTCCCACTTGTCTAATAAGGAAATGAAAACTTTGAAAGGTCGGGATTCAGGGTACTCCATGGACGGAGAGGACATTTCGGTCTTGAGATATGAAATAAGCAGGGAGTAGAAGTCGCCACTAATACACCTACGCGCAAAGTTGTTTGAAGTAGCCCCAGAGAGTGAGCGCGAAGATATGCAATCTGCTGCTCTGCGTTCTCATCCGGGCCCAAAAGCCATGTATACAGACGACGATTAAGAGAAAGGTCCCTTCGCATAACAACACTGGTCGCTGCTCGCATAATAATGGCGCGATCTTCGTTGGACGCCCTTTGTATTGCCACCCCATCCAAACGAAGTACCTGAATAATAAGATCCAGGGCATTACGACGGACGAGTATGTTGTCATCCTCCAGCGCAGCGGCAAAAGCGCGGATCATGAGACCGACGTCGTGTCCGAGCACTGTTTGAAAATCTATCACGGCCATGAGTTTCCGATTCTCGTTCCCTCACTTGAAGGCATACCCTTTCCAGCAACTAATCTAGGCAAACGACGAGATACCAGGTTCAGAGCGGTACCGCGCGCAGATGGAACAGTCAGCATGATCAACCAGACGTTCTCTAGAAAATAGGACAGCGACACAGTGGTGGACAGTCCGTCAAGTAGATTCAAGACCTATCTTGATGTTAGCCGTTAGACCATCCCGTCTATGAATCAAAGTTACCTGCTCGAAAAACTCGCTCGTCTCCTCCTCGAGTCCGGGAAGAAGAGCGAGAATGAATGACTTCATCACAGGCCTCAAGCTGTTTTTCAGAGGGAGAAAATGTACGTCATAAATATTTATTAATGTGAGCTGAAAAGAGCATCGTGGGCATGAGCGAAAGTGAAGGAAGGTTCATAGCGCACCTTCACCGCGGTTGCTGAATATTCGAAGAATGGGAATAGACCCGATGTCCACAGAAATAGATCTCTTCGCAAGCCATCTACCTGTAACTAGTTGAGTTGCGTTGATAAGAGAATGAAACCGTATCTTATCACCCCAATGACCCTAAGGATGTGTGTATAAACATCCAGTGCTCTTTGATGTACACCAGTTGGCAAAGCAGGATTCAAGCATTGCGAAAGACGTTTCGCCACGATGACTTTTCGAGGAATTTCCTTGAACTGCAAGTACGCTTGGAGGGTCTTCACCAGGTAAAAGTAATCGGTACCCGTGAAACCAGCTCGAACAGGGTTGCGGCGTACCTTTAACAACTGCTTTAGAAATGCGATGAAGTCTGCCCACTCATGCACGTTGTCAAATGAGTTCAAGCATCTGTCAACTTGTTGCGCATATTTCTTGTATTTAGGGTCGGAGGCATAGGCCTGCTGCACCACTGCTGTCGTTCGAGCGCATCAGTCGCGTTCAGTCCATTAAGACTACACAATCACACCAACCGCGTTCCTGAGCAGAAGCCGAAAGGCCATTCGCACCTTTCGTCCCATATTGGACTGTCCTGTGGCTAGTTGAAGACATGTGAGCGGCGCTTCTTGTTGAGTACCTGCACTCAAGGGAAATGCACTAAACAACCACTGTAGTATGACGATGTCACGGACGGTAAGGGAGAGCACTCCTGTGCGCTTGTAGCCGAGATAACCCCATATTAGGGTTGGGTCATAAGAGTGCCGCAGCTAGTCAAATACACATACAGTATACAGACAGTATCACATATGAATACGATTTACAAAATGCTAAGCCCCCTGCATCTCGTCACCATCCTCACTGCCGACGTAGACATTGAAATCTTCACGTCGTTGGGCGATAGCCTCGTTGAATCGTTCCTTGTGCGAATAATTATTGGATACGAAAAGAAATCACGTATTACCCACTATCATGCCCTCTGCAAGTGGTATTCGTAGTGCAAGTTGATGCCGCTGATCGGAACTTAAGGCAAGGAAGTCATGAAGAGAGATGTGGCTGAGGATTGTCGCAGCTGCAAAGGCATTCATCCCATCAACGCTTGCTAGGTAGGGCTCCTCCTGTAAGCAGTATCACTTCTCCAGTGTTCTTGCGGAAGGTGCAATGCAAGAGATACCTCTTGCTCGTCCGCTCCCAACCACAGGCGATCGTCCCAGGGACCCCATTGAGATAGAGATTCGGAAATATCACCCAGAGTACGAGCCACGGTTGCGGCTTGCTCATCAGAACGAGCAAAATACATCTGGACATCAGTCTGCGGTCGCATTTCTCCACACGCCTCTGCGATTGCCATGCCCCTACGAAGCTTCTCGAAAAATCGAATAACCCGAGCAGACAAATCCTCTTGTCCTCTCTCGGTTTGAGAGTACCGCAAACCAGAAACACCATCACCGTAAAGTTTGAAGACCACGGCAAGACGAGTGTACTTCCAAGACAATGAGCCAAGCCTACCCTTCAGAGAACGAGAATCGGACGGAAGCAGACACAGCGGTGAGAAGACCAAAGCTGTGTCGCGGTCAAAGACGAGGTCGGCGCCGTTGAGCCACTCCCTCTCTAGGAGATCTACGCGGAGCCAATCATGTCGAAGTGCACAGATGAGAGGGCGGTTTTGAAGTAGTTCAACTGAAGCAAGGTATCGATGATTCCGGAGAGGTGGTGCTTGCATAGGTGGAGCGGGTGTAGTTAGGGGGCTCGTGAGTTCCCAAAGCAATTGTTCAACATCAAATAGCGGAGGTGACACTCTTTGCTGTTCAGAGAAAGTCGGGGAGGTAAGGGGGATGTCTTGGCTGGGTTCTGGTAAGCGCTTTTTGGCGAGAATAGTCAAATACCCTCCCAGGGATTGTTCGTCGTGAACCGTCGACTGTGGGGAAGCCTTAGCTGAAGACAAATAGTTGCCGTCAATTTCGTGACCCTCGAACGAGTGCAGCCAGCTAGGGCTGGGGATTCTAGGCGTTTCTTGACCCGTTATTAAGACGGGGTCCTGAGACAAACTAGCCTGTGGTACTGTGGCGGCGAGCCCCGCAGGCCACTGCACATGGGGTGCGATGGCCCCGCCACTTCCGGTACTAGATGCTGCATCTGCCTTTCTACATAAAACTGAACGACTGGCTGCGATCTATAACTCACCACCCAGAGAGCTGGAGAGAGGAGGGTGACACCGCGCAGACAGACCCGCGTCCACTGAGTTCAGCTGGGCGTAACTGGTGCCTTCCCTGCAATAGACACGCTGAGACCAGTAGAGTAGGGTTCTGAAGCAGGAAAAAATAGTCGAATACCTCCGAGAGACCGCCAACAATCACTCTTTCGGATATGTGTAACTGTGTGTCGCACCTACTTACATCCCATCGTCCAGTGTGTTCACGGTCTCGTTCCAGATGGGGCCTGCGTAGCGACCTAGATTGACACCTCTCTGCCCTAGTTAGCAGCACATTTGAATCAAAACCGTCGATTGAAGCGAGACCAATAGTGGAGGAATCCGATTTTGCCGTGGCACTAGTGATTACTTCAATCCCTCTTTGGTTCTCATTTTCGATGGAAATAGGGCGTGTCAGAGAATGTGACATATTCAAGAGGTCAGTGAGCAGACTCTTGTCTTCCTCTGCGTCGGAGCAGGTATTTGCGAGGGAATTGTAAAAGTCCGAGACTCCGACAAGCTCCTCGAGAGTCGGTATTGCCTGTTCGGAGCTATAGGGCCTACCTCGTTGACACTCGTTTAATTTCCAATCGATACGGTAAGAGTCATGGAATGCCGGCTTGCCTCCATGTCAGCTCAAGATTCAGCAACTTAATGCCCTTGACTGCGCAAAAGAAGGAAAAGTTTTCGTGGGTGAGGAGGGAGCCCAAATCGCTGGGCCAAGCAACGTTGCGAGTGTGCACGTTTGGGGCAGGTAACAGCGGAACTACCACATGTCTTACTGTTAGAGCCACGGGTCGTTGACGTGAAGTACACACCGTCCATTAAGCCAGTCTCCTCCGGCCAGTCGAAGGGATCGGGATCTATCACTTCTTTGGGGAAGTCGCCGGAGAGAAGCCAAAATGGATTGTCCTCCGTGTCGCCCGAATGTTGCCGAATATCGTTAGGCGTCGGAGTGGCACAGACGTAATGGGCCGAGGTGAGCGAAGTGACAATGTTGTCAGTTGGGGATGACACTGACACTGAAGTTGCAATAACATTTGAAACCGAGGTCAGGTCTATGATGGAGCCAATATACTCATGTAAACTGGTCAAATACAGTAAGAAAAGAAACCTGTTGAGTTCGGACAACCTACCGCTGACGCTGACCGGGCGCATTCAGAACGCCGTGGAATCCCCCAACTCTTGACTTCCTAGGCATGTAAACCATATCTGCAAGGACATCGGTAACGATCCCCTCTGACGATACACCCCCTTACCCATTTTCGCTGCAAGAAGGTCACCAATAGGCTCTCGTGAGTCCGAGGATGGTGCGAAAATATCATCCTGTTCTCTTAGGCCGTCATCCAGGGATGATGTCGGCGGTGATGATGTCGTTGACATGGCTATTCTTGACTTGGTTGGTTAACGCGGACGAAAACTGAGACATGATCACGTACACCACTGGTCGGTGATAGCCAAGTACTCAGAGGTTCCCTCATCGTCATCGCCTATTGCAAGAGGTGGGAGATCTGCCATTGTTATAGGAACATGTGCAGATTTTCCTGGTGTTGCATTGCTCCTCGAGAACAGAGGAGGCGTTTGAGGAGAAGAGGGTAAAAGAGCAGGAGACGGGGTCCGGTACGAGAACGCACAAGAAAGCGAGTGCTCTGTTCCACTACGCTGCGCGGCCGAGAAAGTATTCCCTTGATATAATGACACGATTGCCTTCCACATATAATTGTCCACGGTCAGTCGGGAGTGACTGGTTAGGGGGTTCAAATCAACACTCAGAAGTTTGTCTCAAGAGCTCACATTACATCCTCCGCCATGACGCCAACGTCGTTACATCCGAAATCTTCCTCTGTTACCAATTCCATTCGGCTCCACCCGGGGACACCTCCAAGGTGGACAGGAATAAACCGAGGTACTCTGCTGTGCCCAATTCTTGGGGTAAGTCGGATGGAGCGAACCGCAAGCACCAGTGAGTCTGGGTCACAGTGAAGACGTGGGGAGACTATTGTGATACGTGTCAGTAAAGGTGAAATCCTGACTGAATCTGACTGAATGTCAAGACAGACAACTGCAGAAAGTATCGAGAAAACTGGTCCGCTCAGATGGCATTGCTCCGATGGTACGAGTAATGAGTTCTTGAGCCCCTTTGACCGTAGGTAGCCTCTCCCATGTTTCCCGGGGTTCGATACGGCAATGTTCCTGAACTAAGTTGTCCAACGGGTCCGAGGGAGGTAAGAGTGAATGGGTGTCTTTCGCAGGGACCGGGAGCAGGCCATCAGTAAGCGCCTATACGCTAGATGACATCAACCTTCTTTGGCCGTATCGTAGCAGGACCGACCTGGTAAACTCGTAGCTGAGTGTGGTCAGTGTAATTAGTAGCGAGGTGGACGGCCACATGCTCGTCTAATAGGCGGTGTATATGCACATATAAAGCATCCGTCTTCGCGGTCATGGTCTGACCAGTTACAGTAAGACATGGCGGGCCGGACAAATAACGCATGCAGCCACAGCTGTTTGGGCACACTATAGACACATCTTTTGCGTCTCTCGCTCATGTGGGAAAGGACATTACAAGACCTTATTCGCGGTCTACGTGCGAACAAAAAGGATGAAGCAAAATTTCTTGCTCAGGCTGTGGACGAGATTAGGCAGGAGATCAAGAGTAAGGACATGGAGCTCAAGGCCGGAGCGGTCCTCAAGCTCACCTACGTACGTCGCATGGCGTCTAGCAGACAATGTTACTGAATCTTAGTGCCAAAGCTGGAGATGCTTGGCCACGATATGTCTTGGGCATCGTTCCACGTCGTGGAAGTTATGTCATCACCCAAGTATCACCTTAAGACTGTCGGATACCTGGCTGCTACTCAATCGTTTGGCCCCGACACCGATGTTCTAATGCTCACGACAAACCTTTTGAAGAAAGTGAGGCCAGCAACGCTTGCATTGAAACCAATCATAGACTCGTACACAGGATCTGACTTCAAATCCCAATGACATCGCAGTCAGTCTAAACGGTCTATCTAATACCGTCTCGCCAGACCTTGCTCGGGATCTTTCCAACGACGTTGTGACAATGCTCAGTCACTCCAGACCCCATATCCGCAAGAGAGCGGTCATCGCAGTCTACAAAGCGCTCATAAAGTATCCTGAGGCGGCCCCGTTCGCCCTTACAAGACTGAAGGAGAAGCTCGA
>WNGR01001677.1_pt1 | contig 24638 bp, 24 predicted proteins | sample 5407581 | NCBI WGS metagenome assembly WNGR01 (sample SAMN13153383, study PRJNA577476) | soil metagenome | isolation source: 80 cm soil or saprolite under Garry oak tree replicate 2 | place: USA:California | collected 2016-06-15
GTCAAGATCGGGACACTGGCAGCATGAACAGCCAGACCAGGCACAGCCGCGCCAACCTCACCCGGAGCCGATAGCAGCCGACCGAGCATCGGCCCAGATCACTCACGCCGACGCAAGGTTTTTCAGGTCGAAGTAGCTACGGGCGCGAAATACCCTGGCGCTGCGCACGCCGTTCTCCGTTCACCGGTTCCTGACCTTCGACAAGCCAGAAACCTAGGCGGGAACGGCGTGCTGCTCTTTCACATCAGCTCACGACACCCACGGATCGGTCAGGAGAGTATTTCCGGGGGGTGTAGGCCGCTCACGACGCGCGGGCGGCCTTTCGGCCCTCTAGTTGGCTCGACAGGACGACTTGGCTCGACAGGACGACGGCATCGGATGCCGGTCGAAAGAGCCGCGACTGTAGGTATGGCGTCGCCGCGGCGTATGCCCGTCGCCTCCCGTTCCATCAACGTTTGACTAGGTGCCCTGCCGGCGTCAGGTGCTGGCCCTAGGTTCCCTTGCTGGGGGATGACGAAAGGGGACGTATGTCATCAGCCGTCGCAGTCCGGGCTCGCAGGATCACCAAGTGTTTCGCCGATGTCGTCGCGCTCGACGGCATCGACCTGGATGTGGAGCAGGGGCAGATCCACGGGCTGGTCGGGCCGAACGGCGCAGGAAAGACGACCTTGCTCGGCCTGCTGCTGGGCCTGGCCGTCGCCGACAACGGCAGTCTCGAGATTCTGGGGACGCCGGTCGGGCGGGCGCTGGCTCTTCCCGACGGTGTCACCGGCTTCGTGGACGGGCCGGGCCTGTACCCGTCGCTCACCGCGAGGCAGAACCTCACCGCGATGGCCGCGCTCCGCGGCCGCGACGCGCGGACAGCGGGCATTGACGACGCGCTCCACCAGGTCGGGCTCACCGATGTTGCCGGCGACCGCGTCCGGGGCTTCTCCCTCGGCATGCGTCAGCGCCTCGGGCTCGCCGCCGCCCTGCTCACCGAGCCCCGGCTGCTGGTGCTCGACGAACCGTCCAACGGCCTCGACCCGGCCGGCAAGCGGCATGTACACAGCGTCCTCAGCCGGCTCGCGGCAGACGGAACCACCGTCGTGCTCTCCAGCCACCGGATGGACGATCTCGAGGCACTGTGCTCGGAGGTCACCATCCTCGCGACCGGACGGGTCGTGTTCTCCGGCCCGCTGGGCAAGCTGGCCGCCGAGAACGGCGAACTCGACTACCGGCTGATCAGCTCCGACCCGGAGGCCGCCCGCCGGCTGGCTCTCGACACGGACGGGCTACGCGTCGTCGACGACGCCGGGGCCCGGCAGGACGCCTCGGTTCTCGTGGTGCGTGCGCTGGTACCGGCCCTTGACGAGCTGGTGGCGCGACTCGTGCATGCGGGCATCGCGGTGCGCGAGCTCGCACCCGTGGTGTCCCCGCTCGAGGCCGCGTTCCTCGCCCTCACCGAGCAACAGGAGGCCGGCCGATGACCGCGACCGTCGCGGTAAGCGACGCTCCCGCGGCCCGTCGCGTCTCGGTGGGGCGGGGCTACCGGTTCGAGCTGGTCAAGTTGCTCTCGCAATGGCGAGTGCGCTTGCTGGTCCTCGCCTGCTGGATCGTGCCGGCGCTCTTCGTCGCCGCGGTGAGCAAGCAGAGCTCGCTTCCCGTTGACACCCTCTTCGGTCGCTGGATGCACGCCACGGGTTGGGCCGGACCGCTGGTAATACTCGGTTTCTCGGGCACCTGGGCGCTGCCGCTGCTGACCTCGGTGGTCGCCGGCGACGTGTTCGCTTCCGAGGACCGGCTCGGCACTTGGCGCCACCTGCTGGTGGCGGTTCGTTCGCCTCGACGGATCTTCGTGGCCAAGGCATTGGCAAGCCTCACCGTCATCGTCGCGCTCGTGGCCGGGCTGGCCTGTTCCAGCGCGGTCAGCGGGGTCCTAGTGGTCGGCAACCGGTCTCTGGTCGGCCTCGACGGCCACCTGCTGGCGCCGGGGGACGCCGCCGGGAAGGTGCTGCTCGCCTGGGTCTGCGTACTCGCTCCGACGCTGGCCCTCGCCGCGATCGGACTACTCGGGTCCGTCGCACTGGGGCGGTCGCCAATGGGGCTGCTGCTCCCCGCCCTGGTCGCCTTCGCGATGCAGCTCGCGCAGATGCTGCCGCTGCCCGTCGCTGTACGCCTCGCCCTGCCCGGCTACGCCTTCATAGCCTGGAACGGGCTGTTCACCAGCCCGGCACAGCTCGGCCCACTCCTGATCGGCATCGTGGTCAGCCTGGTGTGGGCCGTCACCGCCACGGCGCTGGCCTACCTGCTGTTTGTGTGGCGCGACTTCACCAACCTGATCAACGACGGCTCGGGGCGCCGCGCGATCGCCGCCGGAGTCCTGCCGCTGGCCGGGCTCCTCGGCGTCGCGATCGCGGTCGTCGCCTTGTCGACCCGGGCTATGGGCTCCGGGATCGACCAGAACAAGGTGCAGCGGTCGGTCGCCACGGCGTTCGCCCACCTGTACCGCCTGCAGGCCGCGCAACTCAACCGGCCCGACGTCACCGAGGCGCAGCTGGCGGCCACGGCGACGTGCAACAAGGGCGACGGCCTGGTCGCCGCCCAGGGGCCGGGCAACGACTGGCGTTGTGTCGTCTCCTGGCATCTCCCTGGTGTCCAGGCCACGGGGACGGCCATCTACCAACTCGACGTCACAGCAAACGGGCGGTACGTCGCCGACGGCGACGGACCCAAGGACGTGAACGGCTACTACCAGGTGCGAACCCCGACGGGGGACTCACCCAACCCGCTCTGGCAGTTCGACGGCAATGTCGAGCTGCTCCGCACTGCGCCGAAGGGATAACCCCAATGCAGGTAACGCGCCACCGCAAGCGCACCGAGAAGAACCGTACGGGACTTCGCGATCGCCGCGGCCACCGCCGAGGACGCGTCGCAAAGCTCACCGCGATCACCTTCGCCGTCGCGGCGGCGGGCAGCGGCATCGGTTTCGCCGACACCCAACAGTTCGGCACCGACCAGGTCGGCCAGGTCACCGACCAGGGCCTGGTCGTCTCCAGCGACCAGTACATCAACCCGATCGGTGACCGCCTCGTCATCAACAACGGCAAGATCATGTCGTCGGCGCTCAGCCCGGACGGCACTCACATTGCGGCCTCGGTCACCGACGGTGGGATGGCACTCGCCATCGTGGACGTCAAGGGCTGGAAGGTGCAGCAGCTCATCGGCAACTCCTCGTCGGCGAACCTGCGCATCAGTGGCAACGACGTCGGTCAGGAAGGGCCGACGTACTCACCTGACGGAAAGTCGCTGTGGCTGGGCCAGACCGACGGGTACCGCAAGTTCACGGTGAACCCCGACGGCAGCCTCGCCAGCCCGACCTTCGTCTCGATCCCGGCGAGCGGCCCGAAGCACTCGCTGGCCGCCGCGGCGGTGTTCTCGCCCGACGGCTCCACCGTGTACTCCGCGGTGAACGGCCAGAACCGCGTGGTGGCGATCAACGCTGCGACCGGGGCGATCCAGCAGAGCTGGACCGTGGGCAACGCCCCGCGTGGCCTGGTCCAGGTCGGCACCAAGCTCTACGTCAGCAACGAGGGCGGGCGCCCGGCGACGCCCGGCGACACCACGATCAACTCCTACAACACCCAGGTGCCGGCCGACCAGTCGACCGGTGCTACCACGACCGGCACGGTCAGCGTCATCGACGTGGCCAACCCGGCTGCCGCCGTCAAGAGCATCGACGTCGGCCTGCACCCGACCGCCGTGTACGCCAAGAACGGGGCAGTGTTCGTCACGAACACGGCCAGCAACGACGTCTCCGTCATCGACACCGCCAGCGACGCGGTCGTCCAGACCATCGCCACCCAGCCGTGGCCGGATGCGTCGGTCGGCTACGAGCCAGACGCGGTGACGCTCACCGACGACGGTCACCTGCTGGTGACACTCGGCCGCGCCAACGCGGTCGCGGTCTATCGGTACACCAGCGCGATGGAGCCGGTCAGCTACGTCGGCCTGCTCCCGACGGACTACTTCCCCGCGGAGATCACCACCGTCGGCAACGACGTACTGGTCTCCAACACCCGCGGCATCGACGCCCGCCGCCCCACAAGCAGCCCCGGGCACGGCACCCACGACACGACGTCGAGCCTGCAGCGGTTCACGCTGCCGAACGACAACGCAATCAACGGCTACACGGCCAAGGTCTTCAAGCAGAACGGCTGGATCGGCAACTCGGTCGAGATGAGCAACGGCAAGGGCGGCGTGGCACCGATGCCGGTCCCGCAGCGACTGGGCGACCCCTCGACGATCAAGCATGTCTTCCTGATCGTCAAGGAGAACCGTACCTACGACCAGGTCTTCGGCGACGATCCGCGCGGCATCGGTGACTCGACGCTGACCCAGTTCGGTGAGAACGTGACGCCGAACCAGCACGCGATGGAACAGCAGTTCGGGCTGTACGACAACACCTACGACGTCGGCACAAACTCGGCCGAGGGCCACAACTGGCTGATGCAGGCCGACAACCCGGAGTACACCGAGTCCTCGGCCGGCGAGTACCTGCGCAGCTACGACACCGAGGACGATGCGCTCGGCCACCAGCGCAGCGGCTTCATATGGAGCGGAGCGCAGGCGGCGGGCAAGTCGGTGCGCGACTTCGGCGAGTTCCAGCAGTTCCTGTCCAAGCCGTCCGGCGCGAGCTGGCAGAACCTCTACTGCGATGCCAAGAACATGGCCGCGACCGGTCAGAACACCGCCTACCCGCTGAACTCGTCCTCGCCGATCCCGTCGCTCAACGACGTGTCGGTGCACGGCTTCGCGAAGTTCGACACCAGCGTCCCGGACATCTACCGGTACGAGATCTGGAAGCAGGACTTCGAGAAGAACGGGCCGGCGAACCTGAACATGTTCTGGCTGTCCAGCGACCACACCGGTGGTCCGCCGAACTCGGCCGCCCAGGTCGCCGACAACGACCTCGCGGTCGGCAGGATGGTCGACACCATCTCCCACAGCCAGTGGTGGAACGACTCCGCGATCTTCGTGGTCGAGGACGACTCCCAGGCCGGCCTCGACCACGTCGACGGCCACCGTGCTCCGATCCAGATCATCAGTCCGTACGCCCAGCACGGCGTCGTCGACGACCGCTACTACTCGCAGATCACGATGATCCGCACCATCGAGCAGATCCTCGGCGTCCATCCGATGAACCAGAAGGACAGCGCGGCCACGCCGATGCGGCAGGCGTTCACCCAGACGCCCGACTACACGCCGTTCAACGCGGTGCCGAACCGGACCTCGCTGACGCTGGGTCTGTCGACGCAGCCGTCCTGCGGTCCGGACGTCGTCGCTCCGCAGTTCGCCGCTGCCCAACCGTCGACGACGGTGCCCGCGGACAAGCAGCAGATCGCGGCGCAGTGGCAGGACTGGCAGACGCACCAGCGCCTGACCGGGACGAACGCCACGCCCGACTACGCGAACCCCGAGCAGATGGACCACTTTACGTGGTACCAGACGCATGGGTGGACCCAGCCCTACCCGGGTGAGAACAAGATCTACCCGCCGGACCAGGTGCCGGGCGCCTACCTCCCGTCGTCGGAGTCTGACGGCTGACGTGGGCTGATCACACCAACAGGGCCGGCCGGCGTCACCGCTGGCCAGGGGCCTTTCTGGGCCTGGCGCATCCAGCCCGCCCCGACATCGCCGTTCGCCCCTACTGCGGGAAGCGCCGCCCTTGGTCATACCTAGTTGCAAAAACGCCGTCGGGCACGTTGGATCACTGCGTTCGCCGCCTGCGATGCGACGAAGCGCGGCACTTATTGCCGGGTGGTCAAGACGACGCTGCTAGCGGCGTTGCCCCGGTCGGTGTGCTCCGCCCGCCGGGGGCGAGCAATTCGGGGCTGGGCGGATCGCCGCTCGCTGGCCCTCAATTTGGCCCGCTAACTCCGTGCGCGGGGTATCAGGTCCGAGCCTCGGCTGGAACCGATCCGGTGATGGGTGAGTGGCTCAGGCTGCAGGGCACGGTGACGACAATGAAAGCGGCGAAGAAGCTACGCACCAAGCTGCTCGTGGAGGCCGACACGTACCGGTCAGCCAGGACAAAATGCCTCCCTTCGCTTTCTGCTGGACCGGTCGCTGCCCCAGCACGACATCGACGAGAACACCCGCAGGAGCTAGGAGAGCCTGATCCGGATCTACATCCGTCCTGCGCTCGGCGAGCTGGCGCTCACAAGTTTGGTCCGAAAGTCCACCGAGACTGTGGAACAGTTCTGCGGCGACCTGCGCCGGTGCCGGGAGCGGCGGACGGGATCTTCGGGGGACCGGCCGGGGCGGCGGATTTCATCGGTTCGTGTCCGTGGTGATGTGCTCGAACAGACCCGCATGGATACGAGTGCGCACCCCCTTGGCCCACGGCGCATCCAGCTCGTCGATATCGAGGGCGGCCACGTTGTTGAGCAGCATGCCGAAGGCGAGGAACGACTTCACCGTCACCGGGTCCAGACCTGCCGTATCGGCAACCGTGTCCCACATGTGGGCGAGTCGCGTCCGCACAAGATCACGGACCTCGCTGTCACCGCAGGCGGCAAAGCCCTGCAGCTGCAACAAGAGTGTGGTGCGGTCGGCCAGTAACTGGTAGTACTGCGCCCCCATCAGCGCCAGCGCGCTCAGGCCTCGGGCGCCTTGGGCGGCGTGCGACATGCCGTCGCTGAAACGATCGAAGGCTGCGCCGACGAGCTCCATGAACAGCGCCTTCTTTGTCCCGAACATCCGGAACACGTAGGCCTGCGTGATGCCCGCCTCGTGCGCGATCGCCTCCATCGACGCGCCGTGAAGTCCATGATTCGCGAACTCACCAGCGGCGATCCCCAACACTTGGGACCGCCGTTCAAGTCCGCTCATACGGGCAGCCACGATGACTAGATTACTAGTTACTAACTACCAACTTGTATCTTCGTGTGGTGGGCGATGACACCTGGGCCGGGTTGGCTGACAAATTTGCCGATGAGGCTTATGCCTCGGTAAAGGGGTACGTGCGGACCTATGTGATGCACCAGCAGCTGTTGGAGCATCTGCCGCCGCCTCCAGAGCCTGTGCTCGACGTCGGCGGCGGCGCGGGCCATCAATCGTTTCCGCTGGCCCAAGCCGGCTACGAGGTGACGCTGCTTGATCCGTCAGCGGCGATGCTGGCCAAGGCCGAGCAGCGACTCCAGGGGCTGCCTGGTGAGGCCAAGCAACGGGTGACGCTACTGCAGGCCGACGGTGAGAACGCCGTCGAGGCGGTGAATGGTCGACGCTTCGCCGCTGTGTTGTGCCATGGCGTGCTCGGGTACCTCGAGCAACCGGAGCCGTTGGTCGACCAGCTGTGCCGGTGCGCCGCTGCCGGCGGCGTGGTCTCGATCATGACGGGCAACGCCAAGGCGACGGCGGTGCGCCCAGCGCTGGAGCGGCGGTGGGACGACGCCCTGGCGGCGTTCGATACGAGAACCGGGATCGGGGTGCTGGGGGTGCAGGGCCGAGCCGACACGGTGGAGGAACTGAGCAAGCTCATACGGAGCCGGGGCGTGCAGCCACTGCGCTGGTACGGGGTATGGCTGTTCGTCGACTGGCTCGAATTCAGTGGAGCCGAATTAGACGCCAGCGATTCAAAGCAGATAGCAGCGACGGCCGCAGTCGAACTCGAAGCCAGCCGACGAGACCCCTACCGTCAACTCAGTCGCGTCTTTCATCTCGTGGGGCGCAAAGGGCTGGGCTGACGGGGCAACGGCGGCCAAGTGCTGAGGTCAGCCCGCGCGTTTGCGCCGAGAGTCCACCTCGGCTCGGCGCTGCTTATTAGCCGTCCTTATTGTCGTCAGTCGCACAGGTCAACTGCGTGACGGCGTGGGGCAACCAGGGTTGTTCTGGAATCTCACAGCTCTCAGAAGATCAGGAGGGTCTGATGTACGGAGCGCTCGTCAGGTTCGTTGTCAAAGCAGGGATGCGAGACGAGTTCCTGGAGCTCTTGCGTTGGGACGAGTGGCCAAGGACTGTGAGCCCGGCACTTTGCGACTCGACGCGTAGGAGGTGGAAGAAGAACCTAACGCGGTATACGTCTATGAGGTCTACACAGACGCTGACGCCATCGAAAAACACACTCAAAACGAGCCGTTAAGAAATTCAGCGAGATCATGATGTAGCGTCATTGACGATTGGACCATGGTCATCCCGTTCTCAGAGAGTGTCACATCGAACCTGGACGAGTGACCCGCTGAGCCGATGATCGCCGCCAACAGCACCCCGTGAACCCGAAGAAAATCTCGCGCCTTGAGGCTGCGTGCGCGTGGTCCACTACCCGGCAATAGGTGATGTGTTTGCGGGCTGCCCAGCGAGCGGTGTGCGGACTTCGCTACGGTGCTTGACTTGGCCGCCGGACGGTTCAACTGATGGAAGGTGGTGGCGGGCCGGTGGTGTACATACCGGGCGAGGGCGAGTATCCGCACCCACCCTTGGCCAGCACATCTCCCTACCCACCCGTGGTCGACGCACCGGACGGCGGGCCGGGTCCCGGGCCAGGCCCCGAGCCGGCACTTCCCGAGGCGGCGCCAAAGCCCCGGCGCAGGCGCCGCACCGGGCGGATCATCGCCCTGTCGGCCGCCTCGCTGATCGTGCTGATCGTGCTGGCGATGGTCGGTCTCTGGCTGTACGCGGACCACGCCCTGCACCGGGTCGACGCAATCGGCGACTACCCGAGGCGGCCCGCCGCGTGCGCGGGCACGAACTGGCTGATCGTCGGCTCCGACTCGCGGCAGGGGCTCAGCGGCACCCAGGCGAACCGGCTGCACACCGGCACCGAGCAGGAGGCCAGCGGCAGCCGCACCGACTCGATCGTGTTGCTGCACCTGCCCGGCAACGGCACCAAGCCGACAATGGTCAGCCTGCTCCGCGACTCGTATGTGACGATTCCCGGGCACGACAAGAGCAAGATCAACGCGGCGTTCGCGTTCGGCGGCCCGCAGCTCCTGGTCCGCACCGTCGAAGAGAACACCGGGCTGCGCATCGACCACTACGCGGAGATCGGCTTGGGCGGGTTCGCGAATGTGGTCGATGACGTCGGCGGCGTGCGCATGTGCCTGGACCAGGCGGTGCACGACGACTACGCGGGCATCAATCTGCGCGGCGGCTGCCAGACACTGAACGGAACGAACGCGCTCGGGTACGTGCGCAGCCGGCACGCGTTCGCGGCCAGTGACTACGCCCGCACCGAGCATCAGCGTCAGTTCATCGGCGCCCTGGCCGGGAAGATCACGAGCCCCGGTGTGCTACTGAACCCGTTCCGATCGATCCCGACGATCCTCGACCTGCCCAAGGCGCTCACCATCGATCACGGCGACGGCCTTTGGGACCTGGTCACCCTGGCCCGTCACGTTCGCCACTTCTCTAACGTCACCAGCACCGCGGTGCCCATCGGCGGGTCCAACGGCAGCGACCTTCTCTGGGATCCGACGAAGGCCCAGGAACTCTTCCACGACCTCAACCACGACCAAACCATCCCGGCCGATCTGATCACCACACAATGACCGCCAGGCACCGCAGCTGCCCACGGTCGGTACAGGTGGGCTGTCGTCGAGCGTGATAGGCCCGCCGGTGAAGGAGCCGTCGACGTTCAGCGTCGCCTGGATCGGTGTGCTGCTCCGGTCGACGAAGAGCCGTACCGTCGCAGCTCAGGTACGCCCGGTCGACACGCGCTCGGCGCGCTGATCAGGACAAGCGCACGTAAGCCGAGAACCGCTGCCCGCTCGCGAGCGTCAGGAAGAACGTCGCGCAACCGGGCGTGCTCGGTGTCGCCCAGGCGTAGACGTACTGGTCCGCGGTCACGTCGTAGCGCAGCACGGTCGGCCCGGCCGCCCGCGCGTCCATCGCACCCGCTGGGTCGGTTGTGAAGTTGTCACACGATGTCGGCTTGTAGCTCAGCGAGCCGACGGCGTCGAGGCGGCTCACGTAGCTGCCGTCGAAGCCGGTAAGCCGCCACGTCACCGGCAGCGCCGCGCCGGCCTTGGCCGTTGTGACGCGAGGCGGGGCGTGCAGTGGTGGCCCGAACCCGCCGAAGCCGTACGGCACGACGGTCTGCCTCGTGGTTCAGCCACCGGTATCCCCAGGAGAACATGGCGTTCCCGGCGGTGATGACCGTGCTGACGTAGTGCGGCGTGCCGTGCTCGTCGTAGTAGGCGACCTGGTTGGTGTTCGTCTGCTCGCCGTCGGTGGGGTCGCGGTTGATGTTCCCGGGACCGTTGAACAAACCGGAGCTGCCGCGGGCAGGCATGATGAGTGCCATGTCGTAGTCGTCGGCCCGGATGCCCCAGTTGTCGTACGCGTGCTGGAACGCCTCGCGCGAGTAGGCGAACATGTTGTGCGTCTGCGCATCCCAGGTGTAGAGGTTCGCGTTCTGGTTCATCGTTATCCAGCCGAGGTTTCCGCTCACCTGTGGCGCGGCGAAGCTCAGCTGGAACTGCCCGTACGACGAGGTGTCGAACCACTGCGCGGCGGGAGCGACGAAATCGAGGTAGGGCTGCATCGCGTTGTACGGCGCGGGCGAGTTCGCGGCGAGGCGGTCCGGGAACTGCACGAGACTCATCGCGGACCACTCCACCGGAATGCGCAGGAGGCCGCGGCTCGGACGGTGTCGCTGCTGCGCGACCGCGACACCACGATCGCGGCGATCGCGGCAGGAGACGGGCCGTCGAACGCGTCACGAGCGTGCGTCTGTTCACTCCGTGCCATGTGACGATCTCTTTTGGATCGGTACCGTCGGAGTGCCGTCCAGCCGTTCGTTTTGGCGGGTGAGCAGGGCAGCCCATCCGGCGACCCAGGCGACGGTGGTGAGTGCGCCGAGGCAGCCGATGAGGAGGCCGAGTCGGACGCCGAACAGTTGGCCGACGAGGCCGCCGATGGCGGCGCCGAGGGTGATGGTTCCGTAGGAGACCATGCGGGTTGTGGCGTTGACGCGGCCGCGCAGGTCGACGGGCGTGTGCGTTTGGCGAACGGTCGTGACCACGACAGTGTCCAGGCCGACGGCGTACCCGTTGACCGCGAAGGCGGCACCGAGGGCGGTGATCAGCGCGGACACACCCCACCCGGGCACCGCGGCCGGGAGGACGAAGAGGACGAGGGGATCCACCGCCGCAGTAATGACGATCGTGGGCGACGAGCGCCGCACGGGCGTAGCCCTGGCGGCGGTACGTGGGGTCGATGCCGTAGCCCACCTCGACCATGCCGACCGAGTCCGGCGGACCGTGGAAGCCTGCGCCACCGACCAGCAACTCGTGCTCGACGTCGTAGACGACACGGGTGATTCATCGCGCGACGCCGGGATCGGCCGCGACCTGCCGACTCCGCCTGGCCACGTGCCGACGCACTCAGGCCCCACGACGTACGGCGTCAGCGTGATCGGGCCGCCCGGTTCGCGGCGTCGAGATCGCCTTTGGCCAGCGCGTGGATCGCCTCCGGCGCGAGCTCGACGAGCGCGACCACGTGCACGCTTCGCGCGTCCTCGGTCATCGCACCTGCCGTTAAGTAGCGCGGCCGCAAGGCCGGCCTTGTCCGCTGGGACACCGGCATTGCCCGCAGGCTAGGGCCAGAGCGTCAGCGCCGCGTAGGCCGGCTGCCATGCATCCCGATAGGCCAATTGCACCGGTGGGGGCGTCAGGCCGAGTACCGCCGAGGTGATCTCTGGTGTCGCGCCTTCGAGCATCCACGGAAAGAACCTCTGTACGTCCTCACCGAGCCGCTTGCCGGTCTCCGCGCCGAACGCGCGCCACTGCTCCTCGCTGAGGGTGGCGTCGATCAGCGCGAGGCCTTCGGACTCCTCGTGGTCGAGGTGTCCGCGCAACGCGATCGCCAGGGTGTCGGTGAGCTCACCCAGACGTTGCGGACCGGACTCACGGTCGGCCAGCGCCGCATCGATGGATACCAGCAGCGGGTCAATCGCGAAATGCTCCGCCTCCATCGCGTCGAGCAACGTCGCTCCGGTCGAGTCGCCGGCGAGGGCCTCTCGCATCGGCGGCCACAGTAGGTCGTCCTCGGCGGTGTGGTGCAGCTCCAGATAGGACTTGAACATCTCCCACCCCAGCGCGGTGCGCAGGATGTGCTTCGGGTCGTCCTGCGGGCGCGCGGTGACGCGGGCGATGTGGTCCAGGTCGCGACGCAGCGCGTCATGGATCGCGTACATCATGGTCATGTCGTTCTTGAAGGCCATCGGTTCGTCGCCTTGTCTTGTCTAACGGGGACCTGCGGTATCGCCGTCGCGTGGGCGTTGAACTGTGCGGGATATTGCGCCGCCGGGGGCGATCACAAGCTGTACGGGCCAAATCGCCCCCAGACGACGAGCACCGCTAGCGCGAACAGGGCGGCGGTGACCCACACTCCGGACGGCTCTTTGCGGCGGATGTGCGTGGCCGCGGCCAAGACCAGCAAGACCGCCAGCCCGGTCCCAGCGACCGGACTCAAGACGGGTGCGATTCCGGTGACGGCCGGCACGATGAGCCCGATCGCGCCGAGCAGTTCCATTACACCGATGAACCGCACTGTCCCCTGGGAGACGTCGTGCATCCACACGTACTTCTCTGCCAGCTGGTCCTTCGGCTGGATGGCTTTCGCCGCGCCCGACATGGCGAACGCGGCGGCCAGGATCGCCAGCACGGTCCACAGGAACACGTTCATCGAGTCGTTCCCCTTGCTGCCGCCAAGCTCTCCGTTGCAGTGGTCACGAGCCGCCTCCGGGAAGCAGTCCGAGCTGTCGCAGCTGCGCTACGACGTCGACGACGCCTGCGGTCTGAGCGATCCGGCCGTTGGCGAAGCGCAGGACGAAGATCTCGTTGTACGTGACGGATCTGCCGGTTGGCGGGTGTCCCATGTATTCGCCCTGCTGGGTGCCGGTGACCGTGTTCCTGGCGACGAGCTTGTCCCCTTCGGCGATCAAATCCTCGACGGTGACGTGCAGGTCCGGGAACGCTCGAAGGAGAAGTCTCCAGACCTGCTTGAGTGCTTCCGCACCCGTAGCTTCAACGGGCAACGGCGTGGCGATCTGCACGTCGGGTTCGAAGACATCGTCGATCGTCTTCGCGATGAGCTCCATATCGCCGGTGTTCACGATTTCGGTGAGGCGCTCGAACCTGGCCTTGTTGGCCGCCACCTGGTCTGTCGACATTCGCGATCTCCTCAGCCAGGTCTGCCGCTAGGCCCACTGGCCGGGCCGGTAGTCGCCGCCGGGCTGCCGGGTGATCGCGTTGAGGCGGTTCCACGCGTTGATGCCCGCGATAGCGGCGACGAGAGCGGTGAGCTGGTCGCTGTCGTAGTGCTTGGACGCGTTGGCCCAGGCCTCGTCGGTGACTCCGCCGGCGGCATCGGCAAGACGGGTGCCCTGCTCGGTGACCTCCAGGGCAGCTCGCTCTGCCTCGGTGAAGACAGTCGCCTCACGCCACACGGCAACCATGTTGAGTCGCACGGCGGATTCCCCAGCGGCGGCGGCGTCCTTGGTGTGCATGTCGATGCAGACGGCGCAGCCGTTGATCTGGCTGGCGCGGATCTCTACCAGCTGGACGGTGGCGGCCGGCAGCGGCGAGTCGTGCACGACCTTGCCGGACGAGTTGAGGTACCTGACGAACTTCTCTCCGACAGGGCTTTCGAAGTAATTGAGTCGAGCGTCCATGGTGAACTCCTGAATGTTGGGGTGTTTCCGGGTGGGCGAGGTTGTCCCTCGTACCCAAACCACGAACGAGCACCCGCCCGGGGGACAGCTCGGGTCAGAGTTGTTCGAGGCGTCGGGTCAGGAAGCGCCGCTCGGGGGTGGTGGTGGCCAGGTCGAGGGCTCGGCGGTAGGCCGTTCGGGCTTCGTCGTCGCGGCCGAGGCGGCGCAGTAGCTCGCCGCGGGTTGAGTGGTAGTAGAGGTAGCCGTCCAGGTCGAGGTGGTCGACGGCGTGCAGGGCCGCGGCGGGGTCGCCGGCCTGGGCGAGCGCGACGGCGTGGTTGAGCTCGACGACTGGGGAGCCGGTGAGGTCGACCAGGCGCTGGTAGAGCGCGGCGACCTGGGACCAGTCGATCGGCTCGGCCGTCTGCAGCGACGCGATCGCGGCTTGGATGACGTAGGCGCCGCGCCCCCCCAGTGCGATCGCCCGGTCGAGCAGCGCCTGTCCCGCGGCGATCTGGCTCGTGTCCCACAGCGAGCGGTCCTGATCGTCGAGCAGCACGAGATCCTCGCCGGTGAACCGGGCCCGCTGCCGGGCGTGGTGGATCATCATCAGGGCCAGCAGGCCGTGTGTATCGGGCTGGTCTGGCAGGAGCGCGGTGAGCACGCGTCCGAGGCGGATGGCTTCGGCGCCGAGGTCGACCCGGCCGCTGTAGCCCTCGTTGTAGATCAGGTAGATGACGGCCAGCACCGCATCGAGGCGGTCTGGCAGCAGGTGCGCGTCGGGAACCGCGAACGGGATTCCGGTCGCCTTGATCTTGGCCTTGGCGCGGGACAGACGCCGCTTCATGGTCTCCTCCGAGACCAGGAACGCCCGGGCGATATCGGCGGTCGCCAGGCCACCGAGGGCCCGCAGGGTGAGCGCGACCTGCCCTTCGAGCGGCAGTGCCGGGTGGCAGCAGGTGAAGATCAGCTCGAGCCGTTCGTCCTTGATCACGGTGTCGTCGAAGTCGTCCATGATGGCCTCCGGCACCGGCAGCAGATGGATCTTCTCGGCCAGGGTGCGTTCGCGGCGGATCCGGTCGATCGCCCGGTTGCGGGCCGTTGTCACCAGCCACGCACCCGGCTTGGTCGGCACGCCCGATACCGGCCAGCGCTGCGCCGCGATCGCGAACGCCTCCTGCGCGGCTTCCTCGGCCCGATCGAAGTCACCGAGGAAGCCGACCAGCGAGGCCAGCACCCGGCCCCACTCCTCGCGGAAGACCTCCTCCAGCACGCTCAGCGCTGCACCACCGGCCTGATCTCCACCACGCCGCCGAGCCGGGCGACCGGGATGCGTGCTGCCAGCGCAATCGCCTCGTCCAGATTGGCCGCCTCGATGAGGGCAAAGCCGCCGAGCACCTCCTTGGTGTCCGCGAACGGACCGTCGGTCATCAACGTCCGGCCACCGACCACCCGCACGCTGGTCGCCGTCTCGACCGGCTGCAACTGCGCCCCGACGACGTGCCGGGCATCATCGGCCAACGCGGCAAAGTCGGCGTACACCGCCTCACGCTCCGCATCCGGCAGCGCCTCGGCATAGCCGGGCTCGGCGTAGATCATCAGGGCGTACTGCATCACAACCTCCGGGGTGGGCTCTCACCCGCACGACGAACGAACAGCCGCGCATGGGACACCACCAGCGTTCACAACTCAGCGACGGTGCAGACGCTAGTCCCAACCCGCCTCACCGGCTTGGCGGTGGTCGAGCTCAACCACGCCGCGGCGCTGCGCGCCGTCGACCGCCTCGCCCTGGTCGGCTACCTCCTACGTCCACTCGACCCGCGGCGACGTGCTGCGGCGTCTCCGCCACGACCAGGAGGCCCGAGCGGCTACCGCCGAGCCTTGGAGCTTGGCACCTCGACCCCCGAGCGGCGCTTCCTGACCCCGCGGCTCGAACAACTCTGACCCGAGCTGTCCCGCGGGCGGGTGCTCGTTCGTCGCCTGGGTATGAGTGACAACCGTTCCTGCCTTCCGCGCGAGCTGCCCAGCCGCACCGGCGCTGGCATCCAGGTCAGCCTGTGGTGGTCACCTGCCGACGGTCGGACCTGGGTCGCCGTGCGCGATGCCCGCACCGACGCCGCGTTCGCCCTGCCGGTCCTCGCCGGCGAGCGGGCCTGCGACGTGTTCCACCACCCGTACGCCTACGCCGCCCGCCGCGGCGTCCCCACCACCGCCCACGCCGCGTAACCGCAGCATGAGACAACTGAGAGAGCTGATGTCGAAACGTGCCGTACCAACGTGGGCCGCGCTGGCGGTGTGCTGCCTCGCTCAGTTCATGGTCGTCCTGGACGTGTCGATCGTGAACGTGGCCCTGCCGAAGATGCGGGCCGATCTCGACCTATCGGCCACGGGCCAGCAGTGGATCATCAACGCCTACACACTCACGTTCGCCGGCTTCCTGCTGCTCGGCGGGCGGGCCGCCGACCTGTTCGGGCGTCGCCGCTCGTTCGCGCTCGGCCTGGGCGTGTTCACCGCGTGCAGCCTGCTCGGCGGCCTCGCCCAGAACGGCGCGGAGCTCATCGCCGCCCGCGCCGTCCAGGGCATCGGCGGCGCGATCCTGGCGCCGGCCACCCTCAGCCTGATCACCACCACGTTCACCGAACCCGCCGCGCGCCGCCGCGCACTAGGTGCCTGGTCGGCCACCGCCGCGAGCGGCGCCGCGGCCGGCGTGCTCGCGGGCGGCATCCTGACCGACCTGCTCGACTGGCGGTGGGTGCTGTTCGTCAACGTGCCCATCGGCGCCGCGCTGATCGCGGCCGCGGCCGTGTCACTGGCCGAGTCCCGGGCGGACACGCGGCCCAGCCTCGACATCGCCGGCGCCGTCACGGTCACCGGCGGGCTGGGCCTCCTCGTCTACGGCATCGTCAGCACCGACACCCGCTCGTGGGGTTCGCCGGCCACCATCCTCACGTTGCTGGGCGGAGCCGCATTGCTCGCCGCATTCACGGTCATCGAGTCGCGCACCGCCCACCCGCTGGTCCCGCTGCGGGTGTTCGGGCTGCGCTCGGTCGCTGCGGCTAACGGCATCGCCGTCATGATCGGGGCCGCGCTGTTCAGCATGTTCTTCTTCCTCTCGCTCTACCTGCAACAGGTGAACGGCTACAGCCCGCTCAAGGCCGGCTTCGCATTCCTGCCCGCAGCGCTGGCGACGTTGACCGGCGCGTTGACCGGCACCCGGCTGGTCCCGCGCCTCGGCGTCCGGCGTCAGCTGATCATCGGACCCTTGCTGGCCGCGGTCGGGCTCGCGTGGCTGAGCCAGCTCTCGGCCGGCGACGGCTACCTCGCCCACATGTTCGGAGCCCTCGTGCTCACCGGGCTAGGCATGGGCCTCTCATTCGTGCCGATGACCATCGCCGCGACAGCGGACGTGCCGATGCACCAGGCCGGGCTGGCGTCCGGACTGATCAACACCACCCGCCAGATCGGCGGCGCGCTCGGACTGGCCGTCATGGCCACCATCGCCGCCGGGGCGTCGACGCCGACCGCCGGCTACGACCGTGCGTTCTGGGTCACCGCCGCCGCCATGGTGACCGGCGCGACGCTGGCCGGGGCGCTGCCCGGCAAGCCCAAGCCGGAACGCCGTGCCGTCGGCAACGAGGAGATCGCCGAGCCCGCGGTGCTGGTCGAGGCCTAGCTGCCTCGACCGGAGAGAGCCGGCGCGGGGCGGTCCCGCGGATCGGCGCCGTTGATCGTGTTTCTACACCAGGCGTACTGCCTCGCGGCCAAGCAATACGGCCGCGCGCCAGGTCCCACGAGACAACGTGCCGCAGAACGCTGCTCACGACCACGAGCGGCTCATGCGCTAAGGACGATCCGCTGCAACCTTGTCGAGGCCGCCAACATCCGGCTGCGATCGCCATCCTGCCTCCAGGGCAGAACAGCTCGAGGTTGACATCGTCGACTCCCTCGATGACGCCAAGGCTTACCTGCAGGCCGGCCTGCCGATCGGTCGCAAGGCGCGCTGACTGCGAGGCTTACCGGTTAGCTGACCTCCTGATGATCGGCCGCCGACTCGGCGGCCGTCGCCCGCGCTCCACGAGCCGCGTTGATCGAGGTCACCTTGCCTCGCCACCGCGGCGCCGCTCCGGCAGCAGGCATACCCGCCCGGTCGGCAGGTGCAGATTCACGGCTAAGTGCATACGCGAGCCCACAGTGACCTCCGGAGTCTGAAGTAGACGGCCGGATGGTGGTGTCGAGATGGCCGGGCGGGCTCCGACTACCTCGTGACGGCGCCGAACGGCGGTGCCGGGGTCGGCAACTGCTCTCTATTCATAAGGTCCCCGCGGCCGCAGCGGCCGCCTACTGAGGAGGCACGATGAGCAAGCTTAGGTGTCATATCTCGATCTCGCTGGACGGTTTCGTCGCCGGCCCGAACCAGAGCGAGGAGAACCCGCTCGGCGAGGGCGGCGAGCGGCTCCACGACTGGGTGGTTCCGCTGGCCGCCTGGCGCCAGTCCCACGGCCAGCAAGGGGGCGAGGTGAACGAGAGCGCACGGATAGTCGAGGAATCGAGGGAGAACATCGGCGCTGCGGTGATGGGCCGGAACATGTTCGGCCCTATCGGTGGTGGTGCCTGGGGCGACGAGCAGTGGACGGGCTGGTGGGGCGATAACCCGCCCTACCACTACCCCGTGTTCATCGTGACCCATCACCCGCGTGATCCGGTGGAGATGGAGGGAGGGACCACGTTCCACTTCGTTACCGACGGAATCGAGTCCGCGCTCGAACAGGCAAGGCAGGCCGCCGGCGGCAAAGACGTCATGCTTTGGGGCGGCGGCAACATCGCTCAGCAGTACCTGGCAGCGGGACTGCTGGACGAGCTTGAGCTCCACGTTGTTCCAGTGCTGCTCGGCGACGGTGCTCGCATCTTCGGCAACCTCGGGGACGCGGACGTGCAGCTCGAGCAGGTCCGGGCTGTCGAGGCGCCCGGCGTCACGCACCTCAAGTACCGAGTGGTGAAATGAAGCGGGTCGCCGCGGACCTAGCCGCGCGCCTCAGCCTCAGCTCACCCTGATCCCGATCGCCGAACCAGAGCGTAGGCGCCGGCCCGCTCACGCTCAGGACGAGGGCGGTAGTCCGTGCGACGATGCCGCTTGCTCCCGAAAGGGGGCACGAAAGGCCGCAGGTACCTTGTGCTAGCCCAACGCGGCACTTCCAGTCGTTTGAGTTGGGCGGTTGCGTTCCGGGTTCGGTTTGGGCCATTCGGTCCTGCAAGAGATCTGAGGCTTGCCGCGTTCCTTGGTGGCTTGCGTCAACCGAACGAGACGAACCGGCGTGCTAAGAGCATGAGCGTGGACGTGACCTCGAGAAGAGCAGTGTTGCGTACGGGGATCGTCGTGGCCGCCTGCCTGGCCGGCGCGCTCGTCGTGTTGGCCGGCCCCGCAGTCGCCTCACCGGGGTCCGCCGCGAGCCCGACGCCGGCCGCCACGACGGAGACGCTGTCGAACCGCACCTCAACCCCTGCGCCAGCGGCGCCGAGCCCGTCACAGCAACCGACGTCCGGGGTGGGTCCGCAGCCCGATGCGACCGGATTGGTGACCGCAACGTTCGATCCGTACTGCGCGAACTACGGATTCGATGTCACGAACCACGACACTGTTCCACACACGGTCGCGCTGGTTGTCGGCACGACACAGGAGCCGCCGATCGTTGTCCAGCCTGGCCAGACAGTGCACTTCGCGCTCGCGGAGAACACCGAACCGGCTACCGAGGTCAGCGTTGTCGACAGCGTCCTCGGCAGCCTTGCCGACCTGGTCGTGCGCTTCTGCATCGACATTGTCAACGAGACGGTCACGATCAAGGCGAATACCAGCTATACGCGGTTGCTGGTCGGGGGTGGCCCGATGGCACCGAAACCACGGCACGGCACGGTGACGACCACCTCCGTCAGCACTGGGGTGGCGCTGCGCTACACACCCGATCCCTGCTTCGCCGGCGTCGACAAATTCGGCTTCAACGACGTTGAAGGCGCCGCCGAGGGTGTCGTGACGGTCAGGGTGCTACCCGGCGCCTGCAACGTGACGGTGCGTCGCAGCGCGACGGATTGCGACGCTCGCTCGGTCACCTATTCGGCCACCAACCCCTACTCGCTCCCGGCGACGATTCAGTCCGTAGCCAGGAACGGCGCGGGCGGCACCAAGGAGTTCATCGTTCCGGCGGACTCCACGAAAGACATCCGGACCGTGCACTTCGACCTGCGCCACCCGGATTCGCGAAACTACACGTTCAGCCTCGTCGACCCCGCGCTAAAGCTATTCACCGACCAGGTCAGCTTCCCGTGCCCGGTTGCGTCCACGTTGTCGGGACCCGCTACAGCGAACACGGGCAGCCCGGTCAGCCCGCAGCTGGGATTGGGCGTGGCGGCGCTCATCCTCGGCCTGGGGCTGACCGTCGCGGGCACCTGCTGGCGGCGCGGTCGCGACGCCAACTAGGACACGCACCGCGGCGTGAGAACGCGTCTACAAGGCGGGTCGGGTCCACGAAGTTGAATGAATAACCGATTGTCACATTCGTCGCGACACTGGACCGTGACCGGCATGAACGATCCCGCTCGACTCCTTGCGGCTTATGACGATCAGCTTCGCACCGACGCGGAGACACCGAGCGCGGTTTCGGTCACCCGATACGGCCCGCTGCGCCTCGTGACCTTCGCGTGTGGGCGCGGTTTCGTCACCTACCGAGACCTCGGCGGAGCGGGCGCTGACACGATCCGGCTGCTCGTTCCGAAGGCGCTCACCCACTATCAGGCAGATCCCGAGATCAGCCGGGTCGAGTGGAAGACTCGTGGACACGATCATGCGCCGGGCTTGCACGAGGTGTTGCTGGAGAACGGGTTCATTGCAGGTGAGCCGGAGTCAATCATGATCGGCGAGGCGCGGGTACTCGCCGTCGACGTTGAGCTACCCGAGGGCGTGACACTTCGTCGGGTCACCGAGGAGGCAGACGTCCGCGCGATGAGCGCGATGCAGGGCGAGGTGTTCGGTGACCCCGTTTCCGACGAGGCAGCGAATGCCCTCCTGCGCAGGCTGCCCTTCGATGACGGAATGGAGCTGTGGGTTGCCGAGGTTCAGGGGCAGATTGTCAGCGCCGGGCGGCTGGAGCCAGTGCACGGGACCGACTTCGCCGGGATTTGGGGCGGCGCGACCCGTAACGAGTGGCGCGGCCGTGGGATCTATCGCGCCTTGACGGCAGCGCGGGCCCGATCAGCACTCGAGATGGGCAAGACGCTCATCAACAGCGATTCGACGGAGTATTCGCGCCCGATCCTCGAACGTTCCGGTCTCGTGAAGGTGTCGACGACGACGCCCTACATCTGGCGACGCTGAGCGCTGCCCGGTCGGCCAGAGGTCGGCCGCTTTCTCCGCCACGCCATTCGGGAACCTCAGGCGTAGCGAATGACTGTCCGCTTTCGCCGGGCCCGGCTACAGCTTGCGCCAGCGATGCCTTCCCGGACCCGGCCAAGACAAATCACAGCACTCGCACACCGGCACGACGGCGCGCACCATGCGCTGATGTCCGGTCGCTTCGCTTCGCCGAGTCACTTCGTGAAGGCGCGTTTGATCTGTTCGCCGGTGTCTAGGTCGAGGATCGCTAGGTAGCAAGACCACGAGTCGCAATCACTCGTGACCCGTCGACCGGCACGGCCACCCCATCGTCCTGCGGCTCGCCGTCTGGCGGCAGTGCGGTCCAGATGACGGAGCCGTCTTCTCGGCGCCTCGTAATCTTGGTCGCATAACCGATGTCGTCCGTGGTCGGCTCAAGATCGAGCAGGTCGTCACTGTCGGGAATCGACAACGTCCTCCGCACGACGAACATGCTGCCGCACAGACCTGACACAGGCACGAGCGTGCGCTCTGTCCGCGGCAATTGAGGATGTTGAACATCCTGCCGACTCAGGTGATGCTTGGCTCAGCCGAGCGGGCTCGACAGGCCAGCTGCGGAATGGCCGCATCTACTACTCGCCCAGCCCGGAACTGTCTAAGCAACCCGTCCCCTGACGAAAGGCTAAGAGCACGTGGTCCGCTTCCAGCTGGTGATCGATTGTGCGGACCCGGACCGGCTCGCCCGGTTTTGGGCCGCGGCGCTGCATTACGAGCTCGAGCCTGCCCCGGAGGGCTTCGACAGCTGGGACGACTATTACCGCGACCTCGGAGTCGGCGAGGAAGACCTCGGCATCGGCGAGGACAGCATCGTTGATCCACACGGCGCCGGCCCGCGTATCTGGTTTCAGCGGGTGCCGGAGGGCAAGACGATCAAGAACCGGCTGCACCTCGACATCTCCGTCGGCGGCGATCGGTCGGTGCCGATCGAGACCCGCAGGGCGCGCGTCGACGCCGAGGTGCAGCGGCTTGTGGGCCTCGGCGCGAGGATGACCCGGGTGCACGCCGAGCCGGGGCTTGATCACTATGGGGTGGCGATGACCGATTCCGAGGGCAACGAGTTCGACGTGAACTAGACGCAACGAGGTGTCCCACGGCCACGCACCGGTGGAGGGAAGGCGGCAGGACCGTCGCTCCGGCCCGGCCCATCGAGATCACCCTCCGTCATGCTCCTGGCCGTGGCGCCGTTCGCGGGCCTGGTCATCAACGGCTGGCGAGCCGCCAACCTGATCAGCGTCCGGGCTCTTGTGGGGGTCGACCAGGCGCGGGCAATCAGACACGTGTGCAATTCGGCATCTCCGTGCCCACCACGGCGGATCCGGACGTTCGCCGAGGCGCACCCGGCTGGGCGTCATCTTGGAATGCCCGGCGGTTGTGAAGCACGTGCCAGTAGGAGTGCACCATTTGGACGTTCACGGCCGCTAGCGTCGATGACGCTCATACGCGGGACCTGACCGTCCAATGACCGGCAACCCTGTGCTGGCTTTGGCACGCGTCATGATGTGAACCGGCTGATCGCGACGACGATCGAGGCGATGAGGATGCCGGTGGTGGCGAGCGTGTTGCCGAGCTCGCGCAGTGAGATGTGTGCGCCGATCGCGACCACCATGATGATCGCGAACCCGCAGGCCGCGAGGGGTGTGAGGACTGGCGCGATGCCGGTGGCCCTGGGCAGGATGATGCCGGGCGCTCCCAACAGCTCGCAGGCAGCGCCGAATCTCACCAGCGGCATCGGAAGTGGTCCGACCCCGGTTTGGCCTATCGCAACGAGGCGCTGCTTGGACAGGGTTGACTTGCTGGCGCCGGACACCAGGAAGATCGCCGCGAGGATGGCTTGAAGCGTCCACAGGAAAACGTTCATGTGTCCCTTCCGTCGATCGTTCGGGTAGTTGCGGCAGTACGACGCATCGGCCGTGCCGGGGTGTGACATCAGGGCGGGCTGTGTCACGAATTGCCGGCGTGGCGGGTCTTATGGGCATGAGCGACGCCCTGACCGAGGTGTTCGCCGCGCATCGGGAGCTGCTGCGTGGCGTCGCCTATCGGGTGCTCGGGACGATGAGCGACGCAGAGGACGCCGTGCAGGAGGCCTGGCTGCGCTGGCGCGAGGTGGATGCGGCCGAGGTGGTGGACGCCCGCGGATTCTTGGTCACGGTGACGACGCGGCTGGCGATCGATCGTCTGCGCCGGCGGCGCGCCCGCCGTGAGGTGTACGTCGGGCCGTGGCTGCCTGAGGTCGTCGTCACCGAACCCGACCTGCCGTTCGAGCTCGCCGAATCCGTGTCGATGGCGCTGCTCGTGGTGCTGGAGACTCTGTCGCCGCTGGAGCGCGCCGTCTTCGTGCTCCACGAGGTTTTCGCCTTCAGCTACCCCGAGGTCGCCCGGATCGTCGGGCGCTCGGAGCCCGCGGTACGCCAGCTGGGTCACCGGGCCCGGAACAACATCTCCGCTCGTCGGCCACGGTTCGCCGCCGACCGCTCCGCTCAACAGGAGGCCACCACGCGATTCCTCGACGTTTGTCTCGGCGGCGACCTCGCGGGCTTGCTCAACGTGCTCGCGCCCGACGTGGTACTACACAGCGACACTGGTGGGCTGACGCCCGGCCCGAGGCGCCTGGTCGCCGGGGCCGAGCACGTCGCCCGACTACTTGCCCAGACGCCCGCGCGGATCCCAGCAGGGACGGCGATCCGCTACCTCGACCTCAACGGTGGCCCGGCCGCGGTCGCGGTGGCCGCCGACGAACCGTACGCCGCGTTCGTACTCGATCTGGATCCGGTCACCAGCCTGATCACGACGATCTTCATCGTCACCAGCCCGGGCAAACTCGCCGGCCTTTCTGGCGAGCTCACTGAATCGCGCCCCTAGACAACACCAAGCGGATATCACGACGACCTTCAGCCACCGGCCCAACACGACGACCGGGGACCGTTCAGCAGGCAAGATCACTGGCGCGCGACCCCGTGTCACGCGACGTCCGCGACGGGATCCCTGACCGGGATGGAACACCCTGGCAGCCGCATAGAGCGGTAACGCTGCGTTCATCACAGCGGCATGTGCGGGCGTCCCGCTAAGAGTCCGTTTCGGTAGGGCAGCCGGCGACGTTCGTGCGGTACGCAGTTGTGCCGTTGTGTGAATAGGTGCTGGATCTTCTCGCTAACCGTGTCCGGTCGCCGGTAGGGTCGGTTCGGCCTGGGAGGTGGTCCATGCAGGCGATAGGCGGTCCGTATCCGGCAGCGTTCGCCTTCGATCCGCCCGAGCGAATCGCGAACTGGCGTCCGCTGGTGAATTGGTTCCTGGCGATACCGCACCTACTGGTGGCCTCCGCGCTTCGGTACGTGTCGCAGGTGCTGGCCGTGGTGTGCTGGTTCATCATCTTGTTCACCGGCCGACTGCCCACGGATCTGGCGAACTTCCAGGTGATGTACCTGCGCTACTACGTCCGCACCGCTGCGTTCGCCGGGTTCCTGCGCGAGGAGTACCCGCCGTTCGCGTTCGCGATGACGCCTACCGATCCCGGCGGCGACCCGCGGGTACGCGTGGACGTCATCCCGCAGCTCGAGCAGCGCAACCGGGTGACCGTCGGATTCCGGC
>WNGR01002272.1_pt1 | contig 24637 bp, 21 predicted proteins | sample 5407581 | NCBI WGS metagenome assembly WNGR01 (sample SAMN13153383, study PRJNA577476) | soil metagenome | isolation source: 80 cm soil or saprolite under Garry oak tree replicate 2 | place: USA:California | collected 2016-06-15
GGCAAGAAATCGCATCCCATGCAGGCCCAGTACGCGGCGGAAAATCTTACGCCGCTTGCGCCCGAACATTTTCTCGCACGCAAGGCGAGCGACCTGATGTCGATCAAAAAGCTCGCCAGGGAAGACCCGGTGGCCACGGTGCGAAATATTCTCGAAAATCTTGGCGGCCAGGCGACTGTTGCAGAGATCGGGGATTGGTTGGTGGGCGATGTTTTCAGCGAAGCGGAATGGAAACGCTGGTGGGAATCCACGAAGAAATTACTCAAAGCGAGCGGCGCTTTTTCGATTCCTGCGAAAAAAACCGAGCCAATTCAATTACGCGGCGAAGGTGTCTCGCACACGGACGAATTAATTGTCTCTTTCAGCCAGGCGCGGCACCCAAAAGAGCAAATCGTGGCGCTCGAGCAGATCATAAAATTTCATGAGCAATTCAAAGAGCCGGAAAATCAATTGCAACCGATCGTCGCGACGGTTGAGAACGTAGCGACGCGCAATCAGAAAATACATCCTGAGCTTGCTTTCGAACTGGTCATCGCGCGGGACGATTTGCTCGAGCGCGTCCCCCAACTGAACACAACGCACATCGGTTTAACGCTTTCGAAATTGATCCTCGATGAAGAGAAACGTTTGATGACGATCTTGCCGAAATTGCCGGCGGCAAAAGAGAAAAGGATCTTGCAAGCCCTACCAGCCGCGCTCGGATCTCGCTGGACTGAACGGGCGTTGCAATTGATGCAAGGAAGTCACGGTCGAATGGTCGCGCAGATACCGCGCATCTTCGGCGAGGCAGGGCAGCATGCCGAACTTAGGGCGATCCTCGAACGCAGCATTCGCGAACATTCCGCCACGAGCGAGATGCTTGTTTGGCTATGCAGCGAACGGGAGAACTGGAGCGAGCTGGTCACAACGAGATTGCTCGGCGCCATTTTGGCAGCGCTTGAACGCGAACAGCACAACGCACCTAATCGCAGCAGCAAGTTGTATCGCGTCTTTGCGGAAGATCGACAATTACTTGGCCAGATATTTGCGGATTGCGAAATCGGAGTCGCTCGAGATGCAATGCGACAGCTTCAGCTCAGCCCATTATTTGACGAGCTGACGAAGCGCTCGCTTCTGGCACGGATCGTTAAACTTTATCCAGAACTGGAAAGCATGATTACAGGCGCACAACCTCAAGAAAAAGCCGCGCCTTTGATTGTTTCGTGGAGCAGTCTCGAAAGACGCAAAGCCGAATACGAAGAGCTCGTCAAAAAGAAAATTCCCGAGAACACCAAGGAAATCGCGATTGCAAGATCATATGGTGATCTTAGCGAGAATTTTGAGTTTAAGGCGGCCAAGCAAATGCAAACCGTGCTCATGCGCCGCAAGGCCGAGGTCGAACAAATGCTGCACAACGCGCGCGGGACCTCGTTTGAAAACGCGGATGCGTCGCGCGTTTCCATCGGCACGATCGTTAGACTGCGCGATTTGGGTTCGAACAAGGAAGAAACCTATACCATCCTTGGCGCGTGGGACGGCGACCCCGACCGGAACATCATTTCATATCAAACCGCGATCGGCCAGACGTTGCTCGGACACAAAGTCGGCGAAACTGTCTCTCTCAGCACCGATCAGGGCTCCGCTCAGTTTGCAATTGTTTCGATCGAACCCGCGCCACCGGACAAGAGGGCGGGAGCTCCCGCCTTGCCCGCGGAATCTGCCGTCGAAGCGGCGATTGCGGAGTAACGTTTTCGAACAGGCGGTTGCACCCACCGGCCTGCAGCCGGAGTGAACATGCGACGTAACTACACCAGCAATTCGTAGGAGAGAATGCTGAGGCAATAGATCGCGGCGGTTTCCACCCTCAGGATGATGGGGCCCAACGTGATCGGGCGGCACCCATGGCGGCGGGCGAGCGCAAGCTCCGCCGGTGTGAAATCGCCTTCCGGCCCGATAAGCATCAGTACGTTCCGGGGACGATACCGATGTTCGCTCGAATAATCGGCGAGGATTTTTTTTAGATGTTGTGCTTCGGGCTGAAGCGATCCGATCAGTTGCAGATCGAACGTCGTAGCCACATCGCTATTCGATGTCTGAACCGACTGCAGGCTGATTGCTGCGTCAAAAAACTCCGGGAGTTTTTTCGGCACGCGCACGCGCGGCAGCCAGTTCTGTCCACATTGCTTGGCTGCCTCAATCGCAATTTGCTGCCACTTCGCCTGTTTTTGCGCGGCGCTTTCCGAATCGACCTGCACAACGGTGCGATCGGAAATGATCGGCGCAATCTCAGCCGCGCCGATCTCGACCGCCTTCTGCACAATCAACTCCATGTTTTTTCCTTTGGGAATCGCCTGTCCCAGAACAATCCGGCAGCGCAACGGCGCCCCTTCCGCTTCGTGCAGTTTCCGCAATCGAATTTCGTCGCCGCTAAGATCAATAATCTCGGCAGTGATTTCGCGACCGCGTCCGTTGAAGAGAACAAGCTTTTCGCCGCGCTTCATGCGCAGGACATCGCGCGCATGGTGGGCTTCCGATCCAGTCAACACAAGCGCGTCGGGGTTCCAATGCTCCGGCGAGATGTAAAAGCGGTGCATGACAATCCTACTCGCGGATTAAGCGGATTTACACAGACAAGACAGAACAGGAAACGAATGACCCCGTTGAATCAGGTATCCTGGAAAAATTCTTTCGCTCGTTCGAAGAAGCTCTTGCGCAACGGCGTGTTTTCGTCGCCGCAAAGCTCGGCAAATTCCTCGAGCTTCCGGCGCTGTTCGACGTTCAGGTGTGATGGCACCTCGACGATCAGCCGCGCGAGCAGATCACCCCGGCCGCGCCCGTTAACATTGGCGATTCCCTTTCCGCGGAGCCTGAACATCTGACCGCTCTGCGTGCCGGGCGGTACTTTTAAATGCGCTCTGCCTTCGAGGGTCGGCACGTCGATCTCGCCCCCCAAGGCCGCAACCGAAAAAGAAATCGGCACTTCACAATAAAGATTGTCGCCGTCCCGCTGGAAAACTTTGTGTTCCTTAATGTGAATGACCACATAAAGGTCGCCTTGGGGACCGCCACGAATACCGGCCTCACCATTGCGCGAGGATCGCAGCCGTGAGCCCTCGGCGATTCCAGCCGGAATCTTCAATTTAACGCGGCTTAGTTTTTCCACGCGTCCTTCCCCGTCACACTGGCGACACGGTTTCTCGATGATCTGGCCCGCGCCGCGGCAACGCGGACAAGTTTGCGACACCTGAAAAAATCCACGCGAGCTGATTACCTGGCCGCGGCCACCGCAGGTGGGACAATTAATAGTGCGCGAACCTGGCTCAGCGCCGCTCCCATCACATTTATCACAGGTGTCGAGCTTCTCGATTTCAATCTCCTTTTCGACACCAAAAGCCGCCTCCTCGAGCTTGATCTGCATGTCGTAGCGCAAGTCGGATCCACGCTGTCGATCTTCCGCGCTCGTACCGCCGCCCCCGAAGAATGTTTCGAAAATTCCGCCGCCGATTCCACCTCCGCCAAAAACTTCACGGAAAATCTCGAAGGGATCATGAAAATCGCCGCGGCCGAAACCGGCGCCGCCTTGGGCAAAAGCGGCGTGCCCAAAGCGATCGTAGGCGGCGCGTTTATCCGGATCCATAAGGACATCGTAGGCTTCGCCGAGCTCCTTGAATTTTTCCTCGGCATGGGGATCATCGGGATTTTTGTCCGGATGAAATTTGACCGCGAGTTTGCGATACGCGCGCTTGACCTCTTCCCCGGCGGCATTTCGATCGACGCCCAGGATCTCGTAATAATCGCGTTTCGTCGTGGCCATTTCTTTGAACCGCGGATTACCCGCTTTCGCCAGGGCTCCGGCGGGCAGGCCTGGATGTCGCCAATGGATTCTCAGGCTTACTCGCGCTCATGATCGCAGGCGTGCTCTGTGCAAGATCAACATGGAACAGCAAAAGATTTGACTCGTTCGCCTCCCGACTCTCTCGCCGCTGCCCTCCATGTCTTTCGTCCACTCTCGACTTCGCACGGAAATGACAAACCGCGCAATTATTTTACCGGTCCGCTTGAAACGACCACGCTCGACGGCCGCAGCAAGCGGTCTTTTAACCGGTAACCGCGGCGCGTCTGACGGATGACGGTACCTTCCGGAAACTCCTTGCTCGGCTCATGCGCAATCGCTTGGTGCAGGTTTGGATCGAATTGGTTTCCCTCCGCTTCGATTGGTTGCAATCCATTCTCGGCCAGAAAATCATTGAGTTGTTTCAGGACGAGCGTCATTCCGGAATAAATTGGAGATCGTTCGCCTTCGCCTCGCGCGGCTTCGAGGCCGAGCTGGAAATTATCGACAATGGTCACGAGTCGCTCCAGCAACGAGCTGTTCGCGTACTTGATCGCGTCTTCCTTTTCGCGTGCAGCGCGCTTTTTGTAATTCTCGAAATCGGCCTGGCTGCGCAACGCGAGATCGCGAAACCTGTCGAGGTCCGCTTGCAAACCGGCCATCGGATCATCCGCTTCACCTCGCTCAACATCGGACGCAGCCGGCGCGGATGAAGGTGCCGATTTTGCCGATGCCGATTTTTCAGTTTCTTCGCGTCGTTCAGTAGCAGGAATCTTTTTCATGTTTTACGAATGGCAATCAAGGTGATGTCGTCGCTTTGGGGATGCGAACCGGTAAAATTACGTACATCATCGATGACTTGCCTTATAATTGCTTGTGCGCCGTCGGTCGCGCTGGCGCGGACCGATTGGATCGTGCGTTCAAGACCGAATTCGTTTCCTTCGGTATCGAGCGCTTCCGTCACGCCATCGGTGTAAAGAACGAGGCAATCATCGCGCTCGAGCGGGACGGCGAAATCGCCTGTAATCCTATCGAACACATTTCCACTGTCAATTCCAACGACCATTCCCGGCGGTTTGATCGGCGTAACGCTTTGGGACTGGCGTTTGTAGAGCAAGGGCGCGTCATGCCCGGCGCGTGCGAGCGTGACACCATTGTGCCCGTGATCGAGAATGAGGTAGGCCATGCTGATAAACATGTCCTCCTTGATATCAGGATAAAGTTGCCGGTTTACTTTTTGCAAGACATTCGCCGGGGAAGGATTCCGTGCCGCCTCGCTGCGTAAAACGCTGCGGCAAATCGCCATGATGAGCGACGCGGGAACGCCTTTGCCGGAAACATCGGCGATGGCAACTCCAAGCCGTTCGTCATCGACATGGATGTAATCGAAATAATCGCCGCTCACCTGGCGGGCTGGCACATTGATGCCGCTAATCTCAAATCCGTTGATGGCTGGCGCTTCGGCCGGAAGCAAAATACGCTGAATATCACGCGCGATCTCAAGATCGTGGTCCAGCCGCTTCTTTTCGTTCGCCATCGAATAGATGATGGCGTTATAGAGCGCAAAGGCCGACTGCTCGGCGATCGATTTAAAAACCACAAAGTCGCCTTGCGAAAACGGCGCGCCCATCGGGCCATTCGCGAGGGCGAGGACACCCAGGTCTTGTTTTCCGTAGGAGAGCGATGCGGCCATGACCGACGCAGTGCCAAAAGCACTCTTGCGCAAATTCGCCAACTCCGGCGCCTCGGAGAATTCGCTCAAACAAACTGGCTGCCCTGATTGCCAGACCCGACCGATCATCCCCTCACCTGGAGCGATCGCGTGCAGCCGCAAGTAACTCTCGAGCGCGATGGGTGTGGCGGCCGCTTGCTGCACAATGTTCGGCGGAACATCGACCAGCGGGGGACAGCCTTTGGAAATGAACGCCGGCGTGAGCTTTCCTCCCGTACGATCGGCCATATAAAGTGCGCCACCGTGTGCGTCGAGAATGCGCGTCGCGCCCTCGACGATGAGCCGGTGCAGTTCATGAGGTCGAATGGTTTCGCTAAAGGCTTCGCCGAGCCCGTGCAGAAAATCGAAAACAAGTGTTTCCTCGACCTGAATTTCCTCATGAGAGCGTTCCAGCGTGCGAATCCGCTGCCTTTGGGAGTAGGCAGTAAGAATCCACCCGGCCACAGACGCGAGAAGCAGTCCGAAGAGAAGGGTCGGCCACATGAGCAAGGGCCAGCTTACTTCGAAGGCGTCTCGTGATGAAGGTCTTGTTTTAGATAATCGAGGACGTCTTTAAAACGGGGGAGATTTTGCGGCGCCGCCTCGCAAAGGGCTTCGTGGGCCTCCAACATCGTCTGCATTTGCTCCTGTTTTTCTCCCTTTGGCACCTCGGCGGAGGGACGGCGTTGGAACGCCTCACACTCAGGCGGCGCCGCACCATCGACATGAATACTGAAGATTTGATCAAGACCAAGCCCAGAGAGGAGTTCCCGGCTGCGATTCCCGCAGTGAACGACGTGCAGATGGCCACGGCCGAGCTCCTTCAAGCGCAGCGCCACGCTGGCCATCGTACCCATAAAGGTGGAATCCATCATTGCGCAATCTGCCAAATCGATTACAAATTCGCGATAACCGCGGTCCAGCATCGCGCGAGCAAACTCCTTCAGGTTCCCGCTGTTCAGGAAATTTCCTTTGCCCTCTACTTTCACCCATACGGCTGGCCCGTTTACCCCTACTTGAATCGATGACTCCACGTTTACTCTACAGAAGATACAAGATCGACAGGCACGCTGTCAAACCTGGAAGCTTCCACGCAGTGTTGAACCTGAGACCTTGGAAAAGCTATCTTAGAACCGCCCGCTCCCGCTTACTCCCACATGTAGGAGCGGTTCTCCGACACAATCCGCCCATTTTCAATGAGCAAGCAACGCCAGGCGATCACCCGTCCGTCGTCAAAGTAATCATCGCCAACGACTTTGAATTCCGTTTTATGAGTCCCGTGAACGTTTGGATAGGAAATCTCCTGCGCTTGGACGAAGGAGTGCAGTTTCTCCTGGCGATATTCCAAGCGCACGGTCAGATTGGCCGCCCTCCGGGCATGCCAAAAAAAATCGAAGTAATCGCCATAGCGTTGGCGTTGATCGAGCCTCGTCACTGCGCCGAAGAGACGGTATTGACGCTCAAAGGTGATCGGCACGTCCTGAAGCGTCAGCGTTTTCTGAGCCGGCGCTGAACTGCCTGAAAGCGATCCAGGTGAAAGGGTGCTAGTCGTCTGTCGCGCCTGGGCTCGTTCGGGTGCTTTTTCGCTCAAGAAAAACAGCTTCGTTTTCCGGAACTGGAAATCGTTGCTCAACGCGACGGGGAGCGGCGTCACTTTTTCGAGAATCCTGGGTTCTTCGACCGCCCCTACGCTGAAACCAGTTAAGGCAAAAAAGATCAAGCCGAGCGGTGCGGCAAACTTCATCGACTCAATAAAACCGGTTCTGACATGGCGTGTCAATGCTGCGGCTATCAACACAACATCAGAAAACGAAGAAACTAGGACCGGACCTGAGAATGGGACGACGCTTTTCGTGTGTTCAACTAAACCATTTTTCCTCTTAAAATTCGCGTATAACTTTTCCGGTGATCGATATCCGTTATGACCGCGGTGTTTACTTGCCGGAGCAGGACCTGTGGCTCGACCCTTGGGACGCGAAGCGCTTGGCCTTTGTCTCGCACGCGCATAGCGATCACATCGCCCTGCACGATGAGATCATCGTCTCCGAGCGAACCGCGCGTTTGATGCAGGCTCGACTGCCGGGCAAACGAACGGAGCATGTACTACCATTTCGTGAAAGACGAATCGTGCATGATGTCGATCTAATGCTGTTAGCCGCCGGTCATATTTTTGGTTCGGCGCAATTTCTCCTTTTCACTAAGGAAGAAACGTTGCTTTACACCGGCGACTTCAAACTGCGTCCAGCCAAATCCGCCGAGCCGGCGGAATGGCGGCAAGCCGATACATTAATCATGGAAACGACCTTTGGCTTGCCGCGCTACCGATTTCCGCCAACCGAACATGTAATCGATCAGGTAGTCGCTTTTTGTCGCGAAACAATTGAGGAGGGGGAAGTGCCCGTGCTGCTCGGTTACTCGTTAGGAAAAGCGCAGGAAATTCTCTGCTCGCTCGACGGAGCTGGGCTCACACCCATGTTGCACGGCTCCGTGTACCAGATGACCCGCATCTACGAGCAGTTCGACCAATCATTTTGCAAATATGTCCGCTACAATGCGAACGACGTTGGGGGAAAAGTTTTGATCTGCCCGCCGAGCGCGAATCGGTCGCCTATGCTGGAGAAAATTCCGCGTAAACGCGTCGCGATGATCAGCGGTTGGGCGGTCGACCCGAATGCAGTCTATCGCTACCAAGTTGACGTTGCATTTCCTCTCTCGGACCATGCTGATTACAACGACCTAGTTCGATATGTCGATCTTGTGAAGCCGAAACGGGTGTTCACGCTCCACGGTTTCGCGTCAGACTTCGCGCGCGATCTGCGAGACCGTGGTGTGGAGGCGTGGGCGCTGACCGAAGACAATCAAATGGAGCTCGCCCTGCCGAAAAAAAATGTCAGAGATGCGTCGCCCGCAAATCGGAACAGTACGGCGGGCACAGTAGTCCTTCCCAAATCCGAATTCGGCACGTTTGCTACGGTCGGTGAAGCGATTGCCGCTACGCCGGCGAAGCTGGAAAAGATTCGCCTGTTGGCCGATCACTTGCGCACGCTTGATCAAGATCAGCTTCCGATTGAGACGACCTACTTTACCGGGAGAGCTTTTGCGCAGAGCGACCTCCGGACATTGCAAGTGGGAGGATCTATCATTTATCGCGCAATTTTGGGTGCAGCGGAATTAGGCGATGCGGAATTTCACCGCATCGCACACAGCCACGGCGACGCCGGGAAAACTGCGTTCGAAGCACTCGGCGGCAGAACCAAACCCGAACCATTTACCCTCGTGCAGTCGCACGATTTCTTCGAGGCGTTGCACAAAGCCCGGGGTCCGGTTGCAAAAACCGAGCTATTACAATCACGCTTGGCAAGACTTTCCGCGCGTGAAGGCCAATACGTAGTCAAGATTCTCACGGGAGACTTGCGCATCGGTTTGCGGGAGGGCCTTGTGGAAGACGCAATCGCCCGCGCCTTCGAGGTGCCGCTCGGTGAGGTGAAGGAAGCAAATATGCTGCTGGGTGATATCGGCGCAACTGCGGCACTCGCTTTGCGAAGAGAATTGCACCGTGCAGAGTTGTCGATCTTTCGTCCGATCAAATGCATGCTCGCGACTCCCGAGCCAACGGCAGAAGCAGTATGGCAACGGTTTGCAGACGAACAATCTACAAATGCAGCTACAGTTTACGTTGAAGATAAGTTTGACGGGATCCGCGCGCAGCTTCATCGCAACGCAGAACGGGTAGAAATCTTCTCGCGCGATTTGCGACGCATTACGGATCAGTTTCCAGAACTGGCGGCGCAAGCAGAGAAGTTCGAGGAAGAGTTGATTGTCGATGGTGAAATTGTCGCCTACGAACAAGATCGCAAGCTCACGTTCTTCGACCTTCAAAAGCGGCTCGGGCGCAAGAGTGATAGCGTCGATTTGTTCGCAGGCGTCGCGGCAAATGTGCCAGTCGCATTTATTATCTTCGATCTCCTTTGGCTAAACGGACGCTCCTTGCTGAAAACACCGTTGCGCAAGCGGCGCGAAAGGCTCGGCGGCTTGCAACTACCGCGGCAGTTTCAGACGGCCCAAGTGCTTCCGGCGCATTCCGCGGTCGAGATCGAGCAAATCTTCCAGCAGGCGCGCCGGCGCTTAAACGAAGGCCTCATGATCAAGAATCCGGAGAGCTTTTACTCACCAGGGACTCGTGGAATGCTCTGGTTCAAACTAAAGAAGGAGCTGGCCACGCTGGATGTGGTGGTCGTCGCCGCAGAACTTGGCCATGGCAAGCGCAACAACGTCCTGAGCGATTACACATTTGCAGTGCGGAATGAAACTACCGGCGACCTTTTGCCGATCGGCAAAGCTTACAGCGGATTAACCGACGCAGAGATTGCAGAGTTGACTGAGCACTTCAAACAAAACACGATTATCGATCGGGGCCGTTATCGGGAAGTGAAACCGGATATCGTGCTCGAAGTCGCGTTCAATTCAATCCAGCCAAGCTCGCGGCACGCAAGTGGACTCGCCCTGCGATTCCCCCGGATCAAAGCGATTCGGCGCGACAAAAATGTCGATTCCATCGACACGCTCGAATACGCCCGCGAGCTCGCCGCGCAACACGCAAATTCGCTGGTCGATGTTAGCCACAGCGCGTGACCAACTTCCGGCTCGCTACGGCGTGGTCGATGGTGACGGCGAAGCGATTTCCGGGCAAAGATCTTTTCTTGTTAGGCATAGACCATGACTCTCTTCGTTATTCGGACGAGGGACTTAAGAGCGATGTCGTCGACGGAACAACTCACTGCGACGCCGATGGCAAAGGTGCGGGTTTTACGATGACAGTTTCGACCTGATCACGCCGAAAACGCTGGAGATTGGCGTAAAGCGCCAGCAGCGCCATTGCCACAACGATTACCAGCAAGAGCACTACACCGCTCTTTGGAACTTGGGACGATGGCGGAGCGTCGCGAGCCGGCTGCGGTGAATTCATCCCTAAAGTATCGACGTCGAGCGTGCGCGCGCAAACCTAGGTTAATTCAAGTGCAACGCTGCGATCGCGTCCATAACACGTTGACTTAGTCGTCCGTAGAGATCCTTACCCGAGGATTGGAGATCGGCCTCCGTGAAAAAAATCGGTTCTCCAACGACAACCGTGATTGGAACAAGGTGCAAACCGCCGCCTCCACGCGGCAGAGCTTCATGCGCACCAAAGATCCGCATTGGCACGACTGGGGCGAGCGTCTTCGCGATCACGAGTCCCATCCCGGGCTGAGCAGGCTGCAGGTTGCCGTCAAGCGTCCGCGCACCTTCTGGAAAAACCAGCGCTGCGTTTCCCGACTTTAGAACTCGAATCAACGCCTTGAGCGCGCTGCGGTCGATTCCCTCCTGATTAACCGGGATAACGTTCAGCTTCGGCAAGAGCCAGCGGAACAATGGCAAGTCCATCAGTGTCCTCCGCGCCAGAAAATAGATCGCGCGGTCGCACGCGATGCCGGCAAGCGGCGGATCGAGGTAACTCTGGTGATTCATCGCTAGAATCACCGGACCACTTTGGATCATACGCTCCCGATGAATTATCCGAAGGCGAAAAAAAATGTGGCCGACCAAGCGAGACAAATTGTACCCGAGCCAGTAATAAACATTCATCGTTAATCTTTGAACCAGAGGAGTCAGGAGGACACATGGAGGCCCTTTTGTTCGAGCCGGTCAATGATCTCCTTGACGACTCCTTCGATCGTCAACAGCGACGTATCGATAACATGGGCATCCTGCGCGACGACGAGCGGTGAGACAAGCCGTGAAGAATCGGCGTGGTCACGCATGGTGATTTCGTCCCGCTGCCCTTGCGCCGCACGGCGACGCAGACGCACCTCAGGTGAGGCATCGAGATAAAATTTGTAGGGGGTGTCTGGAAAAACAACCGATCCGATGTCCCGGCCCTCAATAACCAAGTTATGACTGTGCGCGTAATCGCGCATTTTCTGGACGACAACTCCGCGGACCCTAGGAACGCTGCTGACGTGGGAAACACCTTCGTTTACGAGATCGTCGTGCAAATGATCCGTTGGATCGATACGAGCGATCAAGCTGCGCGACTCGTTGTTCACAATATCGCAAGCGAGCTTGGCGGACTCGACAGCTTGCGCTATGTGCGCGCTGTCACGAGGATCTATCCCACGCTGCAGAATGTGCCACGTGATCGCGCGATAAATCGCGCCCGAGTTCACGTAAACGAACCTGAGCCGCCGCGCAAGCTCTCGCGCAACACTGCTTTTCCCCGAGGCAGCAGGCCCATCAATTGCAATGACGCGATGAGAACCTTTGCGCATGCCCGAATTATTGCATTTGAACTTACGTAGACGCAGAAAGCCTTCGGGTGCGAAGCCTTGTTGATCAGGCTTCCTCGACGCGCTCGGCGCGCGCGGGGGAGAGCGAACCGATCACGGGCGTGCTTATCTGCATTCGCTTCGGATTGGTAAACTGTTCGAGCACTGTTTCGAAGCCCGGATAGGATTCGCGGATGCAGTCGGCATCTTGAATGATCGTTTCGCCCTCGGCAAAGAGACCCGCCACGGCAAACGCCATCGCGATGCGATGATCTCCAAAACTCGCCACGCGCGCTCCATGCAGAGCAGCCGGTCCATGAATTTCGAGGCCATCATTCATTTCAGCGACCTTTGCGCCCATAACACGCAAATTATGCGCGATCGCGGCAATGCGATCGGTCTCTTTGATGCGCAACTCCTCTGCATGCCGAATGATCGTTGTGCCATTTGCCAGAGCACCTGCCACCGCGAGTATCGGCAGCTCGTCAATAACCTGCGGCACTTCTTTACCTTGAATGACAGTGCCTTTGAGCGGAATCCCAGTAACTTCGACGATTCCATGCGGTTCAAGTTGATCAACGCCTTCGACGGCTTCGCGTACTTGCGCGCCCATTCGGAGTAGGATGCCGAGCACTGCTGTTCGCGTATCATTCAAACCAATTTCGCGCACGAGCAGATGACCTCCGGGTTGCGCCGCAGCAGCGACTAACCAAAAAGCTGCCGAGGAAATGTCGCCCGGAATCGTAAAGTCGCGGGACTCCGGCACTTGATCACCAAAGACACTGATACTGCCGTCGCCGTTCTTTGCCGTGCGCACGAGAAAATAATTAAACAGTAGCTCCGTGTGGCTACGGGTGATCGAGGGCTCAACGACAGTGGTCTTGCCCTTGGCGAAAAGACCAGCAAAAAGCAGTGCACCTTTCACCTGCGAGCTCGCAATTGGCGAGCGGTAATGAATTCCATGCAGCGAGCCTCCACGGACGCAGAGTGGTGGCGTCTGCTCCGGCCCTTCAGCAAGGATGTGGGCGCCCATTTTTCGAAGCGGCGCGACCACGCGGTCCATCGGCCGTCGAGAGAGCCCGGAATCACCGACGAGACGACTCTCAAATGTTTGTCCTGCGAGCAAACCAGCGAGAAGCCGCATCGTCGTCCCAGAGTTTCCGCAATCGATTTCCTTTTTGGGCGGCGTAAGCACACGCCTCTTTCCGTGAACTACTAGCGTGTCCCGTTCGGGTTGTTCGATCTGAATACCGAGAGCCCGCAACGCGTTGACCGTGTGCATGCAATCCTCACTCGGGAGAAATCCGTTTAGGACGCATACGCCGTTGGACAAAGCTGCAATGATGACCGCGCGGTGCGAGATGCTTTTATCGCCTGGAACGGTGATTTCGATATCAATCCGAGGCGCTCGTTTAACCCGTAATTCCATAGAATTCTGAAATTTCTTGCGGCGGCAAGATCGCCGCGCCGCCTTATTGGCGCGCGAAGATCAGCATCGGATATAAGACGCGGTTGTCCAGCTTCCTTCGCGGCGGCAAAATGCAATTGGCACGCGTCTGACGCTCAATTTTGCGAGCGCGCCGAGTGCGTGGCCTAGTTACGGAACGAGGAAGATTTTGTCAGTGTACGGATCCTTCACTTCCGTCCCTGGGGGAAAACCCTCTACGTCAACGTATTTACCGGGCGAAAAAGGGCTCTCCACAAGGTGAGGTTTACCCGGAACAGGAATCCCATATGGATAATCTCCCTTCGCTACTTTCGTCGGCGCAGCCGTTGGAACGGGCGTAGTTGCAACCTCTTCCCGCGGGCTCGCCTGGGGTTGAACGGGCCCATTAGGATTGAATGGTTGTTGCTGAGGCGGATATTCCTCAGGCTGGTTTGGCGGATAACTGGCAGCGTGATGACGGCTAGATTGCGGTGGCGGCTCTTCACTACATGAAGCGACAAAGAAGGCGGTGAGCAGAGCAAACGGCAGTGAGAATTTCATAAGTGGGAATGCTGTCACAAACCTATCCGCAGTCCAACTCGTTGCCAATCACTAAATCGCTTCCTCATTAGGGCGCTGGCGCTTCTAGCAAAGATCGACATCAATACAATGGCGAGCCGCATTTCATCCGAATCCAAAGAAAAGATGTCGAAGAAATCAAACGGACAGATTTTGATCGTGGATGATGACGGGATGAGTCGCAAAATCCTAGCGCAAATGCTGGTGGCCGCCGGCTACGAGTGCCACGAGTCCGACAATGGGGGCAAGGCATTGGAACTTATGCGCGCCGAGCAGCCTTCGCTTCTTCTTCTTGACTTTGATATGCCGGGGCTGAACGGCGCCGAAGTGTTGAAACGTCTGCGTGCGGATAGCGATCCTGCCGTCGCGCAAATTCCCGCTATCATGCTGACGGGACACGGCAGCGAAGAGAGTGAGGTGCTCTGCTTGCAAGCTGGGGCGGACGATTTCGTAACCAAGCCGATCAACGCCGCAGTATTGCGCGCGAGAATTGAAACCCAGCTTCGGCTGCGGTCAATGCGGCGCCAGTTACAGCGACAAAAAGATGAGCTCGAAGAATGGCGTCGCAATCTCGAGCGCGATCTCGCCGCGGCCCGCTTGACGCAGCAGTCATTGATTCCACCAAGGCCGCCCACGCTGCCAGGATGGGAGGTTGCCGCGCGCTACTGGCCCGTAATTCAAGTGGGCGGCGACATCTACGGCTGGCTCCGCATGAAAGATCGACGAATGTTGTTTTGGATCGCAGATGGCACCGGCCACGGGGCGGCTGCAGCGCTGCTTACCACCCTGGCGAAACTTCTTTTTCATCATGGCAGTGTCGAGCACGACACACCAGCCCGGATCATGGAAGCAGTTAACAATGACTTTCGCAGTATTTTTGGCGCACGTTCTTTTATGACTGCGATGTGTGTCGCCGTCGACCCGGGGACCGGGCGGGCGAGCGTGGTTGGCGCGGGTCATCCTCCATTGCTGATCGCACGACACAGCGGCGCGACCGAGTCGGTCGCATCGATCGCGCCTCCTTTGGGTTTGATCGAACTCCCCGAATTTACAGAAACAATTGTCGACCTTGAATTGGGTGATGCTTTCCTTCTTTACACGGACGGTTTATTTGGCGCGGCAAAAGGCGAACGGCTGCGCCTCGCTCCGGAGCGCCTGGCGAAAATGCTCGATCATTCTGCGCCGAATGCCGAGGCGCTGCTTATGCGAATCTTGGATCAAGCAGTGCCAGATAAGGGTAAAGACGCTTTGCCAGATGACATGGCCGCTCTGGCTGTCCGCCGAGTGGCCTAGCAATATTTTTTTCGTTTCGTCAAAATTAGTATTGCCCTCTTGCGAGCGAAGCGTTAATCAGCCTCTATGCCGAAAACCAAAAAGAAACCTTCCAAACGCAAACCGAATCCCGCCTTCATGAGACCAGTCCAACCCGACGATAAGCTTGCTGCCATCGTTGGGTCGCAGCCGCTGCCGCGTTCCGAGCTTACCAAAAAGCTTTGGAACTACATCAAGAAGCATGGTTGCCAGGATAAAAAGAAAAGAACCATGATCAACGCGGATGACTCACTCAGGCCGGTATTTAACGGCAAGAGTCAGGTGAGCATGTTTGAGATGACAAAGCTCGTCTCGGGACATATTCGCTAGATCCCGGACCCGTTCATAGCCCGGCGCTCCGCGCCGGGCTATTGCGGCAACGATGCGGAATAAATTCCGGTGGAGGATACGCTTCACCGTCTTGCGCTGGACTCTGGTCTGGTCGAAGTTACCCCGATGAAAAAACTTCGCTTGATCCTTCTCGTCGCCTCAGCTCTCCTTTTTCTTGTTCCACCGTGTGCCCGGGCTGGGGCCGGCTGGCTTAGTGATTACAAAACGGCGCAGCAGGCGGCCAAAGCGGGCAACAAGTTTCTGCTAATCGATTTCACCGGCTCGGATTGGTGCGGCTGGTGCAAGAAATTGGACAAGGAAATTCTCTCGCAATCGGAGTTTAAAGATTACGCGCGCGCGAATCTCGTTCTCCTGGAAGTGGACTTCCCGCGGGCGAAACTGCAAAACGCCGAACTGAGAAAGCAGAATCAAGAGCTTGCGCAGCAATACCAGGTGGGAGGATTTCCCACAATCGTAGTGCTCAATGGCGACGGCCAAAAGCTTTGGCAGTACGACGGCTATTTCGCGGACGGGACGGCAGCTTTCATCGCACAACTGGAAAAATTGCGCAAGGGCTGAGCGCCGTCGCGCGAGACAGTAACTGCAACGCGGAAAGCGTTGCTCCTTTCTAATTCAATCTGGTCAGCCACATGCCTTGCGTAACTAGCCGCCTCTGCTAGATAGACGCATCCGGTTCGTCATTTTCTCGTTCATGTCGGTTCCTCGTCTGTTGTTGTCTTGTTCTATCGCACTCGTTACGGCCCATTGCCTCCGCGCCGAACCCACGCCCGTATCGCAAGGTGCGGAAAAAAATGGTCGGAACGCCCCGGGGGAATCGAATATCACATTCAATTCAGTCCATGTCGCTGGACCCTACATCGCGATGACTTTTGACGATGGCCCCAGTGCCACGCTGACCCCGAAACTGCTTGATCTCCTTGCCGCTCATCATATCAAAGCAACTTTCTTCGTGATCGGCGAAAACGTCGCGGAGCATCGCGAGATCGTTGAGCGCGCCGCCCGCGAAGGCCATGAAATTGCAAACCACAGTTGGTCGCATCCAAACTTCGGTAAGATGTCCGACGAGGGCGTACGTCGCCAACTCACGCGCACCGACGATGCAATTAAGAATGCCACAGGCGTCCGGCCGACCTTGCTGCGGCCACCCTATGGGTCAATCACAGCGCGCCAAAAACGCTGGATCCACAATGAATTCGGATATCAGATCATTCTCTGGGACGTCGATCCATACGATTGGAAACGGCCCGGACCATCTGTAGTTTGTAACCGCATTCTCAAAGAAACACGGCCCGGCTCGATCGTCTTATCCCACGATATTCACCCGGGGACGATTGTAGCCATGCCGTCGACTTTTGATCAGCTCCAGGCCAAAGGCTTTAAATTCGTGACAGTGTCGGAATTGATTCGCATGCTAGTCCCGCAACCGCCCCAGCCATCGACGGGAACACACGTAAGCGTTCCAGCAACAGTGGCTCCGTCGTCGTCAACATCGACAATTCCGTCTGCCGAATCTTCGCCAAGTCACTAGCTGAGGGTGGCTGAAGACGCCGAAGATCGACACTCTTGGCACGCGTCTCGATCAAGCCGAAGAATATTGGCTTATCGATTACTTCTTGGCGGCTCCGAAGCTTCGTTCGGCGACCCGCTTCTCCGTTTGGCGGCGGGCAATGACGAAGTGATTGTTCTCCCCGTAGCTCCGCCAGGGCCCCGGAGGCACATCGCTTACTTCAACAAATTGCCAATCCGTTACGTCGGTCGGTGCAAGTCCAAGATAATCGCGAACAGCGGGAGAAACATCCAGACCTGCTCCATGATTGAGATTCGGCTTCGGCCGTTCACTTTGAAAAACGTACTGAAAATGGTCGGTGCGAAAGGGGCCGCAATCTTCCCATTGCGCGTAGCAAGTACGATTGCCTTTGCGAATGGCGATCCAACGATCTCTGCACACTGATTGGCCCGGTCCTGTGTAGGCCTGCTTGAACCAGGGGATAACAAGCGGCGCTTCCGGTTTGAACTGACCGTGTGTGACGTCGTTGTACGGCAGCGCGCAGTAGAAGGGATTTTGGTGCGGTATGAAAGACACCGGAATATAATTGCGCCGCGACGACGAATCGGGATTATCGAAGCCACCGTAACTGCCTGTCCAATTCGCATCCCAGCAGCTTTTGAAATTGGGCACAGGATTGTTACCTCCAGCCTGCTCCCCAACCCAAAATACCGTGGTCACGATGTTCATTTTCCACGGGAACCGTTGCGTCGTAGGGCGCGAACTTGTCGGCACAAAAACTTGCGGCTCAACTTTAAGCAGCGCCTGCTCCCGCAGCTTCATCGCATATTTGGCAAAATCCCCTGCGGTTGCGTATGGCGAAGTCGATTGTTCGTCGGCTTTAGCCGCGTTAGCTATTCCCAAGATCAAACAAACCGCCAAAAGTCTCTTCATCTATAAATTGCCGCTCCCCTTTATCTGATTACCTGCATTTAGGCAAGCCATTTTCCATAGGCAAAAAACGGTGCCGGGGATAGATGCGGAATGGGCCGCAAACCACGACTTTCGAATTTCAGCCGCGACTAAGCACGGTTTCGCGCTTGAATTGCCGGTCTTTTGCCTCGGGATAATCGAGGGTGTAATGCAGGCCACGGCTCTCTTTTCGACTCAACGCCGAATCGACAATCAACGCCGCCACCGTAGCCAAATTACGCAGCTCCAGAAGGTCCACCGATATTTTGAAATTCCAATAGAACTCACGAATTTCGCGCTGGAGATTTCGCAGGCGCGCGCTCGCGCGCTGTAGCCGCTTATCCGTGCGCACAATTCCTACGTAATCCCACATCAGGCGTCTGATCTCGTCCCAGTTATGATAAATTACGACCAGTTCATCGACGTCCTGCACATTTCCCGATTCCCACTCAGGCAACAAAATTTTCTGTTTTGATCGCTTTTGCGCCTGTACAGATGACGCTGCCGCGCGATGCGCCACGACCAGACCTTCTAGCAACGAGTTGCTCGCAAGGCGGTTCGCCCCATGCAATCCGGTGCACGCGACTTCGCCAATCGCATATAGCCCGAGCAAATTCGTCGCGCCGTTCACGTCCGTCTTGATTCCACCGCACTGATAATGCGCCGCCGGCACGACTGGAATCGGCTGTTTCGACATGTCGATCCCGAATCCCAAGCACGTCTCGTAAATATGCGGAAAACGTTCCCGAATAAATTCCGGCGACTTGTCCGTGATGTCCAGAAAGACGCATTTCGCGCCCGCGCGCTTGATCTCTGCATCGATCGCACGGGCCACGATGTCGCGCGAAGCGAGCGAGCCCCGCGGATCGTACCGTTTCATGAAATCCTCGCCGCGACTATTGCGCAAGATTCCGCCTTCGCCGCGCAGGGCTTCCGAGATGAGAAATGATTTCGCCTTGGCGTGAAACAGGCATGTTGGATGAAATTGGATGAACTCCATGTTTGCAATCACGGCGCCCGCCCGCCACGCCATCGCTACGCCGTCTCCGGTCGCGATATCCGGGTTGGTCGAGTATAAGTAAACTTTGCCGCAACCGCCCGTCGCCAGCACGATTCGATCCGAACGGATCGTTTCTACTTCTCCCGTTCTTTCATCCAGAACGTAGACGCCAAGACAGCGATCTTCTGTTGCGAAACCGAGCTTGCCCGCAGTAATCAAATCGACCGCCATATGATTTTCAAACAGCTCAACATGCGATTGCCGACCGAGCTCGCGCAGCAAAGTGCCCTCGATCTCTTTTCCCGTCACGTCTTGCACATGCAGCACCCGACGCTTCGAGTGGCCACCCTCCTTGCCAAGATCGAGCTCGCGATGGCCGGAGACCTCGCGCTCATCAAATTCCAACCCAAATTCCATCAACTCTCGGATTCGATCCGGACCTTCCATGACAATCGTGCGAACGGCCGCCTCGTCGCAAAGTCCGGCGCCTGCCTCAAGTGTGTCGCGTACGTGCAGCTCGAAAGAATCTTCATCGCTGGTCACGCATGCCACTCCGCCCTGCGCCCAAGCTGTGTTTGTGTCGGTGCCTTTGCGTTTCGTAATTACCGCAACGGAACCATGCTGCGCCACCTTCAGCGCAAAACTGAGCCCAGCGATGCCGCTGCCGATCACAACGAAATCGTATTCCTTCACGTGAGCAGAATGTTGTCGATCAGGCGAGTTTTGCCGAAGAACACCGCGAGCGCGAGCAGTGAATTTGGGCTAATGACCTCAATCGGCTGCAAATTCCCTGCATCAACAAGTTCGACATAATCAATTCGGGCGAGTGGCGCTTGACTGATCATTTCGCGAACCGCCGAAACAACTCGTGTAGTCGAAGTTTCGCCGCCGCGCGTCATCTCGGCCCCTTTCAACAAAGCTTTTCGCAAAACCGTTGCCTGCTTTCGTTCTTCCGTGTTCAAGTATTGATTGCGTGAGCTGCGTGCCAGCCCGTCCTTTTCGCGGACAGTTGGGATAGCAACAATGTCGATCTTAAAATTAAGATCGCGCACCATCCTGCGAATGATCGCGAGTTGCTGAAAATCTTTTTCGCCAAAGACAGCCACCTCCGGCGTAAGAATGTTCAACAGTTTCGCCACGACCGTGCAGACACCGCGAAAATGACCGGGTCGCGACTTACCGCAGAGTGTTTTCGAAAGAGAAGCCTCTTCAACAAAAACGGAGCGATCGTCGGCATACATTTCCGCGGGAGTTGGCCGGAATAAGAGATCGACTCCGGCATCGCGGCAAAAGTCTTCGTCTGCTTTTTCCAGACGTGGATATCGTTCGTAATCGCTTCCCGGTTCAAACTGGAGCGGATTTACAAAAATGCTCACCGCCACTTCGCCGTCGGGGCCGGCGTGCTCACGCGCAACTCGGATCAATTCCAAGTGCGCTTCGTGCAGAGCTCCCATCGTGGGCACGAGCACACTCGGTTTTGAGCGCTGTCGCGATTGAGCCTCCGCGATCGTGGTCACAATTTTCACGCACCGATCATCACCCAATCGCCTGCCGCACGCGAATTTCCGCCTTCAATTCAAAGGAAAAGGATAAATAAGCCAGCAATCATCAGCGCGAGCATCCAGAACACATCGACGTTGAACCAGGCGCGGCGCAAGATGTCGACCCCGAGTTTTTCGTAAACCAAGATTGCCACGAGGCCGGTTACCAGAAGATAGCCGAAGGTATGAACGGTAATTGAACTCGCCAGTAGAGAAGGAGTGTTGAAGTTAGCGAATTCAAGGCCGCAGGTCGGGTGCATGTGTACGCCCGTGGAACCCGTGTGTGGCGCAAGCGTCTGTGGGGGTAATTTAAGAAATAACGGAATTAGCATTAAACCCGCGCCGTGTGCCGATGCCATGATGAAGGACCAAAGGGTCAAATCGCCAAAACCGACTCGCATGCCCACCCAGTTCGGGTGCCGCGACCGAAAAAGACGATACAATCCAAAAGCAAATAGGATTGCAGCAGCAGCAATTTTTAGAGCGAATGGTGGCACGGTAACCCGAGCCAGGAGAACTCCAGCGATGATGATCCCGATGGAAAGCGCGTGGCCGAGAGCGATCGGTGGCAGCGCACGAAGGACTGCTATGCGCTTCTGTTCCTGCAATCCGAGTCCAACAGCAAACAACCATCCCATCGCCGGATTGATCCCATGAAACGCGCCTAAACCGAACAGCGTCAGCCAGGGCCAGAGCCCACTCACGGAAAACACGCCTCCTTCGAGGCGAACTTGGTGAACTCGGTAATCGCTGCTTTCCACGAAAAAGTTTTTGTCAAACGCGATGCCGCCGTCGGGACCGGCATCAAGTTTCACCATCCAACTGCCTACGCCATCGGGGTAGAACTGCTCGTCTATTGCGGCATAAAGTGAGTTGGTGAAATAGACCCGTTTGCCGTCGCGACTCACTTCCACCATTTGCGGGCCGCCGGCGAGCGGCTGGTTTGGCTTCTTCGGATGCGGCGAGCGATTGACGATGCCACCGATACGCACCGACCCGGTCTTCTTTGGATTGAATGGATCGGATACGTCGTACTGCAACATCTCGCCTGTTCCCCAACAGGAGACGTAAAGAAATTTGTCGTCGAGCGATAAATCGATGTCCGTGACCAGCGGCGGCACTGCTTTAAAATCTTTGAGCATTGGCGGCAGTTTTTCTGGGTCGGCCGGCTCGGCTGGGATTTCGATCACCTTTTTCACCTCCCATGCCCCATTGTTCAGGTGCCAGAGCCAGACTGATGCGGACAAATCCTTGAGCGAAACAACGACGCCAACAAAGCCGTATGCTTTGGTCGGGTCATGCGCGGGACGCATCTCGAACACCAATTGCTGCTCGTTACCCAAGTCGAGCGTCCGGACATGTCGGCGCCGACGCAGGTCCCAGACGTGCATCTGATGACCGTATTTGCCGCCGAGCAACAGGTCGGGTTGCAGTCCGGTTTCGATCATGTTCGGCGTGCCCCACTCGCTACTGAGCAATGTGTCAAATCCCAGATGCCACCAGAAATCGTAATGCAAAAATTGTGGGCCGCGGTCCATTTCCCACTGGCCCAGAACATCGAACGTTTCGCAATCGAGCATGAAAATGCCGCCCGGACCATCGCCATTGGGCGCTCCAAGCGCGCTGACGTAAATGCCTTCCGGCCCACAGTGAACGGTGTGCGGACGTGAATAATTAGCGCGCGCAAAGACTTCCTCTGGCTCGATCACTTTCACGATCTTCGGCTTTCGCGGATTCGGCTTTATGTCGATAATGTGAATGCGGGACGAGCGGATTCCGGGCACAACCAGGTAACGGCGTTCGACGTGCGGATGCGGCGCATACGGGCAGAGCGCCGAGCTGCATGCGTTCCAACCGAAGTGGTGCAACTCATCACCAAACTCCGGCATCTTAACTTCGCCGACCCGCTGGCCGTACGTGCGCGAACTGGGATCAACATCGATAACCAGCAGCGCGTCGTTGAGTTTGCTGCCGGGCGGATTGAGAGCCGCCACGAACGCGTGCTTTTCCGGAGGAGCCTGCATCGCCAGCCTCGGCGATGGGTAAAACGTTGGGTCTGGTTTCAAGAGCGGCATAGGACCTTTCTGCTTGGACGTTACTTTTTTTGGTACAGCTTCAGGTGCGAAAACTCAAGAGTTGTTTGCGTCATCTTCAGAGAGAAGCAGACGATTCGAAGATTATCCCAGGAATTAGTTGTCCACCTTTTCTAACCAAATTGCCTGTCGGGCGAATTGAAATCTTTTGTGCCCGAAATTTTTCCAGTCTGCTCGCCTGGCTAGGTCAATGAATTCAGCAAATGAAAAGGCGCGCGCCGCAGAAAGTCGAGCGTCGTAGCGCGTCATCGGTTCGCGGAAAATCAGCGCGGTTAAAAAATATACTCCGGCGGTGGTAAGCAATCCGCGCCGTAAATCGGATACGAGCACAAATTTTGTGGCCAGCTCGCGGCAGCGTCGCAGCACCCGAACAGCCTCTTCGTCACTGAAATGATGAAGCGCCAGCGTGCAAAGCACGATGTCGTAGGCCTTCGCGGTTTGCCATTCGAGAACGTTTGCTTCCGAATAGAAAATTTCCGGATAATCGACGCTCAATTTTCTCGCGATTTCCAGAGTCGCTGATTGTTTATCTATTGCGTCGATCTCAACTTCCGCCCCGATTTCTCGTGCATAATCGACAATCAATCGGGGAATGTCGCCTGATCCGGTGGCAAGATCGATAATGCGCAATTTGTCGCCCGGCTCGATCCAGCGGCGTACAAACTGAGAAACCAAGCGATGACTGCCAAACCAGCGATTGAGTTGACGAATATTTCGTAGATCGCCCTCCAGCTCCATCGAGACCGGCTGCGGCCGATCCATCATCTCCAAAACGGCCGGATCGAAGCGTCGCTTCATCTACTACTGTAGCGGCGCTCTGTGACCGCTGCCGAGTTTCTCCCAAAGTTTTCGGCGGTCATAGACCGCCGCTACAGCGAAAGAAATCTTTGCCAGGATTCTGGCAGCTCCGCGGTTTCGATCTCACTCGCGATCCGGCCTTCGAACTCGGGATGGAAAATCGTGCTCGTTCCGTAAACCATGATCACATCCTCCGAACCTTCCGCGCGAATGGCGTGCGCCACGCCGGGTGGAACCACGATTCCAACATTGTTGCTACTACGGTGATTATCGCCATCGACAAAGAAACGCATGATGCGCCGTGGAAATCCGGCGCGGATATCGCACAGAATTATCTCAGCGCGCCCCTGCAGAAAGAACATCACGTCCCACTGTTCGTCATTGTAACGACGGAGGGAATAATTGTCTGGCTCATCGATAAACAAACGGCGCAGCCAATCCGCTGCCGTCGTATCTTCCGGAATGCTGGGTGGATGCACGTGAAAACCTTTTGCAGTGCGCGCAAACATCCGCGCGGCCGACCATTGCTTCGGCCAGAAGCCGATCTGCGCGAGAATGCCTTCGTCGCGTCGGACAAATTCGCCAAAAAGTCCTCGGTGACGCTGTGGGTGAATTTTTCGCGAGAAAATTTCCACGCCGGGAATCCAAGCTTCGTTAATCTCGGCCCTCTTTTGGTCCGCAGCAGCAGCCAGCTCGCCTGCGTCAATCCCTCGCTCTGAGAATTCCTGCGCGAGGGATTGCGTGGCGTAATCACGTGTCCCAAGTGCGGTTTGCGCTGAGCTGTCGACGCCTTGCCAGAGATTCTTTTCGCGCTTGATCATTTTAATTCAAACGGTTCTTTATTTGCCTAACGAGAAATCGGCGCATTCGCGAGAAAGATTTGGATTATAATAAGGGTCCCGCCGCAAATTGTCGGACCAGCGTTCCCGCATGATCGCCTGGTCGGACGCGTCGACCTTATCACGGTGCGGTTCATGGCAGTAAAGTTTTGCAAAGGGAGTGTAAACAATCAGATGACCCGACCGCCGCATTTTGAGGCAAAGATCGATGTCGGCAAGCGATTCCGTCAGGCCTTCATCGACTCCGCCTACTACTTGAAAAACTTCGCGGCGCGTCAGCATGCACGCGCCTGACACTGCGCTGCAGTTGCGAGTCACTTGCAACTGGCGATTTACTCCCGGGTGTTCCGCCGGAAAACCACGGAAAGCCGGCTGCGCGATTCCATTGACACCAAGAACAATCCCGGCGTGTTCAAT
>WNGR01006257.1_pt1 | contig 24631 bp, 24 predicted proteins | sample 5407581 | NCBI WGS metagenome assembly WNGR01 (sample SAMN13153383, study PRJNA577476) | soil metagenome | isolation source: 80 cm soil or saprolite under Garry oak tree replicate 2 | place: USA:California | collected 2016-06-15
GGGACGAATTGCGACAATAAAGAATTCGCCGCTTCTGCATGTGTAAGATATCCGCTCCGGATACGGTTGTCTCGGCCGTTGATAGGGAATAGCAGGCGTTAGCTGAGACCATAGCGCGGGGGCGGAAAACCGGTCATGAAACGGGGCGTATTCGCCATTGTCCATTGTGCTCAGCTGCTTTGTACTTCATCACGGCAAGTGCAATGTGCGACAAGGAGCGAAGATGCGACGAAAATGGCCCGTTGTGACGGCTGCCATCCCGCTGGCAATCGGCTGGGCCCTGGTAGCCGCTCATCCGGCCGCGGCCTCGATCCGGCACGGCGTCCCCGGCGCGCCGACCGGGATCATGACGCCGCGGGCCAGCAGCAGCCAGGCCGCCGGCCAGGGCACCGGCGTCAGCAGCAGCAACTGGGCCGGCTACGCGGCGACCGGCGCCGCCGGCAGCTTTACCAGCGTCTCCGCCAGCTGGACCCAGCCGACCGCCAGCTGCGCCGGCGGGAGCCAGTACGCCGCATTCTGGGTCGGGCTCGACGGCTACACCAGCAAGACGGTGGAGCAGATCGGCACCGAAGCCGACTGCACCGGGCCCAACCCGCAGACCCCGCAGTACTACGCCTGGTACGAGGTCTTCCCGGGCGCCGGGGTGAACTTCACGAACCCGGTCAGCCCGGGCGACAAGTTCACCGGTACGGTCACCTCCCAGGGCAACGACGAGTTCCGGCTCGTGCTCGAGGACATCACGCAGGGCTGGACGCAGACGATCAACGCCACCCAGGCCGGGGCGGACCTGTCCTCGGCCGAGGCCATCGCCGAGGCGCCCTCGAACACCTCGAGCGGCTCCAGCGTCCTGCCGCTGACCAACTTCGGCTCGGTCAACTTCACCGGCGTCACGGTGAACGGCACGAGCCTCGACACGCTCGACCCGGTGCAGATCAGCATGCCGGACACCTCGGTCGCGGGCATGGCCAGCGACGGAAGCTTCTCCGTGACCTACGCCGGGATCTCCGGGAACTACACCGCGACCGACTTCGCGCCGTGGTTCGGCTTTTAGGCAGCGTGCCCCCGCCCGCCGCCCGCCGCTAGCAATGAGCGGCGGGCGGCGGCACGTCCAGGGTGGGGTTGCGGTCGAAGAAGCCGGTCGGCTTGAGCACGAAGCCGCAGCGGGCGACCGGCATGACGGGCCAGTCCTCCGGGCGCGGCACGTGCGTGGGGCCGAACGTGTGCCAGACCACGATGTCCTCGCCGTCGATCTCGCGGTCCCCCGCGACGAAGGCGGGCAGGCCCGCCCCGCCCGGGTTCTGGTTCACGAAATCGCCCGCGGGCCAGCGCTGGTCCGCGTCGTACCGGGTGACCCACAGGTGGTTGGCGGCGAACCCGGCCCGGGCCGCCAGCGGGGAACCGGGGTCGGCCAGCAGCACCGGCGCCGGCTCCGGGTAGAGCGTGTAGCTCGTCGGACGGCCGAACCGGTTGGCCCGTTCGGTACTGATGATCCGCCAGGTCCGGCCGCGGGAACCGTCCGCCCGGCGGCCGGCCTGTGACTCGCGGGTCAGCCGGGTCACCTGCTGCACGATGGCGTTGCCGAAGGGGTTGTCCGGCCCGATCGGCTGGCCGCTGACGTCCACCTCCTCCACCGCGTTGGCCTGCCCGTCCACGCTCACGTCCAGCCGGGCGCTGAACAGATGCTGGTGTATCGCCCCGGCCAGCCCGGGCGCGACCTCGGTGGCGTGCGGGTGCCCGTCGGCCGGGTAGGCCGAGGTGAACAGCACCCCGGTCGCCTTGACCTCGAGCTCGATCGTGCCGTCCAGGTAGAAGTACCAGTAGAAGCCGTAGTCGTAGTTGCCCACCGTGGTGAAGTAGGAGACCACGAGCCTGCGCTGGCGGCGCGACTGCGCCGAGCCGTTGAAGATGTCGGTGTGCTTCCACAAGATGCCGAAGTCCTCTTCGTGGACGCAGATGGCGTTGGAAATGGTGCGCGGCTGGCCGGTGTCGTCGGTGACGGTGGCGTCCAGGTAGGCGATCTCGCCCAGGCAGTCGCAGCCAAGCTCGAGCGAGTTGGCCCACTTGCCCACCAGGTACTCGCCGGTGTCGAAGTAGGCCTGCCAGTGCCGGAATTTCGGGTCGCCGTAGGGCACGACCATCTCCGGGATCGAGGCCCGGTAGAGCACCGGCCGGCCGGCCAGGCTGACCTGGTGCAAGGTCAGGCCCTCGCGCGCGTCGAAGCCGATCCGCATCGACCAGTCCTGCCAGCGCAGCGCGTACCCGTCCAGGGTGAAGCTCGGCCCCTCCGGCTGGGTGATCTCGATCGGCTTGAGCGACCTCCGGTGCGGGCCGCGGACCGCCTCGTCGTCGTAGTCGCCCGACTCCCGCGGCACCGGGAGCTCGAACTCGTCGGTGACCTTGAAGACCTTGTTCTCGATCAGGTCCACGTAGGCGGCCAGCCCGTCGACCGGGTGCGCCCAGGCCAGATCGTGCTCACGCTCCATGACGAACGCCAGTACCCGGACCATCCGGCGCCGGTCGTCCTCGGCCGGCCCGAACGCGCCCGCGGTGATCGGGCAGGTCCTGACCTTGCTGAGGTCGTCGTAGCCGCGCCTGGCCATGGCCGCGCGCCACTCCGGGTCGGCCTTGGTGATCTCGTCCACCCGGGCGAAGTCGCTCTCCAGGATGGGCATCTGGCCGTCGGCGGCCGGGTCCAGGGTGCGCGCGCTGACCACCTTGCCGTGGGTGAGCGACACCACCACATCGGCGGACTCGCCGCTGCCGGTGTTGATCAGGTAGGCGCGCAGCCTGCGGTCCGGGACCTCTCCGGCCAGCACCTCGTCCTTGGCCGCTTCCTCCAGGCCGTAGTAGGCGAACCTGACGGGTTCGGCTAGCAGGCCGGCCGCCACCAGGATGTCGCGCCCGGCCAGGTACTCCTGCGCGCTCGCCGGGTCGAGCGGGTGCGGGCTACTCATCGGCGATGATCGAGCCGACCCGGTCGCCGATCCCGGGATCGCGTCTGACCAGCCACGTGGCGTAGATGATGGACAGGACGACGACGGCGAGCGCGGCGTACGGGAACCAGTCGTAGGGGTCGGGCTGGCCCGGCTTGCACAGGTAGTAGACCGGCACCGCGATGGCGGCCATGCCCAGGACCGGCAGGATGACGTGCTTGACCACGCTGAACTCCTGCGGCCTGAACTTGCGGTAGAAGAACGGCAGGGCCAGGTTGGCCAGGAAGTACACGACCAGGATCAAGATGGTGCCCATCGTGCTGGACTCGAAGAAGAAGTTCAGCGCGTCCAGGCTGTTAGTGTGCCCGCCGATCAGGTGGCCGAGGGCCCAGATCGCGACGATGACGCTGGCCAGCGCGACGAAGGTGATGATCGCGTTGACCGGCGTCCGCCGGGTCGGGTGCACCCGGCCGATCCAGCGCGGCACCAGGCCCTCCCGGCCGGCGTTGAAGATCAGCCGGCACTGCGAGTTCACCGCGGCGATGAGCACGCCGAGAGTGGAGGTCATCCCGGCCATGTAGGCGAAGAAGGCCAGCCAGCCCGCCACCATGTGGGCCACGCTGATGAACGGGATCTCGGCGCTGGCGAGCGCCTTGCCGTTGTAGTTGAAACCGGACACGGTGGAGTAGGCCAGGAGCAGGTAGGTGACCGCCATCAGCGCGATGGACATGAACACGGCCCGGGGGACGTTGCGCCGCGGATTGTCGGTCTCCTCGGCCAGCGCGGCCGAGTTCTCCCAGCCGATGAACAGGTAGACGGCCAGCGGGAAGCCGGCGGCCAGGCCGCTGAAGCCGTTGGTGATGTTCTTGGGCTCGAACGGCGCGAAGCTGAGGTGGCCGCCGTTCATGATCAGCGTGGCGACGGCCACCACGAGCAGCACCACCAGCTCGAAGACGAAGAAGAACCCGGCTAGCTTGGTCGACACGGCCACGCCGCGGATCATCATCACCATGGCGCCCGCGGTGAACAGCACCGAGAAGATGATCCACGGGACGCTCACGTTGAAGTAGTACTGCAGCAGGATCTGGAAGAACCCGCCCGCGATGACCAGCACCGACGAGATCGCGACGATGTAGCCGGCCCCGGCCAGCAGCGCCGTGGTCACCGCGCTGGTACCGCCGAACGTCTTACCGACGAACGTGATGAAGCCGCCGGTGCTCGGGTGCGCCCGGGAGAACTGCGAGAGCGTGTTACCGAGCAGCGCGATGGCGACGATGGCGGCGACGATGGTCAGCGGCGCGGCGATGCCCGCCGTGATCACCAGCAGGCCGAAGCCGAACATGAAGCTGTAGGCCGGGCCGATGTTCGCCATCGTGGACGCGGAGATGTCGATCAGCCTCAGCGCCCCGCGGTGCAGCCGCTCGGCGGACTCCGGTGCCTTGGTCTCCGTAAACGGAACGTGCGGGGCTTCGCTCATGTGCACACTCCCCTATTTGGGCCAGAGCGGCGGGGTGAATGGAGCTCGGGTCACGGTCGGCAAGCGCTTTCCAGATTCTTGCGCACCGTACCTGAAGAGGGCGCGAACGCGCAAGGGGCGCGGCGGCGGCGGGGCGGCGCGCTAGCGGGGGGGCGGGTGCGGGAGGGTGCTGTCTCGCAGGATGACCTCGCCGGGGACGGGGACGACCCGGGGCCGGGGCTCGGACGCTGCGCCGGGAGGTTCGGCCAGGACGAGGCCGGCCGCCATCTCCCCCATCCGCTTGAGCGGCAGCCGCACCGTGGTCAGCGGCGGGTAGACGTCGCGCAGCGTGCCGATGTCGTCGAACCCGGCCAGCGCGATGTCGGCGGGCACGGCCAGGCCGCCGGCCCGCAGCCGGGCCAGCGCGCCCATCGCCATTACGTCGGTGACCGCGAACACGCAGTCCGGCAGCGGCGCCTGCCCGGGGCCGGCCGCGGCCAGGACCGCGCTCATCGCCTCGTAGCCGCCGTCCCTGGTGAACGGGCCGTGCACGACCTGGGCCGGCTCCAGCGGCACGTTCCAGGCCGCCAGCCCGGCCCGGAATCCGTCCAGCCGGTCCCGCGCGGTCAGCAGGCCGCGCGGCCCGGCCAGCACGGCAAAGCGGCGGTGGCCGATCGCGACCATGGCGCGGGCCAGCGCCTCGGCGCCGGCCGCGTTCTCCGGCAGCACGGTGTCCACGCCGAGCAGGTCCTGGCCGACGGCCACGGCCCGGCCGCCGGAGCCGGTGAACGCGGCGATCTCGGCGCACAGCGCCTTCCGGGCCGCGCTGTCGTCGGTCCGGCTGCCGATCAGGATCACCGCGCGCGCCCGCTGGGCGCGCATCAGCGCGACGTACTCGCGTTCGGCCACCTCGGTGGCTGCCGTGCTGGACATGCAGACCAGCAGCTGACGCGCTTCGGCCGCCTCGATCAGGCCGGCCGCGATGGAGGAGAAGTACGGGTCGGCGATGTCGTGCACGACCACGCCGATCATCGTGCTCTGCCCGGTGGCGACCGCCCGGGCCTGCAGGTTGGCGGTGTAGCCGAGTTCGGCGACGGCCTGGTTGACGCGCTGGGCCAGCCCCGGCCCGACCCGGCGCGAGCCCTCGTTCACCACCCGGGACGCGGTGGTCAGCGACACCCCGGCCCGGTCGGCGACGTCCTGCAGCGTCAGCGTGCGGACCTGATGCACTCCCCGCTCCTCGCTTGACCGGCCTCCGGGGGCCACCCTAATCTGGGAAAGCACTTTCCCATGGTGCTCAGGGTAGAAGGGTTGGGCCATGACGCGCAAGGTCATCACCGTCGCCCTGAACGGTGTCACCGGCCGGATGGGATACCGGCAGCACCTGGTGCGGTCGCTGCTCGCCATCAGGGAGCAGGGCGGCATCCGGCTCGAGGACGGCTCCTGCCTCTACCCCGAGCCGATCCTGGTCGGGCGTTCCGCGGAGCGGCTGCGGGCCATCGCCGAACGGCACGGCCTGGACCGCTGGACCACGTCCGTCGACGAGGTGCTGTCCGACCCCTCGGTGGACGTCTACTTCGACACCCAGGTCACCAGTGCACGCGAGGTCGCCCTGATGCAGGCGATCGAGGCGGGCAAGCATGTCTATACCGAGAAACCCGTGGCCGGGACGCTGGACGGCGCGCTGCGGCTGGCCCGCGCGGCCAAGGCCGCCGGGATCACCCACGGCGTGGTGCACGACAAACTGTTCCTGCCCGGCGTGATGAAGCTGCAGCGGCTGCTCGGCAGCGGCTTCTTCGGCCGGGTGCTGTCGGTCCGGCTCGAGTTCGGCTACTGGGTCTTCGAGGGCGACGAGATCCCGGCGCAGCGGCCGTCCTGGAACTACCGCGCGGAGGCGGGCGGCGGGATCGTGCTGGACATGTTCCCGCACTGGCAGTACCTGCTGACCGACCTGTTCGGCCCGATCAGCGCGGTGTACGCGCGGACCGCGACGCACATCCCGCGGCGCTGGGACGAGTCCGGCACGCCGTACGACGCGACCGCGGACGACGCCGCGTACGCGGTGCTCGAGTTCGCCAGCGGCGCGTTCGCCTCGGTGAATTCCTCCTGGGCGGTCCGGGTCAACCGGCGCGAGCTGCTCGAGCTGCAGGTGGACGGGACGGCGGGCAGCGCGGTGTCGGGGCTGCGCGATTGCGCGGTGCAGCACCGGGTGTCCACGCCGCTGCCGGCGTGGAACCCGGACCTGCCCGACCCGATCGAGTACCAGGCGCTGTGGTCGGACGTGCCGGACAACATGGCGTTCGACAACGGGTTCAAGGCGGAGTGGGAGCTGTTCCTGAAGTGCGCGTCCGAGGGCCGGCCGTTCGCCTGGGACCTCTTCGAGGGGGCCAAGGGGGTGCAGCTGGCCGACCTGGCGCTGCGGTCCTCGGCCGAGGGGCGGCGGCTCGAGGTCCCGCCGCTGGGAGTCTGACGTGCGTGTCGTATACCCGCCGCCCGCGAGCCGGAAGGTCTTCGCGGCGGCGCACGTGGCCGCGGTGGCCGGCCCGGACGGGGTACCGGTCATCGACTGGGAGTCGACGCTGCGGTTCCGTGAGCACCTGTGGGCGCACGGGTTCGGCGTGGCCGAGGCGATGGACACCGCGCAGCGCGGCATGGGCCCCTTGGGCCTGTCCTGGGAGCAGGCCAGGGAGCTGATCGCCAGGACCGCGGCCCGGGCGGCCGGGGCGGGCAGGCTGGACGCGCTGGCCTGCGGGGCCGGGACCGACCAGCTCGCCGGGGCGTCGCCGCATCCGCTGCGCGCGATCATCGACGCCTACGCCGAGCAGGTGGCGTTCGTCCAGGCGGCCGGGGCGCAGGTGATCCTGATGGCCAGCCGCGCGCTGGCCGCCAGCGCCCGCGGCCCGCGGGACTACCTGGAGGTGTACGGCGAGCTGGTCAGGCAGGCCGAACGGCCGGTGATCCTGCACTGGCTCGGCGAGGCGTTCGACCCGGCGCTGGCCGGCTACTGGGGCGGCGGCTTCGACGATGCCGCCGCGACCGTGCTCGAGCTGATCGACCGGTCCGGCGGCCAGGTGGACGGCGTCAAGCTGTCGGTCCTGGACGAGGGCCGGGAGGTGTGGCTGCGACGGCGGCTTCCATCCGGGGTCCGGCTCTACACCGGCGACGACTTCAACTACGCGTCGCTGATCCGGGGGGACGCCGACGGCTCGCACAGCGACGCCCTGCTCGGCGCGTTCGCCGCGATCACCGCCCCGGCCGCAGCCGCGCTCGCCGCGCTGGACCGGGGCGACCTGGCCGGCTACGACGCGGCGATGGAGCCGACGGTCCCGCTCAGCCGGCTGATCTTCGAGCCGCCGACCTACCACTACAAGGCCGGGGTGGCCTTCCTGGCCTGGCTGAACGGGCTGCAGCCGCAGTTCGTGATGCTGGGCGGGCTGGAGCGGCAGCGCCCGGCCGCGCACCTGATCCGGGTGTACGAACTGGCGGCGGCAGCCGGGGCGCTGACCGAGCCGGAGCTAGCGGCCGAACGGGTGGGCGAGATGCTGGCCCGTTCGGCCCATTCTGGTCCGGTGTGAACGGCGGGATCGGGCTTGACCGCCTGTCGCTCAACCAGGCCACCGTGAAACGGCTGGGGCTGCGCGAAGCCGTCGAGCTGTGCGTGCGGCACGACATCCCGGCCATCGGGCTGTGGCGGGACCGTGTCGCCGAGGCGGGGCTGGCCGCGGCGGCGGCCGCGGTCCAGGCGGCCGGGCTGCGGGTCTCCAGCCTGTGCCGGGGCGGCTTCTTCACGGTGGCCGATCCCGACGGGCGCCGGGCGGCGCTGGCGGACAACCTGGCCGCGCTCGAGGAGGCGGCCGAGCTGGGCACGGGCACGCTGGTGCTGGTCTGCGGCGGGCTGCCGCCCGGGCAGCGGGACCTCGGCCTGGCCCGGCGGATGATCGAGGACGCCATCGGCGCGCTCGTGCCTGCCGCGTTGCGGGCCGGGGTCCGGCTCGGCATCGAGGCACTGCACCCGATGTTCTGCGCCGACCGGTGCGTGATTTCCAGCCTGGGCGAGGCGGTGGACCTGGCTCTTTTGTTTCCAGCCGACGCGGTGGGTGTGGTGGTGGACACCTACCACGTCTGGTGGGACGCGCGGCTGGCGGACGAGATCGCCCGGGCCGGGCGGCGGATCGTCAGCTTCCAGGTGTGTGACTGGGTGCTGCCGCTACCTGCCGATACCCTGCTTGGCCGGGGTCACCTCGGCGACGGGTGCATCGACTTCGCGGCGGTCGCGCGCGCCGTGACCGCGGCCGGCTACGACGGCGACGTGGAGGTGGAGATCTTCAACGAACAGGTCTGGGACGCCCCTGCCGACCAGACCGCGGCCACGATCCGGGAGCGGTTCGCCGCCGTGCTCGGCCGGGACTGAGGACCGGCCGTGCCGGGCGCGGCCTATGAACCCAGCACGGTGTGGACCGCGAGGCTGGACAAAAAGCCGGCGGCCACGTACGTGGCGCCGGTCAGGCCGGTGACCGGCCCCAGGCCGCCGACCTCGGCTGTGGTGCCGTTGCCGAGCTGGCCGAACGTATTGAAGCCCCAGGCCAGCACGGTGCCGTCCGACTTCAGCGCGAGCACGTGACCGCCGCCGGCGCTCAGCTGGGTGATGCCGCTGCCGGCCGCGATCGCGTTCACCGGCCTGGTCACCGCGGAGCCCTCGCGCGCGACGCCGAGCTCGCCGGTGACGTTCTCACCCCAGCCCCAGACCGACCCGTCGGCGCCCAGGACCACGGCGTACCTGACGCCGACGGAGACGCCCCTGACGGACGCCGGGATCCCGGTCACCCGCTCGGGGGTGCTGTGCTCGGCCAGCGTGCCGTCGCCGAGCTGCCCTTGGTCGTTGGCGCCCCACGTCCACACCGAGGTGAGGGCGGAGATGCTGCTGGACTCGATGGCGACGGCAGAGTCCCAGCCCGCCGCGATCCCGGTCACCTGGGACAAGCCCGCGATCTTGACCGGCTTCGAGCTCTCGGCGGTAGTGCCGTTACCGAGCTGGCCGGAGCCGTTGAGGCCCCAGGCGAACACGATGCCGTCCGAGCGCAGCGCCAGGGCGAAGCCGCGGCCCGCGGAGATCCGGGTGACGTGGTTCAGCACGGCCACGCGGGCCGGGGTGACCTCGTGATCGGTGATCGTCCCGCGGCCCAGCTGGCCGGCCCCGTTGGCGCCCCAGGCCCACACCGTGCCGTCGGACCGCAGGGCCAGGCTGGACATGACGCCGGCCGCCACCTGGGTGATCCCGGTCAGGCCTGTCACCTGGCCCGGCACGACATGGATGGCGGTGTTGGCGTCGCCCAGCTGGCCGTACCGGTTGGCGCCCCAGGCCCAGACGGTCCCGTCGGACCGCACGGCCAGGCTGTGGTCGTACCCGGCCGCGACCTGCACCACGTCGTGGCCTGCCCCGATGTCGGCGGACAGGGGCCTGCTGCTGCCGGTGGTGAGCCCGTCGCCGAGCTGGCCGGTCGAGTTGTCGCCCCAGCTCGCCGCGACATGGGACTGGATGAGGACCGCGCCGGCCCGGGCCTGGGCCGGCGTCGACGCTGACAGAGCCGTCAGGCCAGCCAGGCCGAGGGCCAGCCCGCTGCCTCCGGCCAGCCGGGCCAGCCACCGCGAACGCCGCATGACTGTCATCGTGTTCCCCTCGCCGCTGGTGAGGCCCACGCTAAGGCAGGCTCGCCGGGCGGAGGTACCGTGAAATTACGGTATTTCCGAGCCGGTCCTAGGGGTCCCATGGCGCGGCTAGCGGAACTGGCTCCGGCAGGGCGGGTCGCTGGACATCGCGTTCGCGTGCTATTCCGGCCAATTTTGGGATGATCGGCGGTATGGGGCAGAGGGTCTCCTGCCCGGTGCTGGTGGGCCGTGATCCCGAGGTGGCCCGGCTCCGGGTGGCGATCGAGCGGGCAGCAGCCGGGCAGGCCGCTGTCGTGCTGGTCGCGGGCGAGGCGGGGATAGGCAAGACCCGGCTGGCGACTGAGGCGGCCAGCTATGCCGCCGGTCTGGGGGTGGTGGCTCTCGCCGGCGGTTGCCTGGACGTCGGGGAGGGCGTCCTGGCCTACGCGCCGATGGTGGAGGCACTGCGCCCGCTGGCTCGCATCCTGGGCTCCGCCGAGCTGGAGCGAGTGCTGGGCGGCGCCCGGGACGAGCTAACCCTGCTGGTGCCCGAGCTCGGCCCGCGGAACGCGGCGGGGCCGGGTGGCCCGCTGGCACCGTCGCAGCTGTTCGAGCTGCTGCTCGGGATGCTGCACCGCATCGCCGAGCGGACCCCGGTGCTGCTGGTGGTCGAGGATCTGCACTGGGCTGACCAGTCCACCCGCGATCTGCTCGGCTTCCTGGTCCGGAACCTGCGCGCGGGCGTGGCGCTGGTGCTGACCTGCCGCTCGGACGAGCTGCGCCCAGGTCATCCGCTGCGGCCGTTCCTGGCGGAGCTGAACCGTGGCGGTCGGGCCGAGCGGCTGGAGCTGGGTCGGCTGGGCCGTCGCGAGCTCGCCGAGCTGGTCGCCGGGATCCTCGGCGAGCCGCCATCGCCGGGCCTGGCCCGGGAGATACTGGCCCGCTCGCAGGGCAACCCGTTCTTCGCCGAGGAACTGCTGGCCGCCCGCCGGGAGGGCACCAGGCTGCCAACGGCGCTGCGGGATCTGCTGCTGGCGCGGGTCGATGCCCTGCCGGAGCCTGCCCAGCGGGTGCTGGCGGCGGCGGCGGTGGCCGGCTCCCGGGTGGATCACGAGCTCCTGGCCGCGGCGACCGGGCAGGACGACGGGGAACTGGTGCCGCTGCTGCGCGCGGCGGTCGACCGTCACCTGCTGGCGGTCGACGAGGGAAGCGGCGGCTACGTGTTCCGGCATGCGCTGGTGCAGGAGGCGGTCTACGGCGAGCTGCTGCCGGCGCAGCGCGAGCCGCTGCACGCCGCCTACGCCCGGGCACTGGACCACCGGATCGAGTGCCGCGATGTTGACAGCGGCACCAGCGCCGGGGGTACCGCGGTCGAGCTGGCCCAGCTTGCCTATCACTGGCAGGGTGCCGGTGACCAGGGACAGGCGCTGCCGACCTTGGTGCGGGCCGGGCGGGCCGCGGAGCTGGCGGCGGCGCCGGCCGAGGCCCTCGAGCACTACCAGCGCGCGCTGGAGCTGTGGGACAAGGTACCCGGGGCGGCCGCCGACAGCCCGCTGGACCAGGTTGCGGTGCTGGACCGCGCCGCCCAGGTAGCGGACTACGCTGGCCGCTGCGAGCTGGCAGCGGCCTTGGGAAACCGGGCGCTGGGCCAGATCGACGCGGCAGCCGAGCCGCTGCGGGCCGGCGTGCTGCTAGACCGGCTCAGCCGGTACCACTGGCACGCCTTGGACAGATCCGCGGCGATGGCCGCGATCGAGCGGGCGGTGGCCACGGTTCCCGCAGACCCGCCGACCTGGGAGCGGGCGCGCGTGCTGGCCGCTCATGGCCGCGTGCTCATGCTGGTGGGCCGCGAGTCGCAGGCGATGGCCCGCTGCGAGGAGGCGATCGCCGTGGCCCGGCAGGTGGGCGCGCGGGCCGAGGAGGGTCAAGCCCTGAACATGCTTGGCACCGCGCTATGCAGCCTCGGGCAGATGGAAGCGGGCACGGCCTACCTGGAGCGGGCCCGCGAGATCGCCAGCGAGCTCGGCGAGGTCGCCGACCTGGTCCGGGCGCACATAAACCTCGCGAGCGTCCTGGAGCTGAGCGGCCGCTGCGCGGAAGCGGCCGACGCCTACCTCGCTGGCTTCGACGTGGCCCGCCGGTTCGGGGCAGTCGGCAGCTACGGCCCCCGCGTGCTGCCTTACGCGGCCACGGCGCTGCTGAGCCTGGGCCGCCGGGAGGAGGCCGGGCAGCTGGTGGCCGAGGTCTTCGAGCTCGATCTGGAGTCGCCCGGAGACCGGATCGACCCGCTGATCGCCCGTGGGAGCCTGCGGCTGTGGGATGGGGACCTGGCCGCCGCGCAGGCCGACTTCGGACAGATCCTCGCGGAGTCGCTGGCGGCAGGCCGAGGCGCTGCTGGCCGCACGGGCTCCTCGCGCTGCCGCCCGCGCGGCCCTCGCCCAGGCCTGGACGCTGGCCAGCACGCATGGCGCTGCCCTGCTGGTCACAGAGATCCAGGCGCTGGCCCGCCGCGGATCGAGCTTCCCCCGCCCGGGCCGACCGCCAGATCGCCGAGGCGCTGTTCATCAGCCCCAGGACCGTCGCCATGCACGTGTCCAGCATCCTGGCCAAGCTCGGCGTGCCCAACCGCGGCGGCGCCGCCGCGGTCGCGCACCGGTTCCGCCCGGGCGGCTGCCGCGGTCGCGCACCGGTTCCGCCCGGGCGGCTGACCGGCGTCAGGAACGGCGGAGGCGGAGCACGACGGCTACCAGCGTGAGCCCGACCAGCAGGGCGATGCTGTTGGGGACGACCAGCCACATGTTGCCGGCTGCTATCCCGTAGGAGATCCAGAGCACGAAGCCGGCCAGCAAGATCGCGAAGTAGCCGAGGGAGACCTCGCGCGAGGACCGCTGGCGTAGCATGCGGCGGATCTGCAGGACCGGGGAGAGGCCCATCAGCACGCCCCAGGCAGAGGCGGAGGCGGCGAGGAGCGACACGACCATGGCATTCCTTCGGTGAGGCGCCCTGGCCTTTGGATCGTGCTCGCCAGTGATCTGGTGAGGGGCGCAAGCACGACCAATCCCATCATAGAGACTTGACGCCATGATCGCACTGCTGGAACGTCTCTTGCCGCTGTGGACCGAGCCCGTGGACGGCCGGGGCGATCCCGAGGCCGCGTTCGGCGAGGTGTACGCCGATCCGGTCGTGGTCAACGGCACCGAGATGAGCCTCACCGAGCTGGTCGCCCGGGCCAGGTCGCTGCAGCAGGCCTTCGACCGGCTCAGCATGGACATCCTGGACACGGTGGAGACGCCCGAGCGGGTGGTGGTCGCGTTCGAGATGCGCGGGCGGCACGTCGGCCCGTACGCCTCGCCGCTGGGCACCGTCGCGCCGACCGGACGCGACATCGCGGTCCGCACCATCGACGTGCTCACGATCGTCGGAGGGCTCGTCACCGCGATCTGGGTGGTGGCCGACGACCTCGGCCTGCTCCGTCAGCTCGACGCGGCCCGGCTGAACGGCTTACGCGGGACACGGCAGCGGAGAGGTCCCCCGCATCGCCTCTCCGATGCCGTGTTACCCCCCGATTGCGACGTCTGACACGGTTTGCGCGTGCCCGACACACTGACACGGAGGCGGGCCGACCTGACCTGATACATATCAGGCATCGGAATCTTGAGTTTCCGGCGACCGCCTCACCCCTTGCGTCCGGGTCGGGTGCTGCCAATGATGCTCGCGACGTCGATCATGATGGAGCACCCGGCAAGATCCGGTACTTGAGGTGGGTGACGCCGGGCGCCTCGACGGCCCGGACCTGCTCGAGTCGCACATCCGCGTCCCCGAGGTTGTCCAGGGGGCGAGAACCGCCACCGAGCAACACCGGAACGACGTGCAGCTCGAGCTCGTCCAGCAGGCCCGCCGCCAGGTACTGCTGGACGACGTGACCGCCGCCCCACAGCATGACGTCTTTGGCGCCGGCGGCCTTCTTTGCCCGTTCGAGCGCGGACTCGATTCCGTCGGTGACGAAGTGGAACGTCGTCCCTCCTTCCATCTCCACCGGATCACGCGAGTGATGGGTGAGGACGAACACGGGGTAGTGGTAGGGCGGGTTGTCACCCCACCAGCCCGTCCACTGCTCCTCGCCCCAGGCACCACCGCCGGCAGGGCCGAACATGTTCCGGCCCATCACCGCGGCGCCGATGTTCTCCCTCGATTCCTCGACTATCCGTGCGCTCTCGTTCACCTCACCGCCTTGCTCGCCGTGGGACTGGCGCCAGGCGGCCAGCGGAACAACCCAGTCGTGGAGCCGCTCGCCGCCCTCGCCGAGCGGGTTCTCCTCGCTCTGGTTCGGGCCGGCGACGAAACCGTCCAGCGAGATCGAGATATGACACCTAAGCTTGCTCATCGTGCCTCCTCAGTCGGCTCGGCGCTGCCGTCCGGCGCCGTCAATGGGTAGTCGGAGCCGACCCGGCCGTCTCGACATCGCGGGTTCGCGCCGGACGATCCGCAGCTCGACGACGTGTGGGGACTGCTGGCCGGGGCGCGGGTGCCGGTGGTGGTCCACGCCGGGCATGCCCCGGTTGGTACCGATAACACGGGACCCGGCCCGTTCGGGAGCCTGATGGCGCGGTACCCGGACCTGACCGGCAGCGACTTCCCGAACCTGCCCTACCCGTACGCGCGGCAGCTCGCCGGGCTGGCCCGGCTGGACCTGGGTGAGGACTGGCTGCGCGCGGTGTGCTGGGACAACCCGGTGGCGATGTTCGGGCTACCTGAGGCGGTCGGCGGCGGCTAGCAGCCCGGTGACCCGGTCCCGGGGCAGGGCCGGGCTGCGGTGCCCGTTCCGGCCGGTCATGTCCTCGTTGGCGACCAGCGCGTTGACCACGGCCTCCTCGGTGGCCTGCACGACGGCCTCGTAGTAGGGGTCGAGGCGCTCCCAGGGGACGAATTCCAGCCGCGACATGGTCTGGTCGCCGGGGCGGAAGGCGCCGGGGTTGGCGGTCGAGAACGCCAGGAACAGGTCGCCGGAGAAATGGGAGCCGCTGGTCCCGGTCCTGGCCAGGCCGGCCGTGACCCGCCGGGCCAGCGCCTGGCACTGGTGCGGGAACAGCGGCGCGTCGGTCGCCACCAGGGTGATGACCGAACCGGAGCCCGGCGCGGCGATATCCCAGTCGAGCATCGGGTCGTCGTCGGCGAGCGCATCGCCGAGCGGGACCCCGGCCAGCACGAGCTCGCGGCGGGCACCGAAGTTGGCCTGCACGAACACGCCGACCGCGTAGTCGTCCACCAGGCGCGAGGCGGTGCCCGAGCCACCCTTGAAGTGGTAGCAGTTCATCCCGGTGCCACCGCCGACCGAACCCTCCTCGACCGGGCCCGGGCGGGCCGCTTCGATGGCGGCCACTACGTGCGGCACGGTGACGTGCTGGGCGTTGATGTCGTTGAGGTAGCCGTCCCAGGTTTCCGCGGCCACCGGGAGCAGCCATTCCTCCGCCACCACCGGGTGGTGGGTCACCGTCCAGGCGATGATCCCGGCGTGCGCGATGCCGACCGCGTGCGTGTTCGTGATCGCGACCGGCCCGTCGAAGGTGCCCGACTCGTTGATCCAGGAAACCCCGGTCATCTCGCCGTTGCCGTTCTGGGAGTGGAAGCCGGCCGCCACCGGGTCGCCGGTTCCGGCCGGGCCGCGGGGGTGGATGGCGGTCACCCCGGTCCGCACGTTGCTGCCCTTGATCAGCGTCGTGTAGCCGACCTCGACGCCGGCCACGTCGGTGATGGCGTTCAGCCGGCCGGGGCGGCCGCCGAAGGGGATCCCGAGCGCGCGGGCCCGTGGCTTGCCGCCGGGGGTGGTTCGGTGCGGATCTGGCGTGGTCACAGTGATCAGCGTAACGATCCGTGGCGCGTCGTTTCCGGATGTACCGCCAGCACGGTGCCCGTACGGCATCATGGCAGGTGTGGACCGCAAGCAACGGGTCAACTCGATACTCGAGCGCACCATCGGCTATCAGTTCTCCCGCCCGCTGGCGGACCGGGCCTGGCGGGTTCCGCCACCAAAGTTGCTCAACTCGGTGCTGGTGCGAGTCACCGGGTATCAGTTGTCCCGTCCCCTCGCGGGCCGGGGCTGGAAGCTGCCCGCGGCCGGAGGCGGGCGGCTGCTGACCGCGCCGGTGTTCATCTTTTCCGCGCCCCGGGCCGGCTCGACGCTGCTCCGGGCCATCCTGGGCAGCCACTCGGAGCTGTACGGCCCGCCGGAACTGCCGCTCAGGCATCTCGGCGTCCGCGCGGAGACCAAGTGGATCCGGGCCTCCCTCGAAGGGCTCGAGCTGACCACGGAAGACGTGGAGCACATGCTCTGGGACCGGGTGCTCTACGAGGCACTGCGGCGCAGCGGCAAGCCCCGCCTTGTGGTCAAGACGCCGGCCAACGTGCTGGCCTGGGAGCGCATCGCGGCAGCCTGGCCGGACGCCAAGTTCATCTTCCTGCTGCGCCACCCGGCCGCGGCGGTGGCCTCGCTGCAATCCTCGTTCGACCCGGCGTGGCACCCCACCACGGAAGCCGGGAGCCTGGAGGAGTCCGTGGCCAAGGGGTTGCGGTATATGACCGCGCTCGAGCAGGCGCGCGAGGCGCTGCCCGGCTTCACCATCCGGTACGAGGACCTGACCGCCGAGCCGGAACGCGTGGTCCGCGAGCTATGCGAGTTCCTGGGCGTGCCGTTCCAGCCGACCATGCTCGACTACGGGGACTTCGACCACGCCGGGTTCACTCCCGGGCTCGGCGACAGCTCGCTGAACATCAGGTCCGGCCGCATCCAGCCGCCCGCGCCGCTCCCCGGGGAGATACCGGCCGAGCTGGCGGGAATCTGCGCCGCCTGGGGGTATCCGCATCCGGATAACGAGCCGAGCAACGCCGGCTAACCCGGCCGGGCGGTGAAGTCGGCGGATACCTCGCCCAGGGGGTCGTTGGTCACGGCGACGGCGTCGCCGGCCTGCACCCACTGGGTCTGGACCAGCGAGCCGAGCAGGATCACGTCGCCGGCCAGCAGCGGGGTGCCCCAGGCGGCGGCGTTGTTGGCCAGCCAGCACAGCACCTGGAGCGGCTCGCCCAGGATGTCGGTGCCGACGCCGCTGCCGACCTGGAGGCCGTTGATCGTCATGGTTGCAGTGACGTCGCGGAGGGCTTCCGGGCGCGTCGATTCCGACGGCGGGCCGAGCACGCAGGCGTAGTGGAAGAAGTCGTCGGCGATCAGCGTCGGCGTGTCCAGCGACGGATAGTCGAGGTAGCGGTCCTGCACCACCTCGATGGCCGCCATCGAGGCCGCCACCGCCGCGGGCATGTCGGCCAGCTCGTACGGCGCGTCGCGTTGTGGCAGGTCCCGGGCTAGCCGGACCGCGATCTCGCACTCCACGCCGAGGCGCCCGCGCGGCGGCACGGCCGATCTTCCAGCCCGACTGGCGGCCGAACCCGGCCGCCTCGAGCAGCCGGCGCGTGATGGCCTGGACCCGGTAGGCGTCGAGCTCGGTGGGCGGCCGGATGTTCTCGCCCAGGTCGCCGAGGAGCTCGCCGCCCAGCCGGGTGGACGCGATCAGGGCCGCGGCGGACACGGCGGACGCGGCGGACGCGGCCCGGGCCGGCTCGGTCACTGGGCCGCGGCGACCGTGTTGACCAGCTCGCCGATCGCGGTGATCTCGATGCTGACCTTGTCCCCCGGCTGCAGGTACTTCGGCGGGTTCATGCCCATGGCCACGCCGGACGGCGTGCCGGTCGCGATGATGTCGCCCGGCTCCAGCGTGATCCCGTCGGAGATGTAGGCGATGAGCTCGGGCACGCCGGTGATCATCTGTGCGCAGCTGGCGTCCTGGCGCACCTCGCCGTTCACCAGGGTGCGCAGCCGCATCTCGGCCACTGGCGGCGCCGCGGCCGCGTCCAGCAGGACCGGGCCGAGCGGGGCGAACGTGTCCAGCGCCTTGCCCCGGATCCACTGCGGCTCGGTGCCCTGCAGGTCGCGGGCTGAGACGTCGTTGATGACGGTGTAGCCGCCCACGTAGTCCAGCGCGCTGTCCGCCGGGACGTTCCGCGCCTGGCGCCCGATGACGACGGCGAGCTCGCCCTCGTAGTCGAGTTCGGTGGTGATGGCCGGATACCGGATCGGGTCGGCGTGACCGACCAGGCAGGACGGGAACTTGGCGAACAGGACGATCCGGTCGGGCTTGGCGGTCCGGCTCTCGGCGATGTGATCGGCGTAGTTGAGACCGACGCAGATGATCTTGCCGGGGCGCAGCACAGGCGGCGCGTACTTTATGCTCTCGGGAGCCACGGTGGCGGTCGCGGTGGCGGCCAGCTCGCGCAGCTGCTCCAGCGCGTCGGCGCCGCGGGCGTACAGGTCGCCCACATCCCGCAGCCCGGCCAGGTCGGGGCGGCGGGCACCGGCCGCGAGCTCGTCTACCGCCGCGAACCCGCCGTCGACGGCGACGTGCAGGCGGGCGTCCCCCGCGTCTCCTCGGTACAGTGCGGCCAGTCTCACCGGCGGTTATCCTTTCGGAGGAAAGATTTCACCCAGCGAAAACGACTGTCAATCATAACGTGCGGGTGAGGCGGGCGGGTGAGACGGGGCGGGGATGGGGCGGGTGGCAGGCGCATTGGGGCCGGACCACAGTCGGTTCGCCTCCCGGTAGGGCTGCCGGAGTTCGGGGTATTCCTGCCGCGGCCGCCGGGACGGGACGTCCTTAGGAGAGTTCACCAGTCGGGACAGGGCGACTTTGGGCGGGAAGTTCACCGGCAGGTGGACATAGTTGGTTGCGCTGTTGAACTCGGCCAGGTCGGTCAACAGGAGACCATGTTGCCGAGGCGGTCGGAGATGCGGCTCGCGGCGGCGATAACCATCCTGCCGAGGCGCTCCTCCTCGGCCGCATCCAGGTGGGGGCGATAGGCGGAGACGCTTACCGAAGCGGGCTGGGTTTGCCTGACCCTGAGGATCGGCGCGGCCACGCACCACACGCCGAGGTTGAGTTCTTGCCGGTCCACGGCGTAGCCGAGCCGCTGGATCTCGGCGAGCTCGGTGACCAGTTCCTCGTAGGTGGTGATCGAGTGCTCGGTCCGGCGCGGGTAGGGGCCGGGGCCGATGATCGGGCGAACCTCTCGGTAGTCCGCCGCGAGCATCGCCTTGCCCATGGCGGTGCAGGTGGCGGGGGCCCGGCTGCCGGGCGTCAGGTTCACGGCCAGCAGTTCCTCGGTCTTGACCTGGGCCAGGTAGAGGACGTCGCCTTCGACGAGCACGCTGACGTTGGATGCGAGCCCGGTCTGCTGAGCCAGCCGCTCCACCTCGACCGCGGCCAGGTCGCGCAGCGTGGTCCGGCTGGCCACCCGGCTGCCGAGCTCGAACAGCTTCAGGGTGAGCCGGTACTCCTTGGACTCGGCAAGCTGCTCGACGTACCCGGCCCGCTCCAGCGCGCGCAGCATCCGGTAGGCGGTGGGCACCGGCACGCCGAGGTGACGGGCCAGGCGGGTCACCCCGATCCGGTCGAAGTTGGACAGCTGCTCGACCAGGTTGAGCAGGTCGCCGGTGGTGGACCGGGCCCGGCCATGCTGTTCCTCCGCGGGCTGGCCGTCACCGCTGGCGGACCGCTCGGCGGCGGCCTTCCGCCGGGGGTCTGGTGCGCGCGATCGTGCCGCCTGCTGCCTAGGTACCGTCGCCATCTATATCCGTTCCGCCCCTCGCATTTCAGTCCGCAGGATACCTTTACCGCCTGGCCTGCTCCCCGGCGGCTGGGGCACGCAGCGGCTACCCCGGCTGATCGGCACCATCCGGGCGGGGACCTGCTGATGACCGGGCGGCGCATCTCCAGCTCGAGCAGGCGGTCGGCGCGGTGCTGTACGGTACCGACGACGCCCGCGAGGGCATCGCCGCGTTCGTGGCGAAGCGCAAGCCGCGCTTCGGCGGGCACTGACGAGGTTGGAGGGCCGCCATGGCTGAAGCCCTGTCAGAGCGCGGGCGGCCCATCTACGGCCCGACCCCGCCGGGCCAGGGCCCCCCGTGTTCCCGGCAGAGCCCGCTGACCGGCCCGGAGGTGGCCGAGGTGGCCGCGGTCATCGCGGCCGCGCGCCGCGGGCGGCACGCGGCCGAGCTGCCGGAACGGTTGCGGACCAGGGACTGGGACTCGGTGGTCGCGGTCCTGCTCGCGGTGGACGAGTCACTGCGTCGGCCTGGGTCGGGGCTGGCCGGGGCGGGCTGGAAGATCGGCGCGGCCAGCGACGAGATCCGGCGGGCCGAACGGTTGCCGAGCCCGTCGCCCGGCATCATCTACGCGCACACCATCTTCCCCAACGGCGCGCGGCTGCCCGCCGAGCTGTTCATCAACTACCGGTGCTGCGAGTGCGAGTTCGCCTTCCGGCTGGGACGGGACTTCCCGGTGCGAGCCGATCCGTACACCGAGGCGGACGCGAGGGCCGGGATCGACTGCCTGTTCCCGGCGCTCGAGATCGGCGACACCGTGTTCCGCGACTGGTACGGCTCGAGCGGCTACTACGGCACCTGCCTGGACAACGGCGGCGGCGCCGCGCTGGTGTGCGGGCCCCAGACGCGTTCCTGGCGCGATCTCGACCTGCCCGCGGCCGGGATGGACGCCTCCCTCAACGGCCACTACATCAAGTCGGGCCAGGGCCGCGCCGCGATGGGCCACCCGGTCACCAGCCTGACCTGGATGCTGAACTGGGCCCGGGAGCACGACCGGGCGGTCCGGGCCGGCGACATCGTCAGCACCGGCACCTGCACCGGGCACCTGTTCGCCGCGCCCGGCGACACGGTCCGGGCGGACTTCGGCCCGCTGGGCGTGGTCGAGGCGCACTTTGCCTGACGTCGTGGACGGGGTCTACCTGGGCGTGGACGTCGGCACCTCGGCGACCCGGGTCAGCCTGGTCCGGCCGGGCGGGCACGCCCTGGTGGCCAGCGCGGGCTACCGGACCGTGCGGGCCGGGCCCGGCCGGGTCGAGCAGGACCCGGCGGCCTGGTCCCGGGCGCTGGCCGCGGCGCTGCGCCGGCTTACTGCGCGTGGCGCTGACCTGCGCGAGGTCACCGCGGTCGGGCTGTGCGGCCAGACGCCGACGCTGGTCCCGGTCGACGCGGCCGGGCGGCCGGTCCGGGCCGCGCTGACCTGGCAGGACACCCGGGCCACGGCGGAAGCGGCGGAGCTGGCCGACCGGTTCGGCGATCCGGAGCCGCTGATCGGGACGGCTCTGCCCTGGTCGGCCGCGAACCTCCCGGCCAAGCTGGCCTGGCTGGCCAGGCACGAGCCGGACACAGTGCGGCGCACCCGGTGGCTGCTGCAGCCGAAGGACCTCGTCGGTCTGTGGCTGACCGGGAGCGCCGCCTCGGATCCCTGGTCGTCCAAGGGCATCTGCCGGGTGACCGACGGCGCGCCGGCGGGTGCGGTACTTTCGGCGTGCGGCTGGCCTTCGGGCGCCTGCCCGCCGGTGGCGGCGGCGTGGGCCCGGCGCGGGACCGTCACCGCCGCGGCGGCGCGGCGGTTCGGGTTGCCGCCAGGGGTCCCGGTGTGCGTGGGCTGGAGCGACGCGCTCGCGCAGACGCTGGCGGCCGGGTGTTTCGAGCGGGGCAGCGGGTTCGTCTTCAGCGGCACGTCGGCCATTGTCGGCGCGCCGGCGGTGGGCCGGGCCGCCGGGCTGTTCAGCGTGCCGGGCAACTGTGCGCCCGCCCCGCTGCTCTACGGCCCGACGCAGTCCAGCGGGGCCTCGGTCGCCTGGGTCGCCCGGCTGCTCGGCTGCCGGCCCGCCGACGTGCCGGCCATCGCCGCCCGCGCGCCGGCCGGGCTTGCCGCCTCCGGCGGCGTCGGCGGGCTGCCGGCGTTCGTGCCGTACCTGTCCGGGGAGCGCGCGCCGCTGTGGAACGCGGACGTGCGCGGGCTGCTGCTCGGGCTGGCCGCCGAGCACGGGCCGGCCGAGATCGCCCGGGCGGTGCTGACCGGGACGCTGCTCAGCGCCCGGCACGTGCTCGACGCGGTGGAGGCCGCGACCGGCCGCCGGATCGCGGAGGTCGAGTTCACCGGGCGCGGCGCGGGCGACCCGGCCTGGGAGGCGATCGCGCTGGAGACGCTCGGCGCGCGGGTTCGCTTCCACTCCGATCCCGACCTGTCGGCGCGGGGGGCCGCGATGCTGGCCGCGATCATGGCCGGCGCCAGCCCGGCGCAGGCCAGCGCCGTCCTGGGCGACGCGACCCGTCCGGCGGCGCCGTCCGAGGCCGAACGGGCCCGGGGCCGGCGGCTGTCCGCCCGTTACCGCCGGGCCAGCGACGCCGCGCTGGCCTGGCTGGAGACCTCGGGCGGTGACGCGGATGGATGAAGAGCCTCGTCCGGCCCAGCCCCGACCGGCCCAGCCCCGACCGGCAGTGCCCCGGCCGGCCGTGCCCGCCGGGGTCATCGCCGTGGTCCGGGCGCCGACCGCCGGACAGGCCCGGGCGATCGTACGCGGGCTCATCGTCGCCGCGGTGCCCGCGATCGAGCTGACCATGACCGTCCCCGGCGCGGTGCGGATCATCGCCGAGTTCGCGGCTTCCGCGCTATGCGGAGGCACCGTGCTCGGCGCCGGGACGGTGCTCGACCCGGAGGGGTGTTCGGCCTGCGCCGCGGCCGGGGCGGCGTTCATCGTCTCCCCCGTCACCGACCCCGCCGTGCTCGCCCGGGCGCACGACCGCGGCGTCCCCTACGTCGGCGGCGCGCTCACGCCGACCGAGGTGCTGGCGAGCATGCGGGCGGGTTCGGACGCGGTCAAGCTGTTCCCGGTCGGGTCCGTGGGAGGCGCGGGCTACCTGCGGGCGCTGCGCGAGCCGCTGCCCGGGCTGCGGGCGGTGGTGTCCGGCGGAATCGCCACGGCCGAGGTGCCCGGCTACCTGGCCGCCGGGGCGCACGCCGTCTGCCTGGGCGGCGCGCTGATCGACCGGGCGGCGGCCCGCCGCGGCGACGCGGACGCCGTCGCGGTCCACGCCAGGCGGGTACTCGACGAGATCACGGAGGCGGACGGCCATGCTGATGATCACTGAGCTGCTGCTGACCCCGACGCCAGGACCGCTGTGGCGGCTGGTCAAGCAGGCCGGCATCAACCACGTGGTCACCCTGCTCGACGGCGGCGAGCAGCTGTGGCGATGGCCGGAGCCCGGGCAGCAGGACGGGCCGCCGCCGTTCGTGGCCCCGCCGCGGGGCGAACGGGCCTGGGACCGCCCGGCGCTGGCCCGGCTGCAGGCGGCCTACCGGGAGTACGGGCTCGAGCTCGCGGTGATCGAGGACACCGCGCCGATGGACGCGGTCCGGCTCGGCACCGCAGGCCGCAATGAGCAGATCTCCTGGCTGCACGACCAGATCCGGGCGATGGGCGAACTCGGCATCGGCACGCTCTGCTACAACTGGCACGCGGTCACCGGGTGGGCGCGCACCCACCACGACGTCCCGCTGCGCGGTGGCGCCCGGTCCGGCGGCTACGACGACGCCACCATGCGGAGGGCGGCCCCGGTGGCCGAGCCGGGCAGCATCGGCACCGGCCAGCTGTGGGCGGCGCACGAGTACTTCCTGCGTGCCGTGGTGCCGGTGGCCGAGGACGCCGGGGTGCGCATCTGCGTGCACCCGCACGATCCGCCGCTGCCCGAGGTGCGCGGCGTGCCGCGGATCATGGGCACGCCCGCGGCCTTCGACCGGGTGCTGGCCACCGTGCCGAGCGCGTACAGCGGGATCACGGTGTGCCAGGGCAACTTCACCTTGATGACCGACGACCTGCCCGCGCTCATCCGCCGCTGGGGAGCGCAGGGCAAGATCTTCTTCGTGCACTTCAGGGACCTGGCCGGGGACGCCAGCCGGTTCATCGAGGTGTTCCACGACGAGGGGCCGACCGACATGCTCGAGTGCATGCGGGCCTACCACGAGACCGGCTTCGACGGCCCGATGCGCCCGGACCACGTCCCAGCGCTGGCCGGGGAGAGCAACGAGAGCTACGGGTACGCCACCCTCGGCCGGCTGTTCGCGGTCGGCTATATCACCGGGCTTCGCGACGCCACCTACGGCCGGCCGCCGGCCAGGTACGGCCGTCAGGTCGGCGAGGACGCCCTGCGATAGCGATTAACGGAGACCGGCCTTCGCGCCGGCCGGGTCACACCTGAATGGGGATCAGGGTGGGGCCGGTGCGCCGGGGGGTGTGTTCGCGGTACTGGCGATAGCGTTCGGGCCAGTCCTCGGGCTCGTAGACGGTCACGCGACCCCGGCCTGCTGGGTCGCCATCTTGGCCCTGCTCGCGTTCGTCCCTGGTCCTGGCGTTGGCGAAGCAGGCCCAGATGGCGTGGTTCAGGTCCAGGCTCGCCGTACCAGGGCGGGATGATCGTGTCCGGGGTTATCGCGGCGTCGTGGGCCTGGCCGATCGGGCCGTCCGGCTCGGGCAGGGGCGGGCTGGACGGCAGGGGCGCGCCGTCCGGGCGGTAGAACGCGAACATGCCGCCGCCGGGTGGCGCGGCGATGAGGTAGCCGCGGTCGTGCACCAGCTTGTGGTGATAGGGGCACAGGATGATCAGGTTCTCCAGGTCGGTGCGGCCGACGCTGGCCCAGTGCTGGATGTGGTGCAGGTCGATCCAGCG
>WNGR01001987.1_pt1 | contig 24543 bp, 20 predicted proteins | sample 5407581 | NCBI WGS metagenome assembly WNGR01 (sample SAMN13153383, study PRJNA577476) | soil metagenome | isolation source: 80 cm soil or saprolite under Garry oak tree replicate 2 | place: USA:California | collected 2016-06-15
GCCTTCTCCTAATGCTACAGAGTTGCTTGCTTCACAAGCAATGCCGTTCCTCATGAGCTCGATTGAGAATTGCGGGGCTGACGTAGTGATTATTGATGCACCTCCTCTCCTTGGCTTATCTGATACCAGCATTTTAGCTGCCATGGCCAGTGCTACGTTGTTTGTTGTTGATATTACTCACGCTTATAAAAAGACTCTCAAGCAAGCGAAAGCACTTATCACCCAGACACGTGCTCAGGTTCTTGGGTGTGTTGTGAACAAGCAGATTCGTCGACGTGATGCTACTCCTTATACCTACTATATGCACACTTCCGATAACAATTATACAAAAGTGAAAAGCGATGAGATAAATCAAGGGATGCAGAATGGACATACCTCAATCACTCCTTCATCCCCTTTCATTTCAGCGCCGTTGAATGAGCAGAAAGCATGGCCAAACTAGAGAGGGTTTGCAACTTTGATAGATAAAATTGGAGCCTAAAAATCTGCTAAAGAGAAGCACTCATGATAACAATATCTGAAAAAATAAGCGATATCAAGTATCATATACGTTCCTCACCGCTCTTATTTTCTCTACTAGGATTTTTGACTGTGTTCCTGGTAGGAACATCTGTCGGTATTTTTGGCATTCCTGTCGGTGCTATGATTATCGCAATGATCATTCTAGTATTCATGATCGTCCAGCGCCAGGATGAGATAATGGTCATGCTTATAATAGCGGTTCATTTATACGTTGATTGGTATCTGGTTTATCATCTTGTGGCATTTGTTCTGGTTATTCTTTTGATTGTTTTATTTTATCGTACCCGTTCCCCTGAGCGCCCCTGGATTCTTCCACATGCTTTACCTCTTTGGTTGGTATTCCTCATACTTGCGGCATTTCCAGCTGCCAAGGGCGCCCTCACTCTTCGAGATTTGCTACTCTATTATCCCTCTATTGTCTTCGGTGCTTTATTGATGTTTTGGTTTGGAGCGCTTCTTGCACGCGACTCACTCAGCATTCGTCGGCTCTTCCAGACGCTCTCCTTCTTCGGGAGTCTCATTGCCATCCATACGATCATTCAGAATACGACAGGCAAGACTTTATTTGGATCAGCCCGAGCTGACGCCTATCTTTTAACTGTGTTAAACCATACATTGGCACCAGGTCTGAATGTCACTCGTTCTGGATCATTCTTTAACGAGCCAAACTGGAACGGGGCATTCTTAGCTATGATGTTCTTTCTGCCTCTGGGTCTTTTTGTCGAGAGTTCATCCATCCGGGCAAAGATGATCTATCTTGCTGAAGCTCTCGTAATGCTTCCTGCGTTACTATTCACATACAGTACTGCTTCGTGGTCGAGTCTTTTTGTGGGTATGATCTTTTTTATCATCCTTATAGGGCGTGCATCTCATCGTATTCAATTTGTAGTGAGTATTACAATTGCTGCACTGATACTTTTTATCTTCTTTAATTCACAGATAATACTTCAGTTCCAACATTCAACTAATGCGCAGGATCTGGCTTCACGTTTTGCATTATTGCAAACTGCCTGGCGAATAATCCAGGCTAATCCGCTGACTGGAATTGGGCTGGGCCATGCAAATTACTTTCTACTAGCCGCACCATATCGTGTACCCATGGACTACATTCCTTTGGACCACCCTCACAATTCATATATGGAATGGGCTGCCATGGCAGGCTTGCCAGTTCTGTTTGTATTTCTCGCCCTCTTAGGGACGGGGATATGGCTGACTATACAGAACTGGATCAAAGCAGATGCACAAACACGTTCTCTTCTCGGAGGTGGACTTGCTCTGATTATTGCATTGAGTTTTAACAGTTGGAGCAACGACTGCTGGACACTTCCACCGTTAGCAGCGATAGGTTGGTTAATTCTTGGAGCAATTTCATCTCCGATACTCAAGAAAAGCCTCATCAGAAAAGGAAGCATTAGAACATAAGTAGTCTGGGAGGTATCACTTGATGAAATTAAGCTATCAATAACTTGAGCTTGTAGATGAGTTAAGAAACGATAGAGACATGTATGACAAAAAAACAATACGGCATATTCCGCATTCGCAAGTAGAGGAGAAAAGGCAATATCAGCCAGATGTCGATACAATTAAGGAGCGCATCCAATTGAAAGATGTGCCTCACTTTAGCTTGCCAACAAAAAGTATTGATCAGTGGTCAACATATCTGGAACTTCCTGATCAGGCAGACGGCGCATCGATTACTGAGGTGAAAAGCTCATCCGAGAATTATGTAGAATTGATACGTAAACTCGCAAAAAGCTCCGGGGTGTATGCCATAGCTTCGTTTGTATCTCCACTCATTGCTCTCGTGCTTGCGCCCTTTTTAACCCATAATCTTTCTCACAATGACTATGGCGCTCTGACTGTCTTGAACACTGTGATTGCCTTGATAGTTGGAATAACACAGTTTGGCCTCGCATCGGCTTTCTTTCGAGCATACAATTGTGATTTTGAGTCCAAACGCGATCACCTGGATATTCTCGCGACGGCTGTTGTCTTACTCTCGCTAAGCACCATTCCCGTGGTAATTGCAGTGATCGCATCATCATCATTTGTCTCCAGTATATTATTTGGCACGGCCATTTACAGTGGTCCCTTAGCAATCGCTGCAGTGATTGTTCTGATGCAAAATCTGACAGTACCAGGATTCTCGTGGTGCCGAGCAGAAAGCAGACCCTGGCTCTTCTCATCGTTATCTATTGTTAACCTTATCATCAGCCTTGGAGCTAACATTTTCCTCGTTGGCATATTGCAAATGGGCGTTACAGGTTCACTGCTAGCAATTGCCGGAGGCTATGCATGCGTTGTCATACTCACTCTTCCTTATATCCTTATCCGTGCAGGCTTACGACTGCGTCTGGATATTACTCAGAACCTCCTTACTTTTGGTTTCCCGCTCGTCTTTAATTTTATTTCTATCTGGGTATTACAACTGTCTGATCGTTACCTACTAGGCCGTTTGGGGACTCTATCCGAGGTAGCAAGTTATGGAGTAGCCTATACTCTAGGGGGAGTGATAAATATTCTCATCATTACTCCCTTTATGCTGGCCTGGCCTGCGGCTATGTTTACCATTGCGAAAAGAAAAGATGCCACACAGGCTTTTCAACTTGTTTTTCGCTGGTTCAGTGCCTTACTACTTTTTGCCGCCTATGGTCTTTCACTCCTAAGCACAGCACTCCTCAATCTATTGTTCCCACCTGCCTATCATTCAGCAGCACCTGTTATCCCAATCATTGCAATGTCAACTATGTTTTTCGGCCTCTCCACCATTTGCAACATTGGCATTTCTTTACGGCGCAAAACCTGGTACGCTTTTCTTGTTGGAGCCATTTCGGCTCTCATTAACATTTGTGCTAATCTTGTTTTAATTCCTTTGTATGGATCGATGGGAGCTGCCACTTCAACCCTTATTGCCTATGCATTGCTTGTCCTATTCAGTTATATCATAAACCAGCGTCTTTACCCCGTCCCCTTTGGGATTGGAAAATTTTTGTTCGCGCTGATCATTGGTATCACCCTTTATTGCGGAGCAGAAACACTGGCACAACCACATGGAGTAATCTTAGCATGGAGCATTTTACTTGGTGCTTTTTTTCTATATGGTGGCTACCTACTACTCTCATTCAGAATTGAAAAATGGATGAAAGAATACAGGAGATTTTGATCGTATGAAAACACAATCTGATACGACTTCCAAGGAGGAAAATAAGGCTTCTTACTCTCCCCAACATCTCAGGGTGTGCATGCACGTCCTGGAGATAGGACGCACTGATTATCGTGTGTTGCGCGAGGCCGCTGCTCTTAGGGAAGCAGGTTATGATGTTTCCATTGTTGATGTGGAACCGGAGCACTCACGACCGCCCGAGGAAGATTTTCAAGGTATCCGGCTGAAACATATTGTCAATCCTGCCTGGTTCTCTCGAACGCGCTTCAAACCGTTGTTTTTCGTCAAAATGGGTTGGATGATTCTCCGTGCTGTCATGGTAATGTTGCGAACGCCCGCTGATATCTATCATGCACACGATGAAAATGCATTAGCTGCATGTTATTTCGTAGCTCGGTTACGCCGCAAACCGCTCATTTTCGATGCCCACGAATTGCCGCTCGAAAACAATCCCAACTTTACACGCTGGCATCGACTAACTGCGCTGGCCAAACGCATCTTCGCCGCAGCACTACCTTACTGTAAGGGCATTATTGCGACTTCTGCCCCCACGGCAGGAGCAATTCGCCAGGAGTATCATGTACCGGATGTTACACTCGTTCGTAATTTTCCTTCCTATCGAGAAGTTCAGAGGAGTGACCGCTTGCGGCAATATCTCGGGTTGTATCAAGAAGTACGTATTGCTCTCTTTCAAGGGTATTTGCAATCTAATCGTGGGTTAAATTGGCTTGTTCAGGCGGCTCCATTATTGGATTCCAATATCGTGATTGTCATAATGGGTAGGGATCAGAGTGGTATCAAAGCACAGCTTGAGGCCTTGATAGCTGAAAATAAGGTTGCCGATCGTGTCAAAATTATTCCAGCTGTCCCGTATGCAGAACTGCTCGATTGGACAGCCTCTGCCGATATCGGTTTGACCCTTGTTTCACCTGACTATGGAAAAGCGGGGAATGTAATGCTGCCAAACAAACTCTTCGAATATTTGATGGCAGGTCTACCTATAGTGGCCTCACCAAGTGATGCTGTGTCCGAGTTTATTTCAACCTACGATGTTGGGCGATTAATGGATTCACTTGATCCAGAGAATATAAGTAAAGCCATCAATAAGATGCTAGAAGACAATGCTGCTCTCATGCGCATGCGTCGCAATGGTCTGGAAGCGGCTAAGAACTATTTAAATTGGGAAAAGGAAAAAGAGCACTTACTTGAACTCTATAGCAGGATTTTAGGAGTGCAGAACAAGGAACGGGGGAAGGGCTTTCATGACAACTATCTCAAGAAAGCAAATGTTAGTTGAGGGAAGTCAGGATGCAGTTCTAGCAGGAACAAAGATCTGTATGCATGTTCTAAAATCCGCACAAGCTGATGTACGTGGCTTGCGTAATGCTATGACGCTTGCAGAAGCAGGGTGTAGCGTTTCTTTTGTTGACGTAAGAGGTCACGATGTACACACCTCCAAAGAGCTAATTGGAGATGTTGAAATGAAACATGTTAGCGTGCCCGATGCTTTTTTTGCTACACATTTCAAAAAATGGGCTTTCTTCTGGTCCGCCTTTATGTTTCTACGCGGCCTTTTTCGGCTGATACAAACCCCGGCCGATGTTTATCACGCACTCGATCTGCCAGCTTTACCAGCATGTTACATCGCAGCAAAACTTCATCGAAAGCCTTGTATTTATGATGCCTATGAACTCCCCCTGGCTACCCACACTGTTGCCAATTTGAGTAAGAGCCGCTTCTTTCTTCGAGCGCTTTTATCACCCTTGCTCAATGTAATAGTACCTGACTGCGCTGGAATCATCACTGTCTCACCACCTATTGTTGAAGAGTTCCGCAATTACTATCATTGCCAGAATGTAACACTCATTCGCAACATGCCTCCTTATCAAGTGGTATCAAAAAGTGATCGAATACGGCAATATCTTGGCCTGGATTCTCACATACGCATTGCTCTCTACCAGGGATATTTACAGCCTGATCGAAGCCTCGATACATTGATTAGGGCAGCACCATTCCTGGAACAAGACATTGTTATCGTGATGATGGGCGAAGATAGAGTAGGAACGCAGGCACAACTTGAAGCCCTTATTGCAAGCGAAGGAGTAGGCGATCGCGTCAAAATCGTTCCGCCTGTTCCCTATGCAGAATTGCTGAACTGGACGGCCTCGGCAGATATTGGCCTGACTGTCTATGCTCCCGATTACTCAAAAAATGTGCAGATGATGCTGCCGAACAAGCTCTTTGAGTATCTCATGGCAGGACTTCCTGTACTTACATCGGAGCTTGAAGCTATAACAGAAGTAGTGAGAACTTACGAAGTAGGGCATATTGTCTCTTCATTAGAACCGCGGAACATAGCAGCGGCCATCAATACGATGTTATCAGATCGTGCGGCTCTTGCGGACATGCACTACAATGCATTGAAGGCTGCTCAGAATAGCCTTTGCTGGGAGCAAGAATCATCTAAACTTATTCAACTCTATCAGGATATATAGAAGAGTGCAGGCAAAACGAGATACCTGAAATAGCTGAAAATATTTTTCAGGTCCCAGTGGCTGCACAAGCCTTGTTGCTGAATTCAAAAAAAGCGAATATATCGAAACAAGTTCCTCAAGATGTGAGATGATGAGTTACCAGAGCTTCCATCACGTTTGTCATCATTTTTTGGATGCCAGGTACGATAAGGTCTTGATTGGAACACAACTCATCTTGAAATAAACGATAGCTATCAAGTGCCGCAGTCCAGTAGATAGAACCAGCGGCAAAGACAAGTGCTCCAGACTTTGCAAAGTAATAAGTGGTGTTGCTAACATCAGTCTGATGCTTGTCATTTATTGTACGTGATGTACCAATGACTTGAAGTCCCTCAGGTGTAGCACCGTTATTATAAATACGATCCCATTCATAGCCTACAAGGCTGCATCCGTACGAGTGTCCTGGTTGTAGTCCAGTTCCATTCAGGAGTGGAGAGGCTACCTGAGGGCTCAACTGCCAGGGAAAGCTTGATTGATCATTGAGTCCAGAGAACATGACGCCAATCAAAGCATTTTCTGGACGATTGATTACAGGATCACGCCATTGAGATGTCACACGAGAGTTATCTTTACCATAGAGAGGATCTCGCGTAAGATCGTTGTGATCTGTCTGCGCCTTGTAACAAACAATTGTGCGGTCTGGAATTCCCTTACTATTTGTTTCGAAGCGCATCTGCCAATAAGCAATATTCGCTCCAAGAAATCCCAGACTTACACCTTGATCGCGAGCATACTCGACACCATCACGCATTTCCTTTGTCCAATATTCATCATGGTCGATAGAGAGAAAGACAGTGTGTTGCAATAATTGCTGGGGCCGTTCGTGAAGATCTACACTGCTTATATAGGATAAATTATAGCCCTGACGTTCCATCCAAAAGATAGCGTCGGCATCAAAAACTAAAACATGCCCCGAACCGAACTCCTCTGTGTAAGGTCGATCAAATGACACTTTACTACCTCTAGGCAAATGGTTGTTCTCTGCGTACATGCCGCTATCAGCTTCATAAAGGCTAAGACCTCCCCACGAATTATACGCCTCATATGTTGTGTCTGCTGTGACAACAACATATGTAGAATGATCATTGCCCAGAACATCGAACGGTACATAGGTTTGTAATCCGCTAGCATCTGCGAACTTCGCCAGGTAGACCCCTGTAACCCAATCAGAGGGCACAGTGAGGGTATAAGATGGCTCCCAGTTGGCTTCAACGAGCCCTACATTTGAATTAACAAGACAGGATTTACAGTTAACCAGGAGGTGTGCCTGTGCATCGTAGAATCCTTGTGCACGTCCAACTTGATTCGAAAGTAAAAACTTCAGCCGTCCACCTGTTCCTCCATACCAGCCAAGACGATAGATACCAAGCGAATAAAGAGAGCCATTTACCTGGGTGCTAACATAAAAAGTTAGGGGTTTTCCAGGTGATACTGATGTTGCACTAGCATATGCCTGGATTTGTGTAGTAGCTGCACTTCCAGGTGGAATTTTCCAACCTATTGTTCCCTGTAAGGCATTCTCACGTTCAATAACGTTACGTGAAACAGTAGCTGTTGGCAATGGAAGTGTCTGATCGACATTACTCTTCCTGGAAAGGAAAAAATTCGAGCCAACCAATACCGCTGCTGCTGAAATTCCGAGCACTGCAAGGAAGATAATAGTGTTATTCAATCGTGATCGCATTTACATTCCTCCAGGTATCTTTTGATGATTATCTCAAGTATCAATAAACTCGTTGATCTCATCCAACCTTCTGGAGATACCTTTCACTGTACATATTGCCCCATACCGTAAGTACATCGTTACTATCTTTGTGTCGCCAGTCACCTGTCATCGAATTGTCTTCATCCGTGTACCAATTGTAGGCAACAGCTCCTGCTCCCTGCCTTGTATTTACCCAATTAGCGATGTAATCAAGAAACCCCAGGTTCCATTCAGGATGATAAGTGCCTCTACCATCATAAATGCCCACTTCATCTACGATGACGGGAAACATCGAAGAGAAGCCTGCCCAACGTTGATCGGAGAGTCTCTGCTCTTGAAGCGTAAAGGTTACGCTCTCATTGGCATAACGATGTACCCCATACACAATGTTACTATCGTTAAGTACATACGTGCCTATTTGTCGTAAATCTGAAGAGTGATAAATAGTATTAACTACTATTGGGGCTGTGTTGCCTGCTTCCCGAATAGCTCGTACATACTCAAGGTGCTGAAATTGCCAGAACTTCCAATCGGAACACCTCACATGATCTCCACTCTCGCAATTTGGTTCATTCATTGGCTCTATCCACACATAGGAATTGTTTTTGTAACGAGCTGCTAAAGAGCCAACAAACTGCAGAGAGGTAGAAAAATCATCAGTTAAAGAGTTAGCAAGTTCGATAACCATCCCTCGCTGTGTGGTCCAATTTACCACGTTATCTAACTCTTGCATGTAATCAGGAAGATAGTGGGGATCGGTAGATGGAAGATCAGCAAAATAGGCCGAAACAAACAATCGAATAAAATTCACTCCCAAACGTTTGATGCTATCTAAATCACGCTGCGCATTTTTATAATTAATCATACCAACACCGTATGCTGATCCATCGAACCTCCCCCATACCGCTGTTACACCCTTTACAATAAAAATATGCCCCGTAGGATCATAGATTTTATTTTCCATCACCTTGAAACCACTAATTTGTCCTGCATCCAATGATCCATGTCCCATGAAAAAAGAGAAGGTGAGTATAACAGCTGACAAGAGAACTAAAACGAGTTTTTTGAGTGCGGTTTGCAACATGTACTTAGCTCACGATTAATTCGGACCTGTTTTCCTTAATGTACAAAACGAAGCTGAGCATGCAAGAGGGTAGGGCATGACGGAGAAGTACTATTCCAAGGCTCGCATTCTTCGTTACTATTACTTTGTTAGTTTCGTCGAGGACGAAACTAACAAAGTAATAGTAGTTAAAGAGACGTTCTCTTTCAAAGAAAGTCTACGGTTCACAAACTCTCGATAGCGAGCCTTTGTGATGGTAAGACTTGCTGCAATCGGTTGCAAAGTGTTAAATGGTCGTATCTCAACCGAATCGCAACCATTCATCAACCCGTTCTCAATGTTAAAACTCTTTTCCTCGTGATAATCTTCGTAAAAAGTATGCTGGCCATATTTTTTGCCTTCTGTTTGACTTTGGTGCTGTTTCGTCCCCTGTGCTCAACAAAGTTGGATGATGGAACTATGCGAGTGAAGAGCGATAGAGCAAATGAGATATCAGGTTTGGAGTAGTATATATGTCTATGAATATTCGTGAGAAGAATGCATGTGATATCCCGGCTTATCACTTTGACATGTCGCAGTTCTTAATCGTACAGAATTGTACCTTTGATCCTGGAGGAGTACCTCATCAAATAGATCCGGTTGGATATCATCCAACTACAATTGCACAGTATGCTCTGGCCAACTGGAATCGATATCTTGCTACTCAAAATGAAGCCTATAGAAGTACATTCCTGGCCCAGGCAAATTGGCTTACGGAAAATGAGGTTCGCATCGGAGATGACGTCGGAGGTTGGCCTATCTCTTTTCCTCATTGGGACGTTTTTAATGGTGGTCCCTGGTTATCCGCGCTGGCCCAAGGAAGTGGTATATCCGTATTAACACGCGCGTATCAGCTCACCGATGAAGAAAGATACCTGGAGGCGATGCATCGAGTCACTCGTACATTTGAGCTTGACATTCTTGATGGTGGCGTCAGTACACCTATCAGTCCTGATGGTATCTTTTTTGAGGAAGTCGCTGTATATCCTGCTTCGCACTCCCTTAGCGGCTTCGTGTGGGCGCTCTTTGGTCTCTATGACTACATTGAATGTACAGCTGATAGCCAGGTCAGAACAGTAATCCAGTGTAGTCATGCAACGATGCATCGCCTGCTTGAGGAATACGATACCGGCTACTGGGCACACGCCGATCTGCTTCGGCGGCATCTGGCATCCCCTCAGCATCTCGCCTTACAGACTTCGTTACTTGAGGCGCTTGCCATTGTTTCTAGCTGTGAACATTGTTCGGAAATAGCTTCACGCTGGAAAGGCTATCAACGACACTTTGGCTCTTACTTGCATTACTCGATTGCTCAGAGCCTTGCTGGTTGTGGTCAGGCGCTCCTGAGAGCGTTCCGAAAGGTGTTCATCCCCAGGTTGCCTGCTTCACCCCCTCTACGCGTCAGTATTCCTATTAACGCTTTTCCAGTAACTGGCGGCACATTTACTGTTTTGGGGGGAGTGGCTGAAGTCACTTCAGATATTTGGCAGATCAAGTATTTGACACGGCATATAGGTCCTGATTCAGACAACTTTGATATTCAACAATTCGGGAATGCAAGAATGGATCCCTGGCATTTCCCTACTGTTTGGGTATATGTTTTGCAGGGATGCCTGAAACTTCTTTCGCTAGTGCATCACGGTGCTGGATACCATGTTATCTTGCCACAAGATGGTGTCTTTACTGCTGCTTTCTCTGGCTTGGCAGCAAAGTTAGCGGGCATGCGTGTCGTGTGTATCGACCATGCCAATTTGACGTTGCTCAAAAGCCCTATCTATCGTGAGGAGCACAGGCGTGCTCTTGCAACCAGATCCTGGTCTTTTCGCCTCTGTGCTGGACTCATGCTTGAATTGTATTGGCCAACTCTCTATCAGATAGCACGCATCTCAGGACGTTTTGTCGATCATTTCCTTGTTCCCGGTATTGTAGGTGATGGTGTAGAGGAAATATGTGAGAAATTGGGAGTGTACTCAAGTCGAATCACTCGTTTCAATAGCATGATTGACACCCAACATCATATCATACCGGAGGCGACAGTGAGATCGAGGATGCGTGAGCAAAAAGGTCTTGATGGAGATAGCATCGTGATTGCTATAGCGTGCCGATTGGCACCTGAAAAAGGTTTAGAGGTCGCTATGGAGAGCTTGAGTCAATCACTGGCTAGATTGGACCCTACGCTATATACTCGCGTCCGTATCATTGTAGCAGGTGATGGACCACTCCGTCAGTACATGGAAGAAGAAATTCAGCGGCGAGGATTAAATCAAGTGTGTCAGTTATGGGGAAATCTTTCCCATGACGCTGCTATCGAGCTACTAAGCATGAGCGATATATTTCTGTACACCAGTACGCGAGGAGCCTGTTTTCCTATGGCTGTCTTAGAAGCAATGGCTTCTGGATGTGCAGTTATTGCTTCCAAACAGCCTATGTCGAATGCACATCTCCTCGCCCAGGAACGTGGCATTGCAGTTGATGCGGGTAATGCAGAGCAGACGGCCGTTGCGCTTGAAAAGCTCATCAATAGTGCAGAATTGCGTTATAATATGGGACGATCTGCCAGAAACTACATTGAGAAGCAACATAGCCCTGAAAAGTTTAGGCGAGATCTACAACGAGCTACTTATTGGTCTGATCTCGGTACTCTTTTGGCCGGAATAGATTGAGAGCAAGTGACCGCATAAGTTTTCTATCCGACACCATCCTGTATTGTGTGTAAAGAGTAGAGGGTTCCCAAAGAAGAGAAATTGAAGAGATAATACAGGCATAACTTGTCCCTTTTACCCAAAACATTCCATTTCAAACAGGAGGGAACGAATATGCCTGTACCCAAGAAAAAGAGTACCACATCCAACACGGACCCCTTAGCGTTGGAACAAGCATCCCCACCATTGCCAGAACAGCAGATGTTCCATGAGCATTTGCGCGCGTTGACGCGGGATGCGGTGCGAGTGGTGATCGAAGAAGTCATGCGCGAGGAACTGAAGCAGTTCCTGGGAGCCGCCTGGGGAGAGTATACTCCTGAGCGGAAAGGATACCGCAATGGCACCTACACTCGCGATCTGGCGACCTCATCCGGTCCCATCGAAGATCTTGAGGTCCCCCGAGATCGAGAAGGGCACTTCCATACCCAGGTCTTTGATCGCTACAGTCGCTATGAACCGCAGGTGGCCGATGGGATAACGCAGATGTTTGTGGCAGGGGTCAGTACGCAAAAAGTGGGAGAAGTGACCCAAACGCTGATGGGAGTCGCCCCCAGCGCTAGCGCGGTCAGTCGTCTCAATCAAACCTTGACTGAGCAATTTGAAGCCTGGCGAGAGCGCCCACTGCTCCCCCACTATCGCATTGTCTACCTCGATGGTGTCCATTTTACCGTTCGGCATGGAGTACAAACCGACTCGACCATCATTTTAACCGCGCTCGGTGTCGACCTGGAGGGGAACAAAGACGTGCTAGCACTACGAGCGTGTGCGGAGGAAGACAAAGATAGGTGGAGTTGTCTCTTACAAGATTTGCGCCGCCGTGGGGCCACTCAGGTGGATCTGATCGTCACCGATGGGCATGAAGGCCTGCTTGCCGCCGTCTCCGCTCTCTTTACCGCGACGCCGCGCCAACGCTGTGTCGTGCATAAACAACGCAATATGCTGAACGCCATTCCCCATCGCGAGCGCAAAGAGGTCAGCGCAGAATTAGCTGGGATCTTCAAGCAGGAGAAGAAAGAGGATGCGCTGCTCAATCTGACGGCCTTTCAAGCCAAATACCAGAAGCGCTATCCTGAAGCTATCCGCAGCCTGGTCGAAGATGAAGAGCATCTTTTAACCTTTTATGCTTTTCCGCCGGTGATGCATCGGTACATCCGAAGTACCAATGCCATTGAAAGCTTCTTTAGCAACGTTCGGCAGCGGACTGATCAGATTGACGCTTTCACGACGGAAACCAGTTGCTTGACCATCGTCTGGGCGGTAATGCAGGATATCCACTTGCCCAGGATACCGGTCTCCTAAGAGATGCATGAGGATCGCTAGCGGATCAAAATCGCCAGCCCAAACGGCTGGGTCAGGGGAAGGTTGCCATTGCAAATGATCCTGTGTAACAAGAACCCTTTCCCATCTTTTTCTTCACATCTGTGGTAGACTTGGCACCTCTTTTTCTCTTCTCTCAGATCTTGTGGGCAGCGGTTACCAGCCTCACACCTCTGGTTGCTTGTTTATTGCTGATCTTTACTTGGTTGACTGACAAATTGAATGTGCCTGAAAAAGGGGAAGAGTGCTCAGCAAAAGGAATAAAAGTCCTCAAACCGGTGTATAGATTCCTAAGAGGGGCCCATATCAATCGCCGAATTACAGGCCCGGAGAGGGTTTTGTGCCGATTTTGCTGAAGGAAGCAGAAACCCATTCAAGGCACTTTTGCTCATGGAAACAAGACAGATTCTCTGTCTAGGGGGAAAGGCAATGCCAAATATGGGCACAGCACCTGCTCGACCCGCCTCATTATGGCACAATCGCGACTTCTTGCTGCTGTGGAGTGGGCAGATCGTCTCAGCAATCGGATCGCAGGTCTCGTTGATCGCTTTTCCATGGGTGATTTTGGCGGTCACCGGCTCCCCTGCGCAAGCGGGTCTGATCGCCGCCATGCGCACGCTGCCTTACATCCTCTTTGGCCTTCCCGCTGGAGCGTTGATTGACCGCTGGAATCGCAAGCGGGTCATGATTCTCTGCGATACAGGACGCGCCCTTGCCCTGGGGAGTATTCCAATTGCGTTCGCTTTCGGATTGCTTACAGCCGTGCAACTCTACCTCGTCTCATTCATCGAGGGCACGCTTTTCATCTTTTTCGGTCTGGCCGAAGCGGCGGCTCTGCCACGCGTCGTGTCGCAGGAACAACTTTCTGGTGCTACTGCGCAGAATGAGTTCGTGTACTCCGTCTCCGGACTACTCGGACCATCCTTCAGTGGCATCCTCTATTCCATTAGCAACACCATGCCATTTCTGGCTGACGCCGTGTCGTATGTCGTTTCGGTCTGCTCATTGCTCTTAATCAAAACGCAGTTTCAACAAGAGCGAACCGCCGCGTCTGGTGTAGGAGGTCGATTCATCGTGCGCTTCTGGACAGAGATCCTGGATGGCATGCACTGGCTGTGGCATCACACTGTTATTCGCTTTCTGGCGGTGCTGGTAAGTGGACTCGACCTCTGTGGCGCTGGGTATGTATTGATCGTGCTCGTCCTTGTCCAACAACACCATGCATCCAAGCTTACAACCGGCCTCATCCTGGCAAGTGGCGGCATCGGCAGCATTCTTGGCGCGCTCATCGCCGGTCCACTCGCTAAGAGGTTCCGCGTCGGGCAACTCATGATCATCGCAAGCTGGCTCCTAGCCTTGACGTGGTTGCCCTTCGCCTTCGCGCCCAATCCAGTTGTTTTAGGTTTGATCGTGGCATCTGCCTTCATCGTCGTTCCAATCCACTCCTCGGTACAATACGGCTTCCGATTAGCCTCGATCCCAGACAAGTTGCAGGGCCGGGTGAACAGTCTCTACCGCGTCGTCTTGTTCGGCTGCCAATCTGTTGGGTTGTTGCTCACAGGTGTGCTCCTCCAGGCAATTGGTCCTGTTCTCACCGTTCTGTTACTCTTCGTCCCGCAATTCATCCTGGCACTCGTGGCCACCCTCCATCAGCCTTTGCGAAACACGCCACGATTGAGCGAGGTACAACCTTCATGAGTTTGGGCCCGGGCGGATTCGTCATCCTTTTGCTGAGCACTCTTCTCCCTTTTTCAGGCACATTCAATTTGTCAGTCAACCAGGGTCTTTACACAACACTCGGCATGGTGTCTTCTATCCGGTTTTGCGTGTTCCTTTTTAGGTGTATTTTTATCGCAAAGCCCGAGATTGCTTCACTAGCCACTTTCCTATTCTCCCCCCCCAATAACGCGCAGATTCGACCGTTGCCACCGAAGCAGGAAGAGGGTCTCTCAAATCAAGGTAGTCATACCTTATTGGAGTGAAGCATGAGACGAAGAAATCAAATGAAGCCCTGGTTGGTGATGGCATTCCTGGCCTGCCAGAGTTCTGTACGGCCTCAAGCGTTGTCGCGATGTCACCACCGAGATGTCGCATCCATTTACCAACACGATAACCTGTCAGTGGTGTGAGCTGATCACCATTCGCCCATTGATAGAGAAGGTAGGGAAAATCAACCCCAGCTCGTACCGCAATCTCAACCGAGGCTGAGAGGCGTGGATTAATTTCCATCAAGTAGGGATTTCCATCGCTGTCCCGCCGAAATTCTACTTCGGAGTAGCCCTCCAACTCTATTTCACGCACTAATCGTTCCGCTTGGTCATCTATATCCGGAGGAATTGCAATACTCTGACGTAATACCGATGTACCACCTAATTGAGGTACCGTCCGCCTGGCCCACTGAGCGAAGCGTGCATAGAATTGACCTTGAGCATACAAAAAGCTCACTGCCTCTCTTCTGCCTGAAAGATACTGCTGAAAGAGTATTGCTACTCCTTGACCTTGACAGGTCAATTCTTCAACTGCGTATCGTGCTTCATCGAGCGTTGTTACCAGCATACAACTCAGTTTAATGCTCTGTCCTTCGCTCCATACCCACGATTGCACAGGTTTGACGACGGCTGGCAATCCAACATACTGTATTGCAGCCTCGACCTCATCCAAGGTCTTGACATGCATACTTCTTGGAATGCCCAAACCTAGTCGCCTGGCAATTTCCAGTGTCTGCTCTTTATTCAATGCTATGCCCAGAGCGGGCTCCCTGGCCAGCGCAATACTTGCACGTCGCTCAAGGCGCTCACGATACATGCATAGCAATGCCGCAGTGGAATCCGACGAAGTGATGAGGACCTTCACCCTGGTGCGATCGAGAATCTGCTCTAGATAGTTGAGAAATGCTTCCGAACTTCCGTCTGTTGGACAGACGAATGCTCTCTGACACCATCGTGATGAAAAGGCAGGAACTCTATCAAATGTTTCAAGAGCAGCCACATTCAATCCGTGTCTACCAAGTGAGCGGACCGTCACTAACGATTGTCGCAGATTTGCTTCAAGCACCAGTGCATCGAACGCTTGTTGAGGTGTTTCAGGTAATAAGGAGTTATTTGCAAACTTGCTTTTCCTCAACTTTGGCTGCAGATTGGTATCGTGTGATTCCTCCAGAAGAAAATCTTGCATTATGCTTTACCTCAAAACGACTGCCGTTTTAGCTGTGATAATCTAGGACGTAAATGTACGAATCTTCTGCTGGCTGATAGCAAATTGCTTGCATAGGAGAACACCGGCACGAGGGGTTTCCTTAAGCCTGCTACATCCGCTGCTAACAACAACCAGTGGCGTTCCATGTCAATCTCAATACGGCGAAGTTGGAGCGGATTGCTTTTCGGGGTATTGAAACCATAGATGGTTGTTACAGCCCAATCGTATCCTGCCGACCGCACTGCTTCTACAGCTACCTCATTGATGTGCTCAGCCTTTCCAATAGGATAAGCAAATATACGAACGTGCTGGCCCAATTGCTGTTCCATGATGGCAGAGCATTCGATTACCTGATGTTGCACTTCACCTGGGTCATTTAGATAGCTGAGCACAGGATGATGCATCGTATGTCCACCAAATGAAACCCATCCGCTTGCAGCCATCTCACGGATTTCAGCCCAGTTCAAGACGACCCCCTTGTCGCGGAGAATCGAAGATGGCACCATCAACTCTTCACGAACCATTCCCAGGAATTCTTCACGCTCTGCAACTGACCTGGCATTCCGTGCATGCAGATAGATCACATGCGCAAGTGCTTTCCGCTCCTCCTGTCTGTTCAGTTGATAAGTACGGCTCTCAATTGTTATTTTGCCCGCGCGTGCATGTTCTACGAAGTGGCTACCTATAAGCCACCAGAAACAGTTACCACTGTCGATATAGCCAGGAATAATAAATACAGTGATAGGAACTTGTAGCTTACTCACTATTGGAAAAGCTTCTGTATAAAGATCACTGAATCCGTCATCAAAGGTCAATACCAATGGAGTTCGCCGATCGCGTTTCTGCACAGCTGCTTTATTCGATGCGTATAGCTCCTCTAGAGCCTCCTCTAGATGCATGATGCGATAATTTCGACGCAGGTAGAGCAGATGACGGTATAAATCCCCTGACGCACGATGGTAATTGAGAATAATTAAGTGCCGTCCCAAGAGCTGTCTCCACCAGACCATAAGTTTCAACACGCCGGTATAATAGCATATGGCAAAGAAAAGAAGTTGCTTTTTCAGAGCCTGTCTCCTTACTATCGACTTACCCTTAACACCTTCTGAGACATCTTATGTCCTACCTGTTTTGCTACCGAATCAGCCACTCGTTTTGCAGCCGCGTCGGTACCGACTACAAAGCGGTAGAGTGGTCCGAAGCTCAGCAGTGAGGAGTATCCTACAAAGTAGAGTTTTGGCACGCTGCTTTCGAACCCCTTGTTCAATATGGGAGCATTCTGATACGTCTGCACTTTTGTTAATAACTGTGGATCCAGCATGGGCAATTTACGAATATCTAAGTGATACCCCGTTCCCAATATAACGTGATCAGCTTTCAACTTCATATGGTTTGACAGCGACAGTATCACCCCATCATCCAATTCCCTTGCCTCCTGTACATGCTGCAACTCATGTAGGATAACCTGACCTTCGATCCGCGGCTTCAGCCATGCCGCCCCTATTGGGCCATTGCGACCAGGGCCATGTAGCAGTTTATCTTTTCTAGATCGAGGGAGCCGTTGGAAAAGATAAGGAAAATGTTCTAGCCTCCAGTTAAACCAGCCAGGAGAAATGCCTGCTTTTGGATTACGAAGCCGCTCCATGAGCGGACGATGCTCCGGGAATGAACCAGATCCCTTTATCCAGGTGAGGGGACTTCGGCTCACCAATTGTACATGAGCGCCGCTCTCATGTGCTAAGGCGGCTGTCTCTAATGCACTTTGTCCTCCACCTATAATAATTACCTGTTTACCGACGAAACGGTCAAACAACTGATGCTCGGCTGTATGTGTTACTAATTCAGACTCCAGATGGTCGTACTCTGGCGGTCGGTAGGTGTAGTAGCCCAACCCAGGGGCCATCACAACAGCAGAACTTCGAATCACACGACCATGTGTAAGCATTAAGATGAATTTGTCCCCTTTCAACTCGATCGTCTTTATAAAAGTCTCATCGATATTGGGAACCAGTTGCTTTTGGAACCAGAGACCATATGCAATGAAAGTCTTAGATGCAAGAGGATCATATGCTTCCATGCCTTTTTCTTGAAAGTATTGCGCCAAACCATATTGTTTGTGAGGATCAGAGAGATTACTCGCCCACCAATATGAGCGAAGTAACATATCTCTTGGCATATTCTCACGCCAAAAACTTAAAGGTCGGCCATAGACTGCTACATTAATCCCACGTTCTAACAAGTGGGCTGCGATTGAAAGACCATACGGACCGGCTCCAACAATTACAACATCATAGTCGGTAAGTGAATGAGCGCTAGTTGATTTCGGTGCGTCTAAAGATAGACTCATGCATTTCCCCCCAAATTATGATATTCAGCCTTTACTGACAGAATCCAACAGAATGAGTGATTTGTTCAGATTACTCATTTTATTTTAATCTGACATTGAATATATGTTGGTGGAATTTCAATGTTGATTTGGTTAATAAACCTGCAAATTGGTTATGAAATCATAATTGTGTATGGCTTTTTCGTATCCATGAACATTTTAGATGTTATGATTGAAGTTTTGAGACGTTGTGATTGATGAGTCAATATTACATAATCTAGTTTAACTGTTAGGAGCAAGATTTACACATGCAAATACCTTTAGTTGGCTTACAAGCTCAATATCAGACAATCAAACACGAGGTTCTGGCAGCTTTCGAAGAGGTACTTGACCATATGCAGCTTTTTCTCGGTCCGCACTCGCGGGCATTTGAAAACGAATTCGCCACCTACTGCGGATGTAAGTATGGGATAGGTCTTTCCTCGGGTACCGATGCGCTCGTACTCGCTCTACGTGCCTGCGAGGTCGGACCAGGCGATGAAGTCATCACTGTGGCTAACTCTTTTATTGCCACAGTTGAGGCTATTGCTCTGGTAGGTGCAACGCCAGTCTTTGTCGATATTGATCCTGATACCTATATGATGGACTATCGGCAGCTAGAAAGCGCTCTGACTTCCCAAACACGTGCCATTATTCCCGTTCATCTTTATGGCCATTCTGTCGAAATGCAACCAGTGTTGCAGTTTGCGCGTACACACGGACTGCGAGTGATTGAGGATGCTTCTCAGGCTCATGGGGCAACGTATGAGGGACAACGAGTTGGCAGTTTTGGAGATATTGGTTGTTTTAGTCTCTATTACAGCAAGAATCTGGGAGCCTATGGTGAAGCAGGTATCTGTGTGACCAACGATCCTGTTCTAGCCGAATCGCTACGCATTTTACGCGATCACGGATCGCTCGTACGCTATCAACATGAGGTATTAGGCGTCAATGCGCGTTTAGATGAGTTACAAGCAGCCGTCCTTCGGATAAAACTAGGCTATCTAGAGCAGTGGAATGCATCCCGGCAGGCGCATGCGCATGTCTATTCGGAGCAATTGCAAGGAATAGTCGAGGCAGTACCGATCGTACAACCGGGGGTAAGCCATGTCTATTATGTATATGTCGTGCGAGTACGGGAACGCGATCGGTTCCGTACACTCCTTGAGCAAGAAGGCATAGCCACTAGTATCCACTATCCGATTCCCATCCATCTGCAACCAGCTTGCGCTAGGTATGGCTATACGCGAGGCATGTTGCCTGTGACAGAAGATGTGGCAGAACGTGTCGTCTCGTTACCCATGTACCCAGAGTTGACAACTGAGCAGATACAGAGGGTTGTCAATGCAGTGAAGAAAAGTATCACACTAAAGGTCTCGAGTGTACATATAAGTGGCTAATAAGAGGCTAAAGAGGATCCAAGGGGCCTTCAAATCCCCCTTGGCGGGATGCAAATAGCGGGTCTCCGCTATACGCCTTCTCTTAGCCGCCAGAGGCGGCACAAAAGACAAATGACCTGAATAGTTACCTTAAAAATTATGTTAGGGGGAATATAATGACCGACCTAAGTTTTGGAGTGATCGGCTGGGGATATTGGGGACCGAAGATTACGCGGAACCTTTCAACTATAGCACATTCAGCAGTAAGAATAGTAGCAGACACAGATGTGCATCGGCTGGCATCTTTGAGCGTTTCACAGCCGGGATTACAAACGTCGACACGGGCGGAAGATGTCTTTCGTTCAGATGTTGATGGAGTGGTGATCGCCACTCCTGTGCGAACCCACTATCAATTGGCAAAAGAGGCATTGTTACACGGCAAACATGTACTTGTTGAGAAGCCCCTTACGGCTAACATTGCCGAAGCTGAAGAACTAGTTGCTCTGGCAGAGCAACGGCAATGTATTTTGATGGTTGGCCACACCTTTGAGTACAGCCCCGCTGTCAACGAGTTGCGTAAAATGATTCAAAATGGTGACCTGGGCAACATCTTTTGTGTAGAAACCGAGCGGGTTAATTTAGGCTTGTTTCGTAGTGACATTGATGTGATCTGGGATCTCGCTCCTCATGATATATCGATCCTGCTCTACGTACTTGGCAAAAAGCCGAATCAAATCAAAGTACAGGCGCATGCTCACCTTCTACCACACATCCACGATATCGCACATCTTGACCTCGGTTTTGCCAACGGTATGACGGCTCATATACACGTCAGTTGGCTTCACCCTTGTAAAATTCGTCGAGTTACGGTAATTGGGGATGAGCGGATGGCGGTCTATGACGATACCAATCCAGCAGAAATGCTCAAAATCTACAATAAAGGAGCAGATGTGAATGCGGACCCCGTTGTTTCTTATCGCTATGGCGCGATCAGTATTCCCCATATTGATTGGATTGAGCCGCTACACCTGGAATGCCAAGATTTCGTCAATGCCATTCTGACAGGCGTACAGCCTCGCGCCCATGGAGGCGTTGGTGTTGAGGTTGTGAGAATTCTTACTGCCGTACATGAGGCGCTGGAGTTACAAGAGAAGCAGGCAACCAGTGCCCTAAGAAATTAGAAAAGAGGCTCTTTTCTTAGAGGATTTTTATATAGCAGATTATCTTTATAAAGATAATCTGCACCCCAATACTAGCATGTCAGACTTCTATTCCATTGGCCAATGGAATAGAAGTCTGACATCCACTCAAAACCCTATTTGTGGGCAGCAGGTCCGCAAGATACACAAGAAGCGAGGGACCCACTCTTGCATCCCCCAGATGCGCGGCCCTCACGCTCCCAGCAAAGGGCTTTTGCCATCTACACTCCCAGTTCAGAATAGGAGTACAATAGGTGTTGGAGTAAGTGAATGCGTTGGTGCTATTTTGATGGGTTTATTAAGAAGTTGGTGAGGGCGTCGGTGTGCTATTGGCACCTGGGTTATAGGCATCATGACGCTTTAAATCATCAAAATAAAGAATGTTAGATCCTGACTTCGCGCCTGGCCTATAGATGTCCTGTTGCATATACACCCCTCCACTAGTATCGAGTGTACGCACATGAGTCAAGGGAAAAACGTTTACTCCATTCATCCATACTTGTACAAAACCCACTTTTGGATTTGAGGACCATTTCACATAAACAGTAAAGTCAGTCCACCGGTTATACACTACCGGGCCCAAATTCCAATCATGACTTGGACCCAATGATGCGCATCCACGTTTGTTATCGAAGAGACGGGAGTCTAACGTATACCATAGTCCATTCTTCAAAGGCGTAATATCTATTTGTAAGGGCGGCGAGCATTGATATAATAAGTCCATCCATTGTGTTACCAAATTCCAGCTCCCCCATCCTGTCTGTTTGTTAGGGGTTGAAGGAGCATACATAGACCAGGAATAATACCATTCTTGTCCTGCATATCCACCAGTTTGTGCCTGAGTTGCTTCGGTTTCAGCACGCACATGAGCGCCATTCCCACCTGTAAGAGTAAACTTTGCTGCATATTTGCCTTGTCGTACAGGATTTGTAACGACTTTTATCGAGCTATTGCCCCAGGATCCTCCAGTGTTAATTGCATTCCACTGGCTCAAATTTCCTGTCTCATAATCTACTTTCCAATATACATGGCCATAAACCGGGTCACCATTTCCAGCAGCATGCGTGTTAATCGATCGATTTCCTGTTGCTATATTGGCAAAGTTAACAATCGAGACTAGCAATAGAAACATTAACGCTCCAACCCTAAATAGTTGCCGATAATTCTTCTTCATATGACGCCCCATTATGTTAACTTATTATTCAAACTAAAAATTCCTTGTAAAGTATAAGAGACATTTAGAGCGAGAGGCAGGGAGAGTAGGTTAAGATCTGGTTGAGATCTGGTTGAGATTCTAAGAAAATTCTTTCTTTTTCCCTCTCTTGCGTGGCCCCAGCTCTTGGAGGGGTATCTGTGCAAGAGTCTGATCTCTGATGCGAGGCAAGAGGCAACCGACTGAACGCGCTACGTTTGTTGTGTTTGAAGAGAAATATCAACCATCTTGATCTTTTCGCAATCAAATCTTAACCAGATCAGCACCACTCTCTGGATCTGTTTCTGCTATGCTTGAAAGGAATGAGCCTGGGAAGGTGCCTTGAGGTTTAGCGTATGTATTAATGAGAAAGAGCTATTACGCGCGATTCAGCAGTTCCAGAGACTAAGACAACATCGGCAGTTGCAACTGTTGACCCATCAACAGCAACCACTACGAGGACGGCTGCGGAGAAAGGCCCTTCTGGTCGTCGTAAGCACTGGGGAGGCAGGACATTCCGTTTCAGCCCCTCGAGTTTTCGTCTGGGTTCCAACATCTCACTACGTCGCTTCAGCATCACGGAGGGGGCCTTCTTATTCTCGATGGCCTATATTGCTTCGAAGATGTTGGGTGTGCTACGACAGGTGATATTTAACGCCCTCTTCGGCACCGGTTCAGAAGCAACTGCGTACTACGCGGCATTTCGCCTGCCGGATACCTTATTCAATCTGATCGCCGGTGGTGCGCTTATCCACGCGTTTATTCCCATCTTCTTGAGCTATGATACACAGCGCGGTGAAAGGGAGGCTTGGCGTCTTGCAAGCCTGGTTTTCAATGTGCTGTTGGTGAGCTTGACTGCCCTGGTCCTGTTTGCCGAAATATTGGCACCCGCTTTCGTCAATAAACTACTCGTACCCGGGTTACCACCTTCGGAAAGAGCTCTGACTACAACGCTGACGCGTATCATGCTTTTGCATCCACTGATCCTGGGTCTTGGTACTGTTGCTACTGCCATTCTGAATAGCAGACGTCAATTCTTGCGGCCTGCACTGTCGATTGCAATCTACGATGTGGGGCTGATCGGAGGTCTGCTGTTCTCGTTTGCCATACCGGGTGTGGGTATTTACGGACCAACTTTTGGCCTGCTGGCATCTGCAATGTGCCAGGTAGGAATCCTGATCCCTGCTTTAGTGAGACAGGGGATTCAGTATACATTTATATGGAATCTGAAGCACCCTGGATTGTACGAGGTAATGGGCCTGCTTGTCCCCAATCTTTTCGCTGTAGGTATTGCGTCGGTAGGCGTCATTATCGATACCGCATTTGCATCTTATCTTCCCGATAAGTCCAGCATTCCCGCAATCGCCAATGCCTTGATGCTCTTTGGACTACCCTCGGTGCTCCTGACACAGGCGGTCAGTCAATCACTGCTCCCGCAAATAACGATGCAGGCAACGCATGGTCGTTACCTGCGTATGAGTCAGACGATCCTGAAGATCGTTGGAGGAGTCGTTCTGCTCTGCATACCCGCTGCGCTAGCCTTGTACTTCTTGGGAAAACCAGCTATTCATCTCCTCTTCCAACACGGGGCATTCAATGCACATTCATCTGCTCTCACCTCAATGGCACTGTTCGGTTACGCCATTGGTTTACCAGGACTCACCGCAGGTATGCTGCTCGTGACATGCTTCTACGCCATGAAAGATGCCCGAACGCCGCTTTTCACGAACATAGTAACTGTAGTAGCGCGTATTGCTTTACTTCTATTTCTCTTTAAACTGCTCACTAGCAAATACGCCATTTTAGCAATTCCCCTGGCTGCATCGATTGTTGGTACTGTCGAAGCTGCATGCTTAAGTTTGATCCTTTTTGTGCGATTACGTAAGAATTGACGTTTAAACTAAATTAACCTCAGCAATCCCCTCACAAGGATTGCTGAGGGGGAGTAATGTATCCACAAGAACCAAACTCAGGAGCATTACTTTCATGAACCTTAACACACTGAAAGAATTTCGTCACGAGATGTACAACTGCTTTGGCAACGCGAAAGACGCCCTGTTCAATCTGGTGGATGCGCTCTCCAGTGAAGCAGGAGCGAGCAGCTTCCCCGAATTGTCGTTCTCGCCGTTTTTTGAGCGGACCTGGGCCAGCTTGTACGAAGCTCTGGA
>WNGR01003753.1_pt1 | contig 24538 bp, 22 predicted proteins | sample 5407581 | NCBI WGS metagenome assembly WNGR01 (sample SAMN13153383, study PRJNA577476) | soil metagenome | isolation source: 80 cm soil or saprolite under Garry oak tree replicate 2 | place: USA:California | collected 2016-06-15
AATGCCCGGTAACACCGCGAACCTGCAGAAAGCAACCGCAGCCCGCACCGCCGCCGCGGCCGCCCGCGCCGAGAACGCCCTCGCCGCGATGATCAGGGAAGGCGAGCAGGTCACCTTCCGCGGCCTCGCGTCCAGGGCCGGGGTGTCACTGGACTTCCTCTACCGCAACGCCGGCATCCGCGGTCGCATCGAGCGCCACCGCACGGCCCGGCCCGCCCGGCCCGAACCCGCCGATCCCGGCGGGGAAACAGCCTCCAGCGTCGTGCGCACGCTGACCGCGCAGCTCTCCGACCTCAAACGCCGCCATCGCGAGGAAACCGCCGTGATGCGCCAAGCCCTCGAGCAGGCCCACGGCGAGAACCTCCTGCTGCGCCGCCGCCTCGCTGCGGGCGGCCAAGCCGAACCCGGCGAATGAGCAGCGGCGACGGCAGCGGCACCGGCCCGCTCGACACGATCCCCCTGTTCGATGTCAAGATCCCGTTGACACCCGCCAGGGCCGCAGCGATCCGCCGGGCACTGGCTGCCCTCGACGCGATCCCCGCCCAGCGCCGCGAACTCGACCTCCGCGAGCACCAGCTCATCAGCGACGCACGCAGGACGGGAGCCACCTGGCAGCAGATCGCCGCCCGCCTCGGCTACAAGGACCGCCAGGCCGCCCAGCAGCGCCACCAGGCCCTCACCCGAACACTCACGCCACCGTCACAGACGCGTACGCGACAGCCCTGAACTGCGGAAACATCAAAGAAATTTTGTTCGAACTACAGATAAGATGTCGCCATAAGAGCCACGCCTTGACCGGGTACGGCGCGTACGCGCAGACCTTGATGAACGCCGGACCCACGCGCCGGTCGTGGATATAGAAGTAGTAGCAGGTCACCAGGCGCTCGGTGCGGTAAAAGCGGAACCACGGCACCCCGTCCGGGCCGTCCTTCCGGGTGGCGTCGAAGACCCACTGGAACTCCCGCGCCTCCCCGATCGCCACGACCTTAGACTGGCCGGCCCGCTCCGCGGCGTCCAGATGTGGCCGCATCACCTCCAGCTTCCGGTCGCCCTTACCGAAGACCACCCACGGGATGCCGTTGCTGTCCGCGTACCGGCGGACCGCGGCCCGGAACCCCTGGCTGATCTTGCCCAGCGCCGCGGGCGAGGCGATCGGGAACCCGCGCCAGTGCAGGAACCCCGCCACCTGCCCGCCCGTTTGCAGCGCGGGCACGTATCCGTTCAGGTAGATGCGGTCGAACCCCTCGATCTCCAGGAGCACGTGCCCGGCGACGATATCGGTCAATGTGACTGGGCGCTGAGACATTCCACCCTCCGCAACCGTGCCTACGGTTGCCAGGATGAACCCGCCCGCACGATCACGTCCGCAGAACCGCCAACCTCGATGGTCTGAGGCGGAGCCTCGCTAGAACTTCACAACCCACGACACCGCGGTTGCGTAATCGCCGCCGCCTGCCGATTGGTGACTTCCTTCGCCCTGCGGGAGATAATGAGTTCTCGGCGTGGGGAGGAGTTATGGCCGAACCGTGGCGATTGACCGAGCGGGAAAAGCGCGGGGCGTGGACTGCCGCTGCCGCAGTCGCCTCGACATTCTTTGGGCCGTTCGCTCCTGCCGTAATGTGGGGGTTTGATTACGTTTATGATCGCCGCGACCTGATCTTCGGGACAGGCGGCGCGCCCGCCCAGGCCGTTGCCGCCGATGGCTCGCTGGTACGCCTATCCGCGCTGGGCCAGGCCGACGAGCAGCAGAGCACCCCGCTGACCATCGCCATCAACCTGGATGCCTCCGCGCTCAACCTGGGGCTGAAGAACGGCGACCCGGTAAGCGTGGTGGTCACGGGGCACTCCTACGTCCAGTCGCGAAGCGGCCTGGTCGTGCCCGCCCGGGTCGGCGAGCCAGTGACGGTCGGGATTCCGCGTGGGAGCTATTCGGTCGCCGCATTCGGGAGCAGGCAAGGGTCCCTGTTCGCCACGTCGGATCCGTACCGGGCCGTCGGCGGGAGCAACACTCTCCTCCTCAGCGGACGCCGCCAGCTCGCGGTACCGCTGACCGCCCGAGAGCCCCTCATCCGGCTGTCCGCCAGGACGCCCCGCACTCTGGGGAACCTCAGCGCGCCGCTCGGCAATCGCCCCCTTTCGCTACCCGCGCCGAAGACGTGCGTCAAGTGCGGGCAGCCGATCGATGTCAGCACCACACCGCTGGCCCACGTACTCACCTGCCAGGGCCGGCCAGCGCGTACGTGGGCAAGCCCCGCCGTTAGCCGCCCGGCCGTTACTAGGCCCGTCGTTACCGGCCCCGCACCCCCGGGGACGCTGGGCAATCTTCGGCTGCCGACATTCAGGTGCCCCGAGTGCAGTGCGGTGTTCTACTCCCAGAAGGCGCTCGATGATCACCGCGCGGCGCCATACAAGTGTGACCGGTGCTTTCAACGCTTCGCCACCAGCGCGGACCTCAACTCCCACTTCGCCATCATGCATCCCATAGTCAAATGGTGGCGCGATTTCTGGTAAAGCCAGCCTGCTGTCTGGCCGCAGGCTGAACTGTGTCTTCAGACGCATCCGGCCCAGCCTAGAGGTAGCCCAGAGGGGACGCTGCGGCGGCCGGCCGCCCACCATCGGAAAGTGTCGTGAAACAGCCAATGCCTGGGGCGGTTGACGGCCGCGCAGGCTGAGGGAGTACCTGTGCATGAGATCACCGATCACTTCGGGTTCGACCCAGGTGCAGCGCGGAACTGAAGGGTTCGCCGACCGGCTCCTCGCCCTTATGCAGCCGGACGCTGTGACTGACGGAGCCGCGCGACAGCCCGAACGACCGCGCCCGGCACACTCGCCGCAAGAGCACAGAAGGTCTCGATCTGCGCGGCCTGGTCGCAGAAAGCCCGCGTCATCCCGATGTTACCTATTCGGCGTTCGGCGCGTGCTGTACGTCCGTGGTATCCCTGGCGTGGTCACTCGCTGCTGCAGGGATGCATGGGGTGGCGGGAGGGGTGGTCAGGGTGCTGGCCGACGTCAGCGGGATCGGTGGCGAGTGCTTCTCTGGACGGGCGGGGGCCAGCAGTGCGGTGACCGGGGTTGCTCTCATTTAGGTGCCGGGCATGCCGGCGGTAACACGACGCGCACGTGCCGGTGGTCCGGGACAGCATTATGGTCCCACGGGGACTGGCGGCAGCGCTGAAGTTCGCACCGCGGTCAGGTCCTGCCCGGCGCGCCTCGCCGTTGGCGTTGCCCGGGTGCTCCTGGCGGCCGGAAGTCTCGCCGAACTGCATGTCCTCGCCCCACAGAATCCCCACAAGTCCGGGCCGCGGCGGTGGCTTCCCCGCAAAATCCCCACGGACGAAACGGCATTACCCGGCACAAGACGGCACGGCTGCTAACATGGCCTTGTTAGCCCTGACAAGCCTTTATGCAGGCAGCGCGGGGCTGACGCTGTTGACAGCTCTCGTGGTCCGGGCGGGTACAGACCTTCTGAAAAGCGGAAGGTCGACAGTTCGATCCTGTCCCTGACCACTCGCCCGGAGTTGCGAGTGTCAGCCCTCCTGCCTGCGGAAACGCAGGAAGAGAGGGAACACTGAAAGCGGAAGGTCGGCAGTTCGATCCTGTCCCTGACCACCTCTCCGGAGCTGGCGGCGTTAGCCCTTCTGCCTGCGGAAACGCATGAAGAAGGATGATATCGAAAATGTGCGCGAGCGTCCCCCGGCCTGTTGCGCCGGTATGTCAAAGCCGCAATCCGGACAGCGTGATCTCCCCGGAACTGCCCGACGAGCATGAAACTACCGCCGTCCCCAAGCGCCGCAGGCGTCGTCCCAGGCAGCTGGACGCGGGGCCGTTCGCGGCTGATGTCGCCTCCTTCCGGCTGCACCTGGCGGCGGAGAACAAGGCGGACGGGACGATCAGGATCTACACCGAGGCGCTGCTGTGGTTCGCCGCCGCCTACCTGCTCCGCGAGACGGATAAGACCAGGTGGGAGCAGGTGGACGCCCAAGACGTCCAGCGGTGGGTAGCGTGGCTGCTGGGCAGCTTCAGTGGGGCGTACGCGCGCCAGCAGTACCGGTCCCTGCGGCAGTTCTTCTGCTGGCTGGCCGCCGAGGACCAGGTCCCCGATCCGATGGCGGGGCTGCGCGCGCCTGCGGTGAGGGACAAGCCGGTGCCGTTTTTCACCAGCGTAGAACTTTCACGGCTGGAGAGGGCATGCCGGGGCAGCGCGTTCGCGCAGCGCCGGGACGCGGCGATCCTGGCGGTGTTCCGGGCCACGGGCATCCGGCTGGCCGAGCTGGCCGGGATCCGCTACGACCCCGGCGACCCTGACCGCAGCGACCTGGACCTGGACCGGCGGGAGATTCACGTCTGCGGGAAGGGCGGCAGGGACCGGATCGTCAGGATCGATCACGAGGCCGCGCGCAGGGTCGACCGGTACCTGCGGGTCCGTGCCAGGCACGAGCAGGCTCACCGGCTGGGGCTGTGGCTCGGGACCGGCGGCCGCGGGCCGCTGACGGCCAACGGGATCTACCAGATGGTCAAGCGGCGCGGCGAGCAGCCGGCGTGCCGGTGTACCCGCACCGGTTCCGGCACCACTTCAGCCATACATGGCTGGACCGCGGCGGTGCCGAGGGCGACCTGATGGAGCTGAACGGCTGGTCCTCCCCGCAGATGCTGCGCCGTTACGGCGCCAGCGCCCGCAGCGCCAGAGCCCGGCGCAGCTACGACCGCGTCATGGCCGACGCGCCCTGACCTGAGCCCCCCGGGCTGTCGCCTCAGGGACCGCTCCGCGAGCACCCCACCAGCGAAATATCCGCCGTTCGGCTGCGGCCCGGGGCTCGTAAGGCATGATTGTCAACGGCCAAGCAGAAGAATCAATCTGCAGCATGTGGGGCTCGTATCGGTTGACACGCTTGATCATGCCCGATAGGCGCCCAGATCGGGGCGCGGCCCGGTGCCATGCCTGCTCAGGCATGTCTGATCGGTCGTCTGTTAGTGAACCGCCCTACTGGCCCATTGCCTCGTGAGAACTTTCTCTAACGCTTTTCAAGGGCGCGCCAGGCACGCCGCGCGCTGGCCACGGAACATGCAAAAGCGCCGCGCACCGATAGCACTGTCCCGCATGCGGCGCACCGACTGTCCGTAGCTTGCAGGGCACCTTGCGGCTCCTGGCACGCTCCCGGCCGCCGGGCCTGCCGCTCTTAGGCCCTGCCGGACCACGACGGCGCCCGGCTCGCGTTGGACCCGCGTTGACCGCTAGACGGATGCGGCGCCGCAGGCCCAGTGCTGGTGCGCGGCGTTGCCAGAGGAGCCATCCCTCCGGTGCCTTGATCCTGAAGCCTTGCAAGTTCGCCGTCAAGCCCGTCTGTGACCGCAGGACAACCGCGAACGGTAGAACTGCGCGGCACGCGTACACGCGAAGACGGCCTTGACCGCGCCCTTGACAAGGAGTCAGGGGGCACCAGTCGGAAGGATGGCCAGGACCGAGGTTCGGCCGCAGCGCACTGGTCAAGTTGACGTCGGGACGCCATCACACGGTGATGTGTCAGCCAGTCGCAATCTTTCAACACGCGACGCGGAAGGGCCTGTAATCTTCCTCTGTGGGAACCCAGGATGACCGATCGTGGATCGTGACTCAAAGCCAGGCGAGTCATTTTCGTCGGCATCGGCGGTGCACTCTTCGGTTTTCTGATCGCCTATTTGTCTTTGGCAAGCCGTGGCATCTGCCACCTGCCCGGAGCGATATCCCACTTGGCTTGTAGTTGTAGTCGCAGCCGTCGGCGGTTGGATCGCGCTGTCCCAGCTACGCTAGCGGCAAGCCGTCATTGAGGAGGACATTGCGCGGAGCCGTCCCGTAACATGCTATTCCCACGTTAGTCTGACGGCTGCCGAAGATTAGCGGGAGACGTGGACACTCGTAGTTGAGACGCTTGTGCCTCTTTTATTTGTGGTCGCTGTATTTGGTTTCGGAGAAGCTCATCCATGAGCAGGTCACCAACAGTGAGCACATTCGAAACTCGTGACGACGGAGCCGCCTCCAGGATCCTCGCATATATTCCATTCCTTCGACGGCGTCGATGCCGAAAACCCAAACAAAGCGCGCCAACGGACAAAGCGGTCAAGATCACAAAGGATACGGCGAATACCCAAACAAGAGCCGCAAGGGGCGACTCGGCCGCAGCTGCGCTCACTTCTGCTCCGTAAGATCCAGTGCCGCTGCATACTCCTCGGCAAGGCGGCGGACCCCAGTTAGCAGGAGACCACCCCAAAACAAAAGTCCTGGAACAAGTGCCGCAGCGAAAAAAACCACAAACGCACTAGATACAATCTTCCCTTCGACCGCTGCTGCTATCAGCCCTGTAAGCACGGTGATGGCTGCACCGGCGGTGCCCTTAGCCAATGTCAGCAGGCGATCTCGCTCCCAGGTGTAAAGCTGAAGAACTGCTGCTGCTGGATCACGCGTATCTGCCGCGATGAGGACGGCGGCAAGCGAAACCGAAGGCATAAACAACGAGCGGAGCCTGATCCATACGGTATCGAGCAAGTCCCCGGTCCAGAAAGCTTCCACTACTGGAGAAGGCTTGATCGAAACCGCATGTGGTTCCCGAACCGGAGTAGTCTGCACGGGGGAGACATCGGCCACATTACTAACCTGCTCACTAATAAGTGACGATGCCCGCCTAGTCTCCAGTAGCTCAGAGAACTGCTGATATAGGTTGCCTGGATTGTTTGTAAAATCGCACGAGGTGAGGGCCGTCAAGTTCCCCATCGACTTAGGCAGCGACGTCAACTGGTTGCCGCCCAGATATAGGTTGGCAAGGGCAGTCAAGTTCCCCAACGATTCGGGCAGCTCGGTCAGTTTGTTATAACTCAAGTACAGCTGGGTGAGAGCTGTCAAATCTCCCAACCACTCGGGCACCGCCGTCAACAGGTTACGGCCTAGATTCAGCTCGGTGAGGGAAGTCAAGTTTTGCAGGACTTCGGGCACCGCAGTGAACAAATTATTGAGCAAATAGAGCTTGGTAAGGGAAGTCAGGTCCCCGAGCCAGTTAGGCAAATCCGTCAGCTGATTGTCGCTGAGACTCAACTCGGTGAGCGCGGTCAGGTCCCGTACCCAGCTGGGCACCGATTTCAGTTGTTGGCCCGAAAGAAACACCATCCTGCCATCATCCGACACACATGAGCGGAACTTCTCAGGTATCTGTGATGGGTACTTCGACACAACCCCTCCCTTGCGTATCGCTAAACCAGCATTCGGCTGCAGGCCAAGCAAACACCAAAATCCGTGCCCGCTGGCATGACTCCTACGGTAATAGGAGACGACCCAGCAACCAGTTGATACCCGGAAGCTGACTGGGGACGCCTAACACGGGGCGCAGTGCTGAAGGCCCAGCTGGTGCCAGCGTTGCAAGAGGGACCATCCCCCGGTGCCCTCGATCCTGAAGCTTTGCAAGTTCGCCGTCAAGCCCGTCTGTGACCGTAGGACGACCGCGGACGGCAAAGATGCGCGGCACGCGTACACGCGAGACGGGCTTGACGGCGCTCTTGGCAAGGAGACAGGGGGCAGCGGTCGGAGGGATGGCCAGGACCGAACGCCGCCGCGCCTGTAGCTGCCTGGTGTAGCAACCATCCTGGTCGATCCCGATCGGCAGCGGGTCAGCAGACCGATAAACCCCACGTCAAGCACTATGCCGGGCGCATTGCCCTGGACTTCTAAGCAGCGGGTCCTGCTCGCTCTTGTCCGCCGTGACGTGGGCGGCGGAGACGGGTCGTGGCGACGCGTTGGGCGTTGGTGCCATGGATGATGACGGGCGCGGCGACGGGCCGTCAGATTGGCTCTGAGTACGTGATCATGCCCAATACGTGCCCAGGTCAGCCCACCGCGCGGTGTCTTGCCTGCTGAGGGCAAGGTAGTTCTGTTCCCTGAAAAGCGAACGCCTATGCGGCTAGGCCGGTCAAGGTGGCTCTGGAGATCTTTACCAGTCCAGCAGGCCTGACGGCGAGGGCCAGGCCAGAGGCCAGGCATCGACACCGGATCTCCCCTGCGTGATGGCCACGTTTCGATAGATAGCAGGGGGCGCCTCCGGAGTCGTGAGCGCAGAGGTCCACAGGCCGCGTCGATAGATGACTAGAAGGATCAGCATACGGCGACACGATGTCCGAGTTTGGGAGCAGTATGGGAGCGGCGATGCTCGGGGCGGCCTCAGACGCGGTGACATGGCCGGTTCGACTGACTGTGCGTTCAGTTCGCATCGAGGTGATCAGAGGTTCGATAGCTCACCGCGTCCGCCCCGTGGTGAGCGTCCACGCGCTGAGAGCAGATCTGGCGGCGAGTACGTGACGAAACCGAGCTACTGCCTGACCTGAAAGCAAGATGTCACAGAGCCAGACTCGCTCGGTGAGGTGCTCCCGGTCGAAGAGCTCGGGCACCTGAGAAGCAGCGACAGCACCTGGGCGTGAACGTCGGGGTCGTCTCTGCTGATTGCCTCGAATTCAAGATCCGGCGGGCCCAGGCGCGCCCATTCCAGGTCAAGCAGCGCGACCAGGCGGCCCTGGTGCCACAGCACATTGGCGAGGTGGGCATCGCCGCGGACAACTGTCCCGGGTGACACAATCCCGCCATGCTCATCGCCTGGATCGAGGAGAACATCAGTCCCGGGCCAGAACAGCAGTACCCCGGCGAATGCCCTGGCTGCACGCTCAACCGGGTAGAAAATGACAAGAATTAAGAATTTCCGAGTTGCGTTTCCGCAGATCAGAACCCGATCTGAGCGGCACCAGGAGGATCCCGGGCGAACCCCGGCCTTGTCTTCGGCCGTCCCGTGCATAAGGCTAGGAGACTTGTTGGCACAGCGGGACTGAGAAAGATCGGAAACGGCGCCGCCGGAAATATCTCCCGGCACAGTCAGCCAGCTGCATTCACTCAGCAAACCGCGTGCAGATGACGCCCGGACCCCGCGTCAGGAGGTGCCGCCCCGCCGGAGGCGGCGAACAGCCATGAACACATCACATACTCCCGTGCCGGGCCACCGGCCGGCCCGGCAGCGGGCCTATAGCGGGCAGGCCCGTTCCTATGATCGTGATACCGGCGTATTCCAGCCCTACCGGCGGCAGCTGGTGGAGGCGCTCCCGCTGGACCGGGGGCAGGTGGTCCTGGACGTGGGATGCGGGACCGGGCTGTGCTGCGGCCTGCTGCGGGACAAGGTGGGCCCGCGGGGAGGCGTGGTCGGCATCGAGGAATCGCCGCAGATGGCGGCGGCGGCCTGTGAGCGCATCGCGCGCGAAGCCTGGCGTAACGTCACGGTGGTGCAGTCGCCGGCCGAGGATGCCCGGATCACCGTGGCCGCCGACGCCGCCTTGTTCTGCGCGGTGCACGACATCTTGCAGTCCCCCGGCGCGCTGCGCAATGTCCTGGCCAGGCTCCGCCCGGGGGCATGGGTGGCCGCCGGCGGCGGCAAATGGGCCGCGCCGGCGCTGTGGGGGATGAACCTTCTTATCAGCATGCTGCACGCTCCGTACGTGGGCAGCTTCAGCGGATTCTCCCGGCCCTGGCGTCACCTGGAGCAGCTGGTCGAGGACGTCCAGGTCCGGGAGATGGGCTTCGGCAGCGGGTACATCATGACCGGCCGCGTGCCTGGCCCGGCCCGGCCGGTCCCGGTAACCCGGACGCAGGGCCGGCAGGTTCCCCGGCCCGCTGGCCACCGGCGGCCTGATCCACGCGCCCGGCCACCTGCCCGCCCGGCATCGCGGGCACCGTGGCCAGCACCGTGACCCGCCGCGGCCGGTAAACAAGCTATCCGCCGCAGGGCCTGCCGCTGCTTATCCGCCCGTGGTCACGGGCCCGGATCTGGCCCGGCGCCGGGGCAAATACGCTCACCTGACCTAAGCTCAACCGAGCCGAGGTGTCTGTCTGGGGGCAAGTGGGTGACCGGTCAGGCCGGTGGTTGCCATGGCCTGATCCACCCCGTCGGCCGGGTGAAGATCGGGCCGTTTTGGCCCTTGGTACCAGAGTTCTACCAGCATCCCGACCAGGCCGGCGTAATCCTGCGCGGCACTGGTAAGGGCTAGGCCGCGCTGAGTCGCTGGTCAGCTGGGCCGGGGCCGGCCTGCACCGCCCGGCATGCCTCGAGCAGCGTCCGGGCGAACACCTGCGGCGCGGTGATGCACACCGCGTGATCGGCGTCCACCTGGTGGAGCGCTGCGCCCGGGATCGCCCGGGCCAGCTGCAGCTGGCGGCTGGCCGGCACGATGCGGTCCCGGGTGGTGACGACCACCGCGGCGGGGACATCGACCTGGCCGATCCAGCGGTCCGAGCTGAACTCGCAGACGGCGCAGATGGCCGAGACGGCGCTGGCCAGCGTTGTCCGGCGCAGCTGGGCGCGGGTCCACCTGGCCGTGGCCGGGTCGTCGATGGGACCCAGCAGAGCCGATCCCAGGACCTCGGCGCTGACCAGCTGCAGAACCGGGTTCCACCGCAGGCCGGCGGCCGCCGCCGGCAGCGCGAAGGCGGCCAGCTTCTGAGCCGGGGACCCCACGTTGCCCGCGGTGGAGCACAACACCAGACCCGACAGCAGCGAGGCGTGCCGCCGGTACACCAGCTGGGCGATCACGCCGCCCATGGAATAACCCACGGCGGTGAACTTGCCGGTACCCAGGACCGCTGCCAGCGCGGCGACATCGTCGGCGCAATCCTCGAGCCGGAACCGCGACCCGGCCCTGATCCCGTCGCCATGGCCGCGCAGGTCGGCGGCGACGACACGGAAATGAGCCGCGAGCGGCGCGAAGACCTTCCCCCAGTTCAGCTCGGCCGTGCACGCCACCCCGTGGATGAGCATGAGTGTCTCAGCGCCCGGCGGACCGGCACACTCCCACACCCGGGTGACTCCACGGCCGGGCAGCTCTACCAGGCGTGTAATCGGGGCCGCTTCCTCTCGAAGCACCTGCTGCACTGCTCTCACTCTCCTGCGATGCCAGTCAGCGAGAGCCAGGGTCCGGAGCTCGGCTAACGATCAACCACCAAGGTGGAACATGCATACTGGACTTTTGCGGAACTCCTCCAGGGACCAAAGGCCCGGACCTTAGGCCCGAGGAGTTCGCCATGTGCCGCCGAGACCCTCTCGGGTCGTCACGATCGTGACAGTTGCCAGCGGCGTCGACCCGGCGGCGACCCGATGCCGCGGACGTTCACAGCCAGGCACATCGCCACGCAAGTACCCGCAGCCGCGGTAACGGCGAGCCGGCGCCCTGCGGATCCTCACCGGGGGCTGGCCGTTGGCTATGGCCGCTGTCGGCGGCAACCGCTTCCGGGACCGGCGCGTTCCGGGCCGCTGATGACAGTTCGTGGCGGGCCTGCTGCCCGGCCTGGCTCGCTGACCGCGCCCTGGCCGGTGGCTGTGCCGGGGCCTGGGCTCAACCGCCGGTTGCCGCTTCGGTCCTCGGTGGCGGGGCGGGCGGCTGGTCATGCAGGCAGGCTAGGGGCACCGGTGAGTGGCGGGCCAGCCTGACGGCGTCCGGACCGGCCAGGCGGTGCAAGGCATGCGGCGAACTCCCGGCCACGATCACCATGCCGTCGCTGGCGCGGGCATCACGGATGCCTGCGGCCACCGCAATCAGCGCCTCCGCGATCATGCCCTGGCGCCGCTCGAACTAGCCACCGGCGGCGCCGCCGCAATCGCCATGCCCGTCCTGGCCGCCCGGCACCTGGCCAGCCAGGCCGGCGGCGCGCAGCTGGCCGCGATTATCGTCAGCGGCGCGGTCGCCACAGCGCTGTTCGCCGCGCTCGGCACCGGCATCGGCACCGTCATCCGTAACCAGGTCGGCTCGATTCCACCGTCCTCGGCCTGCTGTACCTGGCCGGGCCGCTGCCCGGGTTCATCCCCAGCATCGGCAACACCGTGCAGAAATTCGGCCTCGGCGGCCTGTCCAGTGGCGCGAGCGGCACTGCCGGCTTCCCCGCCAGCACCCACCTCCTCGGCCAGGTCCCCGCTGTCCTGACCCTTGCCGCCTGCGCGCTCGCCGTCCTGCTCCCCGGCGCGATCGTGCTGCGGCGACGCGACATCACCACCTGACCCGCCCAGACCGCACCAAGCCGCCGGCCCGCCTTACCCGCATTACAGCAAGTACCAGTCAGCAGCCCGGGACATGGCCAGGGGCATCGCCACCCGCGCTCCGCCGGCCGCCACACGATGCGGCTCACCGGCCGCGACCCGGACACAGCGGCCGCCCTGAACCAGATGTCCGCACGCCACGTGATCCACAGCAGATCTCAGGATTCCGACCATGCCGACTGGACCCAGGAGCCAGAGAACGAGATGATCTGCGTGCCGTCACCCGCGCATCCAACGCATCTGCAAGCCGCGCGGAATCGGCTGTCAGCCCGGTTCGTGAGGCCACAGTCCTGCTAGCTGTGCCGGGCTGATGTTGCCACCGCTGCAGATGATCGCCACCTTCCGGCCCGCGAACCGATCGGGTGTGCCCAGCACCGCCGCCAGGGCGGCCGCGCCGGCTGGCTCGACGAGGTTGCGCGTCTTCTCGATCATCAGCCGCGTCGCCGCCTTCAGCGCATCCTCAGAGACCAGCACGAAGTCATCCAGCAGATCCCGCATGATCTGCTGCGGCAGCTCGAACGCGGTCCTGGTGGCCAGTCCTTCCGCGAACGTGCTGGTGGTGTCCTCGACCAGAGTGCCCGCCTGCCAGGAGCGGTACGCGGCCGGGGCAGCCTCGGACTGCACGCCGATCACCTCGACCGAGGCGCGCACGGCCTTAGCCACCACGCAGGCCCCCGCTGCCCCGCTGCCGCCGCCGACCGGGACCACGATCACCTCGGTATCTGGCGCGGCCTGGAGGATCTCCACGGTGCAGGTGGCGACGCCCGCGATGAGCGACGGCTCGTTCCCGGAGTGGATGTATCGGTATCCGTCCTCGGTGGCCTGCTTCTCGCAGTGCTCGCGGGCCTCGTCGAAGTCGCGGCCGTAGAAGACCACCTCGGCGCCGAGGGCCCGCATCGACTCGACCTTCACCGGGTTGGCCTGCTCGGGCATGCAGATCACCGCCCGCACGCCGAACAAGTCCGCGGGCTCCGGTCATGGCATCCAGCGCGGTACAGCGGCGTCGGCTGGAGGTGGGGCACGATGCGCTGACGCGCAGCCAGGACGTCAGCAAGGTCTGGCACCCGGGAAGCGGCCATGTACGTGTCTGCCACGGCGCATCCGGAGCGATCAGGCACCGGGTCGGCCAGACAGCGCCGGCACTCCATCCCATGCCGGGCCATCACCCCAGGCGATCACGAACGGTCACCGGCGCCGGGCTCACGCAGGCGCCCACTGCCGCCGTTCTGACGTTGATGCTGTTTGCTAGCGCGGGTTGGCTACGGGACGCAGTGCTGGTTGATCTGTGCGCTGCTTACCGGTGCATGCTGGCCAGGATGGCCAGCATGACAGGGAGTGGGCTCGCCGCCCTCGGCGGGGCGTTCGGGTGCCAGGCCTGGCGGCCGTCCAGTTAGCGGGGCGATTACGCATGGTCACGATGAATTCGGCGCGACCCACGGCATCACCCGGTCGCCATAGCGATGAGATCGGTCCGCTCGGCTCGTCTGACTTACTGCCGGGGCCAGAGAGGAGCACGTCAGCATGGCCGGACAGCTTTCCCTGCTGACAGTTACTGATCCGTGCCGCCGGGATGCTGATGCGCCGGGTACGGGATATCGTCCGATGTATATCTCGCATCAGGACGTCATCAGGCCCGTGAGGGAGGTATTGACGCGGGTGGGCTTGGAGATCGAGAGCCGGCCGTCCGATTCGCCGTACATCGAGCGGGTGTGGCGCAGCAGGAGCTCTGAAGTCAACCGGATGACATCGATTGCGGCAGCGCATTGGGATCTGGTCTTCTGGCAGCACCGCGGGCAGGTAAGCGTGGCTGTTCAAGGGCCGGAATCGAAGGCAAGCCCGGCTCCCGTCCCGGAAGATGCCACGTTCTTCGGGATCATCTTCTCACTTGGCACTTCGTTGTCACATCTTCCGGTCAGCCGGCTTGTCGATGGCTCTGCCGAGATTCCCGGTGCGACGCGCCGGTCGTTCTGGCTGAATGGTTTCGCCTGGCGCGTGCCCGACTATGACAATGCCGAAGATTTCGTATGGCGGATGGTGCGTCGGGGTGTCTTGGTCTGCGACCCGGTCGTCACCGCTGCGCTTCGTGGCGCGCCTGCGGACGTGTCCGAGCGCACCGTCCAGCGGCGCTTCGTAATGGCAACCGGGCTCACGCGCGGTGCTATCAGGCAGATTGGCCGTGCCAGGCAGGCGGCGGTTCTGATCCAGGAGGGCCTGCCAGTTCACGAGGTGGTCTACCGGCTTGGATACTTCGACCAACCGCACCTGGCCCGGTCGCTGACCCGTTACATCGGGCGGACCGTCACGCAGTTGCGCGATCGGGATCCGTCGGAGCCGCTGTCGCTTCTGTACAAGACCTGAGTGCTCCTTCCCGTCTACCCTCTCAGTCACAGCGAACGGGCCATAGCCTGACCAGGCGCCACCCTGGAATATCGCGTCACCGGGTACTCCACCACCCGTCCATAAGGGTATTCCGATCGGCATGGAGGAATTCAGCACATGCGTAAGGTAACCGCGGGGCTTTTCAGCTCGATCGACGGTGTGGTCGAGGCCCCCAACGAGTGGCAGCCCGCGTTCGATGAGGAGATGGGCGCGGTGTTGTCGCGCATGCTCCAAGAGCAGGACGCCGTGCTGCTCGGCCGGGTGACGTTCACCGAGTGGGCCGGGTACTGGCCGACTTCGACCGACGAGCCGTTCGCGAGCTACATAAACAGCACCCAGAAGTACGTCGCTTCGACCACTCTCGGGTCCGCCGGCCAGTGGCCGAACAGCACGCTGATCAAGGGCTCGGTGGCCGACTTCCTTGCGGAGCTGCGTCAGCAAGACGGCGGGACAATCGGGACTGCCGGCAGCCCGTCGCTGGTCCGATCGCTGATCGAGCAGGGGCTGCTCGACGAGCTCACCCTGATGATCAGCCCGGTCGTCGCTGGCGGCGGCCGCAAGCGACTGTTTGCCGACGATGCCGCGCTCACCAGGTTCGAACTGGCCCATGCCCAGCCGACCAGCAGCGGCGCACTGATCGCGACCTACCGGCCAGCACGGTAGCCCGCCAAGACCGCATCCGCTGAGCCGGCGGCCACCGAAGGAGACAACGGACCCGCTACAGCGACGGTCGCGACCGCGGCATCGCCCGGTCTGCGACATGCCGACCGGCGCCTGCCGTGGCTGGCTGCAGGCGGCATCGGCTGGCCGGACCCGCAAGATCGGTTGAGCCGTTCATGTCTCAGGCCATCCATCGCCGTAGCAGCCTGGCAACCTGACCTCCCGGGCCAAAGACAGCCGGCCGCTCGCCGGGCCCGGCTGCCCCCGGTCAGGGACGTCATGGACTTGATCACCAGGCGCAACTGCCGACGGTGATCGCGAACCGCCGATATGGCGCCGGGCTCAGCAGGTTGGCATGGCGGTCGGGGCAGCGCGAGAATGTGTCATCTGTGCTTGCTGAGCCGGACGCCGCGATGGATTACCTGATCAGCCCGCTGACCGCCGAGTGCTGGCCCGCGCTGGAAGACCTGTTCGGCCGAGCGGGCGCCCCGAACGGGTGCTGGTGCATGTACTGGCGCATCGGCCCGCGCTACCATGACCGGCCGCGTGCAGATAACAAGCGTGACCTGCGCCGGCTCGCCGCGTCCGGGCGGCCGCCGGGCCTGCTGGCCCTTGACGGCGAGCTGGCCGTCGGCTGGTGCGAGCTGGCCCCGCGCGCCGGGCTGGCCTGGCTGACGCCGGCCCGGTTCCCGACGCTGGCCGATGACCTGCCGGCGTGGTCGATCCCGTGCTTCTTCGTGCGCCGTGCCTACCGCCGCCGCGGTGTGATGGCAGCCTTGATCCAGGCCGCCGTCGGCGTGGCCGCCGCGGCTGGCGCGGCCGCGCTGGAGGCCTATCCAGTGGACACCACCGTGCCTGGTCATGCTGGCAACCTGCTTCCCGGGGTCGCGTCGGCGTTCGCCCGGCACGGCGTCCAGGTCATCGCCCGGCGTAAGCCTGACCGTCCGGTGATGCGACGCCAGCTCAGTCGGCCCGTATGACGGGCGGCCGCCGTCCCGGCGCCGGGTGTTCCGGTCAGCGCATGCCGCGTCAGCGCCTTACCCGGCGTGACAGGCTTCCGAACGCGCCGGGGCGCGCATCACCGGCCTCGGTCTGTGCGCGGCCGGGGGCCGGTTGCGATCCGGCTGGCGGAGCCGCTCGGGAATCTCGATCTGGCCCCTGCCCCCCGGGGGCCCGGACGCCTAGGCGATACCGGGCACCCGCCTGGGTCCGCAGCAGGCTGACCTGGGGACCGGGATCCGGCATGCCGCTAGCCTTCCCTTCGCATGCGTGGTTACCGGGCGGTCCCGGCGCCGCTGATCTGAGATGGGGTCTACGCTGCGGAACATGGATCGGCACGAACGCCGCGAGAAGCGGTCCGGTCCGGCGGCGCAGGCCGCCGAGTGGGACGCGAGGTACAGCGAACGCGACGGTGCGAGGTGGAGCGGGCGCCCGAACGGGCGGCTCCTCGCCGAGGTCGCCAGCCTCCCGCCGGGCCGGGCACTCGACGTCGGCTGCGGCGAGGGCGCCGACGCGATCTGGCTGGCCCGCAGGGGCTGGACGGTCACCGCAATCGACATCTCCGAGGTAGCAGTGATCCGGGCGCGGGAGGCAGCCGAACTGGCCGGCGCCGTCGTCGAGTGGGTCTGCGGGGATGCCCTGCGGACACCGTTCCCGGCCGGGTCGTTCGACCTGGTGTCGATGCAGTACCCGGCGCTGCCCAAAGCCGCCGGCCAGGCCGCCGTGCGGCCGCTGCTCGGCACCGTGCGCCCTGGCGGGCTGCTCCTGGCCGTCTACCACGATCTCAGCGATGAGCACCGCGAGCACATGAAGTCGCAGGGCACCGACCCGGCGGACTATCTCGATGCGGACGACCTCGGCCGGCTGCTGGGCAGCGAATTCACGATCGAGTTGCACGCGGTCGGGCCGCGCATCGACCCGCCGCCCGATAACCCGCACATCGCCGACATCGTCCTGCGCGCCCGGCGTCGCTGAAGCACGGCCCGGACTAGCCTTCGCGCCTGGCGAGGTCCGGCTGAACGGGTCGCTCTGCTACGGACCCGCCTTCAGCTTGTCACCAAGCGCGACAGGCCGGGGGCTTATGCGGGCTTCATGCCGCCCCAGAGCCGTTAGGGATGGATGGCGCCACGGCGGCCGTGGTTGCTGCTGCCGGGCCGGAAGGTTGATCTGGCGCGGTCACGGCTGGGTTGCTGCGGTCAGCCGTACCGGGCATTCCGTGCCCTGAGGTGATGCCGGCGCTGCCCAGCTGCGGAGCCTGGCCAGGCTAGGCGCCGGCGGAGCGGAACGCGGGTGCGAGCTTGAGCGGTATCTCGCCCCAGCGCCTTGCCAGTGCTGCCCGGAGCCGCCCGGCGAACTCGGCAAGCACGGGGTGGGCTGCGTTGTCGTGCGCATTGCCGAGCCGGTGCAAGATCACCGCCCGGCGGGTCGGCAGGCCCGCGACCGCTTCATGCAGCGGGAGATCTTCTGCAAGAGCCTTCGGCAGGAACCATGATGCCGACACCAGCGCCCAGCCGGCTGCGGCAAGCGCGAGGTCACGCTCGAAGGCGGGCGTGCCCGCATACGGCATGCGGCCCGCCATCACCGCCCGGTACCGCGCCAGGGCCTGGCGCGTCACCGCGGGCGGCAGCCCGAAGGAGCACCAGCACGATGGCCAGGGCACCGTCAGGTACGCCACGTCCCAGGCGATATGCCGCCACTCGGCTTCCTCGAAGTCGACCAGGAGGTACCCGCCGCCCGCGCGCACGTTGTTGTCCGGGCAGGCGTCCGCCAGGGTCAGCGCCGCCGGCCCGGCCGCGCTGAGCTGGCCGTTCAGATCTGCGAGCGCGGCCAGCGCGCCGTCTGGCACCGTCACCCCGAGCTGGCCGCACAACGACGCCAGCGCCGCGGCCGCGCCCGTCACGATCCCTGGCATCGCCGATTCGGGAACCGTCCCGCCAGAGCGGGCAGCGAGTTCCGCGCCGAATGCACCCCGCACGCCCTGGGTGCTCAGGTGAAGCTGCGCAAGAGCCTCCGCGAAACGCCTGACAGCCGCCGCGGCCGCTGCCGTGTCATCAGCCAGCAGTGCATCAGCGACGCTTGGCCCGGTCCCGGCATCGGCCATGACCACGACGGGCGGATCTACCCCGGCAGCGACCAGGCCAGGCACCGGAGCCTCGGCTGGCGCGACCGCTAGCGCGCTGCTCTCCCGGACCCACGCCTCGCCAGCATCCGGGAACAGCTTCACGATCAGCGTCCCCGGCCCTGGCCAGCCAGTCCCGCTAACGCGTACCCGCAGCACTTCCGAGCGTTCGGTCCGGCGCAATCGCTCAGCCGGCTCGACCCGCACACCAAGGAGCAACGCTGCGACCGCAGCCAGGGCATCCGTCATGACCCGCCTCGCCCTCGTGAGGATCTGCCCGCTCGCGACCACCAATGCCACCCATCCGGGCCGGCAAGCCTGCCGCCCCGCGAACCGCGCCCGGCCAGCCCGGCACCAGACCGGCCCGATGCCGGCCTGCTGCACCAGCCGGTAATCGCAACAGCCTGGGCCCAGAACCGACGGCCTGCGCCAGGATACAGCGCAGGTCACCCCCTCACCCCCGCCCGGAATCGGCGATCACTCACTGACGTGGGACGGTCCGCGTCGCGTTGCGTAATCAGCCCTCGTCTGGAGTAGCGCGCACACTGCCGCCGTTCGGCGCGGCCAAGGCCGCTTCGGCGCTCATCAGCTGAGGCGCGCAGATCGAGTCGATCTGGCGCCATCGAATTACTGCGAGTCCCCGGGAGGGACATAGCCGCATGCCGGGCGCGCGCTTCGGCGCGGGACGGCAGACCGGAAGGGATGATGCTGGCATGGCGGATACCCCAGACGCCGGGCGGGATGTCCTGCTGACGCTGCTCCTGGGCGCCGTCAGCATCGCGGCCTACCTGATCTACCCGGTCCTGAACCACGGCCCGGCCAAGATCGTCCTGCGGACATTGCTGGACCGCGCGATCCCGCTCGTCCCGGTCATGGTCATCCCGTACCTGTCGCTGACCCCGCTGATCATCCTCGCCGCCGCCGTGTCCGCTATCGCCGACCTCCGCCGGGTGCAGGCACTGGCCCTGGCCGTGACCCTGGCGCTGCTGGCCAGTTACCTGGTCTACGCGCTGGCGCAGTCCTACGTCATCCGGCCCTCCCCGCCCGGCCGGGACTGGCTGACCGCGGCGGTCCGCCACGTGTACTCCCTCGACAGGCCCTACAACGACTTCCCCAGCCTGCATACCTCCCTGGCCACGATCGTCGCGGTCTTGTGGCTGAGGATTCACCCGCGCACCGGCACGGCCGTCGCGATCTGGTGCGCCCTGATCGTCGCCTCGACGGTCCTGATCCACCAGCACTACCTGGCCGATGTCGCCGGCGGCCTGGCCGTCGCATGGCTCGCAGTGACAGCCAGTGACCGCATCCTCGGCCGGCTCCACCACAACCGGCCCGACGGGCCACGCAGCACCGATGTCACCGAACGTGAGAATGGCTGCAGCTTAGTAGCGCGCAAAGCCGCCGATATGGCAGGAAATTCGATCGCAGTAGCGGCTGTTCATGCTGCTCCCGTAAAGAGTGTTCTGCGCATGCCCAATACGCGCCCAAGTTAGCTCCACTCTGCTGCATCGAACCAGGTCAGGTCGGGGCAGTACTGTTCACTGCTCGTGAACCATTCGCCTTGTCCCCCGCTGGCGTTGCCGAATTAAGCCGTTCTTAGATTAAGGCGGCTCCGCTGCGCTCCGCCGCTGGCCCGGCGCCAGCGTCGGCCTCTGCCTTGGGAGGCCCGGTCGACGCGCGCCGGGCCACGGAGGTCAGCAGGCCGCCGATCAGTCAGGCTCTCAGCACGCGCGACGCTGAAGCGCTTGCCATCCAGCCCGGCATCGCCGACCAGCTCGCAGGCCGAGCGCAGACGGCACCGCTGCCGTAGGTCACCGCCCCGGGGGCCGCTGGCTTGCCCGCTACGAGCGAGGCGGCCGCCACCCGCCCGCTAGTACTGTGACCGGGAAGGTTCACCGGGTTGTGGATCGGTCTTCCGGTCAGCGCGTGCCTTGGAGGAAGGCGATGAGAGCGGCTGTGAGTTCGGCGGGGGCATCCTCTTGGACGAGGTGGCCTGCGCTGGGGATCGGTTCCCATTTCGCGTCTGGGATCAGAGCGGCGAGCTCACGTCCTTTCGCCACGGGAATCCAGGTGTCGTTCTGGCCCCAGCAGACCAGCGTCGGGATGCTGATCTCGGCGTACCGGCCTTGGACCTCGTCGGTATAGCGCTGGTCGGCCTGGGCGATCTGGCGATAGAAGGCCGCCTGACCGAGGTCGCCGAGCCAGGGCTGGACGAGCCGGTCGAGGACCACGGGATGCAGGCCGGGGCTGCTAGCGGAACTGACGTACTCACGGACCAGGGCATGGTGCAGTGCGGGCGGCAGCTGTTCGAAGACCTGGGAGTGCTCGCCGACGAGCCGGAAGAACGGGGATCCCCACGGTGCCAGCGCGACCGGATCGACCAGGGCGAGTGCCCGGTAGCGGGCGCCGTGCAGCAGATGCGCCCGCAAGGAGACGGCACCGCCGAAGTCGTGGGCGACCACGAGCGGTTCTTGCAGACCCCAGTGGGCCAAGAGCTCGGTGAAGACCCGGCCCTGGGCGGCCAGGGACACATCCTGGCCTGCCGACTTCTCCGATACCCCGTAGCCGGGCATGTCCCAGACGAACACCTGGTAGTCGCGAGCGAGCGAGCGGGCGACGGCGCGCCAGACATACGAGGAGAAGGGGGTGCCGTGCAGAAGGATGACCGGCTGCTGGCCGGAGTGTCCCAGACGGTCCCAGCGGACGTCACCGGATGTACTGGCGAATGTCCCGGCCAGTTGCCACTCAGTCATGGGTGCCGTACCTCTAGGTTTTGCTCTGGGCCGGATGGATGATCACGACCGGATCGGTCTCGACGGTACTTGATCGTCGGCCCTGGTCGATGTCAGCCTGCTTGACCCACTCGCGCACCGCAGTCTCAGTCAGGTCGAGCAGGAACGTCGGCCCTGGTCGGACCTGCTACCGCACCACCGATCTTCCAAGTTGGTGATCCCGCTACCTCGCGTTGCCGCGCACTGCGGGGCGGCCGCCCCGGACCCCGCGTTTATGGGCTCGGCCGCCCCTCATTTTTGACCACCCTGCTGCCTGCGCGGCACGCGCCATCCCTGCGATGAAACCCGCACGGGGAGACCCCGCACCCCCATTTACCACTGATCGGGCAAGACGCTGGCTGATCACAGGAGTTCCGGGGAAGGTGCATTGGGGGTGCCCCGCCGCGCATAACCGAATTATCTGCGCAGCTAGATTTGACCTGCGTGTCGTGGATAAGGTGCCTGCCGCTGCCGTACCTCGGCTAGCTGTTGCCATCCAGTTTGTCGGTGGAGCTCGGTGCCAGGCTGCCTGCCATCGGCTCAGTACCGTGGCGATGACAGAGTCCGCCCATCGACTCAAAGCACCACCCCGTCGGCCTGGTCAGCCCGCAGCGTCCGCGTCGCCCGCAGCCCGTCGCTGTCGCGCTCGCCCGTGAGTCCCTGATCGCGCAGAGAGCTGGCCGGGCGCGGCAAGTCAGCGACACCGCAACCAGCCGCTGGCCGGACGTAACTCCGAGCCTGGCCGCGTCCTCAGGCCGGCCACAGGCTACCCGGACAGCCGGTTCTATGAGCACGCGGCCGGGCGTGCAGCGGCCCGGGCCTGGGATCTGATGGTGTCAGGCCGTCGGGTCGGCGAAGGCGCGGGTGACGGCGGCGGTCCGGCTGGAGACCTGCAGCAGGCGGTAGATGTTTTCCAGGTGGGTGCGCACGGTTCCCTCGGATATGCCCAGGCGGCGGGCGATCTGGGCGTTGGTGTGCCCGGCGGCGACCAGGTGCAGCAGTTCCCGCTGCCGGGCTGTGAGCTGGGGGGCTGGGTGGCGGCGGCGCTGGGCCTCGAGGTAGGCCTGGTGCAAGTGGGGGCGCAGCAAGGTGAGCAGGTCGCGGTGACGGTCGGAGAAATCCTGGCCGGGCCCGCGGACGAAGACCAGCCGCAGGGTCCGCCCGGGCCCGGCGGTCCACCCGGGGGTAGCGGGCAGGCACAGGATCAGCTCATGCTCGATCCCGTACGGCCGGCAGCAGTCTTGGTACATGCCGGTGCTGTGCCATTGCCTGGCCGAGTAGAAATCCGAGATCCTCACGAGGGTTCGCAGGTCGCCGGTGCGCTCAGGGTAGCTGCAGGGGCTGCTCCAGTAGTGTGCCCAGAACGACGAGACGTCGAACTCGCTGTCGTCGGCTTCGGCCGGCACGGTCTGCCCGAACCAGTCCACCAGCCGGCTGCTGTCGGTGCCCGAGAAGACCAGGAAATCGCAGCCGATCAGTTCTAGCAGGTCACTGAGCAGGGACGGTGCCAGCCCTTCGGCCGGGGGTTCGCCGCGGTCATCGCTGACGATCCCGGCCAGGGTGCGCAGGTCCCGTCCGCTGGCTGCTACCGGGCCTTTCATCACGCCGTCCCTTTCCCCACTCCAGGTTACTCCGGCTGCGGCCGCCCCGGGCATCCGCAGAACGTCGGATGGCCGAGACCACCCGTGCCCGGACACCCTGGCAGGTAAGCGGCGGCAGCCGGGAACGGAGCACGGGGAAATGGATGAGATCGGCCAGGACCCGAAGCTGGTCGTCCGCTTTCCCCGCGGGCGCTGGCTCGATGCCACGGTGGCGGTGGCCCTGATCGCCGCGGCCGCCCTCGCGGTGATGACCGGCCGGGGCAGCAGGCCTGCCGCCGCTCCCGAGGGCAGGCCCGGCACGGCGGCGGCCCCGGTGCTGCTGCCATCAACCGTGCGGACACGGATCCCGCTGCCGTTCGGTCAGCCCGGCGGCATGACCATACTCGGCTCCACGGCCTGGATCTCGGACTGGTCCGCCAGCCAGATCGCCGGCGTCGACCTGGCCGCCAGGCGGGTCACCAGGACACTGCAGGCCGGCGGCCAGCAAGATGAACCGATCAGCATGACATCGGGCGCCGGGTCGCTATGGGTCCTGGACTTCTCTGGCCCGCTGCTGCGCATCGACCCGGCCAGCGGCGCCATCACCAAGCGCTTCCCGGTCCGCAGGCTAGGCGCCGACATCGCCTACGGGGACGGCTTCATCTGGATGATCACCTACGATCCCTCCGACGGCGGCGGCCAGGAGTACCTGTCGAAGATCGACCCGTCCCGCGACGTGATCGTGAAAACAGCCCCGATCCCCGGCTCGGGACCGGCCTGTGCCGCGTCCCCCGGGCCGCACGGCATCTGGATCGGCTGCGCCGGCGTCGATTACATCACCTTGATCAACCAGGACTCGCTCCAGCCGGTACGGACCCTGCTAGTCCACAGCGGCGGATATACCCCGCAGATCGTCCCCGGCCGCAACGCCACATGGGTGCTCACCCCGTCCGGGCTGGCGCGGGCGGACCCCGCCACCGGCAGGATCACCGCGATCATGCACGCCAGCTACGCCCCCAGCGCCCTGTCGGCTCCGGCCCTCATCATGGACTCGGTGGGCCGCCTGTGGATCACCGGCTCCCTGCTAACCGTCGTGATGCCAGGCACCCTGACCGCGTACCCGGTCGCGCGCACACCGGACCTGATCAGCGCGGCGGCGGACGGGCCGGCCATCTGGCTCGACACCGGATCCGCCCTAGCCAGGCTCCAGCTCGACACTCCCCATGCCACCGGTGCCCCTGCCAATCAGCGGCAGCTGCCAAGCGACGCCCGCCCGGGCCATCCGGCAGATCAAGGTCCGGCACCGCCGAAACACCAGCCACGTCGCACGACAAGAGCGTGACATGACGAGATTCATGGACCTTCACGAGGATCTGAAACGGCCCGCCTCTGGTAGTCAGTGCCGGGGATGTCGATGGCCTTCGTGGACGACCGCACGAGTGAACGCGGATGCGGCGTCGACAAGGACTGCAATCGCCGCACCACCCACGGCCAGCAACACAGCCAAAAGCACCACCGCGACCAGACCGAGAAGTATGGCAGGCCAGTAACCTCCAGATCCAATGCGTCATCTGGCTGATGGCGCAACGGCAGAACTGGAACATCCGCGCAAGGTGTGGTGGCATGCGGACCAAGTGATAGCCGCAAATATTCGGCGTCAGGTCCGGCGGTGCGGTGATTACGCCTGGTAACCGTCGTGACATGTCAAGCCGCTAGATGAGTGATTCCAGGGGGATGGCCTGCATGAAGAAGCGAGGGTCTCCATGATCGAGTTGTGGAAAACGACATCGAGACCCTCGCTACTGCAATGTACGTCAAGATCGATGACATGCTCCGGGACTGGCCGGACCTTGCCCCGGTCCGCCCGGCGACCGGCACTCCGCTCACGCTCAGCGATGCGGAGCTGCTGACGATGGCGGTGATGTCCGCCCTGCTGGGGTTCACCTC
>WNGR01001690.1_pt1 | contig 24517 bp, 16 predicted proteins | sample 5407581 | NCBI WGS metagenome assembly WNGR01 (sample SAMN13153383, study PRJNA577476) | soil metagenome | isolation source: 80 cm soil or saprolite under Garry oak tree replicate 2 | place: USA:California | collected 2016-06-15
GTTTCAGACTCATGACCCGACACACGCGGATTTCGTCGGAGATTCGCCGGGGCGCGGCGGTGGTCTTCCTCGCCGGCCTGCTTCCTCTTACGCTCGGGGCCGAGCCGCCCTCGGCGCCGGAGAGCTCGACGCCGGCCGAAGCCCTCGGAAAAATCATCTACACGATGGGTCGGAGCCCCGCGGGCGGACCGCTTTACTACCGGCTGATATCGGCAGGAAGAAACTCTTTTCCGGCCCGGGGAACTTCCTGCGCGCGTTGCCACGGCCCGGATGGCACAGGCGGGCGAAGCGGAGACGTCGTGCCGGCCGACATCAGTCATGGAGCGCTGAGCAAAGCGGCGACCGTCTCGGGCAGAGAGCGCGTTGCCTACACCGACGCCCTCCTGGCGCGCGCGATCACCGAGGGACTGGACTCTTCCGGGGAACAACTGAGCCTCCTGATGCCGCGCTGGTTGCTCTCGGAGTCCGAGCTGGCGGATCTCCTCGCCTACCTCAAGCACCTGGGGCGAGAATAGCGTGGGCGAGAGCATGCGTCGATCCCCGAGAATCGCCGTCCTACTGACGCTCCTCGCCGCCGTCGCGATGTGGATCGTCGAAGATGAAGGAACGACCGTTTCCCCCTCGCCGATCACCCCGGGCCTCGCGTCGCAGGGCTTCGGTGATGCGATCTGCACGGCCGATGCCCCGGTCGATACTCCGCTTCCCGCGCGCGAATCGTTGCCGCGGACGAAACTCGATCCGTTTTCCGCACGGTCCTGGGCCCCGCCCGCGCCGGCAGCCGTCGTTCCGGCGCCGCCGGCGGCGGCTCCCGTCGCCCCGCCGTTGCCCTATCGCTTCGTCGGCAAAATCGTGCTGCCGACCGAGACCTGGGTCTTTCTCGCCCGGGGAGACGATACCTTCCGGGTACGCGAAGGCGGGACGATCGGCAGCGAATACAAGGTCGAGTCGGTGAAGGCCGACGAGCTGGTGCTCCTTCACCTCGCCTCGGGCGTGCATCAGACGGCGCGGCTGGCCTCGCCCGGCGGGGAAAACCCGGGAACCGGCCCGCAAATCGCGCAAGCACCGGCCGATTCCGCCGCGGTCGCGCAGCGGGACATCTTCCCGTACGACCCGCAAGCACCGGCTGATTCCGCCGCGCTCGCTCCCAGCAGAGGAGACGCGCGGAGCATCGGTCCGGCGACCGTCTCCGCGTCTCCTATCGAGGAGCCGCCGGTTCAACGGGTACGGCGGCCGCACGGGATCCGCAGGCAGGTTGAGAGCACGGACTAGCGCGGGGAAAGTAGGCCCGGCGTTTCAGGACTGCCATGCCCTATTTCGGAGTAGCGCGTCCCAACTAGACCTGTGCTCCGCAAAACCAGTTCGGAGTGGATCTGACCTTTCGCTGAGCGAGAGCGTATAAAAACAATTCCCTTTTCTAACGCCACTATAATGATCAAATAGAGCGCGATAAGAAACGACCTCGAACGGGTGGCAAGGGAGGAAGTATGCAAATTGATTTTCATCACAGTGTGACGTACGTATGTGCCCGCTTGGCTGGTTTCCCCTCTGAAAAAGCCGAAATAATCGCACACAGTGCCCAATATGTTGACGACACAACAGCATCTGGGGAGATCTGGTTTGACAATGGGATGCTCTTCGAGAGAACGGCGTCTGCGCACAAGATGCTGGACTATCGAAACTCCAAAGACCTCGCAAACCACCGAGTGTGGCTTCCGTTTCACTTTCTCAAGTCGCCTTAATATGGCCAAGCGAAACCGCTTTCATTATTGCGTGACGAGAATTAACCACGCCAAGCTTGCGACGCGCGTTGGCCAGGTGAAATACAACAGTTCTTTGCGCCACTGACAAGATACTGGCGACTTCCGCGATAGTTTTGCCGGCCGCTATCCATACCAGGCAATCGCGCTCGCGCTCAGTCAACCCCCAACTCTCTGACTTGCGCGGTTCGACGGGAATTACCGATCCAACCTGATTCCTGATAATTCGATCGGCCGCGTCGTGCACGAAAACCGTTAGTAATAGGCACCTGCCTAATGCAGCTCTAATGTCACGCTCTGCTTCAGCCCTTCCGTGGTTCTTGATGAGGCTGAGCGAGCTCCACCGACCGTTGGGTCCGTGCACAGGCAGAGTGACTCCGGTGGCGAGCCCAAACTTACGCGCCCGTGCGATCCAGACCTGCTCAAACGGAACGAGCTCCCGCCAAAAGATGGGGACTACTTCCCGTAGCGCGCGTCGGTACAGAGGGTCAGATGCGAGGTTGCTGGCTGCTGCATCACTTTGCCATCCGTCTGGGCAATTCTTGAACTGGAATTCATCGACTTCAGCGCGAAGATTCGGGAAGCGGCCGCGAAAAAGGAAATATTGAAAGCCAAGTTGCCCAGTCGCCAGTCCGACAGACCGCGCGAGCTCTGCAAGGGACGCCGCAGTCAGAATCGGTCTAAGCCACCAAGTGCCTTGAAGACTCACGGACCTACCCCTCTCGATCTCTTGGTCCTGTTTTGTTTGAATCACTGTACGCCCTAGGTTCTCTGCCTCGCAACTCCTCTCGTTGTTAGGAAAATCGGAGTTTTTAGGGAATTCCAATTACAGCTGCTGTAAGGAAACTCCCTCGACCGGCTGAACCATTAGGAATCGTTCATGTACTCCGCTAAATCTCTGATTTTACGTATCAAAGAAGAAGAACCTTCTTTCTACCCTGTAAACTTCGACAGGTAGGCACAATCGAGAGAAAGCTTCACACTGAAAAACAGGGATCAGATTTTTCTATCCGCTTCCCCAGCCAAAGAAGGGAACACCATTAACCGAGGCTTGATCCTGTCCTATGCCGTGTTCCTATGGCTCGCTGGTTGCGGCGACATCCCGTATCGCAGCGCCGGTTATTCCGTCGACCCGAATTGCCGGGAGATCTACGACAAGTACTACGATATCTCCGAGCTGGACAAAGACATTCCGGAGAATATTAGGTCGAACCAGTGCTGGCTACGCGCGCGGGAAGAGCGCGACAACTACGACCTGCTGTTCCTCGAGTTCGACGATCAGGGCTGGATGCAGAACGCTTCCAATCTGTCTCGGCCCGCGAGAAAGGATGCGCTCGACGAATTCTTCGGCCAGTTGAAAGATATCTTTTTAGACGCGTAATAAGTCAAGAATTCTCGGTGAATCCTGACGGAAGTCAAACGCCAAAAGGAGGCGCGTCATGAAAAGAATATCACCCCCCGTACTGCTGACGCTCGTGCTTTGCGCCTGTGCGCAGGTCGATCCCTACCGGGTATCGAAGGACGGGTACGCGAAAACCTGCGAATATCGCGCCGTCGGCGACTGTCCCACCGCCTCGCTGTTGCGGCATGGGGCGCCGGCTCCCTACAACCTCGCTTTCGTCGAGATCGACGAGCAGGGCTATTTTGCCGACCGCGCGCAGGCCGAAGCGGCGATCGCCATGGCGAGCGGAAAACCCGCGCAGGGCCGGGCTTACGTCATCGTGTTCATACACGGATGGCATCACAACGCCGGCCCCGATGATGAGAACGTGCACAAGTTCCACGACGCGTTGCGGCTGATCTCCAGCTGGCGGCCGAACGACACCGTCCGGGGAATTTACGTCGGGTGGCGCGGCGATTCGATCGCCATCAAGGGACTGCGCTTTATCACGTTCTGGGACCGCAAGAACACGAGCGACGAGGTCGGCCGCGGATCGCTCTACGAATTTCTGCTCCGCCTGGAAAAAGAGGTCAAGACGCCAGCGGGCGCCGACAACCGGCTCGTGCTCATCGGCCACAGCTTCGGCGCATCGGTGGCCTTCAATTCGCTCGCCCAGCTCTACATGCAGCGGTTCATCGAGGGGCTGTACTCGACCTCGGCCGGGCCGCGCTTCAGAGGATACGGCGATTTCGCCGTTCTCATCAATCCCGCGATAGAAGGCATGCGATTCATGCCCTTCCACAGCGCGCTGCGCCACTACGCCGACGGTGCCGCCGCGGTTCGCGCCGATTTTTCGCGCGAGGCCCGGCCGGCGCTGGTGATCCTGTCCTCGGAAGGCGACTGGGCAACGCGCAAGACCTTTCCGGCGGCGCGCTTTTTCTCGACCGTGTTCGAGGCTCACGCGACATCGGGAATACGGGGATCGGCCCCGGGCGTGAGCGACGGTTACAGCGAATGGGTGATGGACGTGCAAACCCTGGGCAACTTCGAGCATTTCCACACCCACGAGTCGCTCGGACTCGCGGCGGCGGGCGACAGCCGGGACTGCGCCCCCCTGGCGTCGGGGCAGCTTCGCCAGTTGCTCGCGAACAGTGAGAGCGCCCCGCAGCAATTCCCCGACTCGGGGATCGTGCTGAAGCACCGGGGCACCCTGCCGGCGACCACGCCCTACTGGTCGGCCGACATGAGCAGCGACATCGTCGCCAGCCACTCGGATATCGGCAAGCCTTCGCTTGTTTGCTGGATCATGCAGCTCGTCGACGCGAACTGAGCGGTCCTGAACGATGAAGGAGGCGGCTGTCGACTTTTTGGGATGCGCAATAGGTCAAGAATCCCAGTGAGTCCGCGACAACATCAAAGGAGGGCAACAACGATGAAGCGGAACAGCTCGTATCAACACATCAGGATTCTGGTACTACCTTTTTTCTTGTTTCTCCTGCTTAGTTGTGGCGAGAAGCAGCCACAACCAGGACAAGTCCTCGACGAAGCCCGCCGCGCGGGCCGGACCGCCCAATCCTTTCCGGCGGGGGAAGAAAATTACTTTCAAGCCATGGACGGCGGCATCGCCCTCACTACCGATGAAGTCAAGGGGCGCAACACCTGGATCGTGTGGAGCGGGGGCAACGACCGGTTTTGGGACGCTCTCTCGAAGTCCAGCGTCGGCAACCTCGACTTCCTGAAGACGCTTTCTACGCATCCGAAGCTGAAGAAGTTCAGCCGCGACAACCGCTGGAATTACCTCGGCTTGGTGAACGAACCCTGCTTCGAGAAAGCGACCGGACCCGATCCCAAACGCTTCGGTCTGTGGCTCGACAAACGCCGCGCCGATTGCCCGGCGGATCCTTTTGAGGACGAGAAGAAGTATCCGGGCGTCGCCATCGGGGCGCGAGGCAAGAACCTGCCGGTCGGCTCTTTCTACGGCTACGCCAGCGGTATCGTCGGGCTGCGGCTGTTCCCGAATCCCGACTTCGACGAAGCCGCGGCAAAAAAATGGGACCCGGTCAAATACTACGAAGACCCCGAGTATTACTTCAACAAAGACCTGGTCAAGCCCTATCGGGTCGGCATGTCCTGCGGCTTCTGCCACGTCGGGCCCAACCCGATCAAGCCTCCCGCGGATCCGGAAAACCCGAAGTGGGAGAACTTGAGCTCCAACGTCGGCGCCCAGTATTTTTGGGTCGACCGTATCTTCACCTGGGAAGCCGACGAGAGCAGCTTCGCGTTTCAGTTGTTCCACACTTCGCGGCCCGGCGCATTGGATACGTCCCTGGTATCCACCGATTACATCAACAACCCCCGCACGATGAACGCGGTCTACGGCCTCGGCCCACGAATGGAGCAGGCCAAGCGATGGGGCAAGGAGACGTTGAGCAAGGGCGGCTTGGACAACATGCAGTTTCAGGATTTCGTCAAGGATGGACCGCTCACCCAGTTCTTCCAAGCGCCCGATACCGTGTGGACGCCGCGCGTCCTCAAGGACGGCTCCGACTCGGTGGGTGCGCTTGGAGCGCTCAACCGCGTCTACCTGAACATCGGCCTGTTCAGCGAAGAGTGGATGCTGCACTTCAACGCCCTGGTCGGCGGGAAACCCACTTCGCCCATCGAGATTGCCGTCGCGCGAAAGAACTCGGCCTACTGGCAGGCGACCGAACAGCAGACGTTCGCAACGGCCCTGTTTTTTCTGAAGAGTACCGCGCCGCACCGGCTCAAGGATGCGCCGGAGGGCGCGAAGTACCTGACACGGGACAAAACGGTCCTCACTCGCGGCAAGGTGGTCTTCGCGGAGTATTGCGCTCGATGCCACTCCAGCAAACTCCCCAACCCCGCCCCCGGCGTGGATCCGGGCGGATGCGCGGGCTCGGGCTATCTCGCCTGCTTCAACGACTACTGGGCCTGGACCAAGACACCGGAGTTCAAGAACAAGATGCGGGAAATCGTGCTCGCCGAAAATTTTCTCGAGGACAACTACCTCTCTACCGAGCTGCGCATACCCGTGACGCTGCTGAAGACGAACGCCTGCAGCCCGCTTGCCACGAACGCTCTGGGCGGCGACGTCTGGGACAACTTTTCCTCCAAGTCGTACAAGGACCTCCCCTCGGTCGGAGAGATCGTGGTGCACGACCCGGTCACCGGCGAGCCGCGCAAGTACACGATGCCGGCCGGCGGTCGAGGCTACACCCGTCCGGCATCGCTCATCAGCCTGTGGTCCACGGCGCCTTTCCTGCAGAACAACAGTGTTGGAAAGTTCGAGCCGAGTCCCTCGGTCGAGGCTCGCATGCGGTCCTTCGACGACTCCATCGAGCAGTTACTCTGGCCCGAGAAACGCAGGAAGGACGACGTGCTCGGCGACAAAGTCCCAGGCAGGATCGACCGGACCACGGCGAGGAGCTCTCTCAAGGTGCCCGCGGGCTACCTGCCCGACTTTCTTCAGGACTTGCGGGGACCGCTGGAGCGGTACTTGCCCTGGCTCTTCGGCGAGGGAGGGGTCGAGATCGGTCCGATCCCCAAGGGAACGCCCGTGAATCTGCTGTCGAATCTGAATCCGCTGTCGGATAGCTCCGATCCGGCGGAGCAGCTCGCGCATAAGAAAAAAATCCTTGAGTTTCTGCTCGAGGCGAAACGCGATCTCAAGCGCCTCTCCAAGGACGCGAGCGACGAAGAGGCCAACAGAGTCTTTGGAAACCTGGTCAAGCCCTTGCTCGAACTCAGCCGCTGTCCGGACTTCGTCGTCAACCGTGGCCACTACTTCGGCACGAGTTATTTCAAGCCCGATCCCGGCCTGGACAACGCCGACTACTTCAAGGACGAACCGCCGCTCGGCGACGCGGACAAGCGGGCCCTGATCGAGTTTTTGAAAACGCTCTAGGGGCGAAGCCCGATTTGAGAATTCGGCACAAGCAGCCCGGGAGGTGCAATGAACAAAGACGTGATTTTTCAGCCGCTGAAATTCCGCAACCTCACGGTCAAGAATCGCCTGTTTCGCTCCAGCATCTCCGGCCGGTGGGATAACTACAACGGCTCCGGAACTCTGGCTCGCATCAACTGGGAAACGAAATTCGCCCGGGGCGGTATCGGCGCCATCATCTCCTCGTTCGTGCCGGTGCACATCCGCGGCCGCATCCTGCCCAATTACGCCATGATCGACAACGACGACAAGATCCCGTTCTGGCGGGAGCTGGGCAAGCGGGTGCACGAGCACGATTGCAAATTCATCATGCAGCTCAGCCACGGGGGGCGCCAGCGGGACGTCGGGGGCGTCGAGAATCTGATGAATCGGGCACTTTCCTCGACAAGCCGGATGGACAGTTTTCATGGGCTGCTCTGCCAGGCGATGACCGATGAGGAGATCAAGCAGACCATCCGGCATTTCGCCGACGGCGCCCGACGCGCGCGCGCGGCGGGTCTGGACGGCGTCGAGCTGCATGCCTCGCACGGCTATCTTTTTACCCAGTTCTTGAGCTCGGCCATCAACGACCGCAAGGACGAATACGGCGGGCCGCTGGAGAACAGGGCGCGCTTTCTGCTGGATGTGATGCGGGCGATCCGCAAGGAAGTCGGCAACGACTTCCATCTCCAGGTGAAAATCAACGCCTTGGACAACAACAACGCCCTTTACCCCTGGGAGAAGAAGGGCAATACCCTGGAGGAGTCGATACAGATCTGCAAATGGGTCGAGAAAGAGGGCGCGGACGCGCTGCACGTCTCGATGGGCAGCATGTTCCCGCACCCGCAACTGCCTTCGGGCGGTTTTCCGGTGGACGAGGCCAATTGGTGGTACGGCGGGATGGGGTCGAGCGGGGTGCGGGCCTTTTTCAATTACACGCTATTCCATTTCAAGGTATTGCGCCCGATCTTCCTCGCGTTTTGGAACCGGACCAAGAAGGACCGGCCGGTCGAGGGCGTATGCGCCGAGGAGTGCAGGGAGGTCAAGAAGAACGTCGGTATCCCGGTGCTGAACACGGGCGGCTACCAGAACGGCGATCTGATCAGCAAGGTGATCTCGGAGGGCTATTGTGATGGCGTCACCATTGCGCGCCCGCTCATTGCCAACAACGATCTGCCCAAGATCCTGGCGCAAGGGCGCCCCGAGCCCGAGCAACCCTGCTCGTTCTGCAACCGATGTCTGTTGAATGCGATCGCCAACCCGCTGGGCTGTTACGACCCGAGGCGATACAAGGGCGATCGCGACGCGATGATCAAGGAAGTGATGAGCGTGTTCGATCCTCCGCCGTATCCATAACGGTGGTCGGATCAGGCGTCGCCGATGCGCGAGGCTGATCCTTGCCCGACGAACCTGAGGGAGACGAAAAATGGCCAAGTCCAAAGTTATCACCAAGGACCGGGTTTTGATCGACGAAGTCCAGGAAAGCCCGGTCGACCGGCATGAGCTGCGATTCCGCAGAATCATCGTATGGGGGTTTCTGGGGATCGTGATTCTGGTTGTCGTCTGGCTTGCGTGGCGCTTCTCCTCCGATCGTCCGTTGACCTTCAAGACCGCTGAGGAACACTTCAAATACGGGTCGATCGGCGCCGAAGTCGGCGGCTCGGTGTTCAATCCGATAGGCGGGATTCTTCCGCCGTATTGGATATTCAAGATCCTGCCCGACATCTGTCCGGACAAGCTGCCCGGCGGCTACGCGTCGCTGGGGCTTATCTTCGAAAAAGGGCAAGACGTGCCGATCGGGGTGACGCGACGGCATCGGCTCGGATTCGAGCAGGCCGGGCTGAATTGCGCCGGTTGCCATACCGGCACCTATCGCGCGTCCCCCCAGAGCGAGCCGCAGATCGTGCTCGGCATGCCGGCCCACGGCCTGGAACTCCAGGGTTTCTTCGCCTTCGTCAACGCCTGCATGCTCGACCCGCGCTTCACGCCCGACAACGTCATCGGCAGGATCCAGGCGGCCGGCGGCAATCTCGGGCTACTGGATCGCTTCCTTTTCCGGACCCAGGTGATTCCACGAGCGCGAGAGACGGCGCTCGTCCTGAACAGCCGGGTCGCTGCGTTGCTCAACGAGAACGCGGCGCGCTGGGGGGCGGGTCGTGTCGACACCTTCAACCCGTACAAGGCGATCCAGTTCAATTGGCGTCTGGAGGCGCTGCCGCCGAGCGAGCTGATCGGCGCTTCCGACTATCCATCGTTGTGGAACCAGAAGCCGCGCGAGGGGATGCACCTTCACTGGGACGGGAACAACGATTCGGTGGACGAGCGCAATCTGAGCGCATCCCTGGGCGCCGGCGTAACCCCCGTCACCATCGACCACGAAGGCCTCAAGCGAGTCAGGGACTGGATCTGGACGCTGCCGCCGCCGCCCTATCCGTTCAAAATCGACCAGGCGCTCGCGGCCCGGGGCGGGCGTCTCTATCGCGACCAGTGCGCGGGCTGTCACGCCGATCATCGCTTTCGCGAAGGCGTGGTCGAGAAAGACGGCTACGTGGGCCAGGTCGTGCCGATCGGCAAAATCGGGACCGATCCGTTTCGCCTGAACTCCTATACCCTCGCTTTCGCCTCGAACCAGTACTCCCTGTACCCCGCGTCCGAATACCGCTTCAAGCGTTTTCGCAAGACCAACGGCTATGCCAACCAGCCCCTGGATGGAATTTGGGCGCGAGCGCCGTATCTGCACAACGGATCGGTGCCGACGCTACGCGATCTTCTGGAGCCGCCGCAATCGCGCCCGAAAGTCTTTTACCGCGGCTACGACGTCTTCGATCCGGCGAGAGTCGGGTTCCGCCACGACGTCGCCGAGGAAAAGGGACGCAGGTACTTCCGATTCGACACCTCGCTTCCCGGCAACGGCAACGGCGGCCATGAGTACGGCACCAGGCTTTCCGACGCCGACAAAAAAGCGATCGTCGAGTACATGAAGAAATTTTGAGGGGAGACAGCATCGATGGATACGACAGGCAGATACGATCGGCTGGCGCGTCACTATAAATGGGTGACTTGGTTCGGTATTTTCCTCAACAGTCTGTTCATTTTTCCGCTCCTGCTCTTCCCGCGGTTCACCCTCGATCTATTGGGCATCGAGCTCGATCAACTGATCTTCGCCCGGACCGCCGGGCTGCTGCTGCTCTGGATCAGCGTCTTCTACATTCCGGCGAGCCTGGATCTGAAGAAATACCGTGTCCACGCCTGGCTGGCGGTCTTCCCCTCGCGCACCGGCGGCGCGACGTTCTTCTTCGTGGCCGTGTTTGTGTTCGGCTATCCGCACGGCTACCTGCCGATTGCGTTCGTCGATCTCTCCATACTCCTCTGGCAGCTGGCGATCCTTCTCAAAATCCGGGCGGTCGAGCATTCGCCTTCCGCCTCGCTTGCGGTAAAAACCTGGAAAGCGAGGCGGCGCTGGACGCTTCTCGGCTCGGTGGCGGTCGTAGTGGCAGTGGTGGGCGTTACCGCATGGTACAAGCTGCTGCGAGAGGTGGATCAGCGTTTCGAATCTATGGAGGAGTATTTCAAGTACGGCTCGATCGGCGCCGAGCAGGCGCAGGGGATCCCCTATTGGATCTGGATCGTGCTGCCGCGCCTGTTTCCCGAGCATCTGCCGGGACCAGGCGGCTACAGCGCGCTCGGTGTATACAACGAACCCGGCCGAGACATGCCGGTGGGTTTTTCAACCAAGACCATCGGCTTCCCGAGGGTGGGTATCAACTGCGCCCTTTGTCACTCGGCCACGATCAGGTTGTCCGCTGACGAACTCCCCGTTTTGTACGTTGCCGCCGGAACCACGACCTTCGACGGGCTCGCTTACCAGCGGTTCCTCTTCAAGTGCGCCTCCGATCCGCGGTTCAACGCCGACATGATCCTGGCAGAGATTTCCAAGATGTACACGCTGGCGCTTCTCGACAGAGTTCTCTACCGTTACCTCCTTGTGCAGGCAGTGAGGAAGGCCTTGCTCAAGCAGAAGGACCTGTTCGCGTGGACCGACACGCGCCCCGACTGGGGAGCCGGCCGCATCGATCCTTTCAACCCGGTGAAGGCGATGTACCTCCACGTGAGCGTCGGCGACACGATTGGCAACTCCGACATGATGCCCATCTGGAATCTGGGAGCGATGCCGAACAGGGCGTATCACTGGGACGGGTTGAATACCAGCTTGGTCGAGGTGGTGCGCAGCTCGGCGCTCGGCGACGGAGCGACGGCGAAGTCCATTCCCCTGGATGACCTGCAGAAGCTGCAGGATTGGCTTACTCACCTTGCACCTCCCAAGTATCCATCCGGGCGTTTTCCGATCAACGCAACGCTTGCCGCAGCCGGCCGGGTTATCTTCGAACGCCAATGCGGCTCTTGCCATGCTCCAGGCGGAGCGCAGACCGGTAAGGTAGTGCCCATCGCCGTGGTCGGTACCGATCCGCACCGTGTAAAGATGTGGACCAAAGAGGCCGCCGAAACCTACAACACCCGCTACAAGCAATACGAATTCGCGTTCAGCAAGTTCCAGTCCACCGAAGGTTATGTCGGCGTGCTGTTGGATGGGCTCTGGACGCGCGCGCCCTATCTGCACAACGGATCGGTGCCGACGCTGCGCGACTTGCTGCAACGGCCGGAGAATCGGCCGAAGGTCTTCTATCGCGGCCACAACGTCTTCGATCCGAAGAACGTCGGCTTCGTGTCTCAGGGTCCTGAAGCGCAGCGCATCGGTTTTCGCTACGACGTCTCGCAACCCGGGAATAGCAATAACGGCCACCTGTGGGGCAGTCAGCTGCCCGACAAGGACAAGGAAGCTCTGCTCGAATACTTGAAAACTTTATGACGCGATCGACCCGGTGCGCGAGCATCAAGACCTGAGAGTCGAAGTCGAGGCGACACATGAACCCGATTCCGGGCGGACCGGCCGATTGTGAGTACGTGATCGTCGGATCGGGCGCTGGCGGCGGCACGCTCGCGGCGCGACTCGCCGAATCGGGACATCGGGTCATGCTGCTGGAGGCGGGTGGCGACCCTCGGACACTCGCCAGCGAAAATTCGGCGCACCCCGACGCCAACCGCCTGCCCGACGACTACGACGTGCCGGTCTTTCACGCCTTCGCTTCGGAGAACGACGCGCTCAAGTGGGATTTCTTCGCGCGTCACTACCGCAACGACGAGCAGCAGCGCCAGGATCCCAACTATCGATTGGAGTGGCACGGAAGGCGCGCGGACGGGGTCTTGTACCCTCGAGCCGGGACACTGGGGGGCTGCACCGCCCACAACGCGATGTACCTGGTCTACCCGCATAACGCGGATTGGGACGAGATCGCGCAGTTGACCGGCGACCGGTCCTGGGGCGCGCAGAACATGCGACGCTACTTTGAACGGCTGGAGAACTGCCGTTATCGGCCCTTGCACCGGCTACTGGGCCTGCTTGGTCTCGACCAGACGCGGCACGGATGGAACGGCTGGCTGCACACCGAGAAGACTCTTCCTCTGGACGCCCTGGAAGACGACGTCCTCGTAAAAGTGATTCTGAATTCGGTCCAGGAGGCGTTCGAGCAAAGCGGCACGCCCCTCAGCGGCACGATGTCACGGGTGAAGGGCGCGGCCGACCCGAACGACTGGAGGCTGGTGCAAGACGACGCCGTCGGCATCCGCTACGCACCGCTCACCACCCGCCATCACCAGCGCATGGGCGCTCGCGAGCGCGTTTTGGACACAGCGCGGAAGCACCCGGACCGTCTGAAGATCGAGCTCGACGCGCTCGCCACGCGAGTGATCTTCGGCGAGCAGAACCGCGCCCTAGGCGTCGAATACCTCAAGGGTGAGCGGCTCTACCGCGCCCACGCCAAGCCAAACCCGGAGAGCGGGGAGCACCGCACGGTGCTCGCTTCGCGCGAGGTCATCCTGGCCGGCGGCGCTTTCAACACACCTCAGCTTCTTATGCTTTCCGGGATCGGGCCCGGGGAAGCGCTCTCGAAGCACGGCATCGCCGCGCGGTGGGACCTTGCCGGCGTAGGCAAGAACCTTCAGGACCGGTACGAGATCGGCGTGGTCAACCGAATGAGCCGCGACTGGGAGGTACTCGAAGGCGCAAAGTTCGCTCACGGCGACCCACAATACCGGCGCTGGGCGAGCTCGCGCAGAGGCGTATACACGACAAATGGGGCGATCCTTGCAGTCATCACGCGCTCGGCCCGCGAGCGGGCGCTGCCGGATCTGTTCTGTTTCCCATTGCTCGGCCGGTTCAAGGGCTACTTTCCCGGATACTCGGAGGAGTTTCCCAAGCACCTCAACTACCTCACATGGGCTGTCCTCAAAGCGCACACCAAGAATCGCGCGGGTGAAGTGACGCTGCGTTCCGCGGATCCACGCGATGTGCCATCCATCAACTTCCACTACTTCGACGAGGGCGACGACAAGACCGGAGAAGACCTGGAGTCCGTCGTCGAGGGCATCAAGTTCGTACGTCGCATGACGGCCAAGCTGAAAAAGGAGAAGTTGATCGCCGCGGAGGAGCTGCCCGGGGAGCACGTCCAGTCGAACGCGGAGCTTCGCAGGTTCGTGCGCGACAACGCCTGGGGGCATCACGCCTCGTGCACCTGTCCCATCGGCTCTCCGGACCGGGGCGGCGTGCTCACCGGCGACTTCCGCGTGCACGGCACACGCGGGTTGCGCGTCGTGGATGCGTCGGTCTTTCCGCGCATCCCGGGCTCCTTCATTGTAAGCGCGGTCTACATGATCGCCGAAAAGGCGGCCGACGTGATTCTGCGGGACGCATGGGCGAGTGCCTGACGCGGACCCGGAAATCACCCTCGCCGCTTGCGTGTCAACAATGATTACGCGACTTTACCCAGGAGCGACGTCATGAATGCCATCAACACCCGCAAACCCCAGGACATGATCGACGCTGAGCGCGAGCACATTGCAGGCGGCCGCAAGAGGCAAGGCATATCCGGCGACTACTCCGCGTTGGCCCTCTCCGGCGGTGGCATACGCTCGGCTTCGTTCGGGCTGGGCGTCATGCAGGCGCTGGTTTCCGCCAGCGTGCTGAAAAAGCTGGATTACCTGTCCACCGTGTCGGGGGGCGGTTACATCGGTTCATCCTTGACTTGGTTCCTCCACAATGGCCTGCCGGACGACCGCCCGGCGGGAACCGACGCTTCCAACTTTCCATTCGGCCAACCCAACACCGGGGCACGCACCGCCGAGGGCGCAGACGGCGCGAATCGAAACGCGGTGCTGGATTTCATTCGCCAGCGCGGCAACTACCTCGTGCCGACCAAGCTGCTAGGACTCCCTTCGCTCGTCGCCTTTGCCTTGCGCACGAGCTTGGTGTCTTTGGTGGCCTACTTCCTGCTCGCGACGGTGGTGATGCTGGCCCTCATCCCGCTGCGATTATTCGAACGGAGTGAACTTCTCGGAATGCTCCCCAAAGCGCTTGCCGCTGTTGCCCCGAATGGGTTTCTATTTCTAGCGTTCGCGGTCGCGTTGCTGTTCACAGTGGTCAGCGTGCTGTATTCGCTCATCACACGCCTCGGCTCGGCAAACTACCCCGGCCGCACCTTCTCGCAGAAAGCACAGGGCATCATGCTCGAGCTCGTGATCTTGCTGGGCTTTTTCGGCGCCCTGCCGTTCGTCGCAGGCTGGTTGGAGAGACTCCAGTTGGAAATTCAGGCAGCCGGGCTCGCGACGGTGCTCGGCACAATCCTCGGTTTCCTGCAGCATCGGCGCGCACGTCGGGTGACTGAACCTTCGCCGGTGATCGGGATGTTCGCCGCCTTCCTCCTGATCTACGGCCTGGTGTTCGGCGCGTATCTGTTTGCGCAAACCCTCGTCGGGAAGGGCGATTGCGCGCGGATCGCGGTTGTCATCGGCGCCGCGCTGGTAATCAGCCTGGTGGTCAATACGAATTACCTGAGCCTGCACCGCGGATACCGCGACCGTTTGATGGAAGCCTTCCTGCCCAACCTGGACAGCGTGCGCGAGGACCGCTGGGGCCGGGCCACGCAGGCGGATCGAGCGTTGCTCCAAGAGATGTGCCAAGCCCCGAACGAACGTCCCTATCATCTGATCGGCGCCAACGTAGTGTTGATCGATTCGCCGAGATCGAAATACCGAGGCCGCGGCGGCGATTGCTTTCTGTTCTCGCCCTTGTACTGCGGCAGCCATGCGACCGGCTGGATCCCCACCAACAAGTACATGAAGGCCGGGGGCGGGGGAATGACGCTGTCGACGGCCATGTCGGTATCGGGCGCCTCGTTCAATCCGAACGCGGGTAACAGCGGCCAGGGGTTGACCCATAATTCTCTGGTCTCCACGGCGTTTTCGCTACTGAACATTCGGCTGGGCTATTGGGCGGCAAACCCCGATCGCGAGCATTCGCGATGGTTTCAGCCCAACTTCATCTATCCGGGCCTGAAAGGCGGCGTTTTCGGCGGCGCGTTCCGAGAGGATCACGGCGTGGTCGAACTTACCGATGGGGGGCACTTCGACAACACGGCCTTGTACGAGCTGATCCGACGCAAGGTGCAGTTGATCATCTTGTCCGACGGCGGCGCGGACCCACAGTTTCATTTCGACGATCTCGGTAACGCGATCGAACGGGCGCGGGTGGACTTCGGCGTCAAGATCCGATTTGATGATGAAGAGTTCCCCCTGAAAAACCTCATCCCGGGATCGGCGCAGGGGCAGAACCTGTTGATTGCTCGTTACGGACTGGCACAGAACGCGTTCGCTCTGGGCAGCATCGAGTATTCCGACGGGACTAGCGGGACGCTCGTTTACATTAAGTTAACGCTAATTGCCGGCTTGCCGGAAGATATCTACAGCTACAAGGCCGCCAATAATGAGTTCCCGCACGAGGCGACGGCGGACCAATTCTTTGACGAAGTCCAGTTCGAGGCCTATCGCGAGCTCGGCTATCAACTCGCCTGGAGGATGCTCGAGAAAGTTCGCACCTTTAAGACGGCGGAAAAGACGACCCTGACGCGCAAACGGGCAACGGCGCTGTTACCGTCGTAAACTCACCCGAAATTGGGGATAGACGGGCATTTGACAGCGAGTTTTTCGAAGCGACCGGTGATTCCCGGAATCGCTTGATGCGGTTTAAAGAAGCGCTCGATATGGCGAGTTTTCATGCAAAACACCACCTTTGCCTGAAACCTCGACCGAGGAGATCGGCACCGTGCGCGCACGCAACGCGTGGCTCATCCTTCTTGTCCTTGTAGCTCTAATCGCCGCGATCCTCGGCGGGCGCCGGTGGACTGGGAGGGACCCGGTCGATACGCCGAAACTCCAAGGCAAGACGACCTCTGATTTTCCCCAGACGGCCAGTAGGTGGTTTGACCGGATGGATGGTGGCGTCGAGCTCACCGACGAAGAGCGTCGAGGCCGGAATACCTGGTTGGTGTGGACCGCGGGTAACGAGGAATTCTGGGATTACATGGCTCGGTACAGCTTCGGCACGATGGACCTCCTCAAGACCCTCGACACCCGCCAACGCGCTCGGCGCTTCTCATGGTACGGCCTGATCAACGATCCGGACATGAAACAGGCCGACCGACCGGATCAATACGGCCTATGGCTGGACGTACCTAAGGACGGGTTGCCCAAGGACGTGGATCCTGCAGTGTACGGCTATCCGTCTGGCATTGTCGGGTTGCGTCTATTCCCCAATCCAGACTTCGACGAGGCCGCGCGCGCACGATGGAACCCGCAGGCCTACCACTCTGATCGGGACTATTACTACGACCCGAAGCTCGTTCGCCCGTATCGCGTGGGCATGGCCTGCGCGTTTTGCCACGTCGCCTTCCACCCGCTCTACCCTCCGGCAAACCCAGAGAGTCCGAAGTGGAACAACTTGTCGAACAACATCGGCAATCAGTATCTGCGGATCGGCCGTGTGTTCGCATTTGATCTGAGCAAAGACAGCTTTGTCTGGCAGCTATTCAACACCAATCCGCCGGGCGCTCTCGACACTTCTTTCATCGCCACTGACTACATCAACAACCCGCGGGCCATGAACTCGATCCACAACGTAGGAGCGCGCTTGGCGATGGCGCAACCCGAGACACTGGGACCGGGCGCACTGACCCTCCCGGACGCGCAGCAGGTCATGAACGTGCCGCACGTCCTGAAGGACGGCGCCGACTCCGTCGGCATCCTTGGTGCTCTGGCTCGCGTGTACGTCAGCATTGGTGTTTTTCACCAGGAGTGGCTGCGCAACTTCAATCCGATATTGGGCGGCAAAGAACAGACGCCATTCGAGATCCGCAAGGCACTCCGACACTCCGTGTACTGGCGGGCAACCTTGGAACGCGTCGGTCCCCTGGCCAAGTACTTTTTGAAGGCGGCTGGACCGATGTACCTGAAGGACGCTCCAAATGGAAACAAATTCCTGACTAGGGACGCGAAGCTGCTAGAGCGCGGCAAGCTGACGTTCGCCGATAACTGCGCCCCGTGCCATTCCAGCAAACAACCGGCGGGTGAGCGGTTTGGAACCGAGCGTTACAAACAGAAAATGCGTGAAATCGTGTTGGCCGATGATTTTTTGACCGACAACTATCTGTCCACCGACAAGCGGATCGCGGTGACAACGGTCAAGACCAACGCTTGCAGCGCGCTGGCCACGAACGCCATTCGCGGACATGTGTGGGACAACTTCTCCTCCGAAACCTACAAGAATTTGCCTTCGGTCGGTGAGATCGAGGTCATAAACCCAATCACTTACGAGCCTTGGAAGTTCAAAGCACCGGGCGGCGGTCCCGGTTACGTGCGGGTACCCACGCTCGTCGCAACCTGGGCGGGCGCTCCGTTCTTTCACAACAACGCCCTGGGCGAATTCACCGGAGATCCATCGGTCGAGGGGCGGCTCAAGGCGTATCACGACGCCATGAACAAGCTGTTATGGCCAGACAAGCGCCTAGGCGTGAAATCGATCTACCGCTCTACTCAGGAAAGCTGGATTCACATCTACAAGAATTTTCTCCCCGCCGGCCTAAGCGTAGCACTCAAGGACATGACGGATGCCGAGGGCAACGTCCGAATCGGGCCCATTCCACAAGGCACGCCGATCGGCTTGCTGTCCAACATAGACATCGACTTGGATCTGAAGGACACAGAACGCATGAAGAAACTGATAGGCTTACTCATCGATCTAAGGAGAGGCCTAGTCGAGATCAAAGAACGAAACCTTGTCGGTGATTCTGCTGTCTCGCGGTTGCGAGAACTAGCGCCTGATCTACTTGCCGCAAGTAAGTGCCCGGATTTCGTCACCGACCGCGGCCACTATTTTGGAACGACTTTGCCGGATGAAGACAAAAGAGCACTGATCGAATTCGTCAAGTTCTTCTGACCCTAGGCGTAGCGAACATAACGAATCATGACGAGAATCGTCTGATGTCAAACCGTGCATCTACGGCCCTGCGAGTAAACGCGCCGTGTGACGGCCGCACAAGAGTAGCGGGCGCCCGTTCACGAGCGTGATCGTCAGATTTCAGGAGGCGCCCATGGACAATCGATGGCTTTTCCGGATCCTCCTTGCGGAAGTCTTTCTGAGTCTGCTAGCCCTTGCGCCGCCTGCCGTTGCGCAGGGCGACGCGCTTGCCCTGCAACAGCAGGCGATCCGGCGCATCGACGGCTTTGTCGATCATTTCCGCAAAACCGGCGACCGCCGCTCGCACGCCGGCGATCTGGCGCAGGCGGAGGCCGAGCTCGTCGCGAGCAACCGGATATTTGCCGAACGCGGCGACTGGGGCGCGCTCGCGTTCGGACTGATGAAGCAGGGCGCCGTCCAGCGGATAGAGGGCAACTGGCAGCCTGCGATTGCACTCTATCTTCAGTCCGAAGAAGCGGCGAAACGGGCCCGGAGCGTGGCCCAGCAGGCCGAATCCATGGCTTGGCGGGCGCTCGCCGAATCGTCGCGGGGCAACCACGGTGCGGCGGGAGAAGCCGCGACGCAGGCGGTGCGGCTCGCCGAATCCGTCAAAGACAAGGACCTGTTGTTCAAGACCGTGCAGATACTCGGGTCGGTGCAGATCGGGCAGGGGAATTTGATAGGCGCCGCGGACAGCCTGGACCGGGCACTCGAGCTCGCGCCCGCGCTGAAGGATCCCTTGCAACCCTATTTCGCCTATCTCGACCGGTCCGACGTCTATCTTAAGACCGCGGAGAAGTGTGATTTCCAGCGTGTCTTCGAGCCGTGTTACCAGGCGCTCGAGCGCGCACGCGCCGACCTGACCCGTGCGCTCGCCATCGCGCAGAAACTCGGCTACCCGGGGCTCGTGCGGCAGTCCGAGGGGTTCCTGCGTGACCTCGACGTGCGGCAGGCGCTGATCAAGTCGCAGGAGAGCTGGCACCAGACGATCCAGAAGACTACGATCTTCAATCCGAAGAAGTCCGGCGACGCGCTGGTGACCGAGAAGTTCGTCGCGCCGCCTGACCAAATGCCTCCTGCGCTGGTACAGAAATATCAGCAGTGGAAGCAAATGGAGCGAGAGGCCGGCGGGTTTGCGGACGCCTCGGACGCAACCAATCATTATGTCGAGGGCTTGATGAACCAGCTGCGCGGCGAAAATAACGCGGCGCTCGCCGCGTTCCTCAAGGCGCTGAACGTCCTGGAGCGCGACCGGCGCGGACTCAAGGACGAGAAGAGCCGCGGAACTCTACTCGAGAACAAGATCGACTTCTACTACGCACCGATCCAACAGCTGCTTGAGCAGCACCGGCACGCTGATGCATTCGATCTGCTCGAGCGCTCGCGCTCGCGGGGGATGGCCGATCTGCTGGCAAGCCGCAGGGTCGGCCTCGCGCGGCCGGAGGAACAGAAGCTCTACGCCGAGTCCGTTACGCTGCGCGAGCGGATCGCCGCTTCGCAAAGCGAGCTGTTCGAGCTCGTGAGCGCCTCCGACCGGGGCAAGAATACGCAACGCATCGCGGCGCTGCAAGGGCAGATCCGGAACCTCGAGGTCGACGAGGAGAAACTCGTGCGGCGAATGGCCGCCGAGGCGCCCCGGCTGCAGAAGCTCGTGGTGTCGGAGCCGGTGAGCCTCAAGGCGTTGCAGCAGTCGATGCGCGAGGAACGCTACGAAGTGCTGCAGTACCTCGTCCTCGAGCATGCCGTTATCGTCTGGCATATCGCGCCCGATTCGGTGTTCGTGCGCAACGTGTTCCTGCCGCGCACCGAGGTCATTGCCAAGGTCGGAGCACTGCAAAAGAGTCTTGCCGACCGCAACGCGAAGTTCGACCAGACAACCGCGCGGGAACTGTTCCTGTTTCTGATTCAGCCGGCGGTGACGCAGATTCGGAGCGAACGGCTGGTCATTATCCCGCACGAGGACCTGAACTACGTTCCGTTCCAAGTGTTCCAGGATCCGGCGGACGGGCGTTTTCTCGGCGATCGGTTCCAGATCTCTTATGCGCCAAGTGCCTCTGTCCTACTTGCTCTGAAACGCGGCACGGGGATCTCCGGGGACAGGTTGCTGGCGGTTGCCGATCCAGGGATCACCGCCGCGGGCCCAGAGGTGCGGTCGATCGCGAAGCTGTTCCCGGGGCGAACTAAGGTCGTAACAGACGACCTTGCGCGCGAGGCGGACGTAAAAGCGTGGATGCGCGACTTCGACGTCATCCATCTGTCCGTGCATGGCAAGTTCAACGCGTCAGAGCCGCTGCTGTCGTACCTGCATCTGGCTCCTGGGAGTGGTGACGACGGCAAGCTTACTGCCGCCGAGATGTTCGGTCTGCCGCTTGAGAAGAGCCGCATCGTCGTGCTCTCGGCGTGCGAGACCGGCCGCGCCGAGGCGACCCATGGCAACGAGATTCTCGGCATGGTGCGCGCGCTCCTCTACGCCGGAGCGGGCACGCTCGTGCTGTCGTACTGGGAAGTGGACTCGGCCGCGACTGCGCAATGGATGCGAGGTTTCTACGATGCGGCGCGTTCAAAGCCGCCCGCCGCGGCGGCACGCGCCGCGCTCTCGTTGGTCAAGAGCAACCCGGACTATAACCATCCGTATTTTTGGGCCGCATTCATGGTGGTCGGACGATAGCGATGGTGGACTTGCTGAAGGAGCTGAACGATCGGATCAAAGTGCTCGGCGGTGACTGGGCAAAATACACCGTTGTGGGGAGTTTCCTGCTCTATGTCCTCGGCTATCTCACCCTGCGCTTCCATTTGACCGCGATCGGCATCGGCACCGACCTCGCCGTGCTCGACGAGCGCTACCTTTTCGCCGGAGCGCGGTTTCTCGTGTATCTCGTGGCTGCCGTGCCGAACATCGTGCTGATCGCGCTGCCGATCGCCGCAGTGCTTTACCTCGGCTACCGGATAATCCCACGAGGGTTGCGCGCGAGGGCGTGCGCGTGGCTCATACAACCGACAAGGCTCTCGCTGACTGGAATCGTGATCGCGGTACTCGCAATCCAGCTTGTGATGCGGCAATGCTTCGTATTCAGCAACTTGTTGCTCGCGCGCGAGCTCCCGGCAGAGCCCGCGTGGCTGGCGCGCCTGCTTGTCGATGACCGCCTGATGCCGCTTTATTTCAGCGGGCTTGTGGCCACCTGCTTGGTATCGCTGGGTTTCCTCTGGGCGCTTCGCGGCCGTCCAGCCGGAGGCGCGGACGCCCCGTTAGCCAAGGGCTTACTCGCATTTCTTGTCGCAGTGCAGTTCCTGCTGCTGCCCGTTAATTATGGCGTGCTCATTGCCGACAAGTCACTCCCGCGCGTTGTGGCTCTGGGCGACAAGCCGCTGGAAAAGAGCCAGCAGGCGTGGTTGGTGTGGGAAGGGAAGGACGGCATTACGTTCCTCGTGCGCGCCGACGACGGCAAGCGCCGGTCGCTCGTCACGCTGCCAAGGGGCGAAATCAAGAAGACGGAGATCACTGGCTACGATCGGATCTTTCCGACCTTATTTGGCGTTGGAAAGGGGACCAAGACGTGAAGGTCGCTGCGATTGCCTTGTTGGGCTCTATCCTTTCCTGGCCGGCGGCGGCTGCGGCGGACTCGCTTGTCAACCGGCTGCTCCGGATCGCTGGGTTGACGGCGGCACCGACGCAGATGCGCGGGCCGGGCGACGGTGTCACCGACGGCGATCTCTGGATCGCTGCCCCGGGTGGGACGCCCGCTCCTCTGACTTCCGGCGGCGGCTATCGGTCGCCGATCTTCGAGCCCGACGGAAGCGTCCTTGCACTAAGAGGCAATGCGCTGCTCCGCATCGCGCCACAGGGCGGAGGCGGGGCGCCGGTCCACACGACGGTGAGCGTACTCAAACTGGTCGGGTTCGACAGCAGCAACGCCGATGAGCTATTCGTCCTGCTGGACGGAGGGTTCTCGCCGCTGGGTGTACTGTCCATGAAGAGCGGCAAGATCACGCCGCTCCCTTACGACGGTAAATCCGGCGCGCAACGCGAAATGCTCGCGCAAATCCGCGGGCAGGATCGCGTCTACGGCAACACTCTTGTGTACCTCAAGACCGAAACGAAGCAGGGCTTGTCGCGAAAGACCGAGTGGACGGATGTCTACGTCAAGCGCGGCGACGCGGCGGCGCAAAACGTGAGCCGGTGCGACGGAGTCAGCTGTGGCCAACCGGCGATGTCGGCGGACGGCCAGAGGATCGCGTTCGTAATGTCAGGCGGGCCGTAACTCGGCGATTATCAGTACGAGCCTTGTTTAGCCAAGGGTTTTTTTTGACGACTCTTTAGAGTACTCTTTCATGGAACTACTCGTTCAGGGAGGGGCCATGACGAACAGTAGATTCCCGCGCGTCGCGCTATTCCTACTCGCAGCCCTTTGGCCTTCGATCCTCCTGGCCGAGGTAACGCTAGTGCTCAAGCAGAGCTTCATCGAAAAGTACAAAAACCGAGCAACCATAGAGGTCGACTTCATTGTCGATCCCAGCACGGCCTGTAACGTTCTGTCGTTTAACCTGAAGACGGAAGAAGGACGGCGATCATGAATGAATTCTTGAATCCCAAGTCAATGTTGACCCCTGGTGTTGCCGGTGCGACGATGATGTTCCTCGTTAACGGCTTGGCTCAGCCGTTTCCTGAGTTGCCCGAGCGGTATGTCGCACTCGCGTTGAGTTTTGCTATCGGTACAGTAGCTTTCAGCGCGAAGTCAATCGGACTCGTCCAGCGCGGCATCTTCTGGGTGCTCAATTCACTCGTCATTTTCGTGGTCGGATTCGGCACGGCCAATCTGGGGCATGAGGCAGTGACCCGTTCCGCCGCCAGCGGGATGAGTGTATTCGCGGTCCTGGTACCGGTCGTTCACGCGGCTGACGAGCTTCAGCCCCCAAAGGCGCCCAAGCAACCAAGCGCTGCAGCCGCTAAGCCCGCACACGTCCCTCAAGCCGCGGAGTTAGAAGCCTTGCGGCGCGAGAACGAGCGGCTCAAGGCGGCAGCCAAAGAAGGCGTCAAGCCGGATTCACAAGGCACGTTTTTCCGGAAGTGGTAAAGAAGGGGAAAACATGGGACTGTATGCCTTTGATGGGACATGGAACGAGAATACTTTTCCGGGCCAGACAGTGTAATTCCTATAAGCGCAGCCGTTCAAGGCAGATGGCGAACGCCCGCCGACCTTGATTCCACGCTTGATGCGACGCATAATCAGCCGGGGAAAACCGCGGTGTTTGGCCGTTATTCTTCAGTCGGAGCGATTCCGGCTCCCGTCGTGATCGCGGGCGTGCTGCCCGCGCCGCTTGAATCAAGCCGGCCGCGCGGGTGGAACGGCGTCGTCGTAGAGCGTTACCGCACCAACGGCGTGAACGTGGTCGCACGATCGTCGGCGGCCCTGATCACCGTCCATCTCGGGCCTCCGGTGACCATGGTGCAGACCCGGTGCAAGAAGGCTGTCCGCAGGCGTTTCACCAGGGGCGACATTACCGTTACCCCGCCCGGCAAGCGCAAGGGATGGCAGCACCGGGGACCAGCCGATTTCGTCGCGTTGTGGCTGGCTCCGGCGCTGATCCGGAACGCCGCCGCGGTCGCGGGGGAAATCCACCCGGAACGCTTTGAAATACTCGGCAACTTCGGCACGCGTGATCCGCAGATCGAGCAGCTTGGCTTGTCGCTCCTCGCCGAGCTCGGGCGCGAAGAATTCGGCGGCCGTCTGTACGTCGAATCGCTGTCAAATGCGCTGGCGGTCCATCTGCTCAGACGCTATTCGACTGCCGGAGTCGCGGTGCGGCCCGCCGCGACCGTGCTGTCCCCGTTCAAGCTCCGGCGCGCGACCGAGTACATCAACGACAATCTCGGTAAGGGTGTGGCGCTTTCCGAAATCGCCGGCGCGCTGGCGATGAGCCCCTATCATTTTGCCCGGGTGTTCAAGCAGACCACCGGGATTGCCCCGCACCAGTACCTGCTCGAGCGCAGGGTCGAATGCGCCAAGTCGCTGCTGCGCGAGACCGAGTTGTCC
>WNGR01001691.1_pt1 | contig 24517 bp, 35 predicted proteins | sample 5407581 | NCBI WGS metagenome assembly WNGR01 (sample SAMN13153383, study PRJNA577476) | soil metagenome | isolation source: 80 cm soil or saprolite under Garry oak tree replicate 2 | place: USA:California | collected 2016-06-15
AGTGCGCATGGCCCAAGCTTGCCTCAAGCTTGTTCAAGTCAGCACATGGACACTTCGCGCGCGGCAAACACATCGAACGACCCAACGAGAACACCCACCCACAAAGAAGATCTTGATCCACAGGTCTTGACTATTGCTCACCCTTTGCTCGCACGAGCTCTGTGCTTGAACGCGGTGTCGTATCAGCGCACCAGTTCTACCTACCGCTGGGCAACCTCTAACCCGTTCAGGTCAGACGCGAAGAACCGGCCGGACACCGCGTGCTCGACGCCGATGGCGGCCAGCCAGGGCACCGCCGTCAGCGCGGCGAACCGGCCGAAGGCCAGCCCGCTGCGACCCGTCTCCGCCCCGTCCGGCATCACAGTCACGTGCGTCCTTCCGCGGCGGTTCCGGCGAGACGGCGGGCAATAGGTCGGCCACCGTGGGCCTCTTCGTCCCGAAGCCAAGTCGCCGTATCGACTGCCAGCGTCGCATCATGCCTGACCTGGGAGCGATCGTCCGTCAGCGTCCGCCGGCGTCCACTGCTGGCACTGGCGATCGTTACTCACCTGGTTACTCGGTCACTCACATATGCCCCGGATGCACGACAGCACTGGTGGCAGGATCGCCAGCTTGGAAGTTCGATGATTTTAAGCTCCGTCTGCCGGCAGCAATGATCCTGCTGCTCATCGGCGTTGAGCGCCGGTGAGTGACCGCTAGTAGCCGGGAGTGTTCCTGGTTTGCGGCCCGTGCGTGGCCCGGTCGGCTCGCCGCGCTGAGCGCTCTAGCTCGGTGACGAGAGCTGATGCGTCCCCAGTCTCAGCTATTGCAGCTGATCCCGGACGATCCTGCACGGAATCGGCCGGGACCAGCGCGACTTCATGTATCAGGCCACTGTCGACGTCGCCTCGATCAGGATCTGGCTACGAGATCCCGTCTCGTGATCTACGGGACACGGCCAGCAATGTGAGCGAACTGTGATGTCGCGGTGAGCTGCCGGTTGGCCGGCCGCCGCACCCTGGGCGCATCACGTTGAGTTAGCGGAGGAGTTGGAGATAATCATGTTCAGGTTCCGTGTTGCGGCCATGGCGTTTGCGCTGGCTGGGCTGGGCGCTGGCGCTGTCACGGCAGCAACCGCGGGTGCAGCGGCCGGGGCGACGGCCCCGGCCGTGCCAACCCTTACCCAGGTACGCGCGGGACATCATCTTGGCTATGACCGGCTGGTGTTCCAGTTCAGCGGAGGTGTGCCTGCCCAGCACAGCGCCCGCTACGTGTCCCAGGTAATCGCAGACGCGTCCGGCCTGCCGGTGAATGTGGCCGGCAGTGCCAGGCTGCTGGTCCGGTTCTCGCCTGCCACCGGGCACACTGAGCAGGGGCTCGTCACCTACGGAGCGGCGCGGCGCACGTACGCGCTGCCCGGGATTATCCAGGTGGTCAACGCGGGTGACTTCGAGTCGGTGCTCAGCTTCGGTGTGGGGCTGGCGCGTGCCGAGCCCTTCCGCATGTTCACCCTGACCGGGCCGAGCCGGGTAGTCATCGATGTACGGACGCCGTACCGGACAGTCCCGGTCCGCGGCTACTTCCTTAACACGCACCGGTTCGCGACCGGCCAGGCTCCGTACACCCAGGCGGTTTACCGCCCCGTGATCCCGCCTGCCACCGCATACGGTGCCATGCAGCGGCTGTTCGCCGGGCCGGCGCAGCGCGAGCTCACCAGCGGGCTGCGGTTCGTCAGCTCGGGGGCAACCGGGTTCAGGAACCTGACCATCTGCGATGGCGTGGCCCGGGTCCAGCTCACCGGGCGCATCAGCAGCGGCGGGTCCACGTTCACCATCGCCAGCGAGATCATGCCGACGCTGAAGCAGTTCCCGTCGGTGCACTGGGTGAAGATCTATGACCAGAACGGCCACACCGAGCGGCCGTCCGGGCATAGCGACTCCATCCCGTTCAGCCTGGAGCCGTAGACCTGATCTGAGACGAGCCGTGTGAGCGCCACCCGCTACGGCGGGGCGGCGCTCACACTCGTGGGTTTGCCGCCGAACAGGAAGGCCGCCACGCCTGAAGACCCGGTCCGGCAGGAACAGGCTCGCCTCGGCGGCCAGGACCGGGTAGCCCAGGCTGGCCAGGTAATGCAGCTGGCCGAACATCCGCGCGAACGTGGTCTTGCCGCCATGATTAGGCCCGGTCACCACGAAGATCCGTTCCGGGTCCTCGAGATGGAAATCGTTGCGGACGACCGCGGACGCCCAGGGCATGAGCTTGGGCGCCGGCGCCAGATCGAATGAGCCTCTCGCGCTTATCCGCAACGGCACCGCAGGATTCACGCCAGCCTCCACTAGCACGTAGTCCGGCAGAAGCCATAATGCCGGCGAGCGTCCGCGCGATCTCTTGGTCAGTTCGCGGCTCGCGGTCAGGCCGGGCGCCATCGGCGTGCGTCGTGCGCGAGTGTTTGCAGGTCGCGCCAGTGTGCGGCGAGCCGCTCGCGACCATCCGGGGTGAGTGCGGCACTGGTACGTGGTATCCGGCCGACGAACTCCTTGGTCACCGATACCAGGCCGGCGTCCTGCAGCCGACCAAGATGTGACGATAGGTTCCCCCTGGACAGCCCGGTGATCCGTTGCAGGAAAAGGAAGTCAGCCGACTCGCACGCCGACAGTGTGTCAGGATTCGCCATCCCTGCGGGGATTCCTGGCTTCGGCATTACGGCCGACTCCAGCGCAGCCGCGGCCTGAACGCCGGAGAGCGCGATCGACCCCCAAGTACTGGCCGGCGTCGTTGAGGCTGAGCGGGCTGGTTTTGCCCGTGTTCTTATTGCGGGGCGTGGTGCGCGACGACACCGTGAGCGTGTCGGTTTCGGGACGGCCCTCCCCGTTATCTTTTGGCGAAGCCTCGGGGAGGACCGGCGTTCCGCTTCTCGCGGATCCCTCTTGGTGGGTAGCTGCGTCCGTGGGGTCGTCTTCCTCTACGCCCCAGCCGAGATCCGTACCGGCGCCGATGAGTATTCGGCTGGGCATCGGTCTCTCTTTAAGACGAGTCCAACCCAGAGGAGGACCGCATGGGCGGGACAAAACTTTCCGTTAAGGGGGAGCTGACGCCGGCTGCGGCCGATCCGCGGCGATGGAAAGCCCTTGCGCTGCTGGTAGTCGTCAACTTCATGGTCATCCTTGATTCGCAGATCGTTATCCTGGCGCTGCCGTCCATCGAGAGAGCCCTCGGGTTCTCCGCTGGAGGCGCCCAGTGGGTGATGAGCGCCTACCTGCTGGGGTTCGGAGGGCTGCTGCTGTTCGGCGGGCGCTTGGGGGACCTTCTCGGGCGGCGGCGGGTCTTCCTGTTCGGCACGGCGCTGTTCGGCCTCGCGTCCCTGTGGTGTGGTTTGGCATGGTCGCCCGGTGTCCTGATCGCGGCCCGCGCCCTGCACGGCGTGTCGGCAGCGTTGATGGCCCCCACGGCCCTGGCGATCCTCATTACCACCTTCGCCGAAGGACCCGAGCGCAACAGGGCACTGGCCGTGTGGGGCGGATTTGGTGGACTCGGCGCCACCGCCGCGCTCCTGATCGGCGGCGCGCTCACGGACGTCCTCGGCTGGGAGTGGATCTTCTTCCTCAACATTCCCGTGGCGGCCGCGCTGTTGCTCCTCGCGCCGACGCTGCTGCGTGAGAGCCGGCGGCACGAAGGCCGGGCCCGTGGCTTCGACCTGACCGGCGCAGTGGCGCTTACGGGCGGGCTCACCCTGCTGTGCCTGGCGATCGTGCGGGCGCCCGAGGCCGGTTGGGCCAGCGCCACGACGTTCGGCACGCTGGTCGCGGCCGTCGCGCTGGTCGCGGCGTTCGTGCTGGTCGAGACCCGCACCGCGGCGCCGCTCATCCCGCTGCGGATCTTCCGCGGACGCGGTCTGACCGGCGGGAACCTCGTCGTCCTGCTCGCCGGCATGGCGGCCTGGGGCACAGGGCTGGCCGTCTCCTCGTACGCGCAGGGGGTCCTGGGGTATTCCCCTCTGGTCTACGGAGTCGGCACGTCGGTGCTGACCGTCATGGCGATCGTCGGCTCCTTCGCCGCGCAAGCCCTTCTGCCCCGCAGTGGCCCGCGGCTCGCCGCTGCCGGCGGCGCGCTTCTGCTCTGCGCCGGGGACCTCGTGCTCACCCGGATGTCGCCCGGCGGTGGCTACCTCGCCGACCTGTTTCCCGGCCTGTTCATTTTTGGGGCCGGGCTTGGCGCGAGCACGGTCGCCGGTTCGGTCGCCGCGCTGTCGGGTGCCTCCGCAGAAGACGCCGGAGTGGCATCCGGCACCAACACCGCCGTGTTCCAGATCGGCGGCGCGCTCGGCGCGGCGATATTCACCAGCGTCTCCGTCGCCCACACCGCCGGGGCGACGGCCACCACAGCGCTGACCCACGGGCTGTCGGCGGGCTTCGTGTCCGCCGCCGTACCCGCTGCACTCGCCGTGCTGACCGCCCTGATCCTGCTACGCGGGAACGCGTCCGCCGGACGCATCCACCGCTGACCGTCCCGAGAAGGAGCCCACGATGAACACTCCCGAAGCCGTACCGCACGAGAAGTGGCTCACCGCGCGGAAAGAGCTGCTGGCCGCCGAGAAACGCCTCACCCACGTCCGCGACGAGGTGAACACCATGCGCCGCGAGCTGCCCATGGTTAAAATCGACAAGCCGTACGCCCTGGAGGGACCCGGCGGCCGGGTCGGTCTCGCCGACCTGTTCGAGGGACGACGCCAGCTCATCGTCTACCACTTCATGTTCGACCCGAGCTGGGACGAAGGCTGCAAGAGCTGTTCGTTCACCGTGGACGGCATCGGGCACCGCGCGCATCTGCACGCGCGAGACACCACCCTCGCGCTCGTCTCCCGGGCACCGCTTACCAAGCTCACGGCGTACCGGACGCGAATGGGGTGGACCGTCCCCTGGTACTCCTCGTATGGCAGCGACTTCAACTACGACTTCCACGTGACGCTGGACGACCAGGTCGCGCCGGTCGAGTACAACTATCGCACGCGCGCCGAGCACGAACTGGCGGGCATGTCATGGTTCACCGGCGACGAGCTCCACGAGCTGCACGGCGTGAGCGTGTTCCTCCGCACCGGCGAGGGCGTCTTCCACACCTACTCGGCGTACGCCCGCGGCACCGACCTGCTCACCGGCACCTACAACTGGCTCGACCTGACCCCGTACGGCCGGCAGGAGGACTGGGAACGGCCCCCGGGACGCGGAGACAGCCCGTTCATGTCCTGGCTGCGCCGCCACGACGAGTACGACGACTGAACAACCCGCGGTCCTCACCGTATGGAGCGAACATGGGGGCAAACCAGACACACAAAAATGACCTGGCGCGATAAAACCCCAGGTCAGTACGGGTGCGCCGCCAGGGACTCGAACCCCGAACCCGCGGATTAAGAGTCCGCTGCTCAGTTCGATTCTTCTGCTTGAGCTGCTGTCAAGCAATGCTAGCACATGCCGGGAGCTGCCATTCTGTCTAATCGTCTGCATCTGCGCCCTGCTGCGGATACCGGGTGGTGCCGGGGTGTACCGGGACGTCCGAGCAAACATGGAGCAAACATCGGTGAGCACTGGTCTAGACCACTGTGACCGAGGACGTCGGGGACGCAGCCGGGAGATGGCGTGGGCATCGTCGGCAAAGGTATACGCGCCTGGCACGCCGCAACGTGATACCAGCGATCCGGGTCGGGCGCGAGGTGCCGACACCCTTCGTGATTCCTGCTGGCGACGCCCGGTCCGATGACCCTACAGGTCGCCCGGGAACTGTGGAGGGTTATCGCCCGGAGTAACGGTTAGCGTGACGCGTCGAGGATGAAGTCGCGGCGCAGGTCCAGCAGGACATGGTCGGCGGTAAGCAGCCGGAGCCCCGCGCATGATGCTTGGGCGACGATGAGGCGGTCGAATGGGTCGTGCCGGGTGAGCTCGGGGAACTCGCGGATCGCCTCGGCGTGCTCGGCGGTGACGCTGAGCAGTTCCAGGCCCTGCTCGGGGAGTCTCTTGCTGAGGTCAGCCGGCACGGTCAGCTTGCCGAGCATAGTCTTGATCGTCAGCTCCCACACGGTCGCCGCCGAGACGTGCACGCCCTGCGCGGACGTTATGGCCGCCCGTGCCTGAGGCCCGAGCCGCGGGTTGTCGTCCAGCAGCCACAGCAGGGCCTGGCTGTCAAGAAGCAGCATCGCCGTAGAACATCTCCTGGATGTCCGGGTCGATGCCGAACGCGTCGTCGGTGTAGGCGACCTCGCCCTTGAGGCCGCCGAACGTCACGCTCGCCGCCTGGTGAGGCACGAGATCCGCGACCGGCGTGCCGGCCTTGGAGATCACCACGCGCTCGCCGGCGGCGACCTGCTCCAGCAGCCGTGACAGGTGCGTCTTCGCCTCATGGATGTTCACGGTCGTAGTCATGTGCCGCAGTCTATCAAATAGACTAAACTTAGTCTAGTTCTTTCCTGGGCATGCGTGCAGGGTTCCGATGGCACGCTCGGCGGCGTCGAAGGAAGGGCCGGTGTCGTTGACGATCACGTGGTGGCGGCTTCCCCGCCGGACCATGCCTCACGAACGACCTGCTTGGCCCGCACGCCAAGGTCGTGCTCTCCGTCGCAAATGGCAGTCGTCCGGAACCGGCGGTGCGGGACATCGCCGGGCTCCGGGCTAGCCCACTGACCGCAGCGCGGGCCTTGCCCGCCTGGGCGTCGCTAGTCGTCCTCCTGCACGCCGCCGGCCGCCTCCAGCTCCTCGCGGGTCATGCCGGCCAGCATCGCGACCCTGGTTGCGCGGCTGCCGTCGAGCTGGCTGAGCAGTTCCCGCATGCCGGCCTGCATTTCCTCCCGGCGAGCGTTCAGGTAGAACTCGACAGCGGCCTCGACGAGGTCCTTCTTACTCATGCGCAGGTAATGCGCACCGCTGGTGATCAGCCGGTCGCCGTCGGGGGAGACTTTGACCGCGACCTGCCTGGGCGTCGGCTCCATCGTCGTCATGCGCGCATCCCCTTCCTCCGAGGAACCCGTCCTGCTGGTACCTCAAGTACCTCCAGTGTACGTGAACACTGCGGCCGTTCACCGCCAGCGACCCAACGTCCGAATCCGGGGGATCACTGCGGGCAGGCCAAGCTTGCGGGCAGCTTCTTCACTGCTTCATCGTGGTACGCCATCGCTGGGTCCATGACCAGAATGTCCTTGCCGAAGGGCTTGAAGCCGGGCGACTTCAAGATGCGCCGGACCTTCGCCATCTCCTGCTTAAGGCGGCTTCGTCCTTCTGCTGTTTCTCGTCGAGGGCGATCGGAGAGGGCATGAGGGCGACGGTTCTCGCTGCGGAGCAGGCCCAGCGCAGGAGCCGCGCGGTAAGCAGGCGGCCGAGGCCGCCGTGTCCGCGCCACGAGGTCGCGAGCCGGACGCGGTCCACGAGCACGACCTGGGAGCCGAATGAGGCAAGCTTTTCCTGCAGTTCTTCGACTAGCTCTGGATTCCCTGGTCCTTCGAACATCGACGAGGTAGACGACTCTAGCGGGTACTTCGCAACGTTCGGCGGCAGCGAAGCGCTTCCTCCATCGCGGCTTCGACGAGGTCGCTCACCGGACGGCTTCGTTGAACCGCTCGGCGCGGAACCCGGATTCATCACCGAGGTGGAAGTAGATGCGGCCCTCGAGCGTGCCGTCGAGGTTGAGCGCGGCCCAGCCGCGGCCGCTCGCGTCGTCGCCCTCGTCGGAGCCTTGCCACGAGAACTCGACCCCCGGCTGACCGTCACGATCCGCGTCGCGGCAGTCGAGGTCCCCCGTCACCACGATGAAACCCAGGCTGCCGAGGCCGTCCTCACCGAACTCGATGAAGCCGGGCTTGACCAGATCGATGGCCTCCTGGTCCCAGTTGTCCATCTCTGTGATACGCCACCGGCCAGTGATGCTCGCACTTTCGGACATGCGACGAGACTAGCGGCCCGAGGGGCGCAGCAGACCGGGGTTTCCTACTGCGCGTCAGATTGTTCGCAGGTCTTCGGACGCCACGTCTCGCGGAGCGCGTATTGCTCATGGCCTCCAGCTCTCCTCGTACCACGTCCACTCCGGGCACTCATCCGCCAGCGGCGGCAACGACAGGTGCAGTGGCCTCACCTTCTCGTACACCGTGCGCGCGAGGTCGTCTGCGGCACCGGGCAGGCCCATCCGGACCAGCAGCATGTCCTCGTCGGTATCCTCGCGGCATTCGTACAGTCCGAGCATGACGGCGGCTGCGGTATCGGCGGCCGCCCGCTGGGCGCCGCGTTCCTTCCGCCAGGTGAGATCATCGATGTACGGCTGGAGGACTTCCAGGACCCGTCCCCGCCCCGCATCAACGGACACTGGACCACGCAGACGCAGCGTTCGCAGCCTGGTCGTGATCTCGTCGATGAGTTCCTGATCGTCCACGGCGAGCAGCGCGGAGGTGATCTCTTCCGCCTCGGCGGCCAGTTCAGGATGCCGGAGGAGCAACTCGGCCAGCAGAACAGACCGCTCGTCATCAGACAGCCGCCGCTTCCAGGAACCCACGACACCACAGTGACACCAACACCGCTTCCACGGAGCTGTGCCTGACCGACCTGGCCCGGATGGGCCGGGGATCCAGGCGATCGCCACGCGGCGGAGGGGATCTTTTGGCATGCTCGCGTGGGTGAGTCCTCAGAGCCGTGGCCGTAAGTCTTCCAAGCACGTCCGACGTCAGACTTCGTCCCGGGTCGCGTCTAGTGCGAGCCGCCTGCGGGAGCCTGAATTCCGCGACGGCCGGGATGTCATCGTGAAGAACCTGGCACTGCTCGCCGACGTGGCCGCGGTCCCGTCCGCCTACGACGCGGAAGCCTTGGTCAGCGTCCTGGTCGGGTACCTGATCCAGGCAGGCATTCCCGAGCCGAGCCTCACGCGCATGATGCTCGACGTGATCGACGAGCTCCGCCGACGCGACGCTGACCATTCTTACCCTGCCCTGCGGGCGCTCGCGGTCATCGGTCCGCCCGGCGTGACCGAGTACGCCGCCGTCGCGGCCGATCGCCTGGCGGCACGGGATGCGGCCCTGCCGTGGATCGCCAGCATCGCCGACGTCACCGCGGGCACGTGCCATCTGGCCACTAACGCCGCTGGCGACACCACCCTCGTCTCCTGTGAGTTCACCTACGCCGACGGAAGCAAGCCGCACGCGGTCTGGGCTGTCTTGGACGCCGCCTGGCACGGCGTGCCCGCCTGTCTCATGCTGGCCGATGACCTGCCCGAGGCGCGCGCCCGCCTTGCCGACAACGCTAAGATCGCCGGCGCCGAGGTCCGCGAGGTGCCTGCCGCCGAAGCCGCCCCGGTCGTGCTCGCTGCCATTGACGCTCTCATCCTGCATGGCCCGCCGCCCGAGCGCGACCGCAAGGATGACAGCTTCTCCATGGCCTGCTCCAGCCTCAGCGTCGCCCGCCACCGCGCCGAACTGCTGCTCGGCCCGGACGGTAAGCCTCCCGCGCGCGACCCGATCGAAGACCACTGGCCCGCGGTGGCGCGCGATCAGCTGGCCGAGGAATTCCTCGCCTCCCCGCATGCCAGGGAATTCGCTGACATGGCCAGCCGAACGGTTCCCAGGCTCTTGATCTCCCGCAGCCTTGACACGCTGGGGTGCGACCCGACGGTGGCCAGCCCGGTCGCGCTTGGTCGCATTCTGCTCTACGCGGTCCCCTCGAGCCTGGCCGCGCCAGACCGCTACGGGGACCTGATCCCGCCGGTCGCGCGGGCGTGGATGGAGTGGCTCGTGGACCGGCGCGCCCTGGACAAGCCCGCGCGCAGGCAGATCAAGCGCCAGCTAGACGCCATGCTCCGGCGGTTCCCGGCCGTCTGGAACGGCCCGCTCCAGTCCCCGATGCGCCGCTACGTCCAGGACCTGCCGGACGAGGTTATCTGCGACGGGACCAAGCTGGTCCCCGTCCTTGAGCGCCGTGAGTTCGCGGTCCCCGTCCCATCCGACCGTGCCAGCGGAACCGTGGCGGGCAAGCCCGGACGGCGGGTGCGGGACGTGACCACGCTCGACCCCGCCGACCCGGTGGACCGCCAGCTCATCACGGTCAATGACCTGAGTGCCCGCATGATTTCCCAGCACAGCTTCGGCAACTACGTGACTGTCGTGGAGCAGCTATGGGCCGAGGACCCGGCCGAGTTGTGGTCAACCGCCAAGCGAATGCTCGACGTCGGCCTGTCCCGCGAGGCGGTCCTGGACCGCCTCGCCCGGGCCATCACGCCCTGAGTCCTGCTACGTCCTAACCGTCGGCACCTACGACCCGGCACGCGCTTTCTGCCCGCAGCAGCCCCGGCATGGTTGTGGCAGAGGCCACATCGAGGTCCGGGCCTCGACAGGAAGAACAGCGACCCCGGCAGGGCTCGTCGGCGAAGCCGACACGGTCCGGGCCACACTTGAGGGTGCCGAAGACCTGCGCCACCTGGGCAAATGCTCGGCGAAGCGCGGCTGGGCGTTCGGCGCCTGGCTGACGTGCGGTGCCTGTCGGGTGATGGGATGATCTTCGGCTTGTGGGCTTGAAGCTGATCTTCCTAATGGTCTCTCATGCCGTGTCGCTGCTCGGCTTGTCACGGCGGGAGTCATGGTGGAAAGACGCGGAAATCTTGATGCTGCGGGACCAGCTCGCCGTCGCCGAACGCGAGCGGCCAAGGGCTCGTTCGCGGCTCACATGGCCAGACCGAGCGTGGCTGGCCCTGCTGGCAGGGACGCTCCCGGCCGGGCGGCTCGCGGCGATGCGGCTGTTCATCACTCCTGGCACCATCTTACGATGGCACCAAGACATCGTCCGCCGCCGGTGGGACCGCCGGTCCCGCAGGGGCCGGTCTGGCCGCCCGGCGACGCACCGTAAGGTCCGGTCTGAAGTGCTGCGGCTGGCCCGGGAGAACGAGTCCTGGGGCTACCGGCGGATCCACGGCGAGCTGGCCGGGCTCGGCATCACGGTAGCGCCGTCCACCGTGTGGGAGATCCTCAAGCGCGCCGGGATCGAACCGGCGCCGCGCCGAGACGGGCCGGGCTGGGCGGAGTTCCTGGGGTCCCAGGCGCAGGGGATCCTGGCGCTGGACTTCTTCACCGCCGACCTCCTCAACGGAACCAAGGTCTATGTCCTGGCGGCCATCGAGCACGGCACCCGCCGCATCCGGATCCTCGGGGCCACCGGGCACCCGGTCCAGGCGTGGGTCGTTCAGCAGGCCCGGAACCTGCTCATGGACCTCGAAGACGCCGGGACCCGGGTCAAGTTCGTGATCCATGACCGGGACGCCAACTTCACGCTGGCGTTCGACGACGTGTTCATGGCCAGTGGTGCCAGGGTGATCCGTTCAGCGGGTCCAGGCGCCCCGGATGAATTCGATCATGGAACGCTGGATCGGTAACTGCCGCCGAGAACTGCTCGACCGGACCTTGGTCTGGAACCACCGCCACCTGATGACCGTGCTGCGCGAGTACGAGGACTTCCACAATACGCATCGGCCGCACCGGTCCTTGAAGCAAGCCGCACCGATGCGCCCGCTACCTGAAACCGTCACCGACATCGATCATTTCCGGGTCCAGCGACGCGACCGCGTCGGGGGCGTGATTCATGAATATCGCCTGGTCGCATAGGTTTTCGGCACCCACAACCTCTGGTGTACCTCCGGAATTCCCGCGTCTGCTGGGTGGCAGCGGGGCGCTCCTGTGAGGCATCGCGGGGGACTCCGAAGGTTCCTGGCAGACGGGTTCATAGGCGTGCGCCGCTGGGCGGTTTCGGCGCTTCGCCGGGTGCCCGGTGGGTGGGTCGCACAGGGTACCGCCTGCTGTCAGGTGATCGTGGCTGAAAAGAGCCGCTGGGCGACGGCGGTCGTGGTAGCGAGCGCGAGCATGGCGTGCTCGCGGGTCCAGGCGGTGGCCCGTAGGCCAGGGTCGGGGTGGGTGGCTGACCCGTAGTCGAACAGGGACTGGATGAGCTGCCGTTCGGCGTCGAGGATCGCGGCCTCTCGCTCATCGACGTTCCGCAGGGTCTTCTTGGGGTTCAGCTGCTCGGCGTGCATGCTGCGCAGCACTTCGGCCGCGTCGCGGGAGGCGCGGATGCTGCCTTTCCAGTCGCCTGCGTCCAGGCGCTGGCGTGCGTCGGTGAGATCCCGGACCACGGTGCGGTGATCATCAGTGGCCGTTCCCGCGGGCAGCTTGACGACGAGAGTGATGGCGGCGGCCTGCTGCCAGGGGGTAAGGACCTGGCGTGCCCATGTTTCAGCTGGGATGTCGAGACGTTCTTGGCCCGCGTGCCGGATCGGGCTGTGCGGACTGGCGTTCGGCCGGGGAACCCCTTCCGGTCTGGGATGAAGCCCGGGGACTGGCTCGCCATGATTCAGGAGCACTACGGTGGGCGTGACGTAGAGGACCAGGTTCCCGCCGTTGCGGACGCGCTCGATGTGTTCGACGCCGGTCGGCGTCAGATGCCAGCGGGCGTACTCGCTCGTTGCGTACGGCTTGTCACCGCCCTCCCGAAGCGTGAAGCCGAGGTGGGTGATGATGGTCTCGGCCTGCCCGAGGTCAGCCGACTGGACGCTCCCCTGAACCTGGCAAGAGGTGAGGATCATGGCCGCGACGCCGGGAGCGAACCCGTCAGCCCGTATCTTGAGCTCGACTTCGAGCACAGGATCGGCGTTAACCGACCCGCGTACGGTTCCCGCGGTGATTGCCGCGTGCCCGTAGTAACCCGTCCCGGTGATCATCGGTTTTCCTGTGCCCTTCCTGGTCCTGGGGTGAACTTACCGTCCCTGCCCGGGGCAGGAAGGTCGCCGCGCCTTGTTGTCGCGTCGCCGCGCTCGCGTGGTGATCCCCATCGCCTTTGGCCGCGTGCCGCACTGTGCAGATAGTCACTCAGGGATGACCAGTCGTGTCTGGCCCGGCGCGGGAGGGTCTGCTGGCGGAAACCAGGCAGGATCAAGGCCGGGAGGAACCGGAATCCGGCGCAAGCGGTCTGTAAAACCGCTCCCTTACGATCTGGTGGCTGTTGGTCGCGTTGAAGACGTCAGCAGCGGGGGCGGAGCTTGGCGGTCAGGGGGCGCGGACGCCACGTGGTAATTCCGGGAAAGCGTCAGCGGGTGCTTTAGCTTTAGCTGGACAGCTTCGGACGGTATGCCCAGCGAGATGAGACGGCAGCGTTACCTGGCTGCGATCGACGGCCCGCCCTGGGACGCGGTACTCGGTATGTACCTCCGGTACACCCTCCGTGTACCTCCGATGGACCTTTCGTGTACCTCCCATGGAACCGCGGGCAACACCGGATTCCGGCCCGCCGCCAGGCGGTGATCAGGCATATCCGGCCTCGCTGCCGGGACCGTTCTGGGTGAAATCGCCGCCGTCACGTCGCGGACTAACGACGCTTGAGGCAATGGAAGACGTGACGTCTTCCGCCGACCTCGGCGACCGCGATGGCGAGTTACGGTCACTTGCCCGCTTGCTGGTCGCTAGCCACGCACCGAGAGCGATCAAGATCAGCCCGCCGACGGCGCCGATGGTCAGCCGCTCACCGAGCACCAGAACGCCCAGGAACAGGGCGACGACCGGCATCACATAGGTGATCACCGACGCGGTAGCCGCGCCCGCCTCGTCTATCAGCAGGTAAAACAGCCAGTACGCGACGCCGGTATTGACTACCCCCAGCACGACCAGGGCCAGGATGCTGCTCACTGGGGGGACGTGAGGGGGCCATTCAACGGCTGCGGGCGGCAGGAAAGCCGCACTTGAGATGGCCGTCATCAGCGCCGTAACCGCGAGGGCCGGCTGGTCAGCCAGCCAGCGCCGGTACAGCAGCGCTGCCCCGGCGTAACCGAGCGCGCTGAGCATCACGGCCCCGGCATCGAGAAGTTCGCCGCGCAGATCGATGCCCAGCAGGGCAACGACGCCGGCGAAGCCGATGACCAGTCCCGCGAACCGCTTGCGGTCCGGGATCTCGGACCTGATCAGCCACAGCGCGAGCACGGCGGTGAACAGCGGGTCAGTAGCGGTCAGGATCCCGGCCACCGAGGAACTGACGTGCTGTTCGCCCCAGGCGGTCAAGAAGGTGGGCGCGGCCATGTCCAGCACGGTCACCACGATGACGGGCGCGATCACCTGGCGCACGCCACGGAAGGCCCGGCGCCTGGCCGCCAGCGGCACCAGGAACGCGGCGCCCAGCAAAGTCCGGCCGAACACCACTGCGGCCGGCGGCATGTGCTCGACGGCCACCCGGATGAACAGGAATGAGCTGCCCCAGATGACCGAGGCCGCCGCGAAGAGCAGCGGCCTTCCGGGTCACAGCGACTGCCTGCCGGTACTCGGAAACACAGCCGCCATCGGGTACCCGGCCTGCCGGCCGGCAAACTGGCTGGGTTACTCCGGCCAGCTTGGGTAGTGGGCGCGGACGACCGAGACCAAGGAGGTTCGCATGTCCGGAACCACTGTGGGAATCGTGGTTATCTGCGTGGTCGCCGTGCTGACGATTGCTATATGGCTGGGTGCGGTGGCCCTCGCTGCCCGCCGCCCGTACTCGCAGAATCCCAAGCGGGAGCGGATGCGGGGGCTCGTGCAGGGCGGCCAGCACGTGGGCGGCGGGCAGCGTGGCGCCGACCCGTGACGCGCCGGTCCCGCCGGGAGGCGGGGAGCCGCCGACCCCGGAAGAGGAGGACGCGGCGCAAGCCGGGCCGCCGGGCCGGCGTTCAGGAAGCCCGATGGACCTCTGACGCCCCAGGCCGAAGGAAGAGACAAGACCACGCCATCAGCCCACCAGCCGCCGCCCGGCCAGGAGCAGGAATATCCCGGCCGGACAGCTGATATGGATTCCCGGCCCGCGATGAGATGCGGGACTACCAGGGCCGGGGCCTGCTGGCGGGAACCCGCGCCCTGATCACCGGCGGTGACTCGGGCATCGGCCGGGCCGTCGCGGTGGCCTTCGCCAAGGAAGGTGCCGACGTCGCGATCGCCTACCTGTCCGAGATCGAGGACGAGGATGCCGCTCACACGGCCGAACTGGCCGCAGCGGCCGGGCAGCGCTGCGTGACGATCCGCGGCGACCTCGCCGTGGAAGACAACTGCCAGCGCTCGGTGGAGCAGACGGTGACCGAACTCGGCGGCCTCGACGTGCTGGGTGAACAACGTAGCGACCCAGGAGCCGGTCAAAGACCTCGCCGAGCTGAGCACCGGGCAGTGGGAACGGCCGTTCCGGGTCAATGTGCACAGCTACTTCTGGACCACCCGGGCCGCGCTGGAGCACCTGCCCGATGGCGGCGTCATCATCAACACCTCCTCCATCCACGGGCTGCGCGGTAACAAGACCCTGATCGAGTACGCCGCGACCAAGGGCGCCATCCTGGCCCTCACCTACTCCCTGGCCAGGCCCTGCAGGACCGCGGCATCCGGGTCAACGCCGTCGCTCCCGGACCAGTCTGGACACCGCTGATTCCCGCCACGCTCGGCCAGGACCGGATCGGTTCCTTCGGCAGCCAGGTGCCCATGGGCCGTGCCGCGGTGACCTGCCCGCTGCTGCGTCAGCACCCGCCCATCGTGGCGCGAGCGGCGGGATCGCGGCCGCGAGGAAGACCGCCACCACCCCAAGGGCGCAGCTGACGACGAGGATGACCGCAGCCCACCGGGGTATGCGGTGGCGCACGAGCCAGCCCACGACGGGGCCCCAGGCCGGCGGCGATGAACATCGCCAGGCCGCTGATGATGAGCACGGACCTGGCCCGGATGAACAGCTCGACCACGCCGTAGGCCACCGCGACACCGAACGCGGCGGCCATGCCGATCATCAACGGGGAACGCTTGCTGATCGGCCGCCCCGGGTCCCGAGACCGCCGGTCTCCTCGGGCACGGCCGCGGCTGTCTCGAAGGCCTCCTGGATGCGGTCTTCCTGCCCGCCGCGGCCTTCCCGGGCGTCGTCGTCCTGGGTCCGGACTTCCTCTTGCGCCCGGATCTCGACCGCCTCGGGCCTGTCGTCTCCCCAGTCCCGTCGGCCGCGCCGTCACGCTCGCCGGTGCGAGCCGAATCCGTCATCGTGGAGTCAGGCGCGGCAAGGCCGTCTCCCTTCGGCCGCCTTCTTGGCATACGACGACCCCTCGGAGCTACCCGCGGATGAGCTGCTCAAGCCCGGAGGGTGGGAGAACCTGCCGCACTCGCCGATCCGGTTTCCTGGCTACTTTCGGTCCTGGTGCGCGGCGGGTGTTTGCGCCAGAGCCTGTTCTAGGCTCGAGAAATTAGGGATCACGCGGTCGAGCCCGGTGATCGAGAGGATGCGGAGGACGGCGGCGACCCCGATGACCAGCAGCACCTGGCCGCCCTCTGCGCGGGCCCGCTTGTGCGTGCCGACCAGGGCGTGAATCCGGGCCGTATCGCAAAACTGCGTGTGGCTCATGTCGACCACGACCGTCCCGTTCCCGCGCGCGGCTGCCTGCAGCAGCGCCGTGCGCAGCCCGGCGGCGTTGGTGATGTCGATGTCTTCGGGTGCCGCCACCACCGGCACGCTCCTGATCACCTCAACCGGGAAGCCTGCGTCAGGCACCCGCATCAACCTCCACGCCTGCGTGATCTGGCTGGCGCCGGACCATCAGCAGGGCGATGTCGTCGCGGGCTGGCCCGCTACCGACCAGCGCGTGCATCACCGCGGCGCAGGCCGCCTCCGGGGACTGCGCCGTCACCGCCTGGCAGAGCCGGGCCAGCCCGTCGTCAATCAGCTCACCCGGGCGCTCGATCAGGCCGTCGGTGTAAAAGCACAGCAATGCGCCCGGCGGGATCTGCACCGTGGTCACCGGCCGCCGAACCTGATCGGTGATGCCGAATATCGCCCCGGTCACGACACTGGCCAGTTCCGCGGGCTGTCCCGGGTACGCGATGACCGGAGGGAAGTGCCCCGCCAGGCGGATGTGCATCCGATCGAGCCCCGGCTCGATGACCGCGTACAGCACGGTGGCCATCGCGTCGGGCTCGAAGTGCTGCATCTTGCGGTCGAGCCGGTCCAGGACCTCAGCCGGATCCCGGGTCTCCAGCGCGTAGGCGCAGCGCGCTGCGCATCCGGCCCATGATCACCGCGGCGGGCAGGCCAGACCCGGCCACGTCGCCGATCACCACGCACAGCTCCCCGGTGGGCAGGGTGAACACGTCGTACCAGTCCCCGCCGACCCCGCCGCTGCCCGGACGAATAGTCCAGCAGCAGCACCGCCGCGGTATCGGCCTGCAGGACGTCTCTGGTGCGTTCCAGCAGGTCGCGATCATCCAGACGGGACAGCGCCGCGTCGGTGATTGACTGGATGGCCCGGAGCCGGTCCTCAACGGGGACTGGGCCTACTTGCGCTGTCACCTCGATAACTCCCACCTGCAGGGCCTGGGCCATACGGCGGAGACAAGCACGACGGCAACCAGGTACGTAGTGCGGATCAGTGATCTCGGAGGGCTTTGATGAGCTGTGCCTTGCTCATCGTCGAGCGGCCCTTGATGCCGATCTCCCTGGCCCGCCGGACCAGGTCCTGCTTGCTCCAGTCGTCGTATGAGCCGCTTTTGCCGCCCTTGCGGCCGACCTGGCTGGCCGAGGTGGCGGCCGCCGCGTTGGCGATCCGGGCGGACTTCTCCTTGCTCTCGCCCTGGTCACGGAGCTTCCGGTAGGTCTTCTCGTCTTTGATCTGTGCTCTGGGCATGGGTTCCTCCTCGTGTCAGCAGGCGCCGCGTCCGCTCACCGCGTCACGGGCCTTGTCAGCGGCAGCCACGGCCGGGCCGGTCGCCTTGAGTACTCCCGGCGCGGGGGGCGTGTGCGGGTGCGGCCGGGTGGGAGCGGTCTTCTTGCCGCCCGCGATCTTGCGCCCCAGTTCCTCGGCCGTCTCGGCGTGCAGCACCACATGCAGTCCCGGCCACACCCGCGTCTCCTCGAACTCGATGTGCTTGCGGGCCGCCTTGATGAACGTGCCGAGCAGCGCCTCGAACCTCGCGTCATCGGCCTGGAGTTTGTCCAGTTCGGCGAGGACGTGCTCGGCTTGCTGCTCCTGGGCGGGCGCCTCGCCGGCGAGGGTGTTCCCGGCCGCGTGATGCTCGCGCACGGCGGCCAGAAAGTACATCTCCTCGACCGCCTCGTGCCGGGATTCCTCGATGATCAGCGCTTGGGTCAGCCTCTTGCGCAGATCCAGATGGTCCTGGTTCGCCCCGGTGGCCTTGGCGGGGCCCGGTCTCCAGTTCGGCCAGCATGGCCTTGACTTCGGCGTGGTCCGCGGCCAGGACGGTGAACACGTCCGCCATGAGTCCTCCTCGCTCGCTGTTAGTCATCGAGGCGCTCTCACTGCCCATCGGCGGGCGGATTAATCACCGCTCACCGGGTGGCGGTTAGCACGTCGCGGGAGCCACGAGAGGACAGAAATCATGACCGCACCGTCGAGCGATCGGCCGCCGCCGCGGGAGCAGGAGTACCCCGGCCGGACCGCCGAGATGGACCCGCGGCCGCGGGATGAGATGCGTGACTACGAGGGAAACGGCCTGTTGGCGGGCACCCGTGCCCTGATCACCGGCGGCGACTCCGGCATCGGCCGGGCGGTCGCTGTGGCGTTCGCCAAGGAGTAAGCGGACGTCGCGATCGCGTACCTGTCCGAGCGGGAAGACGACGACGCCGCACACACGGCCGGACTGGTCGGCCAGGCCGGACGACGCTGTGTCGCGATCCGCGGCGACCCTGGCCGGCGAGGGCAACTGCGAGCATGCAGTGGACCCCACCGTGGCCGAACTCGGCGGCCTGGACGCGCTGGTCAACAACGTCGCGACCCAACAGTTGGCCGGCGACCTCACCGGGCTCAGCACCGAGCGGTGGAAGCGCACGTTCAAGGTCAACGTCTTCAGCTACTTCTGGACCACCCGCGCCGCGCTGAAGCACCTGCCCGACGGCGGCATCATCAACACCTCGTCCATCAACGGGCTGCGCGGGAACAAGACCCTGATCGACTACGCGGCGACCACGGGAGCCGTGCTGGCCCTGACCTACTCGCTGGCCCAGTCCACTGCAGGACTGCGGCATCCGGGTGAACTGCGTGGCGCCCGGGCCGGTCTGGACGCCACGGATCCGGTCGACCTTCGACGCGGACCGGGTCAGCTCGTTCGGCAGCCAGGCGCCCAGGGCCGCGCCGCGCACCCGGACGAGATCGTCCCGTCCTATGTCTTCTTCGCCAGCGGGCGGCTGTCCAGCTACGACTCCGGCGAGGTGCGCGCGCCCATCGGCGGTGAGACCCTCCCGGGCTGACCACAGGACGCGGCACCTCGACGAGGGGGTCAGGGGCTGCCGAGCAGGTGCGCGAACGGTCCCTTATCGGCCTCCGCGTCGGCGGTGGCGCGCAGGGTCCAGCCGTCGATGGTTTCCAGGCTGATGCGCCACAGGCCTTCGGTGACCTCGCCGTCACCCCGGACGCCGACGGCCTGCAGGTGCAGGTGATGGTCGGAGGCGGCTTCGGTCTCCTTGGCGTACTCCTTGCCCAGCAGGCCTGACGCCGGCTCCAGCGCGCTCATCAGGGGATTGTCCGCGACGAGCTCGCTGAAGAAGGTCTGCTGGGCGATCAAGGCGCCGGTCCGCACGGTGCCGTGAACCGAAACGGTGATCGGCGCCGCGGCGTGCCCCGACTCGTTGATGGCCCGGACCAATTGCTGGAGTACCGGGTCGATGTCGCGCTTGGCCATAGAGGCTGCCTCCTTGAGGTCATAGTGGAAATGCCCCTCCTATCCAGGCCGAGACCAACAACACCCCCATGCGGTCCTCGGTATCAGGAGGCAGCTCGCGCGGTCGGGCCGGACAGCAGCGCCGTGGCGTGAACGCTGCCTCGGTAACCGGCCAGCCCGGCAACGTCAGAAGGGGTGGCCCGCGACCGCGCTGGGCGACCACCCCGGGTGCCTGGCGGCCATGTGCGCGGCCTTCGGCCGGGCCGGCTTCGCCTCGCGCACGATGTGGCGCGGCTAATGGCGACGGACGAGCGGGAACACGAACCACAACAGGCCGAACAGGCAGGCGACGAAGGCCGTGATCAGGCCCGCGGCCAGGCCGCCACCGACATAGCTGGTCACCAGCAGGACCGCGGCCGAGACGGCCAAGCCGACCGCGGCCAGTCCGCCGATGGCCATCACGCTGGCCGCCCGCACCAGCCGCTCCTTCTGGCCCCGGCGGAACACCAGCCTGTGATAGGCGACCGGCCCGACCAGCAGCGCCGTCGCCACCGCCGCCAGCACCAGGCTGGCCAGGTACAGGTCCCGCTGGGCCGGGCTCAGCCGGGTGAACCGGGTGGTAAACGGCAGCCAGAGCAGGAACCCGAACAGGACCTGCACGCCCAGGCCCGCCACCCGCAGTTCCTGGAGCAGCTCACCGAGATTACGGTCGGCCCGCTGCGCGGCCGACTCTTCGCGCGGACCAGGGGACTCCCCGGTGCCTATCCCCGCCCAGCCGCTCCGTCCCATGAACGGCCGGCTACCCGCCAGTAGGCGGCCGAAACGGCCTCAGCTGGCCTCCCCGGCTGCGAGCAGGCGCGCTGGTAGCGAGGCGCTGAGTCGGCAGGCCACAACCGGCGGTCGCCGATGACGCGCCGCAGGAAAGATGATCGCGGCGATCCGCAGCCCGTACTGAACCGGGGCCTCTGCCCCCTCCGGCGCCGGGCCCTTGGTGCGGCGCCCGCAGCCGCATTCCCGCTCGATCAGTGGATCGAGTCGGTCAACGACACCCTCAAGGGCCAGCTCGACCTCGAACGCCACGGCGGCCGCACCATCGAAGGCGTCTGTACCCCCCATCGCCCAGCGGCTGCTGGCCCTGGCCGCCTGCGTCTGGCACAACTGGGCCGTCGGCGAGCCCGCCAAGCGCCGCTGACCGCCCATAACAACTGAACGCATCAGGAATTTACTCATCTAGTTCTCCCTGCCAGCGCGGCAGGAACGCCGTCCGGCATCGATCGTGCCGGACAGTAATGACGTGCGGTCACGCAGATGCAGGCAGTTCGGATAGCCTGTCGGCGCCAGATCGCGCGCAGCAGGCTGGCAGTTATGCCCGGTGCGGAGGCCGTGAGGAGGCTGTCATGGCGGTGCACATTGACGAGGAGGCACTGCGGTCCAGTCTGGCGCGGCTGCGCGAGGCCGCGTTCGACGCCGATGTCGTAGCCGTAATGAAGCGCACCGTCAACTCCGTCCGCAGCGTGTTCGGCTATGGCGGCGCGGGCATCATGTTCATAACCGAGTCCGGGTACCTGGCGTACGTGGCTTCCTCCGATGAGGCGGGCCGCCTGCTTGAGGAGGCTCAGGCGGCCGTGGGCCAGGGGCCGTGCTATGAGTCCTACGTCTACGCGCGCGAGGTCGTGACCAGCGACGTGCACGCCGATGACCGCTGGCCGGAACTGCGGACCCGGCTGTCAGCCCAGGTGCGGGCGGTCGCCGGCATTCCGGTCTTGCTCGGCGGCAGCCCGGTCGGCACGCTGAACGTCTACCGGAGCGAGCCCTTCGGCTGGGATCGATCGGACATCAACGCCCTGACCGCCTACGGCGGCCTCATCGCGGAGATTCTCGCCGCGGCGCTCGCTGCTCAGGAGCACAGCATCGTGGCCGGCCAGTTGCAGTACGCGCTGGACTACCGGGTCATCATCGAGCGCGCGGTCGGGTACCTGATGGGGACCCATCGTCTGGACGCCGTGACAGCCTTCGACGTGCTGCGCAGGCGAGCGCGCGATTCCCGGCGGCGGATCGCCGACGTGGCCACCGACGTACTCGGCGGGACCACCGGGCCCGCCAGTGACGAAAGGGTCGGTGATCTGCGCCCCTCAGACCTCGGCCTGACCGACCTGGCCGGCCCGGAGGGCAGCCTGCAGGCATGACTCGCGGCGCTCACGGGCCCGCCCTTGGTCCTCCTGCCGGGCGCCGCGTGCTGATCGTGACCGCGGCGGCCCCCTGGCCAGGGCGGATCGTACGCTCGCGGTTTGCCAGGTGCGCGCCTGTGCGGTAGATTGCGTCACGTTCCGCCGTGTGTCCGCGGATCGCACCGAGGAGGTGACGATCTGTGGCATGCCGATGTGATGGCCGGAACCGGCCAGGTAAGGCGGAAAGCCCGCCGCTCCCGTGGCGCTGCGTGGTGCTGGCCGTGCCGGCCCGCATGTTGCCGGCGCCGCTGCCCGGACTACGCGCCGCCGGCGCAGGCCGCCGCGCTGGATGCGAGTTCCGCGGCCGCGCTGCCTCCGCTGATCCGGTTCCCCGCAGGCCGCCTTGGTGTAACGCCGTGCTCCCGCCCCAGCTAGTGTGGCCATGAACGGGCGGACCGTGGTCTCCTCCGCCTATTTGATCATCGTCACCGAACACCGCGGCCGGCGGTCGGTGCTGAGTCTGCGGGGCGAACTCGACGTCTGCAACAAGGACCTCCTGGTGGGCGCCATCGGCAGCGCTCTGGAGCGCGGCGCGCGGATGCTCGTGGTGGACCTGTCCGCGCTTGACTTCATGGATTGCAGCGGCCTTTCGGTCCTCGTCGAGACCCGCAAGCAGCTGGCCGAAGGTCAGGGCCAGCTCGTCATCACCGGCAGCCAGCCCATTGTCCGGCGGTTGTTCCACCTGATGGACCTTGATAGCTACCTGGATCCCGGCGCGCCGGGCGCCGGGGCGGAAGGCAGTGCCCCTCCGCGGGCACACTCCTGAGCAGTGGCCGCCGCTAGCCTGTCGTGATGCGTTTTCTGGGCCACTCTGCTCCCTGGCAGATGGTGTGCTGTGCCAAAACCTTGCCCGGGGATCTGACGTGCTGCTTTACGCTCGGCGCTCGTGCTTATCCGTCTCGTCTACCTGTTCATGCTCCGGGTGTTCGGCTGGCTGGCGCTCCTGGCGTGCAGCGACGCCGTCAAGGACGCGGAGATCTTGGTCCTCCAGGATGAGGTCGCGGTGCTGCGTCGTCAGGTCGCGCGCCCGAGGCCGGACTGGGCTGACCGTGCCCTGCTCGCCGCTCTGGCCAGACTGCTGCCCGGGCACCTGCGATTGCACCGGCTCGTGACCCCGGGCACGCTGCTGGCCTGGCACCGGCGCCTTGTCAGCAGGAAGTGGACTTACCCGAACGCGCCGGGACGGCCGCCGGTCCCAGCCGAGCTGCGCGCGCTGGTGGAGCAGTTGGCACGGGAGAACCCGCGCTGGGGGTACCGGCGTATCCAAGGTGAGCTGCTGGGCCTGGGGTATCGGGTGGGGGAGGGGACGATCCGCCGGATCCTGACCGCCGCCGGGCTCGGTCCCGCGCCGCGGCGGGCGTCGCCGACATGGCGGCAGTTCCTGAGAGTCCAGGCATCTGACATCCTGGCCTGTGACTTCCTACATGTATTCTCTGAACTACCGGCAGTGCTGGTGACCTGCTGAAACGTTGTCCTTCAGCTGGTGCTGGCGTCCTCGTCTGCGAAGAGCGCCGTGGCGGGTTTGCCGAGGAGGTTGTCGGCGAGCCGACGGTAACTGAACGCGGTGAAGCTGAGGTCATCGATCAGGTTGCAGGCGGCGAAGCCCGGATGCGGGTGGCCATGGCATGGCATGAACTCGGTGAGCTGGTCGCCGACCGGGTGACCGCTGCGGAGGAAGGCGTCGAGCTGGCCGAGCAGGTCAGCGATGTGGCTCAGGGAATCGACGGGGAGGGCGATGGTTTCCTGCTCTGCAGGTTCTTCGAGGCCTTCGGTCCCGGTCATCGGGGCCTCCGGCGCGAAGGGGATTGTCCGGATGCGTGGAGCACGGCTGTGATCAGGAGCTGGACGTTGCGGTCATCGAGGCCGGTGAGAGTGTCGTGGAGATCGACGGGTATCCCGTCAGCCAGGCTCGCTGTGATCCTCAGCATTCGCTGTTCGCCCCCGGAGCAAGGCAGGCTGGCTCCCAGGGCGGTGATCGCGGCCGGCCAGTCGATGGTGGCCATCTCCTGCTCGTCGGCCAGGCCGCGACCGATGTGGACGAACTGGCTGGTGAAGTCGGCTCGGTGCAGCCAGGATCCCGCGATGAGGAGCTCGGCTGCGGCTTCTGGGCAGTAGAGGCCCTGGGCATGGGCGCGCAGCGCGGCAGCCAGCCTGGCGGGTGAGGTCATGTCGGGTCCTTGGCCGCGGTGGCGGTGCGCCCGGCGATGTCGCGGAAGGCTGGCATACCCAGGCCGACGGCGGCGGTGCGGCGGGCGGCGAGCCCGTCGACCTGGGTGATTTTGGCGTTCGCGGCGGCCAGGCTGACCTTCAGGCCCTCGGCTTCGCCGATCCAGCCCTCATGCTGGGCTTCGTCGATGCGGGCGATCAGGTTGTCGCGGATATCCACCAGACGGGGCCGCTGACCTGGGGAAACCCGAAGAAGGGGACATCTGACGCCCCGTTAACTGAACTAACTCCGATATTTCAGCAGTTCATGGCGGCTTACCTGTATCGGGTGGGCACCGCAAGCGGTTCGGGTTGAGGTGCTGGAGTGCGGGCGGCCTGGTTGCGGGCGTGCGCCACTATGCTCCTTACCCTCGATAGCTGCCGGGTCTTGCGAGCGGGCGGGCGGGTCAAGGGGCGCGTAGCGCCCGCATGGCGGCGCCGGAGGCGCCCTTGAGGC
>WNGR01002588.1_pt1 | contig 24516 bp, 24 predicted proteins | sample 5407581 | NCBI WGS metagenome assembly WNGR01 (sample SAMN13153383, study PRJNA577476) | soil metagenome | isolation source: 80 cm soil or saprolite under Garry oak tree replicate 2 | place: USA:California | collected 2016-06-15
CCGAAATCGTCGTTCTGATAGAAGATCGCGATCTTCGCGCCCGGCTTCTCCTTCAGGACGTATTTTGCGTAAGCCTTCCCTTCGGTCTCGAGCGAAGGCGCAAAGCCCATGCTCCAAGGGAAATTCTTCGGGTCGTTCCACTTCGCGGCGGCGCTGGACACGAAGAGCTGCGGCACCTTCTTGGCGTTGAGATATTTCTGCACAGCCGAGTTGGTCGGCGTGCCGACCGCATTGAACATGAAAAGCACCTCATCGCTCTCGACGAGCTTGCGCGTCTGCTCGACCGTCTTCGGCGGCGAATAGGCGTCGTCATACGACAGGAATACGATCTTCCGGCCGTTGATGCCGCCCTCCTCGTTAATCTTGCGGAAATAGGCCTCACCGGTCTTGGCGATCAGGCCGAACCCCGAGGCCGGCCCGCTATAGGCCGCGGTATTGCCGATCTTGATCTCGGTGTCGGTGACGCCAGGACCGTATTTCTTCTCGCCTGCCGATGCCTGAAGGCCAAGTGCCAGCAGCACCCCGCCAACGATGACGCCTGTCCTGATGGCCACGCCTTCCTCCGCACACCCGTTTCAGTTGTTGGCGGGTTAGCTACCATGTTGGTTGCTTGCTGACTAGCAAGTAATTAAGTCAGAGCTGCCGCCGCGATGCGCATGGCGATGCGGCCCCGCGCCGCATGGCGCTCGCTCCTGTGCCGGAGGTGATCGATACGGAAGCCAGACCAGGCAGATCTCAAACAGGCCGGATGCGCCGGAAAACCGCGCGCCTCAGCGCACAGCTCGCCGCGGCGCGGCCCTGGTCTTGACGATGGCCTTGATGCCGACCTTGGCTTTGGCCTTGCCGGACACGGCGGGCCTCGAACCGGCTTCGGTCATGCGGTCGATGAAGAGATCGGCGATGAACTCGGCATCCTCGCCGAGCTTTTTGGTGTCGCCGATCACCAGCGCCTGGATGCAGATGCCGCTGATCGCACCGGAGATCGCGCGCACGTTCTGCTCGATGTCGACGTCCTTGCGCAGTTCGCCCATCTCGCGCGCCTGCAACAGATAGGCGCGCAGATTGTCGCGATAGAGCGCATGCAACTCGGCAATGCGCGGCTTCAGTTCCGGTACGGTGCCGGTGGAGTCCACGATTAGATGATAGAGCGCGATCGCCGAGTCCGGCATGTCGCGCACCGCCTCCATCTGGATCCGAATGCGCTCGGCAAGTGCCTCGCAACCGGTGCGGCCGCCGATCCGCCGCTCGACCTGGCGCATGAAGCGGTCCTGGATGGTGTCGATCACCATCTCCAGCAGGCTGAGCTTGGTGCCGAAGCGCTGCACCGGGAGGCCGCGGCTGTAGCCGGCCTCGACGCCGATATCCGCAAGGCTCGCACCAACGGTGCCGTGCTGGCCGATCAGCGCCACCGCCGCCCGCAGCATCCGCCGGTCCGACTCCTTCCGCCGCCGTTCCTTGGAGCCGATGATCGGCGCCGCCTTCCCTGTTCCGCTGCCGGCTTTCACGAACCGTCGATTCCCCTCACCCGCGATGAAACCGCCGTCACGGTACACGTGGGTGGGGGGTTTGTCAGTGGGGTCGGCGCGGCTATCTGCGTGCGGTACGGAGGTCGTTGAGGGCGAGACCCGGCCTTGGCCAGTCCACCGCCATCAGCCGACCGGTGCCGGAGAGCGTGATGAAGGCGGTGCGCATGTCTGCGCCGCCGAAGCAGATGTTGGTGCAATAGACCTCGTCGGCCTCGTGGAATTCAAGGAGATCGCCGGTCGGCGAGAACACGCTGATCCCGCCGCGCACGAGCGTGGCGACGCAGATATTGCCGCTCTCCTCGACTGCGAGCGAATCGAAACGCTGATAGCCCGGCAGGCCGTGCAGCAGCCGGCCGCCATTGGGCGATGGCCAGGGCTCCTTTGCGACCTCGCCTTCGCCAATGATCGGATAGCTCCAGATCCGGCTGGTCTCGGTCTCGGTGACGTAGAGCGTGCGCCCGTCCGGCGACAGCCCGACGCCGTTCGGCGTCATGATCGGAAAGATCGCCTCGCGGATCATGGAGCCGTCGGTGCGCGCATAGTAGACCGCGCCACGATCCATCAGCCGGCCATAGGTCTTGCCGAGATCGGTGAACCAGAAGCCGCCCTTCTCATCGAAGACGATGTCGTTCGGCCCCTTCAGATGAACACCGCCGCAACTGTCGTAGAGGGGTTTGACCGCGCCGGTGTCGAGATCGACCTGCTCGATGCGGCCCGTGGTGTGATCCTCGGCGCGACCGGTCGGACGGACGAAGTTGCTTCTGTCCTTGTGCCAGGAAAAGCCGCCATTGTTGCAGACGTAGCATTTGCCGTCCGGACCGATGGCGGCGCCGTTCGGACCGCCGCCGAGATGCGCGATCACCTCTTTCCGGCCCGACGGAAGCACGCGCGTGAGCCGGCCGCCTTCGATCTCGACGACCAGAACGCTGCCGTCGGCGAGCGCAATCGGCCCTTCGGCAAAGGCCAGTCCGTTCGCGATCTCTCTGCCCTCGAGACGCATCCCGTCACTCCATGTCCTTATGCGGGCGCCGGCTGGCCCGCACCGAGATAAGCTTCCACCACCTCGGCCCGGCTTGCCGCCGTGGTGAGGTCCGCCGCGCTGCGATGGCCCACGATCGCGCCATTGCGGACGAAATAGAGCTCGTCGGCCACCTTCATCGTCATGCGGAAATTCTGCTCGACCAGCATGATGGCAAGCCCTGTATCCTGCTTGATTGTCACCAGCCGCTCGAACACGCGCCGGATCAGGAGCGGCGCCAGTCCCAGCGACGGCTCGTCGAGCAGAAGCAGCCGAGGCGCACTCATCAGGCCGCGTCCGATCGCGAGCATCTGCTGCTCGCCGCCGCTCAGCATCCAGGCCGGTGACTTCAGGCGGTTGGCGATCTCGGGAAACAGGTCCAGCATGAGATCGCGCCGCTGTCGCTGCATCCGCGCATCGAGAAAGAAGCCGCCAAGCAAGAGGTTTTCGGCGACCGTCAGCGAGCCGACGATCTGGCGGCCCTCGGGAACATAGACAATGCCGCGCCGGACGCGCTGCCGCGCCGCGAGCGCGCCGATATCCTCGCCGGCAAAGCGCATCTCACCGTGTGCCGGCACCAGGCCCGCGATGGCCTTGAGCACCGACGACTTGCCCGCACCATTGGCGCCGAGCAGCGCGACCACGCCTTTCTCCGGTACGGCAAGATCGACGTTCTCGACGGCGCGCGCCGCGCCGTAGCTGACCGAGAGCCCGCGCGCCGAGAACAGCTCAGTCATCGGCATCGTCTCCGAGATAGACGCGGATCACGTCCGGATGCGCGCGAATTTCGGCGGGCGTCCCGCTTGCGATCATCCTGCCGAAGTTCAGCACATAGATCTGCTCGCAGAGCTCCATGATCAGGTCCATGTCGTGCTCGACGACGAGAAGCACGAGGTCGGGGCGCATCAGGCGCCTCAGGGCACGCGTAAGATCGCGCGTCTCGACCGCGTTCAGCCCGGCGGCCGGCTCATCCAGCAGGATCGCCCTGGGCTCGCTGGCGATGGCGCGCGCGATTTCGGCGAGGCGCAATGTTCCCGGCGGCAGGTCCGACGGCTTGTCGTGCGCAGCAGATGCGATGCCGAGCTCATTCAGCGCCGCCATGGCGCGGCGCTCGGCCTCCTGCTGGTCGAGCCGTTGCGCCAGCGTCGGCACGAACGCGCTGAACCAGCCCGACCGCCGCTTCAAGGTGAGACCGACGAGGACGTTTTCGAGCAGCGACAGGTCGGGACACATCGCCAGATTCTGGAAGCTGCGGGTGATGCCGCACGCGGCGCGCTGCGCCGGGCCGAGCCCCTTCAACGACGCGCCGGCAAAGCTGCTGCGGCCGCGCTCGCCGTGGTAAAGCCCGCTCAGGCAGTTGAACAGGCTGGTCTTGCCCGCCCCGTTCGGTCCGATCAGCCCGGTAATCACGCCGGGACGCAGAATCATCGAGACGTCGTTGAGCACCTGGAGCCCGCCGAAGGCGAGCGAGATGCCTTCCGCGACCAATCCGTCGCTGGAGACGACTTCCGTCATCGTACCCTCCGGCGCGGCAGGAAGCGGCGCAGATCGCCGGCATTCGCCACCAGCGTCACGACGACGAGCGCCACGCCATAGAGGATCGGAACCCAGTCGCCAGCCTTCGCAAGATAGGTCGGCACCAGCGTGATGAAGGCGCCGCCGACGAGCGCGGCCGGCAGCGACAGCCCATTGAGACTAACGACCGATCCGACGAGCAGGAAGACGCCGCTGAAAAAGGTGAAGCTGTTGGGCGAGACCGTCGAGGACGCAAAACCCGTCAAGGCGCCTGCGAGCGAGGCCAGCGCCGCGCTCAGCGTGAAGATCGAGATGCGCGCCCAGCTCCTTGTGATCCCCATGGCCTCGGCCGCGCGTGGTTGCGCCTGCGCCATCAGCAACGCCAGTCCTTGCGCCGATTTGCGAAAATGTGCGAGCGCCAGGCTGACTGCCACCAGCACGGCGAGCGCGATGTAGTAGTGCTGCAACGCCTTCGAGACGCCGGGGATCAGGTCCTGTGCGATATAGAGTCCTTCGAAGCCGCCGGTGAACTTCTCGAAGCCAATCAGGATTTCCGGCAGCGCCAGTGCAAGCGCCATCGTCGCCACCGCCAGATAGATTCCAGACAACCGTCGCGAGGGAAATGCGAAGACGAAACCGGCGCCGGCGCCGAGCAATGCCGCCAGCGGCAGGCTTACGACGATCGAGATTCCCAGCCGATGCTCGACGATTGCGACCGTATAGGCCCCGAGCGCCACGAAGAAGCTGTGTCCGATCGACACCTCGCCGCCATAGCGCACGAGCATGCTCACGGATAGCGCACGAGCATGCTCACGGAAAGAACGGCAAGCGCGTTCGCAAAGCACAGCGACAGACTGTAGAGCAGGAAGCCGCCGGCAAGGAGCGGCAGCAGCGACAGGGCCGCGACCAAGGCCAGCACAGACAGGCGCACCAAATCGACGTGACCAGTGCGGGCCGAAACTCCGGACTTGGAGACTTGCGCGAGGTCAGACACGGCCACCGATCGCCCTCTCCAAAAGTCCGTTGGGGAAGAAATTCAGCGTCAGCAGGATCACGCCGAGCAGGAACGTGTTCATGAATTCCGGCGAGACGTAGAACGAGAACATGTTCATGGCGATGCCGACCAGGATGCCGCCGACAGCTGCACCCGGCAGGCTGGAGAAGCCGCCGACCACGGCCGCGGTGAAGGCCTGCAACATGAATGACGGCACCGTCGTCGAGCTCAGGAACGTCGTCGGCACGATCAGCAGCGCCGCGACGAGACCGAGGACGGCGCCTGCGAGCCAGGAGAACAGATGGACCGATCGCAGGTTGAGCCCGCAGACTTCGCAGGCGAACGGATTGGTCGACACCGCGCGGAACGCGACACCGAGCTTCGTGCGCTCGATGATCAGGTACAGACCCCCGACGATCGCGAGCGTGACGGCAAGGACGGCGAGATCGTAGGAGGAGATCCGGATCGCGCCCAGGCTGAAACTGAAGCGTGGCACCGGCAGGTCGAGATTGACGATGTCGGCGCCGAAGATGAGTTGAACGGCACCTTGCAGGATCAGTCCTACGCCAAGCGTTGCGATCGTGGAGGCAAGATCGGACTTGAAGACGATCGGCGCGATCAGGGCATAGCTTGCGACTGCAACCGCGCAGGCAATCCCGAGCGCCAGTGCCACCGCGCTGCCCCAGGACAGGCTCAACAGGCTGCCGCTCGAGAAACCGTAGACCACGAAGGCGCCGAGACAGGCCAGATTGCCGTGTGAGAAATTCACGACGCGCGAGCTTTTGAACACCATGACGAGGCCGAGCGCGCCGACGCCGTAGAGGCAGCCGGAGATGATGCCGGACCACAGCAGCGGCAGGATGTCCCTGAAAAATCCCGCCACGCTCACGCCTTTGCCTGTCCGTCGTCGGGAGCCCCGCCCCTCTCGATGAACTCGATGACGCCGGGGAAGTAGCGGCCCGCGAGCCCCTGCCGGCACGCGGCGTCGTAGTAGCTGCGCGCGAGCTCGGCGACGGCCGGACGGACGCCGGTGTCGGCGGCGAGCTGGAGCACATAGTCGAGGTCCTTCAGGACGTATTCGGGTGGAAAAGCCTTTTCCGGAAAATTGCGCGGCAGCATCGCCTTGGTGCCGTGATTGCGCAGCACGAAGCTGTCGCCCGAGCCCTTCGACACCGCACTCAACAGCGTCTCCGGCTTCACGCCCGCGCGCTCGCCGACCACCATCATCTCGGCAAGCGCCAGCGTGTGCTCGAACACCAGCGCGTTGTTGATCAGCTTGACGACCTGGCCGCAGCCGACTTCGCCGCAATGGGTGACGTCGGATCCGATGTAGTCGAGTAGCGGCTTGACCCGCGCAAACACCGCCGCCTCGGCGCCGACCATGATGCTGAGTTCGCCGCGCTGCGCAGCCTCGCGCGTGCGCGCCACCGGCGCGTCGGCGAAGTCGAGGCCCTTGGCCTTCAGGCGATCCGCCACGCCGCGCGCCAAGGCAACGGGCGTGGTGCTGAGATCGACGATCGTCGTCCCCGGCCGCGCCGCCTGTGCAATCGCAGCCGAGACCGCTTCGACCTGCGGACCGCCCGGCAGCGACAGGAAGATTACCTCCGCCGCCGCCGCGAGCGCCTCAAGTGACGCTGCCTGCTCCGCCTTGGTGTCGGAGAGCGCCGCGATCGCGGCCGCGTCGCGGTCGAGCATCAGCACGCGACCGGAGTGCTTCTTCGCCATGTTGCGGCACATCGGCCCGCCCATGACGCCAAGCCCGATGAAGCCGATGGTTTCTGCTGTACTCATGGTGTCAGTCCATCAACATGCCGCCGTTGACGTCGAGCACCGTTCCGGTGATCCAGTTCGACGCCGGCGAGCAGAGGAAGAGAATGCTCTGTGCGATGTCTTCGGGCTGACCGAAGCGCCCCAACGGCACGTTGCCATTCGGCGACGGCGCAGCGCGGTCAGTGACCGTCGCCCACATCGGGGTCTCGACCGGACCGGGCGCGATGATGTTGGCATAGACGCCCTTGCCGGCGCCGTTCTTGGCGACCCATTTCATCAGGCCGTGCACGGCGGATTTCGCCGCGACATAGGCCGGCCCCGAAGCGACGCCGCCGATCTTGGCCGCGATCGAGCCGAGCGCCACGATCTTGCCGAAGCCGCGCTCGGCCATGACAGGATAGAGCTTGCGGACGGGATTGACCGTGCCCATCAGATTGACGGCCAAAATCCTGTCCCACTCTTCGTCGGTCGACTGCGGCAACGGCGTATTGGCGATGATGCCGGCGCAGAGCACGAGGATGTCGATCTTGCCGCGCGCTTTGAGCTCGTCGTCGATCAGGGATTCGATGGCCGCGCGATCCGTCACGTCGCAGCGACGATAGCTCGCTTTTTCGGGGAACTTGCCGCCATCGGCGACGATGTCGGTGGCGATGACGTCGGCGCCGGCTGCGCAGAAAGCCGCAACCACGGCACGGCCGATGCCGCCGGCAGCTCCAGTGATGAGGGCAGTTTGTCCGTCGAGACGCGAGGGCCCGCTCAAGGGCGATCCAGCCATGTCGTATTTTCCTTGTTTTTCTTGGTAGTTAACACGAGCAGCGGGCGGCCGTGTCTTGCGGCCACCCGCTGGAGGGAATCGGCTCAGGCCGGCTTGGCGTCGAAGGCCACGGCCGGATAGGGCTTGAAGTCGCGCACCATGACGAAGGAGCCCTGCGCTTGCAGGATCGCTTCCTGGCGCGTGCCGCGATGATCGGAGCCGGAGAAGGTCACCTTGCGTGCACCGCCGACCGAGGCATTGCTCAGCGTGTTGCCGGCCTCGACCAGATTGGCCCGCGTGATCGGCTTGCCGCTGTCGATCAGCGCACTGAAAATGCTGCCGAACAGCGCGGCATTGCTCCAGCCGTTCAGGCCGAACACGCCGACCGGGTCGTTCGGATAGTATTTCGTGACGGCCTGGCGATAAGCCTTGATCTCGGGCTCGGCGCTGTCGACCGGAAGCAGCCACGAAGAGAAGTAGACGCCGTTCAGGAGATCGCCGGTCAGCTTGTAGGTCGCGGGATCGGCGGTGAAGAAGGGCGCAAACCAGGTCAGCTTGACGCCCTGGCGGTCGGCGGCCTTCAGTGCGGCCGCGAGGTTGGCGTTGGAGCCGAACAAGATCGCCGCCTGCGCTTCCGAATTGGCGACACGGCGGATGTGCGGCGTGAAGTCGGTCGTTTTTACCTCGAACGGAACCGACTCCGCCGGCGTGAGCTTGTTCGCCTCCATGAAGAGATCGAAGCCGCGCTTGGCCGAACGGCCGAGCTCGTCATTCTCCCACAACAGCGCGATCTTCTTCAGCTTTAGGTCGTTGACGGCAAACTCGGCATTCGAGGCGGCCGACCAGCCGTAGTCGGGTAGCAGCGGAAAAATATTGGGCTCGGCGAAGAAGGCGCTGGCGCCGCCGATCGGCCCGATCATCGCAAGGCCGCTTTCCTTCGCAAAGGGAATAACGGCGACGTTGGTTGCGGTGCCCACTGCGGCCACGAGCGCGAAAATGTGGTTGTCCTCGACGAGGCGCCGGACTGCGGCAACGCTGCGCGCGGGATCGTAGCCGTCGTCGAGCGTCACATAATTGATCTTCCAGCCCTTGATGCCGCCGGCCTCGTTGACGCTCTTGAAATAGGCGTCGGCCGCGTGGGTCAGGATGGCATAGAACGGGACGGGTCCCGTGACCGGGGTGAAGCCGCCGATGGTGATGGTCTTGGCGGCGGCGTCGACGCCGATCTCGTCGGCGAGGAGCGAAGTGCCGGGATAAGCCGATGCCAGCGCGGCAGCGCTCGACAGCTTGAGAAAGTCACGCCTCTTCATGGGCCCTCCCCGATATCTGTTCTTATCCGTTGATCTTTAGAGGGAGGAACATATGCGGTCAAGTAAAAATGCATTATGCATTATATTGGTGCCGGTGCGCTGGAGAGGATCAGCTCGGCGCGCCGGATGACGGGTGCATCGATCATCTTGCCGTCGAGCGCCACCGCCCCGCCGCGCGCGCCCTCCGCAGCCTCCATCACGCGGCGGGCCCAGCCGAGCTCGTCCGCGGACGGCAGGAAGGCATCGTTGACCAGCCTGACCTGGGCCGGATGAATGCAAAGCTTGGCGCCGAAACCCAGCGCCTTGGCCCGACCGATCGCCGCGCCAAAGGCCGCAGGATCCGTCCACGACGTGGTCACGCCGTCGATCGGAGGCGGCAATCCAGCCAGCCGCGACTCCGGGACGATTTGCAGCCTGACAGGATCAAGCTCATGCGCCGTCTCGGTTACGCCGGCGTCGATGCCAAAGTCGAGATTGCCGAAGGCAACTTGTGAAATGAGCCCACTTTTGCCGATATTTCTCAGCTCCGCATGGCCTCTGACGGTTTCGATCAACGCGACGATCTGGCACGGCCGATCCAGCGATCCCGCCAGGCGCTTGAGGGCCTCGGGCTCGGCCTTCGGCAACATCAACTTTGCCACGCCCGCGCTGCGGATCATTGCCATGTCGGCCGCAAAGAACGGACTGTCGGCGCCGTTCACACGCACAATTGCATCAGTCCGCCCTTTCCATTGTTTGATGAAACCGCGCGCGGCCTCTTTCTCGGCCGGCGACACCGCATCCTCGAGGTCGAGAATGAACTGATGGGCGCCTGAGGCTGCCGCCTTGTCGAAACGCTCGGGGCGGTTGGCGGGGACGAACAGGAAGGAGCGGGACAAAGAGCTGGACATCTGGCATCAACCTCGATTATGCATAATGCATTATCGTTTGTACTTCTACCCTCCTCCATAAGGCGCGTCTATGGTAGTCGCGGGCAAATCGGTCACAAGCGGCGGCATCGAATGGAATATCGGACGAAAGAGGAGCAGGTCGCTGACTATCTCCGCGAGAGCATCATCTCGGGACGGCTGCCACGCGGCGCCCGGCTGAAGCAGACGGAAATCGCGCAGGAGCTCAAGATCAGCATCACGCCAGTTCGCGAGGCGCTGAAGCTGCTCGAGGCCGAAGGATATCTCTCGAGCGATTCCTATCGTGGCGCCACGGTGGCTCCATTCGACGTCGAGGCGTCCACCGAAATCCTGAAACTTCGGATCACGCTCGAAACCCAACTGGTCGAAAGCGCCGTGCGTAACACCACCGCCGAGGAGATTGCCGAGCTGCGCGAGCTGGCGCGCCAGTTCGAGGAGGCCGCGCGCACCAACGACAGCACGGCGGCACGCGGCATCAACTACCGCTTCCACCGGCGCATGTACGATTTCGCGCGGCTGCCGAAGACGCTGCATTTCGTGCAGGTCTTGTGGGCACAATATCCATTCGACGTCATCAACAGAATCGGTGGCCGGGCGATGCGCGCCGCCGAGGAGCACAACGAGCTCTTGAAGAACGTCATTGAAGGCGACGCCGCCGGCGCCATGCTGGTCATGCGCCGACACATCGAGACCGGCTGGACCGAGCTTCGCAACAGCATGCCCACAACCAAGTCCGAGACTTCCGTCACGTCGAAGAGCTCTGAGAAAGAGACGCTATGAAGCCGATTCTGCTCGTCATGGACATGCTGAACGACCTCGTCCACGACAACGGGGGTGGGGCAAAGAGCTACGTTCCCCTGATGAAGGAGCGCGACGTGCTCGGCCGCACCAAGGCAGTGATCGCGAAAGCGCGCGCGGCCGGTGCGCTGATCGGCTATGTCCGCGTCGGATTCTCGCCCGACTACCGGGAATGCCCGCCCAACTCGCCGATCTTCTCCCGCGCCCGCGGCGCCGGCATGTTCAAGCTCGGCACCTGGGGTACGGAAGTGCATCCCGACCTCACACCGGAAGCCGGCGAGTTCGACATCGTCAAGCATCGGGTGAGCCCGTTCTACGGCACGTCGCTGGAGCCGATCCTGCGCGCCCACGGCGTGACCGACCTGTTCCTCTCCGGCGTCTCCACCAACGGCGTGGTCCACACCGGCGCGCGCGAAGCCCACGACCGCGACTATGCCTGCACGGTGCTGGAAGACTGCTGCGCCGGTGGAACCACCGACGAGCACGACAGCGCCCTGCGCTGCCTCGGCCGCTTCGCCGCCATCAAGAACAGCGCCGATGTGAGCTTCGGCTGATGGTCTCTTCCTTCTCCCCTTGTAGGAGAAGGTGCAGCCCCCCGTGCAACGGCGACGAACTATGAGAGCCAGTGCGGATTGATCGCCTGCTGATAGGTGACGCCGCGCACAGCGTCGCTGAACTTCAGCTCGAACTCCATGTTGTGCGCAAATTGCTGCTCCGACAGCGTCGGCGGCACCGAGACGGTCATTCGCTGATCCGACACCGTGTGCTTGATCAGCGCGATGTCGGTCTGCTGGAAATACCGGTCGCGCAGAACCTGGCCGGCCGCATCGGGATCGCTGCGGATCAATTCCGACGCCTTGGTCATGCCGCGGACAAGCGATGCGACGACATCCGGGTTCTTTTCGAGAAAATCCGGCCTGCCGCACAGCACGGTGTAGAGAAAATTCTCGATGCCGGGCACCTCACCATGCGACGGGCGCGCGGCCCAGACGGCAAGGCCCTCCTCCACCGCCTGGTTGTTCGCGGGAGCCGTGGTGTTGAAGCCGTCGATCTGGCCGGAGCGCAGTGCCAGATACATCTTGTCGAGCTTGACGACCGTGAGGCTCGCATCCTTCTCCGGATCAAGTCCGCCAAGCGACAGCAGATAGCGCCAGATCTTGTCGGTGCCGCTGCCGCGGCCGGAGATCGCGAGCGTCAGGCCCTTCATGCGGGCCATGCGTTCCTTCAGCGGCATCTCCGGTACAAGACCGATCTTCTCGGCGGTCTTCCGGCTGATCACGGCGTCGCTCGCATATTGCGACATCAGCGGCGCAAAGGCGTTGATCTTCTGGCCCTTGGCGACCGCAAGAATCACGTCACTCATCACCAGACCGGCGACGTCGACGCTGCCGCCGAGGATCGCCGCCATGCTGTTGGTGCCGCTGCCGGTATCAATCAGGGAGACGTCAAGGCCGGCGTCTTTCATGAAGCCTGCCGCCGTCGCCACCAGCAGCGGCAGATAGGCGAATGTATAGCCGCCGATCGCGATCGTGATCGGCTTGCCGTCTGCACCTTGCGACAGGCTTCGCGTGGCCGAGCCGATCAGCGCACCTCCGGCAATACCGCCTAGCATCGTCCGACGCGTGATCATGATGTCCTCCCTTGTTTCTTTGTTGTGGTCGCGTCTCCTTCAGCGCCAGCGGAAGATCCAACTCTCCAATCTTCCGAGCGCTTCGTTTAGAAGGGTGGTGACGACCATCAGCGCGAATAGTGCGGCGAACACGCCGGCGGTGTCGAGCTGACCCGCGGAGTTCTGCGTGAGGTAGCCAATGCCGGCATTGGAGGCCATCATCTCGGCCGCGACCGCGCCGACGAAGCCGTAGGGCAGGCCCAGCTTCAATCCCGTGAACAACCACGGCAGCGCAGACGGGAAGATCACCATGCGCTGGGTCGCGAATTTGCCAGCGCCCATGGTGCGGAGCGCATCGACCATTTTCTGATCGACCTCGCGCACACCGCGCAGGGTCGAGAAGAACACCAGGAAGAAGACGCTGATCGCGGCCAGCACAACCTTCGGCGCGAGCCCGATGCCGAACCACATGATGAAGAGCGGCGCGAGCGCGACCTTGGGCACGCCGTAGACTGCCGTGACGAAGGGATCGACAGTGCGATGCAGGGTGTCGCTCGCACCGACCAGCAACGCAAACAGAACGCCGGCCGTCGCCCCCAGCACGAAGCCGGCAAGGGTCTCCTTGAAGGTGATCAGCAGGTGATAGCCGAGCTGGCCGCTCGCGGTCCACGCCACCAGCGTCTTGAATATGGCGGCCGGGCTGCTCACCCAGAACGGATCCAGCAGCGTGCCGGACGCGGCCTGCCAGGCCGTCAGCATCGCAACCACCAAGATCGTGCGATAGAGCCACACGCGACTGGATAGACCGAGCGTCGGCTCAGCTTGCGTCTCGGACAGCGCCTGCGTGCTCATGTCGACCGCCTCGCCGGTGGTTCAAGGGCGGTCCAGAGCCGCCGATAGTGTTCCTCGAACGCGGGATGGAATCGCACCTCGTGCACCTCGCGCGGTCGCGGAATGGCGATCGGCTCGTCGAGCCTGATCTGGCAAGGACGCGACGAGAATACCAGGACACGATCGGCGAGCGTGATGGCTTCGACGATGTCGTGGGTCACGAACACCACCGTCTTGCGCCGCGCCGACCACAGTTTCAAAAGCTCGGCCTGGAGCACCAGCTTGAGCTGGGCGTCGAGCGGCCCGAACGGCTCATCCATCAGGAGCACCGGCGGATCGTAGATCAACGTACGCGCCAGCATCGCACGCTTGCGCATGCCGCCCGAAAGCTGGCTCGGATAGTGCCGCTCAAAGCCTTCGAGGCCGACCTGCGCGATCAGGTCGCGCACGCGCGTAGCGATTTCCATGCGGCCTATGTTGCGGAGCTCCAGCGGGACGGCGATGTTCTGCTCCACCGTCCGCCACGGCAGCAGGCTGTCGTGCTGGGTGAGATAGCCGATCCCGGTATTGACCGCCGCGACCGGGTCGCCCCGACAGAACACCGCACCCGAGGTCGGCTGATCGAGCCCCGCAAGCAGATTCAGCACCGTCGATTTGCCCGAGCCGCTCGGACCGACGATGGCGAGAAACTCGCCGTCCTGAAGCGAGAAGTTCAGACCACGGAGGACCTCGACACGGCCGGTGCGCGAGGTGAAGGTCTTACCAACCCCGCGCAGCTCGACAGCGGGCCCTCGCTGCGCCTCGCAACTTTGCGCGGGAACAACCGACAGGTGCGCCGATCTCATTGCCTCGATCTCCCCTGTACTTTTTCTTGTTCTTGATCCCGTCTCGATATCGTGTCGTCAGACCTGAGCTGCCGCACGCATCGCGAGCGCGCCGCCGGGGCCGCCGGCCCAGAGGTCGAGCGCGTGGCCATTGCCCTTCCCTTCCAGCCTGAAGGGCGAACTCACGAACAGCGGCGAGACGCCCCTGAACTCGAAGGATCTGAGCAGCTTCCCCGCATGCCGCTCGGCAAAGCCTTGCAGCAGCGTCGCGGTCAGCGGCCCATGCACGACCAGATCAGGATAGTTCTCCTCCGCTTGCGCGTAGGTCTGGTCATAATGGATGCGATGTCCGTTGGACGTCAGCGACGAATAGCGAAACAGCAGCACCGTGTCGGGACGAAACTCTTCCGACCAAACCGCGTCCTGCGGAGCCGGCGTGCCCGCCGGCGCAGGCGATCCTGGCGCGGCCGCCTCGCGATAGACGATGTCCTGTTCCTCAGTTAGGCAGGGCGTGCCGTCGCAGGCGATGCTGTGGCTGACCGTCACAAACACCAGCTTTCCGGCCCGGCCGGATTTGACTTCGACCTTCAGTATGATGCTCTCGCGCACGCCTTCGCCACCAATGGTCAGGGGCCTGTGGTAGGTGAGCCGCCCACCTGCCCACATGCGGCTCGGCAACGACACCGGCGGCAAAAATCCGCCGCGTCTGGGATGTCCGTCCGTTCCCAGCTCGTGGCGCGGCACGAAGCGGTTGAAGAAGATCCAGTGCCATCCCGACGGCAAGGGCGCGCCAGCCGCGTAGTTTCCTTCGATGCCGAGCGTGGCGCCGAGCGCCGCGACACGGTCGGGTGCAATCCGCTCGCGGATCGTCTCCTTGCGGCCGACCCAGGCCTGCCAGTCCTCACCGGCCAGTGCTGCGCTCTCGCTCATGATGGCAACTCCACTTCAAACGGTCAGTAAATCACCTGCTGGTCGATCAGGCCTTGGCGCTCCTCGCCGCTCAGGCCGAGCAGCTCGCCGAACACGTAATCCTCGTCCTCGCCAAGCCGCGGCGTACCGCGCGCCATCCCGGCATCGGACTTCGAGAAGCGGATCGGCACCTTCAGCGCGGCACGCTGATGCCCGGTCATGTCCTCGACATCAACGACGGTCCCGCGGTCACGCAGATGGCGGTCGTGCGCGATGTCCTCCATGTTGCAGGAGACATGTGCGGCGATCCCCGCGACCTGAAGCATTCGCTCGGCTTCGCCCGCCTCACACGTCATCGTCCAGTGTTCGATCTCGCCATTTAGCGTGCGCCGGTGCTCGTGGCGGCCCGTGGCGGTCTGAAACCGCGGATCGGCCAGCAGATGCGGCGCATCGATCAGCTTCACCAGGATCCGCCATTCGTCGTCCGAGCGCACCGCGATGGTCAGCCAGCGATCCTCGTCACGAGTCCGGAACACGCCATGCGGCGCCATGCCCAAATGATCATTGCCGATGCGCCCAGGCTCACCGCCGGAAGCTGCGAACAGCAGCGCCTCGCCGACCAGCGAGCAGGCGACCTCGCGTGCGCTCACGTCGACATGGCCGCCACGTCCAGTTCGGCGAAGGCGATAGACCGCTGCCACCGCCGCCATCGCCGCATTCATGCCGACACTGTGATCCATCACATGCCGCATCTCGACTGGCGGACCATCCTCGTAGCCCGTGAGATAGCCGAGCGCGCCCCAGGCGCCGAACAGCGGCGCGTAGCCTGCGAAATGCGAATCCGGTCCGCTCTGGCCCGACGACGAGACGGATACCATCACCACCGACCGTTTCAGCGCCGTCAGCGCCGCATAGTCGAGACCGAGCCGCTCCATCACGCCGGGCCGGAAGCTTTCGCAGACGAGATCACTGACGCCGACCAACTTCTTGGCCAGTGCGACGCCCCTGGCATCCTTCAGGTTGATGCGCACCGAGAGCTTGTTGGACGCGACCTGGTCGAAGCTCGCAGGCCCCATCCGGCCATAGACCGGATGCGGCTTGCGGAAGATGTCCGGCCGCGCGGCGCTTTCGATCTTGATGCACTCGGCGCCGAGTTGCGACAGGATATGCGTGCAGAACGGCCCCGCCGCATGCAGCGTAAAGTCGGCAATGCGGACTCCGGCGAGCGGCTTCATGACACCTCCGCGGCGACGGCCGGCTGATCCCGGCGGCGCCTGGACGTGAGCAAATGTTGATGCTCGCCGAGCCGCGGCGGTCCGGCTTTCAGCCGCAGTGCCGCGCCATCGACATGAAAGGGGGCCGACAACACCGGCAAGCGATCCGCATCGGAAATCTCGACCGGCTGGAACAGGTGCCGCGCGCGCTCATGCGCACCGGAAAGCACCTCGGCGGGGCTCGCATATTTTGCCATGGGGACGCCCAGTGCTTGCGCCCTTGCCACGACGTCGGCCGTCTGTTGCTCGAGCGCCCAGGCGCGAACGGCGCGATTGATCTCCGCGCCGCGCCTGCTTCGCTCAAGCGAGTCCGCAAGCGCGGGATCGAGCATCCAGTAGGGACGCCCCATCAGCTCGACCAGGCCGCGCCACTGCCGCTCCTCGAGCGTCAAGAGCTCGACATAGCCGTCGGCGCATTCGAGCACGCCGCCATATTTGAAGGAGCGCGTGCGGCGGTGCTCCAGCGAGCCGTCGCCGAAACGTTGCAGCGCGAATGCGCCCACCGCAAGCGCGGCATCCTGCACTGAGACGTCGACGCTTTCGGCGCCGCCGTGCTCACGGCCGATCAGTGCGGACAGCGCTCCGAGCGCGGCGACCACACCGCCCTGGTATTCGGCGAAGTGACCATAGACCTTCAGCGGAGGACGATCAGGAAAACGCTCTGCAGCAAGTCCATTGGGCAGCAGGAAGCCCTCGCCCGATGCGTGGATCAGGTTGATCTCCTCGGCCTGCCACCCTGCCTTCGGTCCGAAGGCGCCGAAGGGCAGCACCGAGACATCGACCAGCTTCGGGTAGCGCGCCCGGAGGCTCTGTTCGTCGAGCTCCAGCCTGATGCGCTCCTCAGGGCGGAGATCGTGGATGACAATTTCAGCCGCCGCCAACAGAGTAGACAACTCGGCCCGTCCGGCCGGCGTTTCGAGATCGCAAGCGACGCTCTTCTTCCCCGCCGCGAGGTAAGCGAACAGCGCGCTGGCCTCGTTGGCCGGAGGAAGCAGCGGCGGCTCGTGACGAAGAGGATTGCCATCCCGCGGCTCGACGAGAACCGTCTCGGCACCGAGGGTGGAGAGAAGACGGCCGGCATAACCCGCCGCGACCCCGCGCGAGATTTCGACGACGGTCACTCCCGCCAACAGAGGCGCAACAGCACCGTCCGTCATGGCAACGCTTCCCCTTGTTGTTATTGGCCGGTGCCCGGGAGCATGACGCGCGTCATGCTCCCGGAACATTCTTCGCGTCCGCTCTAGCGGATCGTAGGCAGTTCGAGATCGAGTCCAGATCCATCGAAGAACACGTTGTTCTTCACGTCGCGCGACGGCAGCATCACGGTCGCAAGGCCCGGCGTGGTCAGTTCGCCGCGCTGGTTCTCGCCGCGGATATCGAGATCGACCAGCGCAAAACCGTCCTTGGCATATTTCCTGGCGACCTTGCCCCGGCACCAGGTGGAATCGCCCATCGTGTTGAAGCGCCGCATCTCGGTCCGCACGCGCTTCAGGAAGGCGGCATCGCCCATCCAGTTGGAGACGAGGCTTGCGAGCCAGGACGAGCGTTGCGGGCCGTAGTCGTAGGTGCCGGGGACGCCGACCTCCTTCGCCACCGACTCGCGATGATGTCCGATGCCGGTATATTCGATGCCGCCGCCGGCCTCCGGATTGCGGAAGAAGTGCCCGGGATGCTTGACCGCCGATTGCAGCACGATGCCGTGGGTGTGGCCGCGGCCGCAGCCGACCAGGAAGCCCATCGTATCCATCAGCGAGAGCGGACCGCGCACGATCGGCGGCAGCTCATCGCCTTCGTTGACGTCTTCGAAATAGCGCATCGTGGCGCCGCGGATCCGCTCGTCCTCCTTCAGGATGGCCTCGTCGAGCGCCGCGAATTCATCGGCGGTGTATTCGTAAGGCTTGATGTCCTTGTACTTGCCGGCGTCGCGCGCGGCCTTCCGCTCGTGGCGCGTGCAGGTGCCGAGCGCGCGGGCCACCATCTCGCCGCGCTGGTTGGAATAGGTCGCTTCGACATATTGCAGCACGAGGCGGCCGGAGAACTTGCTCTCCTTCTCTTCGATGCCGACGACACGCTCGATCGCCGTGATGCGGTCACCGGGGCGGATGTGGCGGAACAGCTCCCAATCGTTGCCAGCGTAGAAGCCGTGCACACCGGGAAGCCCCCAGCGGGTGCGGCCGATCCAGCCGAACGCCATCGGAAACATCGGATGAGCGACGTTCGTGCCGTAACGGCTCTGGCGGCCTTGCTCAGCGTCGCGATAGAGCGGATTGAGATCGCCGATGCCGTTGCAGAAATTGCGGATGGTGTCTTCCGTTGCGTCCTGGAGATACGGCCCCTCGGGGCGAAGCTGGAGACCGATCATGCCGCGCGCCTGTGCGATGGCCTCGTCGGTGATCTTGCCTTCCGCCGGCGCGTGACCGACTTCTTTTTCCATCACATCTGCCATTGTCGTCTCCAATCCCTGTATGAGTTGAGGTTTGCTAAGCTGCGGGTTTCATGACGCGGGCCAGCGCGGCGGCGGCTGCGGAGGCAAGACCGTCGAGGTCGCGCGCGATCACGACGCCGGCGCGATCGAGCGCTGTTACCTTGGCGGCCCAGCTCTCGGCGTGGGAGCCGATCATTGCGGCGGCATGCCCCATCTTCTTGCCGGCAGGTGCCGTGCGGCCGACCAGCAGCGCGGCCGAGGGTTTTGCGTCCGGACGCCCGGCATATTCGGCAAGCGCATATTCCTCCGAGCCGCCGATCTCGCCGAGATAGATGATAGCGCGCGTCTCCGGATCATCGTGGAACAGCGCGATCGCCTCCGCCGCGTTGACTCCGCGCACGGGATCGCCGCCGATGCCGATGACACTGGTTTGGCCGAGACCGGTCTGCGACAAGCGGAAGCATGCTTCATAGGACAGCGAGCCGCTGCGCGAGATCACGCCGATCGGTCCGGGCCTGTAGCAGAAGGACGGCATGAAACCGAGCTTGGCTTTGCCGGGAGAAATCAGGCCCGGCGAGTTCGGGCCGATGAGATGCACGCCGTGCGCAAGCGCAGCCGCGCGCATTTCCATCGCGTCCAGCACCGGCAAGCCATCACCGGGATAGGCGATCAGCGGACAACCGGCCTCGATCGTCTCCAGCACCGCGTCGAGTGCGACGACGGCCGGCACATAAATCAGCGCCGCGTTGGCGTGTGTCTCGGTCATCGCGGCTGCGACGGAGGTAAACACCGGAACACCTTCGATCGTCTGGCCGTTGCGGCCGGGCGCCACACCGGCGACGACCCGGGTGTGGCTCTGCGCAAGGTCCTTGACCGAAAACGTTCCGAACTTGCCGGTGATGCCGACGATCAGTACGCGCGCATCGGCATCCAGGAGAATGCTCATCGCCGCACCTCCGCTACTCTTTTCACAATGTCGGCAACAGCCGTCTCCAGCGTGGCGTGGTTCGGATGCCCACCATCGCGAAGGATGGTCGTCGCGAGATCGCTGCGCGTGCCGTTGAGCCGCAAGGTCACCGGCTTTGTCGACGTCCGCTTGCCGAGAAGCTCGACCAGGGTCCTGGCCACACGATCGGTATGCAGTCCGCCGCCGAACATGCTGACCAGGATGCCCTTCACCTTCGGAGCGCGGTCGAGAAGATCGAACGCGAGGCCGAATCCCGCAGGCGTCGGATTGCCGCTCACGTCGAGAAAGCATGCAGGCTGCGCACCGGCGCCGTCGATCGCATCCATCGCGGCCATCGTCATGCCGGCCCCGCCCGAGATCAGGCCGATCTCGCCGTCGAGCCAGACCAGCATCAGATTGGCTTCCTCGCACAGCCTGATCCCGCGGTCGGCCTTTTCGCGCGCAGTCGTGATCGCCGCGGCGGTCGTCGCCCTGCGGAAGGCCGCGGCCTCGTCCAGCACGATCTTGGCATCGGCCGCGACCAGTGCACCGCTCTTGACGACGACCAGCGGATTGATCTCCACCGTCGTGCATTCGTTCGCCAGCGCGATGTCGAGCAGACGCCGCGCAACGGAGATCACGCGCTCGCGCACCTTGGCATCGGGCTCGACCGGCTCGAGCAGACCGCGAAACACGTGGGCGCGGAAATTGCGGGCGAGCCCGACCGGGTAGCTCAGCGGTGGTGGCCCGTCCTCGATGTTGACGCCGCCACGCGGCGAATACAGCACGTTGAAACCGCCGACGCGGCTGTCGATCGCGACCGCAAGATAGAGCTCACGCTCGATCTCGAGCCAGGTCTCGACCAGCACGGATGCCGGCGCCTCGCCGGCAAACCGCATCGCCATGATCGCGCCGAACGCCTCTTCGAGTTCGGCGGCCGAACTCGCCTTGCGGATGCCGCCGGCCTTGCCGCGGCCGCCCGCGGCGACCTGCGCCTTCACGGCGACAGGAAGATCGATGCGACAGGCCCTTACCTCGTCGAGCGAGCGCAATTCCTGACTAGAAGGTGTGGCGACGGCAGCGGCGCGAAGCAGCGCCTTGCCCTGGGCTTCAGTAACCAACATGAAATGCATAATGCATTATATTGAAATGCTGTCAACACGGCGATCCCTCCTGATCATCGTCAAATCATCAGGTTTTGCTGATTTTCCCCTGGGGCGCGGGCCTTATGCCCCGATTTCGGCCGTCGAAGCCCGCCAGATAATGCATTTTATTTGAAGAATTCGAGTCCTGCGCTGTCGCCAGCTCCAGGTGGATGCCGAGCCCAGCCAGCGGCTGACCAGTCGCGCTCCCCTCAGCAGAGCGATGTAGGAGCACTCATCCGCAGCTGGCGCTGGAGCGGGCCATTCGGGCTAAAGCGGTTTGCCACGGACCGGACGGAGACGGGCGGTGACCGGGCATGCTGTGGCTTCCCCCGCAACAAAGCCGAGGCAATCAAGGAGCAGGAGCGCGCGCATCCCGCTGGAGCGGTGCGACGTCGCGTCAGAACGACGTGCCGCCTCCGAACCTGAACTCCTGGACGACGTCGTATTTGCCCTTCGTCAGCGGCACGGCATAGTCGAAGCGAAGCGGGCCGAACGGCGAGGCCCAGATCAAGCCGACACCGACCGACGACCGCACCACGCTGCTGTCGTCATATTGCAGGCCGCAGGTTGGGCAGGCCGCCGTATTCACTTCGCCTGTCGCCGACCAGGACGTCGGGCCCTGGTAACCCCAGAGCGAGCCGGCATCGGCGTAAACCGCGCCCTTCAAGCCGACTTCCTTGGGCAGGAACCAGAACGGCATCTGCAACTCCATCGACGCGCCCCAGTACTTCGTGCCGCCGAGCGCGTCGCCGACTGCGCCGTAACTTGCATAGGTGATGTCGCGCGGACCGATGCCGTTGGAGGCGAAGCCGCGCACGAGGTTCGGTCCCATCTGGAAATGGTCCAGCATGCGCAGATCCTGGTCGCCGATCTTGTTGAGGATGCCGCTCTGGAGGTGGATGACACTGACGATCTCGGACACCAGCGGCGTATAGTACTTGGTGTCGACCGCGGTCTTCAGATAAGTCACGTCGCCACCGACCCCGGCAAAGTCCTGCCTGAAGTCGATCAGCAGGCCGTCGGTCGGATTCTTGGTGTTGTCGAGCGTGTTGTAGTTCAGCGTATAGCCCACTGCCGACGTCCAGGTCGGGCCGCTCGCCAGCTCCTTCCGAACCGGCAGAGTCGATTCGCCGTCGCCGTAGCAGCCGTAACCATAGACGCCCGAATCCGTGGCATTGGTCGGATCGACGCCGCCCAGCACATTCTTGATGTAGGCCGGCGTCGGGTTGAAGGCCAGCGACGTATTGGCCGCGTTGTTGTTACAATTATTATAGACGCTGGCGAGCGAGATATTCTGCTGATAGAGCGAGTAGCGGAGCTGGAGCGAGAGATCCTCACGCAGGGCGAAACCCAGGCGCGGAGAGAAACCCAGCGTCGTCACGCCGTAGCTGGTGTAGCTGTTCGCCAATTGCTGGCGCCAGGAGACGTCCAGGCCGAGGGCGACGCGGTAGTCCAGCAGATACGGCTCGACGAATGATAGCGATATACCGCGCGAGTACTGGCCGTAGCTGACCGACGCCTTGCCGTAGAGTCCGCGGCCAAGCAAATTGCGTTCGGAGATCGAGACTTCAGCCAGCGCGCCGTCGCTCGTGGAGTAGCCGCCCGAGATCGAGAAGTCGCCGGTCGACTTCTCCTCCATCTCGACGATCAAGATCACGCGGTCGCTGGAAGAGCCAGGCTCCGTGGTGATCTTGACGCTCTTGAAGTAATCCAGGTTCTTCAGCCGGCGTTCGGCGCGATCGACCAGCGCACGATTGTAGGCATCGCCCTCAGAGAGATCGAACTCGCGCCGAATCACATAATCGCGCGTGCGGGTGTTGCCGCGGAGATTGATGCGCTCGATATAGGTGCGCGGCCCTTCATCGATGTTGAACACGACGGACACGGTGTGCGCTTCGAAATTGCGATCACCGCTTGGCCGAATCACAGCGAACGAATAGCCGCGGCGCGAGGCCTCGATCTGCATCTCTTCGGTCGACTTCTCGAGTAATTCGACATTGTAGAGCGAGCCGACATTGACGCGCGAGAAAGTGCGCATCGAGTTCGCATCAAAATTGGCAATGCTGGAGCGGAAATCGACCGTGCCGACGCGATATTGCTGGCCTTCCTCGATCTTGAAGGTGACGAGGAAGCCTTTCTTGTCGGGATCATATTCGGTCAGCGCGGCCACGACCTGCGCGTCGGCAAAGCCGTTCTTGAGATAGAAGCGGCGGATCAGGTCGCGGTCGGCCTCGACCCGATCCGGATCGTAGATGTCGTTGTTGGCCAGGAAGGAGAGCAGATTGCTCTCATGCGTCTTGATCACGTCGCGCAGGCGCGCGGCCGAGTAGGCGCTGTTGCCGATGAACTCGATCGATTTGACGCCGGTCTTCGCTCCCTCCTCGACCGTGAAGATGAGATCGACGCGGTTGCTCGGCTGCTCGATGATCTCGGGCGTGACGCGCACGTCGTAGCGGCCTGAGCGACGATAGATCTCGGCGATCCGCAGTGTGTCGGACTGCACCATCGCCCGCGAGTAGGTGCCGCGTGGCTTCGACTGGACTTCGGCGGAGAGCTGCTCGTCCTTGATCTTCTTGTTGCCTTCGAAGGCAACGCGGCCGATCACGGCGTTTTCCACCACCGACACCACAACGTGGCCGCCGGACCGGCTGACCTTCACGTCCTGGAACAGCCCGGTCGCGATCAGCGCCTTGAGACCCTCATCGATGGTCGCCTGATCGAGCTGCCCGCCGGCCGCGGGCGTGAAATAGGAGCGAACCGTCTCGGCCTCCACGCGGCGGTTGCCTTCAACCACGATCGCTTCCGCGGCTTGCGCCGCCGCCGGCTGCGGCAACAGCACCAGGGGAAGTGAAGTTGCAATCGGCACGGCACTCACCACCACCGCGACAATCAAGGCCCGCAAAAACGACATTCCACACCTCAAGAGCACCTGACTTTCTCTGAAACGGGAAAGCTGTGGCCACGGTGTGGCTTTGTGATTGCTGTACTGTTTCCGGGGATTGAGTTTGATTGAGCGACTCTCCCGCGCCGACGCGCGGAACACCGCACGCGCGGCCCGTTTGCGCGCGCAGCCGGCAACATCGCGCAAAACATGACTTGTTTACAGGCCGCAAGGTCGATGCGAGAGCCATGGGCATCAGCCAACGCGCATGGAATGCACGCAATGAACCTGATCGTCACGACCAGACTGGCGCTGGTGGCCGTCCTCGCCTCGACCGTCACCTGCAATGCCGACACGGCCGCCAAGCGCGATCGGCAGCAGACGACACGTGAGGTTGTATACGATTACGGTCGGCGCGGCCCCAATCACTCATACCAGTCCGGTCCGCATACGCGCATCTATGTGAGCAAGCGCTCGTGGCTGGATGGCGGGACCGAGGTGCTGCCCGGCGACCGGAAGTTCAACGACTACGCCTTCCCGCCCGGCACGTCGTTCGCGCGCCAGAACAACAACCGGCCGCTCGATCGGCAGCCCCTCAGCCCGGCCTCGGACCTCGGCGGATTTGAGCAGAGGATCCCGCTGTCCTGGTAACCGGCCCGCGGCCATTTTTTGACGACCGTCTCGGGCGCGGGACGGCCGGCAACATGTTTTCATATTCAGCAACATTACGCTTGCCGGAAAAGGGCGACCGGGCAGCCGCGAATAACTCGCCCAATGACGGAGCATGAGGCGCCAGCACACTCTCTCCACATCGTCATAGCGAGCGCAGCGAAGCAATCCAGAGTCTTTCCGCGAAGACAGTCTGGATTGCTTCGTTGCGCACGCAATGACGGATTATGAGGCAACAACTTCGTTCTTCCAGCTCGCATTTCAAATCGCAGACACACCTTCGCATTCTCGCGGCTCACTTCACCCGAGCTTTGCTTCGTCTCCTCACCCTCTTATCCAAGAGGGCGCAGGGAAGGCCGGGTGCCGGCTGGCACCCACGGTCCGCTGTGCGCTTGTAGCGCAAAAGGAAT
>WNGR01002098.1_pt1 | contig 24515 bp, 26 predicted proteins | sample 5407581 | NCBI WGS metagenome assembly WNGR01 (sample SAMN13153383, study PRJNA577476) | soil metagenome | isolation source: 80 cm soil or saprolite under Garry oak tree replicate 2 | place: USA:California | collected 2016-06-15
CGCTCGGGTGCGTCCACTGCCAGCTCGGACCCTGCTATGACCGCAACCCCGGGACCGTGGGCCGGCGTGGATGGGGGCGTGATAGCTCGAGCGCCCCCGGCATGGTGGCGAAGGCCACTGCGGCGTCCCAGAGTCGCACCGCGTCGGTCCCGCTCGGCGGGGGCGAGATCAGCGGCCCGTGCAAGCCCACCGGCGGGTCCAGATGCACCACCAGCGCTGGTGTGCCGACGCCCTGCCCGACGACGGCGAACGCCTCGGCCATCGACCGTCGAATCGGCTCGTCCCAGGCGGCATCATCGGCGGTGGCCGCGTAGGTTGGCGCCAGGCCGGCGGCCGCCAAGGCGCCCTGCAGATCCTGGAACGGCGGCCCGCCGGCGTTGTAGGCCGCCAGGGCCTGAGAGATGAGCGCCTCGTAGAAGCCGCGGACCCGGTCTGGGTGGTCGGCGTGGAGTGCCTGCATCACCCGCACCGCCCGGTGGGACGCCCCCCACAAGGCGGCCTTCCAGTCCTCCAAGCCCTCTGGGCCATCGCGCAGCAGCAGGCTGTAGCTGCGCCACCGCACCTGCAGGCCCCGCTGGGGTGCGACCTCAACCAGCCAGCGCGATGTCAGCCAGCTCCACATGCACGCCGGGTCAACGAACAGGTCCACGCGCACGACCATGCCTCCTTCACCGGAACCAGCAGTGCCACAGTTGGCGCTGGGGCTTGACCCGCGCCGACCGGGATGGGCGGTCATGGGCACCACCAACTCCAGACTGTGCGGTGGTGGCGTCGTGCGCCCGGCTCCCACGGGTCGCGGCGGGCGGCCCGGAGCCGGCGCCAGCGGCCCGACGGGGTCTGCTCGCAGATGCCGAACCAGGCGCCTGCCCGGCCCAGCAGCCGGACGATCAGCCCCTGGCCTGCCGGGTGCGCCGAAACGTCCGTCGGATCCCCATCGCCTGGCGGCTCGGCCTCGACCGGCATCGGCGGCGTCCACCATATCCACCCGCTGACGGGGTCCATGAAGAAGATCATCCGCATGTCGTGCCTCCTCGTGGTTGCGGCTACTGAGGAGGCGTTCGTTGCCGGCGAACGGAGGTGTTCGATCAGCCGGCGGGCTGGTAGACGCAGCGGATGCCGGTGCGCACCGAGCCGAGCAGGTGGCGGCCGGCTTCCGGGTCGGCGACCAGGATCCGGTCCAGTGCCTGGCGGATCGTGCGGGTGACGTTGACCCGCGCCCGCTCGGCCTCTTCGGAGAACCCCCGCGAGCGGCCGGCCAGCCCGGCGGCGCGCTTGAGCTCGGCCACCAGCGCAGCCCGCTCGGCCTCCAGGTCGTCCGCGCCGGCGGCGTCACCGCGGGCGGCGGCCCGATCCAGCGCCCTGTCCAGCTCGGCGAGCCGCTGGCGGTAGGCCCGCTTGGCGGTCTGGTCCAGGACCGGATCGGGGACCGACGGGGCAGGGATCCCGCCGGCCAGCTCGACCGCGGTGATCTCCTGGCCGGGATTGGCGAGCAGCAGCGCGAGCTGGGCCAGCCCCTTGCTGTGCCGCAGCCGCGTGGTCCGGTCGCCCATGGTGAGCAGCCAGGTCTCACCGTCCTGGCGCAGCCACGGCCGGTCAGGACTCGCCGCAGTGTCGGCTGCCCGCAACTCATCGATCTCGCGGGTCAGCACCGACATCCCCAGCTCCGCCGCGGCATTGGCCGCTTCGGCCAGGAGCTGCCGTGCCTCCTGCGCGTCACCGGCCCGGCTCCGGCGGCGCAGCGCGATGGCGAGCTCGGCCTGGGCGCGGGCCAGGAACGGTGCCGCACCGATCCGGCGGTTACTGACCACTGCCTGGCGCAGCCAGCGCACCGCGTCGTCGAGCTGACCCAGGGTCAGCGCGCAGAGCCCAAGCAGTCGGGAGACCGCGCCGGCGCAGCCAACGGCGCCGGCCGCGACGACGAACCGGTCGGCGTGGCGAATCAGCTGGTCGCGAATCCACCGGGCGGCGTCGGCGTCACCCAGCCGGTAGGCCACCTCGGCCACCATGGCCAGGTAGATCGAACGGGCCGGCCCGAGAACCCAGCCGACGTCGATCTCCCCCAAGCCGGCCGGCAACAGGGCGCGAGCCTCCTCGTGCCGGCCGGCGGCCAACAAGCCATAGGCCTGGATCACCAACGGCACGTCCTGGACTGCCGCCAGCTCGGGCATCTCATCCGATGGGTTTCGGCCGCGCGCCGTGGCGACCATGGCAAGCTGGGAGCCGAACACGTTGACGGCATCGGGCAGCCCGGCCTTGAGCGCCAGGTCATAGGCCGCGCGGGCCAGTTGCTCCGCGTCGTCGAAGCGGCCGCGCAACGTGGCAAACGTGGCGCGGCGGGAGCGGGCGAAGAACAGGAATTCCGGCTGGCCCAGCCGCTCAGCCAGCCGCTCATAGCGGTCCAGCTCGGCTTCGGCCTCGGCGACCCGGCCGAACTCCAGCAGCGCGATCAGCCGCCACATGCGCCCGTCCAACTCCCGCCGCACGTCCCCGGTCCGCACCGCAAGCTCGATGATCTCGGTGGAGGTCGCCAGCCGCTCCGCGGCCGTCTCCGGCGCCCACTGCACGTACAGCCGCGCGCTCAGCACCTCCGCCAGCAGCCCGGCGTCCCCCAGCCGCCGCGCGGCCTCGACCGCCTGAACGCTGCGGGCCTGACGATCCTCGGCATCCTCGGCGACCACCGCATGGCGGGCCAGCAGCCGCGCCCGCAACGCCGGCGCGGCCCATGAACTGCGTCAGGCGCGGCATCCGGATGGCGGCGTCCGCGGCCACGACCGGGTCACCGGCACCGGCGGCCAGCGCATGAGCGTCCACCAGCATCTGCCGAGCCCCAACCAGATCGCCGGCGTACCGTCGTGCCTCGCCGAGCACACACAGCAGCCGCGCGCGCCACTGCCGCACCAGCCCGCCGGACCCGTACGAGCCGATGGCGGTCAGGCCGGCCGTGCACTGTGCGACCGCGGCCTCATGGGCGAAGACCCGCAAGGCCGCATCCCCGGCAGCCAGCGTCCGATCCACCATGACCTGCGGGTCGCCGGCCGGCAACGCCGCGCGATAGTGGTGGGCGACCTCCGCCAGCCGACCGGGCCGGCCGGGCAGCGCCTCCAGCGCGACCGCGATCTCCAGGTGCAGCGCCCGCCGCACCTCGGTGCCGACGTCTGCCCGGGCGGCCTCCCGCAGCAGCGCGTGCACGAACCCACAGGACGGATGCTCGGAAAGCCGGCGCCACAGGATCCCCGCGGCGACCGCCTCGCCGAGCGCGTCAGCAAAGCGGCCCGGCGGCAACCCTGCCACGGTGGCAAGGACCCCTTGGCCGACCTCGTTGCCGGCCACCGCCGCCACTGTCACCACCTGGCGGGCGTCGCCACCAAGCCCGGCCAGCCGCTCGCTCACCACCTCACGGACCGCCGCGCTCACCGGCAGCTCGTCCGGCAGCCCGGCGCGCTCGCGCGTGGCCGACCAGCGCACAAGCTGGTCGACGAAGAACGGGTTGCCCCCGCTTGCCCGGTGCAGCCACCCCACCTCCTCGGCAGCCGGCTGGGTCCCGGTCAGCGCCGTGGCCTGCGCCGCGACCGCCGCCTGGTCCAGCGGACCGACCGGGACCAGGGCGCCCTGACGGTTGAGCTGCCCGAGCAGCCCCATGGTGGTCGCCTCGCTTGCCGGCCCGACCGGCCGTTGAGTCGTCAGCACCAGCAGCCGGCTGTCGGGCAGGCTGCGGCATACCAGGGTGGCCAGCGCCAGCGATGCCGCGTCGGCATCGTGGACGTCGTCCAAGACGACCAGCAGCGGCCGGTCGGCGGCGGACGTGCCCAGGACGTGGACGACCGCGCGCTGCAGCGCCAGCCGGGCGCGGTCCGGGTCCAGGCCGGGTGCCGGCGGCACCTCACCCGCCTTGGCAAGCTCCGGCACCAGATCGACCAGCCAGGCCGCAGTCGCCGGGTGGACCCGGCCCGACAGGTTGGTTGTGCGAGCCAGGGAGCCGAGAACCTGCTGCCAGAGCCAGTACGGCGGCGCCGCAGCGGCGTCCCAGGCGCGCCCCCACGCCACCACCCATCCCTTCCCGGAGGCCAGCGCCGCCGCATGCTCGGCCAGTGTCGTCTTGCCAATGCCTGGCTCCCCGACCAGGTGCACCACCCGCGCCGTACCCCGCCGCGCCGCCGTCATCGCCGTCGCGATCGCCGTCAGCTCCCGTGCTCGACCCACCAGCACACCGGCCGGCTCGGGCGGCGCCACACCAGGAACGCTGCCCGACGGCTCCGCGACCACGCGGTCGCCGTGGACCGTCAGCTGCCAGCCAGGCGGCATGTCAACCTCGCCCGCTGGCCCGTACAAGCGACGCGGGAACCACCGCTCTGGGCGCCTCAGCGGACCCGATGTCGCCAATCACGGTGCGCTGGTTGGGATGCTGCATCGTGGCCATAGGCAACTCGAGCAAACGTGATATCCGCGGCCCGGTCGTAGCCAGACGCGCCGCTCGTTGGCTGCGCGACTAGGCCTTCCCGACCGCCGTGGGGCCAAGCCTACCAGCGGGGAAGACACCATGAAACCCAGGCGGGCGCTAGCAATTGCATGGCTTCTGTTGGCTCTCAAACAGTCGTCGCCGGCAGCGGCGATGGCTGGACCGACATGCTGTGAGTGGGAGGGAACTTCCACTTCTGCAAGTGGTGCTCCACGAGCCAGAGGTAATCGATCCCGAGATGGTCAGCCAGCTCGACTTGCTCCAGCGCGTCGTTCAGGAGCCGGTGCTCGTCGTCTGGCGCCCAGGGTCGCGGGAGCTGGTGCTCGTAGAAGATCCCGAATCGCATGGTGGCTCGTAGTCTGCCTGTTACCGACGGTGACATCAAGGCGTCCGGGGGGGTGAGCGACGCGGTCGCGTGACGAACCTGCGCGGCCCATTCTCCACGGCTGAACCTGCCCCGCTGCTCGGCGACCTTCAAAGGATGATCCATACCTCTTGACACAGTGGCCTAGTCCAATCATTGTGGACTAGGCCACATGGGTTCCCCGAGTCGCGGACTCGACCGGTGCTCCCCCTCCGGGAGCTGGATCCTGCGATGCCCCGGGCGTGGCGGGTCTGGTGCGGGCCTGGGGTGATTCCCCCACCTGTCGTAGGAGGATCCCATGGCACGTTCGCAACCTCTCCGTCGACGGCGCCTGCTGGTCACCGCATGCGTCGGGGTGCTGCTGCTCGGGTTGCTCCCGTTGCTGACGTCGAGCGCGTCCGCGGCCGTGGCGGTCCCGGTGCGCGTCAACTCAAACGGTGGGTCGTTCACTGACGGCGCCGGCAGAGTGTGGTCGGCTGACCGTGCTTACAGTGCTGGGAGCTGGGGGTATGACACGCTGTTCGGCAGCGGGTCGACCAGCAGCGCCATCGCCGCCACCGCCGACGACACGCTGTACCAGAGCTACGACCTCAACGCCTGGGCGGGCTACCGGTTCGACGTCGCCAACGGCACCTACCAGGTCACGCTGAAGATGATGGAGGACTGGGCCACCGCCGGCGGCCAGCGGCGCTTCGACGTGCGCATCGAGAGCTCCGTGGTGCTGACCGCGTTCGACATCTTCGCCTCCTGCGGCAAGCTCACCGCCTGTGACCGCACCTTCACCGCCACGGTCACTGACGGGCAGTTGAACGTCGCGTTCAATATCAACGGCGGCGCCAACTACGCGACCGTCTCCGCCATCGAGATCACCAGCGGCGCCGCGGACACCTCCCTGCCCACCGCTCCGGCGAACCTCACCGTCACCGGCAAGACCTCCAGCACCGTCTCCCTGTCCTGGACCGCCTCCACCGACAACGTCGGCGTCACCGCCTACGACGTCTACAACGGCACCACCCCCGCCACCACCGTCACCGGCACCACCGCAACCATCACCGGCCTGGCACCCAGCACCACTTACACCTTCACCGTCCGAGCCCGCGACGCGGCCGGCAACACCTCCCCCGCCAGCAACCAGGTCAGCGCCCACCACAAACGCCATCACCGGCGGCGGTGGCCACAGGCGGGTCGCGTACTTCACCCAGTGGGGTATCTACGGCCGCGATTTCATGCTGAACGACGTCGACGCGAGCGGGGCCGCGGCGAAGCTCACCCACATCAACTACGCCTTCGGCAATATCTCCTCGGACGGCAAGTGCTTCGAGGTCAACCAGACGGGTCAGGGCGATGCGTGGGCGGACTACCAGCGGCGGTTTACCGCGGCCGAGAGCGTCGACGGCCTTGCCGACGTGTTCGATCAGCCGCTTGCCGGCAATTTCAACCAGCTCAAGCAGAAGCACCCGCAGCTCAAGGTGCTGATGTCGCTGGGTGGCTGGACCTGGTCGAGGTTCTTCTCGAATGCCGCGCTCACCGATGCCTCGCGCCAGGCGTTCGTGGCTTCCTGCATCGACCTGTTCATCAAGGGCAACCTGCCCAAGCTGGGCGGTGAGCCGCAGGGCGGCCTGGGTTCGGCGGCAGGCGTCTTCGACGGGTTCGACCTCGACTGGGAGTGGCCAGGCTCCGAGGGTAATGCCGGCAACGTGATCCGACCCGAGGACAAGAGCAACTTCACGCTGCTGCTCGCCGAGTTCCGTCGCCAACTCGACGCCTACGGCGCGCAGACGGGGCAGCGGTACATCCTGACGGCGTTCCTGCCGGCTGACCCCAGGAAGGTCGACGCGGGCATCGAAGGCGGCGTCTTCCAGCACCTCGACTTTGCCACGGTGCAGGGCTACGACTTCCACGGCGCCTGGGAGACGATGACCAACCACCAGTCGGCGCTCCGTGTCCCGGCGGGCGACCCATCACCGCCGGAGCAGGAGTTCAGCGTGGACAAGGCGATCAGCAAGTACCTCTCGCTGTCGGCTCCGGCGGGCAAGCTCGTCGTCGGTGTCCCAGCCTACGGGCGCGGCTGGACCGGTGTGGGCAGCGCCAATAACGGCCTATACCAATCCTCGACCGGCCCGGCGACCGGAGCCTGGGAGGCCGGCATCGAGGATTACAAGGTGGTCAAGAATAAGGCGGGCACTCGCTTCCGCGACACCACCAATGGGGCGCTCTGGCTCTACGACGGGACGAATTGGTGGTCCTATGACGACCCGACGCTGCTCGCCCAGAAGGCCGAGTACATTACATCCAGGGGACTGGGCGGCTCGATGATGTGGTCCCTGGACGGGGATGACGCGACGGCGTCGCTGACATCCGCCCTGGCCGCCGGGCTCCCATAGCGCAGGTCCGCCGCAGGTCCGGATAAATCCTGGGCATACCGAGGTGACCGTTGCCGCGCCGGTTCGGTTCCCTGCCGCCCCGGCGCGGGCGCTCTGCCGCACGGTGGCGCGTTGCCGCAGGCGGTGGTGCTAGACGGGACGGCGAGCGCCGAGCGCGGCACGGACCGGCTGGGGGCGTCGACGGCCCATTCGGCGATCGCGGGCGACAGACCGCGCACCGCCTACGACCGCAGCAGCGGCAAGCCCCAGGATGGCGACCAGCGGGTGGCGACGCCCGGCGCGTGTCCTTGGGTCCGCCACGGTAGCCAGGTAGGCGAGCAGGTGCGGTGTTTCAGTTGATTGGAGCGGACCGGCATCGCAGAGCGGGGTCGGCCCCGACGGGGTCGGGGATGATGAGCCGGCAGGCACGGGCTTGCACCGTGGTCATGAGGCTGTGAGAACCGCATGATCCCGGAAGTCCGCGCCCGCTCCACGCTATCCGGTCATTACCGCACCAAAGGGCATATCGAGAGAACGCCGGAGCCCTGCCCACCGCCCAGACTCTTAGAACGAGTGGGAGGGAACTTCCGCTACTGCAATTTCTGGATCATCTGAGCCACTGAGCCTTCGTCTCTGGGCGTGTGGCACCGGTCCCGCCGGGGTAGGCGATGTTGTCCCCCTCCGTCCGTGCCGGCAGTGGCTCCGCGCCCGGCGGTGGCCTCCCATCACAGTCCCTGGCAGCGGGTCGCCGTGGCTCAGGGAGACGAGGTAGCCGGCCGGTCCGACTCCCCGCGGAGCGCCACTACCGCTGCTGGCGTCCCCGGCGGGCACGGGCGGCGGACTCGAGCTTGAACGCGGCACGCCGGGCCGCCCTGGCGGCCCCCTTGTCGGGATGGAGGCGCCCAAGCACGCCAAGCACTTCGGCGGTGCGCGGGTTGTCCACCCGCCACAGCTCCCCGAAGAAGGCCGCCTGCTCCTCGACCGGGCCGAATTGCCGCAGCATCTCGACCAGCTCGTCGGGGCCGCCCGCGTCCAGCGCCGTCGCCGCCGTGTCGACCATGAGCGCCCCCACGTCCCGCGGGTCGAGCGACGACCGCTCCTCGAGCCCGTGCTCGACCAGCCAGACCGCTGCCAGGGGCCGCAAACGTGGGACGTCCCGCAACGAGCGCACCACATCGGCCGCGTCGCGACCGACCACGTCCAGCGCCTTGAACGCGAGCAGCCGGTCCCCTGGATCGTCGGCCCCGCGGGCGAACTCGGCGATCTCGGCGGCCGCGCGTGGTGAGCCGCGGGCCGCTACCCAGGCCCGGGTTTCCTCCGTGGCTGCGTCCGGATCGTAGTCGGCGCAGCGCCGGATGAGGGTGTCCACGCCCGCCCCGGCCAGCTCGCCGACGACCGGGGCGTCCGTTCCGCCCTCGCGCAGCCGCCGGTTGACGGCCCAGGTGCCGAGCGGGGTGAGCGCGACCCGCGTGCTCTCCCCGGCCATCGTCTCCGGACCGCGGTCCGAGGCCGCAGCACCGCCGTACGACCCATCCGGTACGCCAGGCAGCTCCGCCGGCGCAATGCGCTGGACGGCGCCCAGCTCCTCCAGACGGCGCACGGACCGCTCGACGTCCCTTACGACCCCGTTGCGCCACAGCTCCAATTGCCGCGGGTCCTCGCCTAGATCGAACACCCGCTCCACGTCCTCCCAGGCGGAGGCGGCCAGGTCGTCGAGCGGCACCGGCTCGTCGGCCTGGTACAGCGCCACCAGCAGATCCCGCGTGCCGCTGTCGAGGAACTCGACCCAGAACGGTCGCCACCCGCCAGCCCAGTCGACCCCGAGCGGCCCGAGGTCGGCCAGCGCCTCCAGCACCCGCTCCCACACGTCGAGCGGCTGGACGGCGAGGCTGCGGCCGCGCCTGGTCCGGACCAGCCGGCCCTTGCGCACCCTGGCCAGCCCGGCACGCTTGGCAAGGCTCATCACCAAACCGATCTCGGCGAGGTCGGCCGCGCTCCGGACCAGGGCGAGCCGCTCCTGGACACGTGCATCGGCCACGTCCGCTACGCCGAGGACGCCGAGCAGCTCCTTGCCGTCGGCCACCGCCAGGTTGCCGGCCTGGGTGAGCCTGCGCCCCTCTCCCAGCCATGCCACGAACCGTCCGAGCCGGGCCACCAGCGGCGCCGACGCGGCGGCCGCGCGGAGCTCCTCCTCAGCAGCGAGCCGGACCGGCGGGAGCGGCGCCGACGCCAGCGACTCAAGCACAGGGAGAAGCTGCTCCGGCTTGCCGAGCTCGCCCGCGTTGAAGTCGCCGATGAAGCGATCGACGGCGTCGGAGTCCGTGAGGTCGACACCATGGGCCATCATGGCGGTCGCGATCGACTTGGCCGGGCCGAACCGGGCCGGGTCGCTCATGTTGGCCCGGAAGGTGGGGACGAGCTTCTCCAGCGCGGCCTTGAGCTCGTCCGGGGGAGCGCTGACGTCGGTGAGCAGGCCGCTGGATGCCAGGTAGTCGATGAACGCGGCCACGGTCGGTACGGTCTGGTCGATGGTCTCATCTTCCATCGTGGCCTTGCGCGGGAACCACTCGCAGAGCATGTCGCGGAGGTTTGCCGGGATCCAGCAGCCCAGGTGTCCGTCGGCGTAGCGGCCCTTGTAGTCGAGCACAAGCCCGACCACGAACGGGTCGACCGCTAAGCTCCTGGCCGCCGCCCAGCGCTCGAACCCGTCCTGGAGCCTGCGGCTGAGCTTGCCGAAAGCACGCTCGTCGGCCGGGTCGATCTCCATCCGCATCAGCTGATCTCCGTCCGTCCGAGCCGTCCCTGGCACCCGTTCGAAGCAACCACCCGCAACCACCTCCGGACATCGAGCAAGCGGTCGCGAGCACGTCCGGGTGGCGTGAGGAAGCGGACTGAGCTATGGCCTGTAGACGTCCGCGCGGTGCCCAATGCGGCGGATGACCATCACCGTTTTGTCCTCGTCGACCTCGAACACGATGCGGTAGGCACCATACCGCGCGCTTCGCCAGCCGGCGAACGGCTCGGCAAGGGGCTTGCTCAAACGGTACGGCTGCTCGGCCAGTAGCCGCTCGATGTAGTTGACGATGGCGGCGGCGAACCGTTCTGGGACGCGCATCAAGTCCCGCTGGGCGGCGCGAGCCCAGCGCACTTCGTAGGTCAACCGGCCGCCTTCCGCTCGGCGCGCAGCCGATCCAGCAGCGCCGCACCGCTGATCGGTTCGCCTTCGTCACCGGCCGCCGCCTCGCGGCGGGACTGCTGCAGCGCGGTGCGCCAGTCGTCGTTGCCCAAGATGTCGATCGTCTCTTCCATGCCTTCGTAGAGCGCCGGTGAGACGAGCAGCGCGACCGGCTTGCCGTTGCGGGTGATGACCACCTGCGCCTCAGCGTCGACCACCTGTTCGATGAGGTCGAACAGCTTGGCCTTCGCCTCGGTTACGGTGACGAAGTCAAAGTCGTTGAGTCCCATAGTCAGAATTCTAACCTCATGATGCGTGTCGGCCAACGGGCCGACTCGGCGTGTTGCGGGATGCCCGCGGTGGCCAGGTCGAAGGTGGGGTGGTAGCCGAACGCGGCGACGGCCAGCGCGGCCAGCGCGATCTCACGCAGATCGGTCCACGAGGGTCAGTGGGAGGGAACTTCCACTACTGCAAATGGTGCTCGACCTCCCAGAGGTAGTCGAAGCCGAGCCCGTCGGCGAGCTCGACCTGCTCCAACGCGTCCTTCAGCAGGCGGTGCTCGTCGTCGGGCGCCCACGGCCTCGGGAGCTGGTGCTCGTAGAAGATCCCGAATCGCATGGTGGTTAGTAGTCTGCGCTGTTACCGAGGGTGACATCAAGGCGTGAGGCGAGGCGTCGCCCGCACGGTTGGCGGCCGTCGCCTCAACAGCCTGTTCCCCAAGGCCAGGCGGCCGGTCCACCGCGCTCGTAACGTTGCCGGGACGGAGGTCGGCCACACTGGCACGTGATCCGCGACGCTGGGAGGGTGGCGGTGCCGGTGGTGGGTTGCGTGCAGCGAGGACCATGGCGGTGATTCCCGCCGCCCGACCGGCCCGGCCGCGCCGGTGGTTGGGCGTGTGGGCGTGGACGCTGTGGGCGCTGGCCATGCTCGGCTTTGCTGCGACCGTCTGGCTGGCTCATTTGCTGCGCCAGGCCGGCCGGCCCGACCTGGCGCACCTGGTCGCGCTCCCCGGGGTTGCGCTGGTGAGCGCGGCGACGGTCGGGGGGGTGCTGGCCAGCCGCCGGCCCCACCACCCGGTGGGCTGGCTGCTGCTGGCGTTGGGCCTGTTCATGGCCGCGGGCGGGGTGGCCTCGGAGTACGCGCCCTATGGGCTGCTGGTGCGGCCCGGCGCCCTGCCAGCCGCCGGCGCCGTGGCCGTGTACTACCCCGCCACCGCCGTGGCGGCCGGGGCCGTGCTCGGCTTTGTCCTGCTGCTCACCCCGACCGGGTCGCTGCCCTCGCCGCGCTGGCGCTGGTGGGCCAGGATCATGGTGGCCGCGCCGGTCGGCTGCCTGGTGGCGGTGACGCTGGCGCCCAAGCCGTTGGGCCAGCCGTACCAGGCGGTCGACAACCCGCTGGACCTGCATGCCTTCCGCGGTGTCGTGCTGGTCGCCAACCAGGTCGCCCTGGCGGTCACCAACCTGGCCGTGGTGGTCGCCGCCTGGTCGCTGGTGGTGCGCTTTCGCCGCGCCCGCGGCATCGAACGCCAGCAGCTGCGGTGGGTGGCGCTGGCGGCAGGGCTGGTGGCGCTGGTGACGGTGGTCGTCCTGGCCGCCTTGGCGCTGGGGGCCTTTGTCCTCGCTGGTCTGGTGGGCAGCGTCTGCCTGGCGGTCCTGCCGGTGGCGATCGGCGCGGCGATCGCCCGCTACCGGCTGTACGACCTGGACCGCATCATCAGCCGCGCCTTGGCCTACGGGCTGCTGACGGTGCTGCTTGGTGGTGGCTACGCCGGGGTGGTCCTCGGGCTCGGCCAACTGCTCGGCAGGAATTCGAGCCTCGCGGTGGCGGTGGCGACCCTGGTGGTGGCCGCGCTGTTCCAGCCGGCTCGCCGCCGCGTCCAGGACCTGGTCGACCGGCGCTTCAACCGGCACCGCTACGACGCCGCCAGGACGATCGACGCATTCGCCGCTCGGCTGCGCCAACAGGTCGACCTGGACGGCCTGGCCGCCGAGCTGCTGGCCGTGGTGGACCAGACGATGCAGCCGACCCGGGTGTCGCTGTGGCTGCGGCCACCATCACCCGCACCCAACGGATCGGCCAACGCGGCCGCGGACGGTGCCGCACCGCAGAGGAGTCAATGATGGCAGTGATCCAGATCACCACGCTGACGGATCAACTCTTCGGCGACGCTCGCGGTGGAGGGTGCTGTGCTGCGCCCCCTATCGCATGCTCGGTCTGGACATCTTCGGAGTGATCGCGCAGCATTTCCGGCCAGAGTGAACCGAGCGCACTGTCCAGGGGCTGCTGGCACAGCACCCTCACCGATCAAGGATGTCGTCGTCCTCCAGGGATCCTCGGCAGCACCCTGGCCAAGGACAGCAGGCTGGTGTGGTCGCCGTCCGCGGAGCCGGCCTTGCGGGCGGTCGGCACCTTCGGCCGCAGCATCGACCAGTTGACCCTCGAGCGAGGGAGGCGCCCATGCGCTCACGAACAGTGATCCGACTGTTGGCCCTGGCGGCTGCGTTCACGCTCGCAACGGTGGCCCCATCCACCGCCGGACCGTTCACCCGCAGCCCACTCAAGGTCGTGTCCGTCTCCAGCCCCTTCGCCGGCTGCGATATCTCGGGGCAGCCCGGCACAAACTTTCTCAACAGCGAGGTCGAGCCCTGGGTCGAGGTGAACCCGACCGACCCGAACAACATCGTCGCGGTGTGGCAGCAGGACCGGTGGTCGAATGGCGGGGCCAGGGGTCTGCTCACGGCGGTCAGCCATGATGGCGGTGTCACCTGGCACACGACCTTCCCGCACTTCAGCACCTGCGCCGGCGGGACCCAGGCCAACGGCGGCAACTACGAGCGGTCGTCGGATCCCTGGGTGAGCTTCAGCCCCAACGGCGACGCCTATCAGATCAGCCTGTCGGTGAACGTCGTCAGCGACCCGGCAACGGCGATCCTGGTCAGCAAGTCCGCCGACGGCGGGGACACCTGGAGCGAGCCCACCACGCTGGTCCGCGACCCCAGCGACGTGGCTCCGTTCCTGTTCAACGACAAGGAGTCCATCACCGCGGACCCCAACGATGCCAACTACGTCTACGCGATCTGGGACCGGACCCGGTTCCCCAGTGACCAGGCCAACTTCAACGCCCAGCACGCCTTCTCGTTCCGGGGGGACGCGATCTTCTCCCGGACCACCGACGGCGGCAGAACGTGGGAGCCGGCGCGGGCCATCTTCGCTCCGCAAAAGCTCCAGGCCACCATCGGCCATCAGATCGTGGTCCGGCCCAGCGGGGAGCTGATCGACCTGTTCACGCTGTTCCAGGGGTCGGGGAACAACCCGCCCAGCGCCAGCCTGGCGATGATGCGCTCGACGGACAAGGGTGCGACGTGGTCGGCGCCTCAGGTTATCCACAAGATCCGCTTCATCGGCGCGTTCGACCCGGACACCGGACGGCCGATCCGGGCCGAGGGGCTGGTACCCGAGGTGGCCGTCGATCCGCACAACGGCAACCTCTACGTCACCTGGCAGGACACCCGGTTCAGCGGAGTGGACCAGATCGCCCTCTCCATGTCCACGGACGGCGGGGACACCTGGTCCGATCCGATCAAGGTCAGCCAGACCCCGCCCAGCGCGGACCCGGGCAATGAACAGGCCTGGGTCCCGGCCGTGCACGTAGCCGCCGACGGGACGATCGCCGTGACCTACTACGACTTCCGGTCCAACACGGCCGCTCCCGGCGTCCCGACCGACCATTGGATGGTCCACTGTCATCTCTCGGCCGCGACGACGTGCGCCAAGGCCGTTGACTGGGGTGATGAGCTTCGGCTGAGCGACGCCTCGTTCGATGTCGAGCAGCTGCCGTTCGCCCGAGGACCGTTCGGGTACTTCGTGGGCGAGTACGAGGGCTTGTCCAGCGCGGGTAACACCTTCCGGCCGCTCTTCGCCGTGGGGACGGGAGACCCGGCGAACCGCACTGACATCGTGACCGCGACCGCCTCGTAGCGATCCGACGCCGCGGCTCTGGAGCGGCACGCCCGCCGTCGTCTGGGACGGCGGCGGGCGTGCCGACCAACGCGAGCGACGAAGTTCGCATGGCGCCGCCCCAGCTCTACGGCGGCCGATGGTGAATCGAGCTCGTCATGGGCCGGGGCGGCGGTACCTCGACAGTGGATCGTCCGTGCGGGTCAGTGACTGGAGCTTGTGAAGCGGTCCTCAGCCCGCAGGGCGGCTCGCTTTCGCATGGTGTCTGTCACCGGTACTCCCCCTCCTACCGGCGCGGCGCGGCAGCGTCGCTTCTCGTCATCAAAGGGAGCGCCCGTCGCCGCCAGATACATTGGAGGCCCGGCCGGACTCGTAATGCTGCCGGGAGGCGCAGGGGGCGTGGATGCGTGGGTTGGGACAACCTGATCCTGTGCTGCGAGATCTTCTGAACCCCTGCGGTCGGGATACGATCATTGTCGCCATGACGATCCGACGGATGAACCGCGAGCAGTTCTTCGGCCAGCTGGCCACGCTGGACGAGCAGCGCCTGAAGAAGGCCCTGTGGAACCTGTACTGGCGAGGCTCAGCGGCCACGCGGGAGCGCATCGAAGCCGAGATCGACCCTGACCAGCATGATCGTGGTAAGCGCCCGTCGAAGGAACCCGCTGATCCACAGCAGCTGCTGGGCGAGGTGGGTGACTTTGTCGCGCTGGCGCGCTCAGGTGCGTACATGGCTGGTGACCGGCGTGTGTCGCCAGGAGAACGCACGCGCTGGCGATTGACGTTCAAGCGTCTGGTCACCGCCGCACAGGATGGCCTGCGCGCCCAGGACGCCATTGCCGCTGCGACCGCGGTGGAGCAGCTCATCGATCTGGCCTGCGAGACGCGTGACTACGACTACTTCCGCTCCGAGGACCCCATGGAAGCGGCGGGGTTCGTGGTGTCGGACGCGGTGGCGCTGCTGTGGGGCACACTGCAAGCCCGCTACGGGTTTGCTGACTTCGCGGAACGTGCGGCGCCGCAGCTCATCAGGTGGGAGTCCCGCCACGGCTGGACACGCAGCGGGTGGGGTCGGGTCAGCCAGAAGGAACTCTCGCTGGCCAGCGTGCTCGCGCAGATGTTGGCGGCCCCCGACATGTGGGTTGGGTTCACCGACCGCTACCTTGACGCGCTCGACCGCCTCGCCCGCGATGATGCGGCCACACCGAGCCACGTCTGGCGAACCACGGGCCAAGACCGTGACCGACGTACCGCGGCGCTGGCCGAATGGCACCAGCTCATGCTTGACCGGCTCATCGGCTCCGAGGCCGAAGATCGCCTCGACCGGCTGACCCGCCACCCCGGGCTTGGCGGCCCGGAACTTGCGTTCCTGCAGGCCCAGCTGGCGCACCTGCGCGGCGACGTCAGCAACGCCCGAAGCCTGGTGCACGCGGGCTTGCAGCAACTCCCTGGCCACCAGGAGTTCCTCGACTTCGCGACCGAGATCGGCGCGCCGCTGCCGCCTCGCGCCCAGCAGATCGTCGAGGAACGCTCGCGCTGACCCACTGGCGGAGGCCCACCCCGATCACCGATCAGGCCTCCTGTTTGACGAGCACCGTGTGGATCTCCTCGACAGCATGGCGCAACTCCCGCGGCGTGCTGCCCAGCCACGCAAAGCGTGGTCGCCTCGATGGCAGCGGTCCAGCGTCATGCTGTGGGCTCGAAGGGATTCAGCAGTCGCACGCCCGCGCGGGCCAAGTCGGCGGTGTCGCGGGTGACCAAGGTCCACCCCCGCACCTTGGCCGTGGCGGCCAGCAGGCCATCGATGACTGGAAGGGGATCGGGAACGTTCAGGCGACCCCATTCCTGCGCTACCTCGGCAGTGACTGGGATGATGCGGTCCGTGTAGTCCCTGAGCAGCGTGGACAGCCAGGTCTCGTACACCGCGGCCTGAGCCGGGTCACGGCGCCGCAGCCGCTCGATTCCCTGGCGGATCTCGCCGATTACCAGAACGCTCAGGTACAGCTCGAGACCGGGCACGGATGCCAACCAGGCTTGGACATTGGGATTGGCTGCCGGCTTGCGGGCCTCGGAGACGACGTTGGTATCGAGGAGATAGCTCATCAGCTCATGACTGCCGCGTGTCAGCCGGCTCGCTCGTCGTCGAGCTCCACGACGCGGGCACGTTCGGACGGACGCGGCATCTCGAGGGCGGCAAGGTCTGGCGCAGAGAGCAGGAAGTCCTTGAAGTCGGGCTTGCTGCCGCTCAGGCGGCGATACTCCTCGATACTCACGACGACCGCCACCTCCTCACCATGCCGGGTGACGATCTGAGGACCGTCGTCGTGCGCTTGCCGCACGATTTCGCTGAAGCGTTGCTTGGCTTCTTGAAGCTGCCAGTGCATCTCTACCCTCGACTCGGCCTTCAAGAGAAGGTCCTATCTAGACTGTCTAGACATTACACCCGGTTCTCGCGGTTCTCAAGGAGCCCGCCGACACTCGTCACCAAGCCGCCACGGCCGCGGGGTGATTCCTCGATCGAACCTCGCCACGGGAGCGGGAGGGAACCTCCACGACAGCAAATGGTGCTCGACTTCCCAGAGGTAGTCGATGCCGAGCCGGCCGAGCGTGGCGTCGTTGCGGACGGACCCGGTCAGGAATCATCGCTCGACGGCCCTTGTGTGGATGCGCCAGCCAAGCGGCGAGGGGCGTCGGCGCTCGTCTGCTGTCACTGGTGGCCGAGGACCGGGTGGGGGCGGTACGGGGCCTCCAGGCGGGCCACCTCGTCCTCGCTCAGGGGCGCGTCGACCGCGGCGATCGCGTCCTCGAGGTGGCGCGGCCTGGTGGTGTCGAAGAACGTCACGCCGCCCTCGACCGCCCGCCGCACGATGGGCTCGGCCTCGTCCTGGCTCAGATGCCACCTGCGTTCGCTCTGGGAGCCGTAGCTCATCATCCCAAGGGCGATCCGCGAGACCTTCAGACCGGATGAGCCCAACCGCGCGTACCGCATGCCGCCTCCTCGTGCAGGGACATCACGATGGGAGTCCTTCATGCGCCGCGATCTGGATGGTGGAGCGCGACGCCGGCGACGACCAGCGCAATGCCGAACAGGTCCTGGATGGTGGGGAGCTGGCGCAGCACGACCGCGCCGATGATCGTGCCGAGCATCGGCAGCAGGGCCAGCATCAGGGCGAAGGTGGCGCGGGGCAGCCTCGCCATCGCCAGCTGGTCGGTGACGTAGGGGATCACCGAGGAGCACAGCCCCACGCCCACGCCCGCCAGCAGCAGCACCGGGTGCACGAACGCCGCCAGGGCGCCGCCGAGCCCCACCGGCGTCACCACAAGGGCGGCGACCAGCATCGCCGCGCCGAGCTGGTCGATCCCGCTCATCGCGCCGGTGCCCGCGTCGGTGTTGGCGATCCGGTGCCCGAGCACCACGTAGAGCAGGAACAGCGCGCAGTTGCCGAACGCGAACGCGAACCCGAGCGGCTGCCCGGCCAGGCGCAGGTCGGTGAGCGCGGCCACGCCACAAATGGTGAGCCCGAGCGCTGCGGCGTTGCGCGGCGTCTTGGCACCCGCGGTCGCCAGCAGTACAACCCCGAGGAACTCGATAGCCCCAACGGTCGCCAGCGGCAGCCGCGCCACCGCGAGGTAGAACACCGCATTCATGGCGGCCAGCACGGTTCCGAGCTGGGCGAGCAGAACGCGCTCGCGCCGGTCGACGCGGGCGAACAGACGCCAGGGGCGGCGCCACACCGCGAACAGCGTCGCCGCGGCCGCGATCCGCAGCCACGCAACTCCGAGCACGTCCAGGTGGGCGAACAGCAGCACCGCAAACGCTGGGCCAAGGTAATGGAATACCGCGCTGACCAGGAAGAACGACTGTGGCGATACGCCCTGGAGCCACGGCCCCCACAGGGGCGGGGTCGCTCCGGTGCGACGGTCGGGGGCGGTCAGCGATTGCGCGGTGTTGTTCATGGGCGCATCCTACGAAGGCGGCACGCCACAATGAATGGCCAAACATCGGGGCATGGAGCGAGATGCCGTCGGAACAACGAAACAACGGGCTTCGAACCTTCGATTCGCTCGACGACATCGATCGGCGCATCGTCGCGGAGCTGTACGGCGACGCAAGGCTCCGGGTCGCCGAGCTCGGCCGGCGGGTCGGGCTGTCCCCGCCCGCCGTGGCCGAACGCCTGCGCCGGCTCACCGACAGCGGCGCCCTCCGCTTCCAGGCCGAGGTCGAGCCGCGCGCCCTCGGCTACACCACCTGCGCCATCGTCAGGGTCAGCCCGAGCACGCGCGATCTCAAGCTGATTCCCGATGTGGCCCGGCAGCTACCCCAGGTCACCGAGTGCCACCGCATCACCGGCGAGGACTGCTACCTCCTGAAGCTGTACCTGCGCTCGATCGAGGAGCTCGAGCCGATCCTGGACCGCTTCACGCCGCTGGGCCGCACGACCACCTCGATCGTCAACGCAACACCCATCCCGCGCCGACCGCTTCCCGTCACCGAGACCGAGCCGGGGCCGGTCGCCGTCGATCCCGGCTGAGCCGGTCACCGTTCGACCGTGCGCCCGACATTGAACGGGGCGGGGGCCGACTGCCTCGGCGCCGCGCTGTCTCCGTAGCCCCGAGCTGGTCAGGCGCGGGTGAGCGACTCGGCCAGCTTGTCGAAGGAGCTCGACCAGCCGGCGACGGCCTGGTCCCCGCCGGTGTCGCCGACCACGTGGCAGGTCATCTCGGTCCGGTCGCCGAGGTCCCTGAGCGTGATGGTCACCAGCAGGTCGACGTCGCGATCCCGCCACACCAGGCGCTCGGGTTCCACGACCTCGAGATAGGTCCCGCCGTTGGAGTACTCGGTGCCGTCCTCCGAGACCATCACGAACTCGCAGGTGCCACCCGGCCGGACGTCCATGCTGATCTTGGACAACGGAGTGGTGTAGCCGCGTGGACCGAACCACTTCGCGAACTGCTCCGGTTCCGTCCACGACCTCCAGACCAGGTCGCGCGGCGCGTCGAGCACGCGCGTGATGGTGAACTCCCGGTCGGTCCCAGCCGTGCCGGACGGGGTCTCAGGCATCGTCGCGCTCCTGTTGGTGGATGGCCCGGAGGTGCTCTTCGAGGCGGTCGAAGCTCTCCTCGAAGAATTGCCGGTAGCGCGCCAGCCAGTCGGCGGCGTCGGCGAGCGGGCGGCCCCGCAGCCGCGCCGGCCGCCGCTGCGCCACGCGATCGCGCGTGACGAGCCCGGCCTCCTCCAGGACCTTGAGGTGCTTGGAGACCGCCTGGAGGGTCACCGGGAACGGCTCGGCCAGCTCGTTGACCGTCGCCTCCCCGCTCGCGAGCCGCTCGAGGATCGCCCGGCGCGTCGGGTCCGCGAGCGCGGAGAACGTGCTGCTCAGTTGATCGACTACCACACCTCGCTCACCTGCCTGGCGCGGTTCGGGTCCAGCTCAACGGGCCGGCTCGTAGACCAGCGACACCACGCCGGAACTGAACGTCACGGTGTCGGCGAGCTTGAGCGCGGGGGCTTCGCCCACGCCCTCGAAGAGCCGCTTCCCGCTGCCGAGGATCACCGGATGGACAAGCAGCCGGTACTCGTCGATGAGGTTGTGCCGCGTCAGCGTGCGGACGAGCTCGCCGCTGCCGTAGATCAGGAGATCCTGGCCGGGCTGCTCCTTGAGCGCGGCCACCGCCGCCGGAACGTCCCCCTCGATCAGGCGGGCGTTCCACTCGAGCTCGTGGAGCGTCGTGGAGGCGACGTGCTTGGGGAGGGTGTTCATCCGCACGGCGAAGTCGCCCTCGGTCGCTTCCATGGAAGGCCAGGACGCGGCGAAGCCCTCGTAGGTGACCCGCCCGAGCAGCAGCGCGCCCGAGCGGAAGAGCTGGTCGTTCTGGTACTTCGCGATCTCGTCGTTGAAGAAGGGCGCGGTCCAGGCCGGGTCCTCCATGACGCCGTCCAGGGAAACGTACTCGACTGCGACCACTCGTCCCATGGAAGTCCCTCGCATTCCAGATAATTCACCGTGCGGTTGATCAACCTATAGGTTGAATACCGCAACCGCGGGCGAGCCGTCAAACCGGGAGCGGGCCGTCCCCACCCCCTGGCCGTATTGTCCCCCACGCCCCCGACAGCGGCGACGGTTCCCATGGCACAGGCGCTCTTGGGGGGGCCGTGGGGGAGCGAGCTCCCCCCCACATGGAACAGGGAACCGCGCTGAGATCACCCCAACGAAACGCTCCCAAATACCCGGTCAGTGGCTGAGCCAGGCCTCGGGGTCGGTGGTCAGGTCGTGGAGGACCTCGGGGAGGGCGCCGGCGACCAGGTCGGCCAGGGTCACCCGCTCGAGCACGCTGCGCAGCGAGGCGCGCACCGCCACCCAGACCTCCAGCAGGTGCTTGGCGCTGCCGGCGTACTCGACCGACTCGGGACGCACGCCGCGCACGTTGGCCAGCGGCCCGTCGACGGCGCGGATCACGTCGGCGATGGTGATCTGGTCGGGCGGATGGGCGAGCCAGTAGCCGCCCTCGGCGCCGCGCTGGCTCCGCACGAGCCCGCCGTGCTTCAGCTCGGAGAGGATGTTCTCCAGGAACTTGAGCGGGATGTGCTGCGCCTCGGCGATCCGCTCGCCCTTGACCGGGCCGGTGCCGGCCGCCGCGGCCAGCTCGGCCGCCGCCCGCACCGCGTAATCCGCCTTGGCTGAGACTCGCATGGCCCTATTCTCGCCGACCCGGGGACCGCGTGCGCGCAAGCAGGGCGGGCCATCCACGTCGACCCCCCAAGTGACGTAGTCAATCTACGTCATCGTCGTAGGCGGTTTCATCCATCTTTCGGAGAGCGCGCGGTGCCCAGCTTCTGGCATTCTCAATTAACTCTGTAGGAAAGGTGAGAATGGAGGGTCCGATGGGTCGGGTGAAGATCAGCCTCGTAGTGCTGGCGGTGGCTGCGCTGGTCGCCACGGGCTGTGGCGCCACCGGCGGCGGAGGCGGCAGCAGCCGGCTCTCGCTGGTCGCCTACTCGACGCCGCGTGAGGCCTACGCGGCGCTGATCCCGGCGTTCCAGAAGACCGCCGCCGGCAAGGGCGTGACCTTCAGCCAGTCCTACGGCGCCTCCGGCGACCAGAGCCGCGCGGTGGCCGCCGGCCTGCCGAGCGACGTCGTGGAGCTGTCGCTGGCCCCCGACATGACCAAGCTGGCCGACGCCGGGCTGGTCGCCAAGGACTGGAACAGCGACCGGTACAAGGGCATGGTCACCGACTCGGTGGTCGCCATCGCGGTGCGCAAGGGCAACCCCAAGAACATCCACACCTGGGCCGACCTGGTGAAGCCGGGCGTCGAGGTGATCACCCCCAACCCCTTCTCCTCGGGCGGCGCCCGCTGGAACGTGATGGGCGCCTACGGCGCGCAGATCGAGCAGGGCAAGAGCCCGGCCGAGGCCAAGGCGTACCTGCTGCAGCTCTTCAAGAACGTGCCGGTGCAGGACAAGTCCGCCCGCGAGGCGCTGCAGACCTTCGTCGGCGGCAAGGGCGACGCGATGATCGCCTACGAGAACGAGGCCATCGCCGCGCAGCAGGCTGGCCAGCCAGTCGACTACGTGATCCCCGACCAGACCATCCTGATCGAGAACCCGATCGCGGTGGTGACCAGGAGCAAGCACCAGGCCCAGGCCAGGGCGTTCGTCGACTTCCTCCGCTCCCCCCAGGGCCAGGGGATCTTCGCCGACAAGGGCTACCGGCCGGTGAACGAGCAGGCGGCGGGCGCCGACAAGTTCCCCCAGCCCAAGGGCTTGTTCACCATCGACGACCTGGGTGGCTGGGACCAGGTGACCAGGACCTTCTTCGACAGGAGCGGCGGGGTCATGGCTGACATCGAGAAGCAGGTCGGGGTCTCGGTTGGCAGCTGACGCGCCGGCACCCGCCGCGGCGACCGCCAGGGCTCCGGCCGGAGGCCTGCGGTTCGCCGCCGGCGGGGGCCTGCTGCGCGGGATCGTCATGACCTACCTCAGCCTGGTCGTGCTGATCCCGCTGGCCGCGGTGGCGTGGCGCTCCGCCGGCGACGGCGCCGGGTCGTTCTGGCGCTCGGTGACCGCTCCGGAGGCGCTGGCGGCGCTGCGGCTCAGCTTCCTGGCCGCGCTGCTGGTGACGGCGGTCAACCTGGTGGCCGGCACGGCCATCGCCTGGGTGCTGGCCCGGGACGAGTTCCCGGGCCGCTCGATCGTCAACGCCCTCATCGACCTGCCCTTCGCCCTGCCGACCATCGTCGCCGGGGTGACCCTCCTGGCGCTGTACGGGCAGAACAGCCCGCTGGGTCTCAACCTCGCCTACACCCGCGCCGGCGTGTGCCTGGCGATGGCCTTCGAGACGCTGCCGTTCGTGGTGCGCGCGGTCCAGCCGGTCCTGCTGACCATGGAGCCCGACATGGAGGAGGCGGCGCACTCCCTCGGCGCCAGCCAGCTCGCCACCTTCCGGCGGGTGCTGCTGCCGGCCCTCACGCCCGCGATGCTGGCCGGGGCCGCGCTGGCGTTCGCGCGCGCGGTCGGCGAGTTCGGCGCGGTGATCCTGATCTCCGGCAACCTGCCCTATCGCACCGAGGTTGCCGCCGTGCACGTGTTCAACCTGGTGCAGAGCGACGACTCCGGTGGCGCCGCGGCGGTCTCGGTGGTGCTGCTGGCGATGGCGCTGCTGGTGCTGGCCACCATCGGCCTGGCGCAACGCAGGAGGACCCGCCATGCTGGCTGACCCTCCTCGCGTCCCCTCCACGGCCCCCAAGCTGGCGCTGCGGAGCGCGGTGCTCGTCTACCTGGCGCTGGTGCTGGTGCTGCCGGTCGGCGCGATCGTGTGGCGGACCTTCGCAGCGGGCGTCGCGCCCGTCTGGCAGGCGATCACCACCCCCGACGCGCTGCACGCGCTCTACCTGACCGTCCTGGTGGCCGCGATCGCCGTCCCGCTCAACACGCTGTTCGGCCTGGCCTGCGCGGTGGTGCTGGTGCGCCACCGCTTCCCCGGCCGCAGGCTGCTCGACGCGCTCGTCGACCTGCCGTTCGCGGTCTCGCCGGCGGTCATCGGGCTGGCCCTCATCCTGGTCTACGGCGACCGCGGCTGGTTCGGGGGCTGGCTCTCCCAGCACGGCGTGCAGGTGATCTTCTCGCTGCCCGGCATGGTGCTGGCCACCGTGTTCGTCTCGCTGCCCTACGTGGTCCGGGAGGTCACGCCGGTGCTGCGCGAGGTCGGCGAGGAGCAGGAGGAGGCCGCGCGGACGCTGGGCACCTCGGCGCTCGGCGCCTTCCTGCGGGTGACGCTGCCGTCGATCCGCTGGGGGCTGGCCTACGGGGTGACGCTGACCACCGCGCGGGCGCTCGGCGAGTTCGGCGCGGTGGCGATCGTCTCCGGCCGGCTGGTCGGGCAGACGGAGACGCTGACCTTGTTCGTGGAGAACCGCTTCGAGGGGTTCGACCAGGCGGGCGCCTACGGCGGCGCGCTGGTGCTGGCGGCCATCGCGCTGCTGGTGCTGCTGGGCATGACCAGGCTGCGGCGCGGCCGGGGCCTGCCATCCGTGGCTGGGAAGGAGAATCGCTGATGTCGATCGAGGCCAGGGACGTCACCAAGCGCTTCGGATCGTTCACCGCCCTCGACGACGTCTCGGTCGAGGTCCCCGGCGGATCGCTGGTCGCCCTGCTCGGGCCGAGCGGCAGCGGCAAGTCGACCCTGCTGCGGGTGATCGCCGGGTTGGAGCGCCCGGACTCCGGGACGGTGCTGCTGGACGGCGTGGAGGTGACCTCGGTGCCGACGCAGCGCCGCGGCGTCGGCTTCGTGTTCCAGCACTATGCGGCCTTCAAGCATATGACCGTCCGCGAGAACGTCGCTTTCGGCCTGAAGCTCCGCCGGCTGCCCCGCCAGGAGGTGCGCAGGCGCGTCGACGAGCTGCTGGAGCTGGTCCAGCTCGTCGGCCTGGCCGACCGCTACCCCGCCCAGCTGTCCGGCGGCCAGCGGCAGCGGATGGCGCTTGCCCGCGCGCTGGCGGTCGAGCCCAAGGTGCTGCTGCTCGACGAGCCGTTCGGAGCCCTCGACGCGCGCGTCCGGGCCGAGCTGCGCGCCTGGCTCCGCCGGCTGCACGACGAGATGCACGTCACCAGCGTCTTCGTCACCCATGACCAGGAGGAGGCGATGGAGCTGGCCGACCGTATCGTGCTGATGAACCATGGGCGCATCGAGCAGGTCGGCG
>WNGR01001695.1_pt1 | contig 24492 bp, 20 predicted proteins | sample 5407581 | NCBI WGS metagenome assembly WNGR01 (sample SAMN13153383, study PRJNA577476) | soil metagenome | isolation source: 80 cm soil or saprolite under Garry oak tree replicate 2 | place: USA:California | collected 2016-06-15
CTCAAGCAGTACGCCAAGGCGGAGGAAATAGCAGACCACACAGATTCACTTTTCGATGAGCTGTGGATTTCCCTGAACAAAGTCGACACACTGATCCGCGCAGGAAATTTCGAGGCTGCCAGAGAGTCCCTCCAGGACATTGTGTCGCTTTCAAACGAGAATGGCTTCCGCTGGCTCGTGGGTAAGGCGCTATCCGTTTATGGATCTACGCGGAAGCTGTCGGCGACTTACACTGAAATGCTCGAACGGATAGCGGAAGCAAACCAGATTTTCACCCATTTGGATGCTCCCAGTGACCGCATACGGCCCCTGTACTATTCCTCTATTTATCATTTTGCTGCTCGAGACCGGGACCAAGCCCTAAAGCTCGCACTCGAATCCCTTCGATTGGTTAACCTGCGTGATTCTTTTCGCATTTCCGAACTTGATTGGCTAACCGGCCTGATTCTCCATAACCAGGGCATGACGGCAAAAGCTGTTCTGTTCGAAAAAGAATCTCTGGAGCAGAGTCAAAAAGTATCCAACGTTACCATGCAGGCGTTGACTGCGACTACTTTGGCGCAGCTATACGAATCAATGGCCGATCGCAATAATGCGGAAGAGACTGTAAAGATCGCTCAAGATGCCCTCAACAAAATGCCGCCCGGCTTTGACCAAATTAGAACGGAAATCCTGTTGGGTTTGACCAAGGCAAGAATTGAATTGGGTAGGAAACAATATGCGAAAGCAGAATCTTTGTTAGAAAGAAACCTGGAAATTTATTCGCGACAACCATTCCGCGCAACCCCTCTTCTTTCTCCGTCCTTAACATTGCTCGCTCAAACCTATTCTGAAAACGGTGAGGCCCAAAAAGCCGGCGAAAAATTCAACGAGGCCATCGACGTTGTCGAAAATGATGACCAATACCTGCGGTCAGAGCAGTTGCGCGTTAACTTCGACGACGAGCGAAGAGACCTCTATGACTCCGCGATCGAGTTCGAATACAAGAGTGGCTCGCCTGACGCAGCCTGGAGTTATCTCCAAAGATACCGTTCAAAATTGTTTATAGAGTTCTTGGCCCAGTTCAATCCAAATGTCGCACAAGCGCATGCCGAAGCGCTGGACCGGTCGCGAGTACAAAAACTCATTCCTGCGGATGCGCAGGTCGTTGAATACGCACTGCTGCGGGACCGATTGTTGATCTGGGTGATTTCCAAGGAAGTGTTCACGGTGCGCTCGGTTCAAGTCGCGCGGGAAGACGTCGAATCCAAAGTCCGAAAGGTCCTTCAAGGACTCCGGAACCGTGACGATGTTGATTCATTGTTAACGGATTTAGGGAAGTTGCTCGTCAAACCGGTTGCCGATCTCCTTGATCGAAACCGTACGTTAGTGGTGGTTCCCGACAGAGCGCTTCACGGATTGCCGTTTGGAGTTCTTCGCCGTCCCGGCAGCCGGGAATATCTCCTTCAGGAATTTCCAATCCTCATTAGCCCAAATCTGACGCATCTGTTGTTGACCAAAGCTGTCGAGCCTCGCCGGGATCGCATTACCGGATTCGGATCACAGAATGGCACCTCCTCGGAATTGAAAGAACTTGGAGCGCTCGTGAGCATCTATCCGGGATCCCAGACCTTTGCGGGGCGCGAGGCCGAAAGATCCAATTTCCTCTCGGCGATAAGCAAAGCCGCTGTGTTCCACTATGCAGGCCATTCGGCGAAAGATGCAGTTGATCCACTACGCTCATCGATTCTGCTCGATGGGAAAAGTTCCGGTCCCAACAGCATTACTGCTGTTGATATTGCACAGCAGCGGCTGCCGAATAACGCCCTCGTCGTCCTGTCTTCCTGCGACTCGTCGGTCGGAAACTCACGGGACGGCATTGGCGTTCGCGGACTGACTTCGGCGTTTCTGCTCGGCGGCGCAGGATCGGTCGTCGGATCCTTGTGGCCGGTTGAAGCATCCAGCACAGCCGATCTGATGATCCGTTTTCACCGTGCGTTTGCAAATTCCCAAATGCCCATCGCAAAGGCGCTCCAGCAGGCGCAATTGACATTTCTCGAGTCATTTCCCGAACGATCGCACCCCTATTATTGGTCCGGATTCGTCGTGACCGGCAACTTCAGCGCGCTGCGGTAATTGTTAGCCACAAAGAGGCACAAAATTCACAAAAGCATTTTTTTGTGAATTATGTGCCTTTTTGTGGCCAATTATCTCGTTTCCCACAAACCGGTGCTCATGTAGCGTTCGCCGATATCGTTGAGCAGGGTAACGATCACGCCTTTACGGATTCGCTTGGCGGTTTCATAAACGCCGTAAAGATAAGCGCCTGAGGACTGCCCCGCAAAGATACCGTAACGCGCGAGCAGCGCGCACATTCGGGCAGCTTCGGCGCTGGATACACGGACCTTGTGATCGACAACCGACTGATCCAGAATTTTTGGAATGATATCGCCCGGATTTTCCAGTGGTTTGAGCCCCTCGATTCCGGGAAAATCTTCGGGAACGATCTGCACGACTTCAACACCAGCAATGTCCTTCTTTAAACGCCGCCCGACACCCGTTACGGTTCCGCCGGTCCCGATGCCTGCCACGAAGTGCGTTAACTTGCCTTCGGTTTGCGCAATGATTTCCGGCGCAGTTGTTTCATAGTGGGAAAGCCAGTTGTGTTCGTTCGCGTATTGGTCGCAATGAAAATATTTGCCGGGCTCGCGATCGGCAATGCGATGCCCTTCGCGCAGAGCTTCGTCGTAGCCCTCGAGCGGATCGGTTTGAACGAGCCTCGCCCCATGTGCCTGAATGCGGAGCTTACGCTCTTTGCTCGCATTTCCCGGCACGACAATTTGAACTGGGACATTCATCATCGCTCCCAGCATGGCGTATGCGATGCCGGCATTGCCCGAGCTTGAATCCAGTACAACTTGCCCCTTTCCGATCTTTCCTTCAATCAAAGCCTCCAGGAGCATCCGCCGCACCGGCCGGTCTTTTAAGCTGCCGCCGGGGTTGGTGTACTCGGCTTTCGCGTAAACACGGACCTCAGGAAATTCCTCTTTGAAACACAAGATTTCCACCATCCGTGTGTTTCCGATGAGATTGAGGGCGGGATACCGTTTATGAAATTCCGCGTACCGCTCTTCGATGGGAATCGTTGCAAATGGATTCATGTCATAAACACGAAACGAAGGGGAGACCAACCACAAAACGCGCAATTTTGTGCCTTTCGTGTACCGGTCCCCATTTGTCGTGCAAAGCCCCGCTCCTCGCGAGGAGTCGAATACAGTTGTACCATAAACAGGTGCATATTCTCGCGGTCCTCGGCAGCTTCGCCCTGATCCTCATCGTCCTTTGGGACGCTTTCGAGGTCATTATTCTTCCACGGCGCGTCAGGCGGAAATTTCGCCTGACGCGCTTCTTTTATCGCGGCACTTGGAGACCCTGGTCAGCCGTTGCGAAAAGGATCTCGTCAAACGACCGCCGGGAATTATTGTTGAGCTTTTACGGACCGGTGTCTTTACTGTTCCTGCTGAGCATGTGGGCTGCAGGCTTGGTTCTTGGCTTCGCATGCCTTTACCGTTCCCTGGAGATCCCGATAAAGATGGAAGATGGCGGTACAGGATTTCTGACCTATTTGTATTTCAGCGGGTCTACGTTTTTCACCCTTGGCTTGGGCGACGTCCTGACTCGTTCGTGGACCGGCAGGTTGCTCACAGTGCTTGAAGCGGGTATGGGCCTGGGTTTTCTGGCCATCGTTATTGGGTATCTTCCGGTTTTGTACCAGGCATTTTCGCGGCGCGAATTGAATATCTCGCTTCTGGATGCACGTGCGGGATCGCCTTCGACGGCCGCCGAATTGTTACGCCGGCATTTTGACGGCGACCAATTTGTCGAGCTTTCAGCCTTCCTGCGGGAGTGGGAACGCTGGGCGGCAGAACTGCTCGAAAGCCATTTGTCGTATCCGGTTCTGGCGTATTACCGTTCGCAACACACCAATCAATCATGGCTGGGAGCGTTGACGACGATCCTCGATGCCACCACGCTCGTCATGGTCGGTATCGACGGCACTCCGGCACATCAAGCGCAGCTTACCTTCGCCATTGCTCGCCATGCGGTCGCGGATCTCTCACATGTGTTCAATACCAAACCTCAAAGTCCCCCCAAAGACAGACTGCCTCCCGAAGAGTTGGGCAGGATGCGCAGCAATCTGGGAAGAAACGGCATCTTCCTTCAGGACGGCGATGCCGCCGTCCAAAAGCTCAATACGCTGCGCCGTATGTACGAGCCTTATGTTCACGCGCTTTCCGAGTACCTGCTCATGCCGTTGCCATCGTGGGAAGTTGCCTTGAGGTCCGCAGACAATTGGCAAACGAGCGCATGGGAACGTATCGCGCATTTGTAAATGTTTTGCTGGTGGGAGGTATTGTAGATCCCTATGGATTACGAACCTTCAACCCAAGGGCCTGCGACGCAAACCGTCTTCTTAATCCAAGCCAGATCCGCCGCCAATAAGGCACCACGACAGGACTTTGCTTTTCCTCCTCGTCGGAACGGTAGGTTCGATTCTTCGCGAGCTGCTTTACGGTTTCATGGTAAGCAAAAACATTGCAGTGTATGCAACGCAACAATGGAGCGGAGACTTCCAATATCGGAACAAACAGATGATCCGTAGATTTACAGATCGGCGGCCCAGTCATTAATGCCACTATATTAGCACAATGCCTGCATCTCCCAAGAGGCTAAGCCTTTTCTGCCTTTTGCTTGGTCAGGAAAAATATCAAATCCGATTTGGTAATGATGTCGAAGCCGGTGCTGCGCCGCACCAGAACGGCAGGCCTCTGATGGTCCAGGTTGTGGGCAATTTCTTCGATCGGCGCATCTTCGGAAATGATAGGGAACGGCTTTTCCATATATTCCGCAACAGGCTTGCGTTTGGCGACAGGATCGGATACCAGAATGTCCAGAATCCGGGTCTCACTGATGCTGCCCACAACTTCGCCGCCTTCAAGGACGGGAAGCTGCGAAATGTCGTGCTCGCGCATAAGCGCAGCAGCTTGCTCGACAGTGACGGCCAGCGGAATCGATACGAGCGTGCCCGCACGCCGAACTTTGTCTTTCAGGATCTGCCCCGCGCTAACTTTGATGCGTGATTCCAGGAACTGGTTCTCGCGCATCCAGTTGTCGTTATAGATTTTGCTCAGATATCGCGTGCCGGAGTCCGGAATGATGATCACGACCAGATCGTTCTCGGCCAGTCTGTCCGCACACTTCAACGCAGCGTACAAGGCAGCTCCGGCCGATCCGCCTGCAAAGATCCCTTCGTATCGGGCAAGCTGTCGCGTGAGAAGGAACGCATCCTTGTCGCTAACTGCGTAAATCTCGTCAATGACGGAGAAGTCCACATTTGCCGGCTTCTCGTCCTGGCCGATGCCTTCAAGTTTATACGGCTGCACCGCAGGCTTGCGCCCGGTCTTGAACAGTTCTGCAAAGATGGAACCGACGGGGTCCGCCCCGATGACGCGGATCTCCGGATTCCTTTCCTTCAGGAATCGAGCGACTCCTGTAACCGTTCCGCCGGTTCCGACGCCAATCACCACATGCGTCACCTTGCCTTCGGTTTGCTCCCAGATTTCGGGTCCCGTTGTCCTGTAATGCGCCTCCGTATTGGCGGGGTTCTCGTACTGATTGGGATAAATGCTATTTGGAATTTCGCGGCTCAGTCGAAGGGCCACCGAGTGATAACTTCTCGGATCGTGATGATCCACCTGCGAGGGTGTCACGATCACTTCAGCGCCAAGCGCTCGCAAAGCATCGATCTTTTCCTGGCTCATTTTATCGGGCATCGTAAAGATGCACTGGTAGCCCTTGATCGCCGCTGCCAACGCGAGCCCCATCCCCGTATTGCCTGAGGTCCCCTCGATAATCGTGCCTCCCGGCTTGATCTTGCCCTCCTTCTCCGCGGCTTCCAGCATCATCATGCCAATGCGGTCCTTCACGCTGCCGCCAGGGTTGAGATATTCGAGTTTGGCGAGCATCGTCGCGCGTACACCTCGCGCGACACGATTCAGACGCACCATCGGCGTCTTGCCGATCACTTCAAGAATGTTGTTGTGCCACATTTATTTGGGTCTTGTTCTACGATATCACAGCAATTCTTTCACTCGTTTTTCGATGCGGGCCAGCGTCTCCGTTGCAGTCGCCATCGGAAGATTGCTGATATACACGTTTTTCACGCCTCTTTTCAAAAGGGCACGGATGCTGCGCGCGCAAATTTCTTCGGGAGCGACCTTTGCTTCGAAGTCGCGCTTCAAATCCGCGATGGGCAAGGGAAAGAATCGCGACAGCATATCCAGCGTGTTTGTGCTCGCACTACGGTAGTAGAAAACCCCAAAAATGCCGGGAATCTTGACACTTAACCGTGCAGCCTCGTTCAGAAACTCATCAATTGCGGATGCCTGATAGTGAGAGACGATCTGGGCCATATAATAGTCCGCTGAGTATTCCGGGTGAAGAATGAATTCCACCTGGCGCCTTCCACCATGAGGACTGGCCCAGCCGCCCAGCGTCATACCTGGAACATTTTCCCGAATGAGCCGGCGCAATTCGTAAGCATGCTCGACGCATCGGGGGGTGTCGTCGCTCTTGTCCCCGCCCAAAACGACCAATGAGGTAAAGCCGAGTGTATGTGAACGCGACGCAAATTCGAGGCAATAGTCGAGCGAGTGTTTCGTTGTCAAAATTGGAATGATCCGCGCGCGATCCGCCTCGCCGCCAAGATTGATCATCACGTGGCGCAGGTTCGGTTCCTCGCGACGTCCAATGGCGCCATCGGTCAGGAAGACAAACTGACCACGCGAGGTAATCTTCCGCATCAGCCGATTACTGTCAATCCACGCTTCAACGCTCTGCTCGAGCGGAAGATCCACTCGGGGCGGACACATTTCGACATGCAATGAGAACTGCTTCGGATCGCGGAGAGCGTTTAAGAGAGACATCTGTTGGGGGTCTGCATCATTCGCAAATCGACCCACTCCTAAAGCTTATCGGTCAGCCACGCCGGGCAGCGGCGGCCGCTGATTTCTTTGATTCTATCTTTTTGGCTTTTCTTGCGGGGGCCACTGTGATTTCTTTTCGGTAATTTTCCGCGGCGCGCACCAACTCCGCTTCGACGCGGCGGAGGAGACGCTCGGGAGAGACAACGACCGCAGAGGGACCGAAACTCAGGATCCAGGAGACCAGCTCGAATTCACCTCCGACATGCATCTTCATCGAGATCCGCCCATTGCCGATCTCACACACCTGTTGGGAGGGATGCCAGACACGCGAACGCACGTACTCTGAAATATCGGAATTGAAGATGATCTCCACATCGAAAGGCTCTTCTTTCACGACACCAAAGGCCGACTCGAGGTAGCTCTCGACAGAAAAATCCGCCGGCTTCTCAAATGGCTCGCGTGTCTTTTCCAGGGTTTCAATGCGCTCGACGGCGAATGTCCGGATCTGGCTGTATTCCTTTACGAATGCGAACAGATAGATGCCTCCCCGAAAGTACATCAACCGGTACGGATGGATCGTGTAGTTCTTTTTCTGCTGGCTGTGGACGGAGAAGTATTGCATCTTCACTTGCACTTCTTCGCCGATGGCCTCCATCAGGAGGCGAATCCGCGTTTTTTGATGTTCCAGATCCTTCGGTGCGTCGGCGCGAACGCTAATCATGTTGTCAAGGCTGTCGAGAAACTTGATATTCCGATCGGGCAGCGCGCTTTCGATTTTTCTAAAAGCGGACGCGATATCGTCGGAAAAAGGAGGAGCCGCGAGATTCACGACAAGTTTCTTGCTGAAATAGAGCGCGGCAGTTTCCGAAAGCGATAGCGTCGCCAGCGGCAGTCCTTTATATTCCTCGTTGAGCCGCCAATACACTTTTCCCTCGTACCGCTCGTCGTAGAGCGGGAAACCGGCCTCCATCAAGGCTGCCAGATCGCGCCGGATGGTCTTTGTCGAAACGATATGCGCCTCAGCCATGTCCAAAATGGTCGACCAGCGGTTCGTCTCAATTTGTTTTAGGATCGCCCACTGCCGTATCAACTGCGCATTTCGTCCCATATTTTTCTCACTTCGTTATTAACGTCGGGCCCACCGTCCAGATCGCTTCGGTACACCGCCTCCGGCGGCCTCTTCACTTCCGGCCGGTCCCCCCACGTTCTTGCCGATTATGGACGAGGCGTCATAAAAACCAACAGAACCAAATCTTCGGCGGCGGCATTTCTCACGCCGTGAACTTCACCCGGCCTGGCAATGACGATTTCACCGGCGCCAAGCTCTTTCTCTTCACCCGCGATATGAAATGTCCCTTTCCCGCGAAGAACGAAGTAGATCTTGTCGGACTCCGCGTGGCTGTGAATCCGCTGATCCTGTCCGGATTTCAGACAGTACAGATCGCAGAAATATTTCGCCGAATCGAATAGCGGAATTTTCTGCATCTTGTCATCCGAGAAGCGGATGAGGTGGTCAACGTTTCGCGTCTCCATTTGTTGAGGCGCTATTGTAGTTGAAATATGTTTGCTTCGGGAACGACTTCCTCGACCTGCTCGACGAGATGCGGATGACAGGTGAAAAGCAAAACCTGGTGCGTCGCGCAAAGTTCTCGGAGTGCGTTGAACGTGTTGCGGCTGCGGCCGGGATCGAAGTTGACAAAAATGTCATCGAAAACGACCGGCAAGGGGTCCACATGATTTGCGTATTCGCGAACCAGCGCCAGCCGCATCGACAAATAGAGTTGCTCGGCGGTACCGCGGCTCAGAATCTGAGGAGAAATCCGGACGCCGTCAGCGCGCTCAACCTGGATTTCACCACCGTCGAGAGGAGCAATCACGCGCATGTAGCGGCTCTCCGTCATGATCTTGAAAAAGGATGAAGCCTCGCGCAGCACCTCCGGCTGACGTTCGGTTTCGTAGATCTTCCGCGTTTCGTCCAAAAGCGCCCGGCATAATGTAATGACAGCCCATTGGTCGGCAGCTTCGTCGATCCGGGCCAAAATGGTTTCCTGCCGGGACAGAGCCCGTGAGCGTTCCTCGCTTTTCTCCATCATGGTGATGCGCTCTGCAACACGCCCGCTTTCGTGCCGAGCCTCGACAAGACGTCTTTCCAGCTCCGTGAGCTCGGCCTGGGCCGTTTGAAACGCGGCTTCCTCATCGGCGTGTATGTCGAAGAGCAGCCCGGATTCGGGCACTTCAACAGGAATCCTTTCCAGTTCATGAATCAAGCGGCGGCGCTGTTTGTAGATTTCAGCGAATTCGAGAAACTCCTTTTCATTCGTTGCGGATGCCTCGGCCAACAACACACGAATATTGGTCTCAACCTCGTCGATTTGCTGCGTGATCTTCGCAATATCGTTCCGGGCGCGTACTGCGGCTTCATCGAGCGCGCGTGCTTGCTCATCCAGCTTCAAAAAACGGTCCAGCTCCACGACCCTTGCATCAATGTCGGCTTGATGGACTTCGTTTTGGCCGGTAAGTTTTCGGATTTCCAATTCGATTTCGCGCGCCTCATTTTCGGTCTTCCGCAGCTCGATGTTGCATGTATCCAGACGCTCAGAACATTCAGCAACCTGCGCATCGAGCGAGGTTGCGCGCTTCAGCCGTGCCCTGTACCAGATCATCGCAGCTACGGAAACGAGGCTCAAAACGGCGCCGGCGTAGTCGTATTGGGCAAGCGCGAGACCCAGAACTCCGATCCAAATCAGGAGGATAAAAAGGCCAAATGCAAGGCTAGATGGAGCCATAGCGTTCTTCAATGAGCCGGCCAGCGTGCGTTTTTCCTGCGCGATCGCGTCACGCCTCTCCAGGCCGGCCGTGTAAACGCGGCGTACCGCATCCACCCGGGGCATGAGCGTGCGCAAGGAATCGATGATCTGAGCACGCCTGGAGCACTCCTCGGGATCGATGCGCATCTGCAAGCGGCGGAACCGGTTCGCCTCCGCTTCCCTTTCCATCATCGAGCGTTCTTCCGTCAGGCTGTGGCGTTGCTTCACAAGAAGGTCGAGACGCTCGATGCCTCCTTCGGGAAATGAGTCCACAGCCGCAAGCTCATTGAGCTTGGCCTGGATTTTATTCCGGCGCTCGAGGTACGGCCGGGCCTTAACGCGCTTGGCAAAGTGTTCGATTTTTCGGCTGACCTCGGCAACTGCTTCTTCCAGGCCGGACAGTTCGGCAGCCAGCCGCCCGCGAACCTCATGTGCGCTCAGGTAATCCTGCGGCTGATGCTCGGTACGCTCCAGGTCGTCACGCACGGATTCAAGCTCCTTGAAAGCAACATTGATCGTGCTGTTCTGGCCGCGGGCGAGAAACAAGGAGCTTTGACGCGCTTCAAGATCCTTTTGAACCGAAGTCCATCGGGAAGCGCCAATGCCGAGTCCGGCTCCGGAAATGTGCGTGGCGATCTCGCTATCTTCCAGCGTATGAAACCGTTCGAGTTCATCGAGACCAAAGGCAAACACATTGTGATACAGCGTCTTAGTGGTGCCCCCAAGCAGTCGTTCCAGAGCGCCTTCATCGCTGGTTTCGTTTCCCGCATATAGAGTAACGGTCCCGCGTACATGGCGTCCCGGTTTGCGCACCAGGCGAAGATGCGTATCACCGACGACAAGGTCGAGCCAGCCTCCATGCGACCCGCCGTTTACCGGATCGTAGCGCTTGGGATTACCGCGTTTTTCGAATCCGAAAAGCATGGACCGAATGAACGCCATCAGCGTGCTCTTCCCGGTTTCGTTCGGCCCGTAAAATACGTTTAGTCCCGGCCCCAGCGGTCCCCAGTTCTTATCCGTCCATACTCCGAACCCATCAACGTGGATGTTCTCAATTCGCATAATGTTTTAGTCCTCTCCCTCTGGGAGAGGTACTTCTCACCCTGAACCATCCATCAACAGATCCAAGCCAAACGCCGTTGCACGTTCGATCCATTCACAGAGTTTGGCATCATCGATTGGCGGCATTTCTTTGCGGCGGAATAGCGGCATCAGGTTTTCCGCTAAGCGCTGCCGGCTTTCACGGTTTTCGAGGGCGTGCTCACTTAGTTTGAGAAAGTCGCTCACCATCGTTTCCGTACGGAGAAGCGAGTCCAAATCGAGTTCCGGGCCTGTGGCGATACGTACGGACTCAGCGATCACTGCGGAGCCAAGAATCTCGCGCAGTTCGTCGCTCATCCCTTCACGCTGCAAGTCGCGATGAAGCGGGCCATTGCCGCGAATTGTGCAGCGGGCCACGGTCGGCCCGTCGAACCCGGAAGATTCCTCGCGCGCCTTCTCAAGCATGGAATCCACGAACTGATCCATCGTCGCGCTATTGCGTATCGACAGTTCCAGATGTGTCCAGCGCGCCACGCTGGTCTCAACAAATTCAAGAGAGGCGCGGCCGTAGGTGTCGACATCGACTTGATAGCAGCCGCGCGGACCATTCTCGCGTGGATTACGTCCCTGTGTGTTTCCCGGGTAGACGACCATGGCTGGGTCGGTTCCGAGCACCGACCGCGCATGCACGTGGCCGAGCGCCCAGTAATGGAAACCGGCCGAATTCAATTCGGTGATTGTAGCGGGAGCGTATTCGGCGTGGCCGCTCTGATGGCCGACGTTTGCATGAAGAACGGCGATCGAGTACGGGGCGTTTTGTTTCGGCTTGAACGACGACGCCAGATTCTCGGTGATGCGCTCGCGCGTGTAGCTCACACCGGTAATTTCAGCAGCCTCGCGTCCCCGGCGGATGTACGGCTCGGTATCGACGCGTCCTCCAAACGTGATCACGTTGGGAGGCAGCTGAAAACCGCTTCCCCAGCCATTCAAAGGATCATGATTGCCGTGAACGATATATACGGGAACGTTGCGCTCCGCCAGACGTTCCATCTCCTTGCGGAACGACACCAGCGCGCGCAGATTCCGATCCTTGGAATCATAGATATCACCGGCGATGATCAGGAAATCTGCCTTGGAATAGATCGTATGATCGACGACGCGCGAGAGCGCAGCCAGCGTTGCTGACTGTAATTGGTCGCGCAAACCCGCCGACGCATCGGCGATCCCGCGAAACGGGCTGTCCAGGTGTAGGTCCGCAGCATGAATGAATCGCAAAGGCTCCATGCTGCTCTTCTTACGTGGAAGCCGGGCCAGAACAGGTCTATCTGAAGCGGCGGTCCGCGAAGCGCAAGCGCGACAGCGCGCAGCCTCAAGAAAATGACCGCCGGCGATCTCGTAATTGCTGGACTGTCGGCGCTCATAGAGCGCCGCTACAGTTGACGCAAATTTGATGCGCCAAATTTTCTTTTCTGGCAGTATTTAATACGAACATAAGCAGTTTTGGAGGAATACTCATGCGCCGGACTTGCCTGATGGCACTAATCCTGATTGTGGCCCGTCCTTCCTTCTCGCAGGAATTTGCGCAATACACCAGCCGAACCGACCTCTTCGCTGTCGACTTTCCGGGCGAACCCACGATAAAGGACATCACCTGGAAGACGGAATACGGCGTCACCTTACCTGGCCGCGTCTATAGCGTCGAGAACGCGCGGGGCCGGTACTCTGCCACAGTCATTGATTACAAAGACACTGAGAAAATACACACGGCGATCGCGGAAGAGTGTAAGAAGAGGGGCGGAGAAGGGGACGAATGCATGAACGACTGGCGTTCCGATGTCCAGGGATCGATTATCTACGCGGCGTGGGAATTCTTTCAGAGAAACGCGAAAGTTACCCGTTATGCGTGGTACGTGTCGGACCTGATCGAAGGAACTCAGCTCCAACTCCTCAATCCGGATGCATCCCGGACCTTCGCGGCCATCCACCGGCATAACACTCGTCTTTATATCTTCGAGGCGACCGTCCCAAAAGGGGCGCCGGCCCCCGGTCTCTTTCAACAATCGCTTCAATTTTTGGATGAAGAAGGAAAGGGCGTTCGCTATAGAACCTATTACACCAACGGATACTCTGAGGGATGGAAATTTCCGGCGCCTCCGCCGCCGCGCACCAGATAAGGCGCGCGTTCAGTCGAGGGCCGGCAGTATTATTATGCTCACGTAAGGAGAACGACCATGCTCGTCAAGTCCCTGAAGCTTACAGCTATTTGTATACTCTTCTTGGTAGTGCCTCTGCTGGCGCACCATTCTCACGGCAATTACGACACGACAAAATGGACGACGATGGAAGGCAAGGTGACCGAAGTCCATTATCTCGTCCCCCATTCCTGGCTCTACGTGGAAGTCAAAGATGACAAAGGCGAACCGACGGTCTGGGCGATGGAGGCCACGGGCTTCGGCGGGCTTTTCCGCGTTGGCGTTAAGCGCGAAGACCTGAAAGCTGGCGATACCGTCAAGGTCCGATGCCATCTGCTGAAAGATGGGTCTAATGGCTGCCTCCTCGGCTACGTTACACCTCTACATGGTGATCAGGCCCGAGGCAATGGAATCGAAAGAGACTGGGATGGCGGCGGAGGCGCAGGATTCCCTGATCCACAGCCCGGCGCTGCGCCCGGGAACCGGTAAGTCTCCCCCGCAAGCGTGAATGCCACGCGAACCACGTAGTGGATTTCAACAATTACCCTCTCCCTTTGGGAGAGGGATCTCGCCGCTTGTGGTGGCTGGCTGCAATAGCGTACGGCCTCGCTAATATTCTCCTCCACGAACCGGCAAACGACATCGCCAAACGGCTTGTTGTGGTCTTGGGCTTGCAACTTTTTCTATGGAGCACGAGAGCATTTTTTTTGGCCGGCGCTGTTCTGGTTCTATTCCTTTACCGGCACCTCTTGAGAGATTCTCAAACCGTCAGGCGGCTCCTGATTTTCATCCCCTTCGCCGCGGCGCTTGACCTTTCTCTGGTGATCTATCCAAGCGAGAGGATCCACTATCCTCAATACGCGATCCTCGCCTGGATGGCCTTCAAGGCCGGCGGACAAGCTTTACCTGCGGTGTTGCTGTCATTCATCTTTGGTTATCTCGACGAAGCGAATCAACACTGGGTCCTTTACGCGAACGATCCGATTGCGTACTTCGATTGGAACGATGTCGTACTAAACCTTTTGGCGGCGCTGGGTGGTCTGGTGCTCTTGCCCCAGGAAAACGTACGGAAGGTTCCAACAAAGAGAATTCTGGCAGCGGCTGGGGCTTGGACCTTAGGGATGAGTCTGCTCGTATTCCTGCTAAATCCCGATCCCTATTTGATGAGAAGTCAGAAAACGGATTCCTTTTGGCTGGTATCGAGTGTCAAGACCCACTACCATGTGCTGACCGCAACAGAAGGCACAATTCTGTTAGGCGTCGTTTTGATCGTCACTGCTGGACTCTACTGGCCAGATCGATCGCGCGCGCCCGCCGTGGCCATTCCCCTCCTCGCAGAGGAGGGCGCGACGCGCGATCCCGCTAGGGCGAAGACGCAAGAGAAGACCGGCGAAGCCTACCGGCCGAGCTGACGCCGGCGCTTTGAAGGTGTGAACCCAGTATTTCGATTTTTCTGGCTAATTCCTCCGGCCCGGAGCCGGCGCCGGCTCGACAAATCCCCGCGTGCCGTCGGGACGAATAGGTCCGGGTCCAAACCCAAGATGATCCTTGTCCACGTTGTTTTCACTGCATGAGTATTCCCCAAGCTCGTCGTCGGGCTTGCCGAGCACCCATGTTCGCGAGTAATTGAAGGGCTTGGTGTAAAATTTCGGATCATCAATGAGCGTTTCGACGTGGATATGGTCCGCATCCGGCCGCGTCCACCGCTCGACGACGTGCAGTGCGTCGCTATGAGGATTCGCGTTTTCATCGATCCAAACTCTTTCGTCTTTGAATCCGATCGAGTCGATCACCAAAGTATCGCCTTCCCAACGGCCAAGCTCCTCCCCGAAAAAGGAAGGATCGGGATCTTTCGAATGCTTACGGTTGGGATCAATAGGAATGAGCCGGTAGTAAGTGTAGAAGTAAAGGAAAGCGATCTTTTTGTTTCCTTGCAGGACTTCAAAGGGTAAACCGCTGGCATTGTGGCGGGGAATTCCACCGATGATGCAGAGGCTCTCCGGATCGATCGTCGCTGTCAGATTATGCTGTAACGCCGCCTCACCTGCAGGTGTTAGCGGCAGCTTGAATCCTGAAAGATCCTTCCCGATATTGCCGACCGGACGAGTATCGCGCGTACCCTTCCAATAGCCGCTGAAATCGGGATGTCCGTCCGCCATCCGGGGAGTGGGCCTATCCGATTTGAAATCGTCAGCCGTCAATCCCTGCGCGTCAAGCGCGGAACTGAAGGTGGTCACACAAACGCACAACAGAAGCAGAAATCCGACTTTCATATCGTCATTTCTCCCGTCTAGGGAATACGTCAGGTTCGGGATAGTATAGTGCAATCGGAGGAATCGATATGAAGCGACTTCTGATGGTCTCTCTAGCTCTCTGGTTCAGCATTGCTGTCGCGTGCGCGCGGGTCCAGGGAGCACAGGAAGGCAGCGATTCGATAAACGGTACGTGGGTTGGTGATTTTGGCCCGGCGTTTTACGATCGGAATACGATTTCACTCGAGTTGAAATGGGATGGAAAAAAGTTAACAGGCACGGTGAAGCCGGGAGACCCTTACGGCCGCATGTATCGTTACTTTGAAGGGATTCCGATCGAGAATGCCTCGTTCGATCCCAAAACGGGCATCATCAAATTCGAAGCGATGTATCAGCCGCGGGGCCGCCGCTACATCATCGAGGGAAAATTGAATAAGAACACGCTGAGCGGCACATGGACCCGTCCGGGTGAAAATACAGACGGCGACTTCAAACTCACGAGGAAACCCGGCGATTAACTATCATGTACTTGATACGAGGGGACACCTCCTGACCTGCCTTTTCAAATCGACGAAAAATCGCTGGCCCTGAGCTGCAATTTCACGTTTGATACGCCGTTGGGCGATTTGGATCTTATCGGCTATCTCGAACCGCTCGGCGATTTTGACCCCATCCTGCCCCCGCCCCGCGACCATGGACCTCGGAGGGTTGAACATCAGCAATTGCAAGCGCTATCAGGCGCCGATTCTTTTGGACCGTTGGCTTTCCGGCGCATCATGCATGTAAACCGTGCGCGTGGGAAATGGAATTTCGATTTGTTCCTGACGAAATCGCGCAAAGATTCGCTTTCGCATCTCATGTTGCAGCAGGGATTGATCCGCGAATTTCCGGACGTAACAGTAGAGCGTCAGATCCAGGGATGACGGTCCGAATCCAGGGGCGAACCGGACGACTGGTGCCGGTTCAACAAGAAGGCCGGGTACTTGTCCCACTGCCTTTTTCCCTTCATCGAGCAGCAGGTTCTCCACCAGCTGCGGATCGCAGTTGTAGCTCACCGAAACGGCCACTGGAACCACCATCGATTGTTCCGGAAGGTTGTAATTTGTGATTGTTGCTTTCGCCAATTTCGCATTCGGAATGATGATGACATTGTTCTGGAGGGATCGAATGGACGTGCTGCGCCAACTGATGTCGCTGATATAACCCTCTTCGCCCGAATCCAATTTGATGTAATCGCCAACCCGTACCTGGCCTGCCAGGGAAACATAGAACCCGCTGAATAAATTCGACAATGTATCCTGCAACGCAAGAGCTATCGCAATTCCGCCCACGCCAAGAGCGGTTACGATCGGTAGAACGGAGATGCTCAGCGTGTTCAATATGACAATCGCGCCCACCACCAAGATGGCGATTCGGGCGAGGTTTTCGGTGAGGCTGGTAAACGAGCCCACGTAGAACTTAACGAACATTCCAGCAAGCCTTGAACACACCAGCGTGATGGAAAGAATAAAGAGGACAAGCAGGATCTGGGCCGCGATGTTTTGAGCGCGAACCGGCAGTCTCGAGGTTTGGGCGCCCAGGTAAAGCGCAAGCATCAAAACCCAGATCATGAACGGCCCACGGATGGCATCGATAACAAGATCATCGAACTTCGATGCGGTTCCGGCAGACCACCGGTGTAGTAGGCGGAAAACGCTGTTACGAATGGCGAATCCGAGGAGAAGCGTGAACCCTATGACAGTCAAAGGCACCAGGAGAGCGTCCCAGTGCTGTTCGAGAAACGCGATAGTGGCATTCATCCAAATTTTCTCCAACGCTTCAACGGCGTTCGGATAAGTCTGAGCAACTCGATTGACAGTGTCAATCGCCTGCTGCCGTCCCCTTCTGTGAGGTAGTGCTACACGATGCCGATAAGAACAGCAGAAACACGACTAGTGCGGGCAGGCTCGTCTGGCGCATAGGAACCTCCTTTGTATCCGAATCGATCTTCTCCGACAAACGGTGCAGTTTGCAAGCAACGACGTGATCGAGAGGAGCGTCGGTAATTTTCATGGATTTTAAACTCCGGCGATTTCTTCCAGCGTGCGTCCTGTCGTTCGCGGGGCGAAGAGTCCAATGTCCAGAATGACAATCAGCATGGCCAGACCAATCACTGAAAACATCACCGTTGGTCCGTAGTTACGCAAAACCGGAAGAAGGACAAAGGGCATGACCGCGCTTGAAAGCCGGCTGAGTCCATACGTAGCTCCGGCGGCTCGGGCGCGAAGAGCGGTCGGGAAGACCTCGCCTTGCAGGACATGGAAGCCGCTCGAGAAGACATTGCTGATCACAGTGTATGCAAATCCAAGGATCATGATCGCAGCGGGCGTTTTGGCATAAGCGAAACCGAATCCAAACACAGCCATCAGGAGCGCTGAGACAACGATCAGTTGCCGGCGTTCCATGCGTTCGACTACGACGACGGACAGAGCAGCGCCGATAGGATAGCCAAGAAACGTGATCGTCACATAAGTCAGTGACGACAACACCGAAAATCCCTTCGCCGCCAGCACCAGCGGGATGATCGTGCCAAAACCGTAGTAGCCGACTGTCTGAAAGATCTGGAACACCGAAAGCATGAGCGTTCTCCTGCGGTACCGGCCATCGAGGAGAGCCTGGAAAGGAAGGCGTTCCTCTCGCGCGGACTCCTGCCACCTGGGCGATTCCGGGAGAAGCCGCCGTAAGCTCCACACGATCACGCCTCCCAATGAGCCGGCGACAAACAGCCATCTCCATCCCGCTACATTTAACGGACGAAGCGGCACGAGCACTCGCGCCAGCAGTCCGGCTGCGGGAACACCGATGAATCCCGCGGTGTATGCCCATGCCATCAATCTGCCGCGATGCGCCGCGGGGAGCACTTCGCTGAGATATGCATCCGACAATGGGATTTCGGCACCGATACCTATGCCTGCAATAAAACGGGTGATCACTAACATTGCAGCGTTGATGCTGAATGCCCCAACGAAGGTGAAGAGCGAGTAAATGCCGAGGTTGACCAGGAAAGCCGGACGACGCCCAAAGCGATCGGCAATTCCGCCCATGAACGTCGCGCCAATAAACATTCCGAGGAAACTGGAACCGAGCACTGCCGGCAAAACTCGTTCGCTCAATCCGAATGATGCGGTTAAAACCGTACTCAGAACTCCGGCGAGAAAGACGTCGAAGAGGTCAAAAAACAAGCCGAGGCCGACGATGACGGTCGCTCGTATTTGCGCGCGAGTGACTGGCAGGTGGTTGAGTCGATCCGTGACCGGCGTCGCTTCAACGGAATAACGGCCCAGTGTTTTCCCGATCATCGTTTGGCGAATTTATAGCGTCAGCGAAGCTCCGGCACAATTAATTTGTGGTTGCTAATTTGTGGTTGTTGATCATCTGCCGGCTTTACAACATCGTATTTTTCTGAAACATGATAGATCATTTTCCGTATACTGGCGGCAGGTTCGGGGGGCAGCTTATGGAACGTCGACGAATCGTTCGGGTTCTGGCGATGAGTGGGGCGGGTCTGTGGACACAGCAGCGATTTCGAGCAGCTCCTCTTCTCCAAGCGCAGGATGCTTCTCGCCCTGAGCTGCTGCCGCTTTTTCCTTTGGATCTGGTTCTGTTGCCGCACACGAATCTGCCACTGCACATCTTTGAACCACGTTACAAGGAAATGATTGGGGATTGTCTCCGAAACGGCTGGGAGTTTGGAATGCTGGCGGTTCACGATCAATCAGTAACGGCGTTTGGTTGTACCGCATCGATCACCAAAGTGCTGGAACGATTTCCCGATGGCCGGATGAACATTATTGTTCGGGGCCAACGACGTTTCGAAATTTCGGAACTCAACGACCAGAAGTCTTATCTGCGCGGGACGCCAGAGTTCTTCGACGATGATCCCGCGGAACTTCCCTCTTCGGATCTGTTGGAGCGTTCCATGGCGCTCTATAGCCGCCTCAAGGAATTGGCGAAGATAGAGACCCAGGTGATCCAGGACGTCCCGCAGTCCACGGATACACAACTTTCGTATCGCCTAATCGCCGGCGTACCTGCGGAACTGACTTGGCTGCAGCATTTGCTGGAACTTCGATCGGAGCGTAAACGGCTTGAGCTCGTTGCCGATTACCTCGAGGAATTGATCGAAGAGTTCGAATCGGCCCCCAATAAACAGCGTGCACCCAGTCAAAGAATTGCCGCTGTCACTTTCTCCTCGCGAGGATTGCGTCCATCTCGTCCATCACGCGGTTCATTGCCTTGATCGTCAGATCCAGCGGTTCGTCGGTGGTCATATCGACGCCGGCATCTTTGAGAAGATCGATGGGGTACTTCGAGCCGCCGGCGCTCAGGAATGCGAGATAGCGTTTGGTGGCGCCGGGATCGCCGCCGATCACTTTTTCCGACAGGGCCATCGAGGCCGTAAATGACGTGGCGTATTGAAATACGTAGAAGTCGCGGTAGAAGTGCGGGATGTAGCTCCACTCGTTGGCGATGTAGTCGTCGACGATCGAGATGCCCTGATCCTGGCCATAATACTTCCGCGTGATATCCAGATACAGCTTCGCCACTGCATTGCCGGTGATGGGTTGCCCCTTTCCCGCCATTTCGTACATCCGGAGTTCGAACTCTGCAAACTGCGCCTGGCGAAATACCGTGCTCTTGATGTTCTCGAGATAATTCCCCAACAGAGACAGCCGCGTGTCGTCGTCCTTCGTGTTCTTCAGGACATGGTTGATCAGGAGCGTCTCATTAAACGTGGACGCGACTTCTGCCACGAAGATCGGATAGTTCGCGAGCGGGTACGGCTGCGTCTTATTGGAGAAGTAGCTCTGCATCGTGTGTCCCATCTCGTGGGCAAGCGTGCTGACGTCCGTGTACTTCCCGTTGTAATTGATCAGCATGTAAGGATGGACGTCATAGGCGGCGCCTTCGGAATAGGCGCCCGAACGCTTGCCTTCGTTCGGGAACAGATCGATCCACCGGCTGTCGTACGCGCGCTCGACCGTGCTGGTGTATTCGCTTCCGAGCGGCGCGACGGCTTCGAGGACGAGTTTCTGCGCCTGCTCCGGCGTGTAGGTCAGTTCGACCGATCCGACGAGCGGCGCGTACAGGTCGTAATAATGAAGCTGGTCCAAACCGAGGATGCGTTGGCGCAGCTTCAGGTATCGATGGAAGGCCGGAAGATTCTTGTTGATGCCATCGATGAGGCGCATGTAGACAGACACCGGAATGTTCGGCCCGTTCAGCGAGTACTCCAAAGCCGATTCGTACTTCCGGGCTTTGGACTGAAATAGGACCTTCTGGACCTCGCCGTTCATTGTTGTGCCGAATGTGCCGCTGAAATGACCCAGCGCGGCGAAAAAAGCGGACATGACCTTCTCTCGATCGGAACGATTCGGCAGCGCGCGAAGGTCGGCGAAGGCCGCCTGATCGAGCTTGACCACTTTACCGTCGCTGAGCGTTACGCTCGGGAACGGGAAATCGGCGTTCGACAGGATGCCGTACGTCGAGGACGATGCGCCGGCGAGCGGGCCCATATCCGCGAGAAGCTTTTCCTCCGCGGCAGAAAGCGTATGTGCGGATCGGCGCGCGATGTCCTCGAGGTAGAAGCGATAGATCTTCAGACGCGGTTCATTGCGGATGAATTTATCGACCCTCCCCTTTTCGAATCGGAGAATCTCCGGTTCCAGAAACGCCACTTCGGCCGCTTCGGCCGCCGCGAGTTGGATCATCTCCTGCTTCATGCCAAGGTGCGTCGCGTCACGCGTGTCCTGGTCGGAGAGCATCTGGGCATACACGTAAAGGCGCGACAGTTCCTTGTCGAAACCGAAGTATTTGTCCAACGCGTTCGCAAGCGTCGCCGCGGAGGTGCCCAGCTTGCCTTGGAACATCTTCATCTGCGGCAGTTCTTTTGCGAGTTGTTCCTTCGCGCTGCGCCACGCCTGGTCGTCGGGGTAGATGTCGGCTAGATTCCATTTGTATTTATCGAGAATCTTCAAGCGGTCCCGTTCCTGGCCCATCAGGGTCAACGTGAGGCCCATCAGGCCGAAGCTGAGAATACTGATCGTTACGTATGCCGCAATTTTTCTGCTCATTTTCGTTTAAATCACACGCAATTCTTTACAGCGATTCATTGTAATATTTGCGGCTCCGCAAACTCCCCTCCTAAGTTAGGGTGCCGCGAGCCGAAAGCCGAGCGGCAGGTGGTTCCTAAGCGGGAACTGCCGCGATAGGTTCAACGTCATCAAGGCGTTGCGTTTTGCACGATTTTTCGGACCTGAATCGTGCGTCCTCGGTTGATCCAAGATCCAGCGCTCCCTGCATCGCGACGTTCCAGACTTCGAAGTCATCGATCTCGAACCACGCTCCGCCTACCTCATGCGCGGAGAAGCGCTCATATCTGCGTACGAGCGCGATCATTGTGACGATATACTGAGATCATGGCCCGCGGCTGGGAAAGCAAATTCGTTGAGGAACAAATTAGCCAGCGAGAAGGCGATTCTCAGAAATCAGCGAAGCAGATACTTACGCCGCGCCAACTGGAGCTGCGTTCACAACGTGAAAGCATCCATCTGGCCCGCTCGCGAATTCTGAGCTCCTTAGAATCCGCGTGCGATAGCCGCTACCGTGCTCTTCTGGAGCGCTCGCTCTCTCATCTCGATACGCAACTCGCGCGATTGGAAACAGAGGAACCTACTTCCTGATCATGACAGGGTTAAAATGCAGGATCGGTTGGGTTCTCCGCTCACACGGAGAGGTATGACAGAAAGTTTTTCATGAAAAAATCGAGGAGGACGAGATGAAATCGAGATGTCTGCTTGCCGCGCTACTGGTGATTGCGGTGTTCGCGGTGGGGGCGCTGGCGCAGCAGCGCGTGAAATTGCCGATCACGAACAAGGAATGGGAGGCGCCGTTTCCCGGATTCAAGATCGTTGGCAACATGTACTATGTCGGCACTTATGATCTCGGCTGCTATCTGATCGACAGCGGGGCGGGCTTGCTCCTGATCAATTCCGGCGCGCCGGGTTCCTATCCGTTGATCAAAGCCAACATTGAGGCGCTCGGCTTCAAGACTTCCGACATCAAGGTGATCACCGCAACCCACGGGCATTGGGACCATGTCGGCGACCTTGCCCTGTTTCAGAAGGACGCACCGGCCGCCAAGACGTATATCAACGAACGCGATGCGCGCGTGCTGGAATCGGGCGGCAATCTCGATTACCGCGGGGCGCGCGGCATCATCTACGATCCGATCAAGGTGGATGTGAAGACCAAGCCTGGCGACCATATCAAGCTCGGCAACACCGACATGACGGTGCTCCAGGCTTACGGGCACACACCCGGCGCCAACAGCTTCAGCTTCACCGTTCAGGATGGCGGCAGAAAGTACAACGTTCTGGTAGTGAACATGAACGGCATCAATGCGGGCGTGAAGCTCCTGGGCTCGCCCGGCTATCCCACCATCGTTGAGGACTTCAAGAACACTCTCGCCATGCAGGCAACCTACAAGCCCGACATCTGGGTGTCGTCGCACGCCGGCCAGTTCAACCTGCACAAGGTCTATAAACCAGGCGATCCGTACAATCCTTCGCGTTTCGGCGATCCCGCTGCGTATAAGGCGAAGATCGCGGACTTGCAGGCGGCATACCAGAAGCAGCTCGCCGAAGAACGCGCCGCGGCTAAATGAGGTCGATATCGTAGGGCATGCCGGCGTAGCCGGCATATTCCCCTCCTCTGCGAGGACGGGAATGCGATCAGCTATGCGGCTGGAAACCGGCGTCTTTGAAGATTGCCTGCGCTTCTGGTGACGCGAGGTACTCGAGGAGCGCCTTGGCGCCTGGGGGATCACTTGCCTTCGTCGAGATAAAACCCACGATGGCGGTGGGCGTGCAAATTTCCTTCGGGAGAACGCCAACAATCGTGATGTCCTTGTTCGGAAGCATGTCGCTGAGATAGAGCATGCCGATGTCGAGTTGACCCGAAGCAAGTCCGCGTTGCACGGGCCCGCCGCCATTGGGCACTTTGATCTTGGTCGCGATCTGGTCGGTGATGCCGAGTTTCATGATCGCTTCGCTGGCTCCCTGGCCCGCGCTTCCGAAATCGGGATCGACGAATCCGATTGTCTTCGCGGCGAGAAAAGCTTGCTTCACTGCAGCAGGCGAGGAGATGTCGGGCTTTGGCGCGTGCTTCGGAACAGCCACCGCCATTAGGAAGCTGGCAATCGGCGTCGCACTGCTCGGGATGACGTTGCCGGACGCGATGGCACCGAAAAATGGAGCTACGGCGAGCGTCACATCCAGAGGTTCGCCTTTCGCTATCGACTGCCGGGTGCTGAGCCCGGTCCCATACGTGACTTTTACCTTGTGGTTCATCTTCGCCTGGAAGTTCGCCACGATTTTGTCCAGCGGCGTTCGCATCGGACCCGGCGCCAGAAGGGTGATTTCGCTTTGAGCCTGAGCAGTGAAAGCAATCCCAGCGGCCAGTGCAGTCAACAAAATCATTTGTCTCATAAACTCTCCTATTCCTGCGGGAATCCCTGGCTGAACACAACCGGCGAACTAAACAAAAAAAGACAAAGACGAAAATCGTTCTTGCTGTTACGCCGGGTCTCCGATGCACCGATTTTTGGGAAATTAGTTATAGCACCACTGCCCGGCGAAAATTCCATTAATTCTGCAATTAGGGCTCTGACTCCTTATTGCGTATAATTCGCCGCGAAGCTTCCGTGAATTCAGCTCAGGTGCCCCTATCACAAATTGAGGTTGAATTTGTGAGTTACAAAATTTTTTTTCGAACTGTTGCGCTGGTGAACGCTGCGCTCTTGGCCGTGTTCCCTGTTGGAAGCAGGACGTTCTTATCTGCCCAGACGACGGCAGCGGCAGGCGGGCGGTTCCGGCTTGAAGACGCGACAATCGCCGATGTTCATCGGGCGATCATGGCCAAGCAGTTGACGTCCACGCAATTGGTGAATCTGTATCTCAAACGCATCAAGACGTACAGCGGGACCTGTGTTCGAGGAGGTGGCGATCCCGCGACCGGACTCGAACTGGGGGATATCACGCCGATCCCCAATGCCGGACAAATTAACGCGTTCATCACCCTGAACCTCAAAGAAGATAAACGCACCGCACTGGGTTTCCCCGAGAAGATGAAACGCACGCACACCGGCCCCGGCGACCCGAATGTTCCGGACGCGCTGGACCGGGCAGGAGAACTC